>LXNJ01001150.1_pt1 | contig 16233 bp, 21 predicted proteins | sample 809081 | NCBI WGS metagenome assembly LXNJ01 (sample SAMN04870510, study PRJNA318959) | sponge metagenome | biome: sponge; feature: marine sponge reef; material: water | host: Petrosia ficiformis | place: Greece: Milos, Mediterranean Sea | collected 2013-05-29 | depth 5-7 m
TATCTGCCATTCTGAAACGAGCCGGAGTAACGGCGGAAGACTTCCTTCGAGCGTAAGATTCTGTTAGTCGAATTCGAACTAAGATGATGCCCCTTTGGGGGCATTTTTGGTATATTGGGAATGCGAACATCTCAGGCTGATACGGTCCTGAACATCGGTATATACAGAGACCTGGAACACATTGCCACAACGGCTCGGCAACACCAGAATTTGGGTCTAAGAAAACGTATATGAAAAGAAAAAGAACGCCTTCGCGGCAGTTGTCTCCATCTGACGAGAGCAGTCTTAAGGAGGCACTGGATGAGGAGCTTTAGACGTCATCTGAATGAGAAGCTCAAAGATGAGCGATTCAGGCGACTGTATGAGGAAGAGCGACAGCTTACCGAGCTGTCGTTGAAGATCCACCAACTGCGTGTACGCGTGACGGGGAAATTTCGCAGATGTTCAGGCGGGGCATAATCTTTTCGATGGCAGGTTCAAGAATGATAGACACGATTCAAAGGAATCTCAAGAAACGTGCAAACGCATATGTAGATTTCAGATGAACCTTTGCTTCAGACGTATCTTCGTTGTCATCCTGGTGGCCCTGGCCTGGGCCGTGGTATGGTCGCCGGTTGGCGTGCTGACAGGGATAATCGTGGACCCGGGCGGTTCCATGGATGAAATGTGGGTGGCGATCGGGGCGTATCCCGGATTCCTCTGCGGTGCGGTCTTTTCCGCGGTGGTGGGGATTGCGGAGGGCCGTCGCAGGCTCAACGAGACCGTGCTTTCGCGAGTCGCCGCCTGGGGAGCCGTGAGCGGTCTGGTTGTGGGCGTGATTCCGTTTGTTCTTGGAACGGTGAATTCCGCCCTTCCGCTCTGGCTGTGGAGCATCGTAACCGTCGGCGCCGTGACGATACTGAGTTCAGCCTCGGCCGTCGGCACCGCGTCGATTGCCAGGATGGCGAAGAAGCGAGCATTGCACGGCGCGAGTGGGGACGCGGTGTAGACGAAAGCGCCGGAGGAGAAGACCTTGCGCATCTCAGCGATTTCATTTGATGGCGACATGACCCTGTGGGATTTCAATAAGGTCATGAGGCATTCAATGAAACATGCATTGGTGGAACTGCGCAGGAAGGTCCCTACAGAACTTGCATCGCGCCTCACAATAGACGAGATGATTGGCATTCGCGATCAGGTTGCCGAGGAATTTAGGGGCAGGGTATGGAAACTCTCGGAGATCAGACGAATTGCATTTGAGAGGACGCTTGAGCGCGTTGGCTGTCCCGACAGCAGTCTGGCTCTTCGTTTGAATCAGGTATATCGGAAGCATCGTTTTGAAGACATCGAGCTGTATCCGGATGTGTTGCCGGCCCTCGATACTCTATCTCCGCATTTCAATATCGGACTTCTCTCAAACGGGAACAGCTACCCGGAACACTGTGGACTCGAAGGACATTTTGCCTTTGTCGTGTTTTCACAGGATGTGCGTATCGAGAAGCCCGATCCACGGATCTTTCAGATCACCGCGCGCCGGGCGGGCTGTCCGGTTGAGCGGCTTCTGCACGTGGGAGACTCCCTGGAAAACGACGTTGCGGGAGCGCACAATGCGGGAGCGCTTTCTATGTGGCTGAATCGCGATGGCGTGAGGAACGGCACCGGGATCCAGGCCGATTACGAGATTACTTCGTTGGCCGACCTGCCTTTACTATTGGGTATCGGTCGCAGCTGATCTCACACTGAGGATGCGTTTTCCAAAGCATAAGGACACGACAATGAAAAGGCTTATTCCAATTATTGCGCTACTGTTGTCCTGCGGTGAAATGGAAAGTGAAGTTAATCCATTGGTCGGTGAATGGGTCTTTGTTGAACAGGACAATGAAAGACTGATCACCGCCCTTGCGCACCACTATGGCTCACGTGATCTTGCTGCGGAAACTGTTAGAGAAATACCGACGACACTTAACAATTATGTGCTTCAATTTAACGCAGATCTCACATATTCTGATAGTTTTGGCGCAGACGGAACCTGGAGTGCAACACAAACTGACGTAACAATGAGTGAAAACTATGACATACTTGCAATGCCCTATGTTATCATGGATTCAGAATTAGTGCTTTCTCTTCGCCGACTAGAAATGTTGATCCTTTTATACAAGAATTTAGGTGATGACAAATATTCAGAAATAGCCACGGTCTACAGAACAGCTATGCCCTACTTTATTGATACGCCCCTCGTTCGATTAACTTTTCGCCGTCAGTAAGATCACAACGGCACTTATATTCATAGCCAACAAATGTCATACGTCCTGAAATCACACAAAGAGTCATATATGAAACTTCCGTATATTGTATGTAAGGTGCGAGTGCGAATGGCATTTTGTAATCTTGCATTTGGAGGGCTGAGATGACTAAACTTCTCGCAAAGGCAATTTCGGAGATCAAAAAGCTTTCGAATGATGAGCAGGACGCGATTGCGGCTGTATTGATGGCGGAGTTGGAGTCAGAGCGCCAATGGGATCGCGCATTTGACTTGACGGCGGAGCAGTTATCAAGCCTTGCAAATGAGGCTCTCGATGAATACCGAACAGGCAAGACTGAACCGTTCGAATCGCACGGCTCATGATATCCCGGACAACCCGTCGTTTTCGTGACGCACTACGCGATCTTCCCCAACCCGTCCAGGCTCAGGCTACCGCTGCTTACGCCCGTTTTCGTAACAATCCGAACCATCCGAGCTTGCGATTCAAGAAGATACACCCTACCGAACCGATCTACGCCGTCCGGATCACACGTTATTACCGGGCCGTGGGCGTGCGAGCAGAGGGACTGATTGTCTGGTTCTGGATCGGATCCCATGCCGGCTACGAGCAGCTCATTTCCCGCCTTTAGGTGACCGGCGACGACCTGTACGTAACCGACAAATACTCTTGATGTTGTGCCAGTGATCTTTTAAAGGATCCCAACGGCCTGGTGAGCGGTCTGCTCGGGGGTGTGCTTCCCTTTGTGATCGGAACGGTGAATACCGCATTCCCGCTGTGGCTGTGGGGTGTCGTAACCGTCGGTCCCCTGGCTATGCTTGGCGCAGCCTCGGGCGTCGGGACCGCGTCGATTGCCAGGATAGCGAAGAAGCGAGCATTGCGCGGCGCGTGTGGGGACGCGGTGTAGACAAAAGCGCCGGAGGCGGAGCTGTCGTGCCTTTTGGGGCCGCGCTCAAACAATAGGAGGTGGAACGGTTGCCGACGTTCATCACAGAGAACGGAGAAATCGCGTGATTCGCGTCTACGGTCTGAGGAAAAATCTGGATCCGATTAAAGCGAAACTATCGGATGTGATTAACGGATGTATGGTTGACGCCCTGTCATTTCCGAGTGACAAGCGCGCTCATCGCTTCATTCCGATGGATCCTGAGGACTTTTTCTATCCCGATGGCCGTACGGATGCGTACACCGTAATTGAGATCTCTCTGATGGAAGGCCGGTCAGCAGAAGCCAGGAAAAAACTCATCCACCTTTTGTTTGACCGCATAGAGGAGAATTTGGGGATTGTGCCGCATGACGTGGAAATCACCCTCTTCGAGACTCCTGCCGGCAATTGGGGTTTCCGCGGAATGACAGGGGATGAAGCCGCATTGGACTACCATATAGATGTCTGAGTGTGAGCCCGGCGGCGCTCGGGTCCGGAAGTGGGGGGGCGTCGAATGAAGCGGGACAAGGGTATTGACATTCCGATGGGGGCTTTGAATGGATGGTTGGCTCGAATTGACATTCCCGCTTGAAACTGGAAAGGGATCTCTGCTTGTTATCGATGACGAACGAGTAAGTCTGCTCGCTGACCCGCTCCGGCGGCGTATTCTGGAAACTCTCGGGGAAGGGAAAACCGTGGCAGAGATATCGTCGACGTTGGGTGTGACTGATTCACGGATCCTCCGCCATCTGGAGCGACTCGCGGAATCAGATGTCGTACATCTTCAAGAAACAGGCAGCGATCCCAGGGCCTGGCGTTGCGTCCCCGCGGCAGCCAGGATTCGAATCCGGGAAACACTTGATCAGACGGCCAATACCCCCGAACCGGTACCTCCAGAGGTTGTCTCCCAGTTTATTCAGGCGTTTCGCGAAAGTGCGGACGGCATATTCGGACCGAGATTTCAAAGCTCCGTTAACCACAACCGCGCTCGACTCTCGGAACGTCAGGCGGCCGAATTCAACCGCCGGCTCCTGGATCTGATAGAGGAGTACTTTCCGCCCGGCAAGGGAGATCCTTCCGGAATCAAGTATGGCTTTTTCGGCGTGCTGACCCCGATTGATCTCGCACCTCTTGAGTCGTGACAAAGCGTATTGGTCGCGATCTTGTATCGGGATGTAACATATCCCAGTACAGATCCGATACCGAAATAGGCGAGGGACCCGAGAAACACCATGGATGGAAAACGCAACCCAGTTCGGATAAAAGCCTTCTGCGTCGGGCAGGCGAAGTCCGGAACGGCATCTCTCGTCGGCCTGCTTTCAACCAATTACCGCGCGGCCCACGAGCCGGAGCGACCGGAGTTGCTCGATATGATACTCCGCGAATCCCGCGGCGAACTCTCCGCCGGGGACTTCCGGAAGGTTCTCCTCGAGCGTGACGTCCGGCTCAACCTGGAGTATGATGTCTCGTGGGTAAACCAGTTCGTTATAGGCCATCTGCTGGACGTCTTCCCTGCCTCGAAGTTCATCGTTCTCATCCGCGACAGTTATTCGTGGCTTCAATCCGCCATCGGGCACGTCATCAGCCGCGAGTTGCCCTCTGAAATCGTAAACTTTCTCCCCTGGTGGGTCAATCCGGAACGCTATCCCCACTCGCGTCAGGATCGCGCGCTTGCGGAACGCGGGCTTTATTCAATTGCGGCCTATCTGCACGCCTGGAACGACCATGTCAACAGGTGTACCCCGCAGATCCCTGAGGACCGGCGGCTTGTACTTCGGACCCATGAACTGGCTCATTCGCACGCACGATTGGCGGACTTCCTGGAAATACCGTTGGATACGCTCGACGCGGGAAGCGGGCATCAGAACCGCAGCACGTGGGCGGACCGGATCGAGTCCCTCGTCGATCCCGGCTACATCGACACGATGGTTCAATCGGTATGCGCAGACAACATGAACCGCTATTTTCCTGAAGTCCGAAACGCTCAGGATGTGCCGGGGTTATGGGAAGCCGTACCGCGTGAGACGGCGACCTGATTGCGTTTTTCGAACGGCTGGACGTCATTCAAGATGAAGGAAGATGAAAAGAACGATGGTCCGTACCGCGGTTAAGGCGATTCTATTCGATCTTGACGAAACCCTCATTCTCGAAAAACCGGTTGCGCTCAGAGCGCTCGAGCGGACCGGACGGCGCGCGAACGACGTGGCCGGCGTGCATGCGCCCGAACTCAGGGACAGGGTCCTTGACCGGGCCGGCGAACTCTGGCGCTCAACGCCGGCAATCGACTACTGCAGACGGGTCGGGATCAGCTCCTGGGAGGGGTTGTGGTGCGAGTTCGCCGGAGAAAATGAGGACCTCGTCTGGCTGCGCGAATGGGCTCCGACGTACCGGTTCGAGGCCTGGTCCCAGGCGCTGAACGACATGGGTGTCGATGACGAACGGCTGGCGCAGACCCTCGCTGACGACTTCGTGGAGACCCGGAAGGGACTGTTCGAGTACTTTCCGGAGACAATCGCGATTCTGGATGAACTCAAAGGCGCCTTTCGATTGGTTCTGGCGACAAATGGCGCGTCCGATCTTCAGAGACTCAAGCTCGAGACCAGCGGTCTGGCGGGTTACTTTGACGACGTTCTTGTCTCGGGAGACGTCGGATTCGCCAAACCCCATCCTCATTTCTTCGAGAACGCGCTTCGACTTGCGAATACTGCACCGGAGCAGACACTGATGGTAGGTGACAATCTCCGGAAAGACGTCGCCGGAGCGCAGGAGGCCGGAATCAGGGGAATCTGGGTGAACCGGAGAGACAGGGAACCCGGCGAGATCCAGCCATTCGCGGAGATCGGGAACCTGCTGGAACTGCGGAACTTCCTTTGAGCACGCAAGCTGCTCAGCCGACTCACGATGGACTATCTGACATGAAAAAGCGTGACTTTGACCGACTTGCGGCCAGCGTCAAGCAGGGAAAGTTGAAGCCAGGGCGCACGACGCAGATGGACCCAGCCGATTTCAGGTTGATCCGAATGAGACGGGATAGGTCTCAACAGGAACCGTTTTCTTGAATTGAAACCTTAATGAGCAAGTACGTCAGAAACTTCTACGACTCAGCGCCTGAACGCGAGTGGGAACGGTTGGACGCGGGGCTTTCGCGAATCGAGTTCGCATCCACACTGCGACTCATTGAGAAGTACTTTCCGGCCAGCGGCGCCGTATGTGACATCGGGAGCGGACCGGGTCGTTATTCGATTGAACTCGCCAAACGTGGGTACCGGGTAACGTTATTCGATTTATCCAGGAAACTGTTGGAGCGAGCAGAACGAGCGTTTGGAGCGGAAGGAGTCACCGCCGAACGGTATGTTCAGGGAGATGCGCGCGATCTGGGCGTCTTTGATGACGAATCATTCGATGCCGTACTGCTTCTCGGTCCACTGTACCACTTGATCGAGAGGGATGATCGATCACTGGCCTTGAGCGAGATGATTCGCATTCTGAAGCCCGGCGGCAGGGCAATTGTCGCCTTCCTCAATTCGTGGGGCTTGCTCAGGACGGGGGTGGCCGGTTTCCCCCACCGCTTCCGCAATCCCGACTTTCTGCAGAGCTTGCTCGGCGAAAAGACCTTTGACGACCATGAACGCCCTCTCTTCACGGAATGTCACTGGTCCAACCCGGAGGTCGCCGCCAAAGAAATCAAGGATGCAGGGCTGCGAATTGTGAGCTATGCCGGAGTCGAAGGCTTCGTCGGAGGCATGGCTCCACTTCTCGAGTCGCTCCGGGAGAGCGAACCGGCGGCATTCGAAAACGTCCTGAAATTTGCCGCAGAAACATCGGAGTTACCTCAGTTCAGGGACGCAACAAACCACGTTCACTTTGTCGTCGAGAAGTAACGCACACGGATTCGTGGTTTGTTGCCGACCAGGACAGCCGCTCAGTACCGGGTCATTAAATCGCTTTACAAGGTGCCATCAGAACGGTAGAGCGGCACGTACGTACTGGCTACAGTCTATGGTCTGATTGGACCTCTGGACGTTGTTTTATTCTTGACAACTGTACTAAAATTGGTACAGTTATAATAATGAACAGACACAGGCCATTACCCGTTCGCTTTTTTCGTGCGACGACATGACGTGAACCGGTCAGAGCCTGGCTGCGCAGTCTGGACAGCGAATCCAGAAAGATCATTGGTGCCGACATCAAGACCGTTCAATTCGGGTGGCCTCTTGGAATGCCGGTGGTCCGAAAACTCGAAGGCGATCTTTGGGAGGTCCGCTGCAGACTGCCCGATTCAATTGCCCGAATCGTCTTTACGCTTTACGGCGGCACGATTGTGCTGTTACACGGCTTTATCAAAAAAAGTCAGAAAACGTCCACCAGAGATCTCAATCTGGCACGGTCCAGGTTTAAGACTTTACGGGAGGCGCGATGAGCGAACATATCGGCAGCAATTTCGATGAGTTCCTCGAGGAAGAAGGTCTCCTCAGTGAATCAGAAGCGACGGCAGCCAAACGGGTAATCGCGTTTCAGTTGAGCCAGTTCATGAAGGAACACAAGCTGTCCAAATCCGAGATGGCGAGGCGCATGCAAACCAGCCGGTCGGCGCTGGACCGTCTGTTAGATGCTTCGAATTCCTCGGTAACACTGCGGACATTGGACCGCGCTGCACAAGCTCTCGGCCGGCAACTCCGCATCGCGTTGATATAAAACCACCAGGCGTTCATTCGTGTACGCCGTCGTTATTCTTGGCGGCTAATGACACCTGGTGTTAGAATGCCTGCGAGGCCTTGATTTACTCGAAGCCGCGACAACAGCGTCCGCTCAAACTCCCTGAGGAAGTACTTAGAGCCGGCTTGTCAGGGAGCCCGGAAATGATTATTATAACTGGCGTGCTCGACAGGGAGCCTCCGGTCCGCGGAAAGGGCTAAGCCCACCCACCTCATCAGATCCTGAAGTTCCGATAGCACCTTCTTTCTGCCCGAAGATGCGGACGCCGGGCGACACCGCGAGAGGAGGCTGCTATGCCCCGCCGTCAAAGTCTTCCCGTTAATCCCAACATCGAGAACCTCAGGAAGCGGGCAAAATCGCTTCTGGCCGCCTATCGGTCGGGCGATCCCGAGGCGATTTCCGCCTTTGAGGATCTGCATCCACGGGACGTTTCCGTCGAAAGCGTCAGGCTGGCCGACGCACAACTCGTACTCGCGCGCCTGTATCGATACCCGGGCTGGCCCAGAATGCTGATTGCGGCCAGACTGTGCGCGGCTGTGTCCAGCGACGACCTTGAAGCCGTACGTGATCTGGTCATGGAGCACCCCGAACTCCTGACAGAAGAGGCTCGAGGCCGAGGTTCGCACTGGGGCGCCGCGATGGGATTTGCTGCTGAATTGGGAAAGACCGGGATTGTAGAGATGCTGGCGGACCTGGGCAGTCCGGAGATCCAACACGCCTTCGGGCGAGCCATTCTGCAGGGAAATGCCGATACCGTTCGTGCTCTGGTAAAGAAAGGCGCAAAGGTAGAGCGCGGGGTTGCGATGGGAGCCTGTGAAACCCTGAATAGCAAGGGACTGCAGATGGTTCTGGATCTCGGCGGGGAACTCTGCGACGCGGATGGGGATTTTTCCGCGCCGGCCGCGATGGTCCTCGAGACATACAGCCGCAACCCGGTTGGAAAGCACGAGTGTCTGAAAATTCTCGCCGAAAGTGGCGTGGAATTTCCGGACACCCCCGCTATGGCTTTCCATTTTGGGCGGATCGATTTGCTGGAGCGTCATCTGGACCGGGACCCCGAACTCATCTCCCGCAGATTCCGGTACGACGACATCTATCCTCCCCACCTCCGTGTTGGCGACGACACCGGTCTCCACGGTACACCTCTTGATGGGACAACGCTCCTGCACATGGCGATCGAATTTGACGAGGACGAGATTTTCGATTGGGCTATCGAACACGGCGCGGATGCGAACGCGGCAGCAGATATCGATGCCGACGGTTTTGGGGGGCACACCCCGCTGTTCAACTGTGTCATCAAGAAAGGCCGGAAGGAGGACAGAATGGCTGTCGAGCTCCTCGACAGGGGAGCGGACCCGTCCCATCGGGCGTCCATCCGAAAGGGCCTGAAGTCAACCGCCGATGAAGCTGTGCGTGAATACAGAGATGTGACACCGGTTGAATACGCCGTTCGATTTCACGACCGGAGCTATGTAAATCAGGCAGCGGTAGAGGCGATTGAGTCCCGGATATTCTCAGGTTGATCGAGACTGCCGTTTTACGACCCCGCTTGCTCGAAATCCGTCGGTTCTCAAACACCAATGGCGATGGACTATGAGGCACTATATCCACCACATCGTTTTAACTGTGAGTGATGTCAAGAAATCAACGGATTTTTACAGTAGAATATCCGATTGGCAGATCAGAGAACAGGCGGAAGATTATACGGAATTCGTCCCCTCGGACGACCCCGGCGGACGAAAATTCCTGTTTGTCATCGGTAAGTCAAGAGACTATCCCGTCTCAGGCAACGTGTTTGATCGAAATCGAATTGGCCTTGACCATTTTGCCTTTCTGGTCGAGACACAAGAGGAATTGCAGGCCATCGAACAACGGCTTCGAGCAGAGGATATAGAAATGGAAGATGGAGGCATTACAAATGATGACTTCGGTGGGACAGCGATTTTCTGCTACGATCCGGACGGAATGAAAGTCGAGTTCCATCTTGGTTGACTGAATCAAACGACTTCGTCGACAAGCGATTTGCGCTGTCTGAACGTGGATGGAGAATTGTCTCAAGCTGCCGACCCGATTACATGATGCTGACGCAGGACCCCGTATCAGGAAACGCGAATGAGTCACTCCGTCCGCAGCCATCTTCGTCTCGAAGTCGATGCCTACGACGAGGCCATCCGCCGGTTCATCCCCGGCTACGAGGAAGGCCTGAACCGGATCGCTGGTGAAATCGCCGGAATCCGCCCGGCCCTCGTGCTGGACCTCGGAACGGGAACGGGAGCCCTCGCCGAAGCGATGCTCGAGTACGAGTGCGTGGGCGCCGTGGAAGCCATCGACGTGGATCCGGAGATGCTGGACCGGGCCCGCACCCGGCTCAGGCGATTCGGGTCCCGTGTGCGCTTTCGCGAATGTTCATTCGAAGCACCGCTCCCCAAGTGCGATGCCGTGGCCGCCTGCCTGGCCCTGCACCATATTCCGGCGATACGACGCAAGCGCGCCCTGTACAGGCATATTTTCCGGGCGCTTCGCCCCGGCGGGGTGTTCGTGACCGCCGATGTGACGATGACGGCAGATCCGGTGGAACGTGAGCGGTGCTACCGCATCTGGACCGCCCACCTGGTTTCGCACGGCATTGAAGAATGCCGCGCCCGTGAGCACTTCGACGAGTGGTCCTCCGAAGACACCTACTTCCCGGTCGATGACGAACTCGACGCTTTGCGCATGGCCGGATTTGTCGCCGAAGGCCCGTGGCAGAACCCACCCAACACGCTCTTGGTGGGACGCAGGCAATAGGTTCAGGGTCGCACTGACTTTGAAATCCGCGTTGTGCGAAAAGGGACGCTTCAGGAGTATCCGCAAGACGGAATCCGTCAGAACCCTTTCCCTGGAGTTGATTCAACAAGACCGCAAGTGAGTTCCTGTGGAAAAGCATCGTCAGCATTATCTGCACGCTGCCGGAGAGGCCCTGGCGAATTACGATATTGGGGAAGTCCGCACCGACGAGCGCAAGCAGGTGGGCCATATTGGCTTTTCAGGCTACGGCATGGTCAAGTTCCGTGCGGAGGGGGCATCCGGGAGTTACCTCGTCACCGTGTATTATGCCGAGGGAGACCGGAACATCCATGATTATCGGACCGCCATCCGGTCGCACCTTCTCTGGCTCGAAGCCCTGGACCGCGACACCGATCTGGTCGTACAGAGACCGGTCCACAATCTGTCAGGCGACTTTATCACTGACGTCGAGTCCATTGGCGATCGGCCCTTTCTCGTCACCCTTCTCCGCTGGGTCGACGGCGACCTCGTCTGGGACAACTACGGGGATGAGGTTTTCGTTGACCTGCCATCGGGAATACTTCACAACGTCGGGTCGGTCCTTGGCAAACTCCACCGACACAGCAGTCAGTGGACCCCTCCCGAAGGCTTCTTTCGTCCCGGAAACGAACACGAAGACCTCCGCCTCGACCTGAATCGCCTGCGTCCCGCTGCAGACGACGGTCGCATTGGCGCGTGTGATTTCGCGGTTTTGGAACGGACTGTATGCCAAATCATCGAACATGTCGCGGAAATGGACAGAACTCCACGGTTTCGGGGATTGGTTCACGGAGATTTCTCATGCGGCAACTGCATCGTACATGGGGACGAGATCCGTCCCATTGACTTTGACTGGTGTCGATTCGGGCATTTTCTGGCCGACGTGGGATGGTGCTTTGCCGTAAATCCGATGAGTTCCACACGTTGTGAAGCTTTTCTCCGTGGGTACGAACAACAGTGCAAGTTTCCCGATAACCATCTGCGAACAATCGAATGTTTCTTCATCGAATCCTGCATTCGCCTGCTTTCCTGGCGTGCGGGAAATCCTGTAGAGGTCTTCCCGACGTTGACGCGTTTTGTAGACGGCGTCTGCCGGAAATACCTCGAACGCGAACCGTTTGTTCTTGAATGGATGGAGGAACTGTGAATCTGGAGAACAGGACCAGACCAATATCGCACGACGCCCGAGGGCATCGTGAATTGCGGGCAGGACATGTACCTGCCCGTGTGGCTGTGAGGTATGTTCGTGTCACCAACCTGCAATGAGTCAGGATTGCCCAGGAGGTAGATTGATGACAACGTCTGCAGGTTTCGTTCTGGTTTTTTTCCTTCTATCCGTTATGTCACCCGCAACCGCGGATGATCAACCCGGATCGGCGGACGATTACGGCCGCGCCCGGATTGGCGGCATGACGGGCAGAATCAAATGGGAGTCGATGATTCAGGGCGAGGGTCTGAAGGGTTGGAAGCCAGGCGACGAAAGGGTGTGGTCCCGGGAGGGAGACACGGTAATCGCAAGAGCGGGTGCACAGCATAAAGGCACCAGACTCGTCAAGGGAGACAGTACGTGGTCACACTATGAGTTCAAGGTTCAGGTGACGCTGGTTAAAGGCGCCAACGTGCAGATCCGCTTCGGCATCAACGAAGAGAGCCGGGAGTATATGGTCGATTACCTCGGTGGCTGGAAGGCGCTGGCGATCAGCACCTACGAGCGCGGCAAGCGCGGCGTCACCAAACTCGACGTGGTCAACCTGGTCCTCGAACGAGGACGGGAATACGATCTTGTTCTGGCAGTTCGGGGACATTCCGTTACCACCTACGTAAACGGTAAGCTTGTCAACCGGATGACCCTCGAAACGAACCCGAAAGGAGCGGTTGCGCTGGGCACCTGGGGTCATCACGCGGTTGCCCGATTCAGGGATCCGAAGATTCGGCACTACAACTGACGCTTTCGGACCGGGATACGGGAGCCGGAATTTCCTGTACAGCCGATGCGATTCACGCGGTTTACTGCCGTTGACCTTTATCCTGCCCATCCTGTCCATCCATGTAAGTTTGTTTTATTTTGATTCTTCGGTCGAATTCACACTATGAGGCTCCAGATGCCGAATACGAACGCCGCCCCACGCCATGCTTCATTTGTAGAGATAACCGGTGACCCGAACCTGCCGCACGTGCTTCTGATCGGGGACTCGATTTCGATGGGGTATACGATCCCGACTCGAGAACGTCTCAAAGGCAGGGCGAACGTCCACCGTCCGGCTGACAACTGCGGACCGACGAGCCGCGGGCTGGCGCAATTGGACGAATGGCTGGGCAATCGGAAGTGGGATGTCATCCACTTCAATTTTGGGCTGCATGACCTGAAATACGTCGATGCCGGGGGCGGACTCACCGAACCGGGAAGAGGCAGGCTGTCCACGTCCATCGACCAGTATAGGGAAAACCTGGGGAAGCTGGTTGAAAGGCTGAAAGCGACGGGAGCGAAGCTGATCTGGGCGACAACCACACCCGTACCAGCCGGCGCGAATGGTCGAAGGATGGGAGACGCTACGGAATATAACGCCGCCGCGATGGAGGTCGTGAACGAACCTGGCATTACAGTCAACGATCTCCATGCCTTCGCCCTGCCGCGACTGAAGGAACTTCAACTGCCAGAAAACGTGCACTTCACACAAGAGGGTTCGGAGATTCTGGCAGAACGGGTCGCCAGCGCGATTTTGGAACGCCTTGGCGAGTGACGCCGGCGTCCTTGAAGGAATTGAAAACGCGAAATCTGGAGCGGTGTCCAAATTGCCGAATACATTTCCGATTCTGGAGTTCGACGAGGAACGGGAAGCCGTCATCGAGCCGTCGAAAGCAATCAAACATCGAGACGTTCCCGAGCGCTGCGTCGTCTGCTACTTTCGACAGATAATCGATCAGTCAAGCCAGCAACTGGCGCTGAGAGCCCTGCGTCCTGTCAAGTGCATAATGGGTGAGATCCCCGTCTATTCAGGAACATATGACGGACAGGAGTTTGCGATTCTACCTGGCGCGGTCGGCGCCCCTCTCGCCGTGGGATGTCTGGAGGAAATCATCGCTCGCGGCGGCCGAAAATTCATCGTGTGCGGAAGCGCCGGAGTCCTCGATCAATCGATAGCGAGCGGACATATCGTTGTCCCCACGTCCGCTTTGCGGGACGAAGGTACATCCTACCACTACCTGACACCGGGCCGTAAAGTCAAACCGACGCCGGAGGCCCTCGAAGCGATCAGGGCGACCCTCAACGAACACGGATGCCGATATGTGGAAGGCAAGACGTGGACAACGGACGCATTTTATCGTGAGACCCGGTCAAAGGTCGCGAAACGACGCAGCGAAGGATGTATCACGGTCGAAATGGAGGCGGCAGCATTCTTTGCGGTCGCCCGTTTCCGCGGCGTACAGTTGGCGCAGGTATTGTACGGATCGGACGACGTCAGCAGTGCGGAGTGGGATCCCAGAGAAATGGGAAAAGAGACGTCCGTTAGAGAAGCGCTTTTCTGGATGGCGTTGAAGGCCTGTATCCGGCTTTAATTGGCTGATTTTCGGAATTGCAAGGCCAGTGTTACGCCTCTTGGTAAAGCGTCAAATGCGGGTTGAAACGAATTAATGTACTTCGCCCGGGAATTCCCACAAGACAGCAGGGAGCCGGATTCTTGATTCCTTTTGAGGAACTTACGTATCGTGGGCAACTGCGCCGCCTAAGACAACTCGCACTCGAGGCGCTTGCGTCCTACGACCTGAGCGACTTTACGTTTCGACCGATACAGCACCGGGAAAACGCCACGTTTCTGGTGAGGGCTGGAGGGCGTCGATACGTCTTGCGCGTCAACCGGCCGAAGAACAGGGACCAGGCCTTCATCGGGTTGGAGCTGGAGTGGCTGGATGCAATCACCCGGGATACGGACCTCGTCGTGCCCAAGCCGGTCGCCGATAGGGAAGGAAAGCTGCTGACGGTCGCCTCCACGCCGGGGATACCGGAACCAAGGGTCTGCGCTCTTTTTCGATGGGTGAAGGGCCGCTTTGTCAGCCAGCACGACCTGACCGGGGGCCACCTCGAAAAGGTCGGCCGCCTGATGGGAAGGTTGCACAACCACGCCTCGGGTTTCGCCCCCCCCGGCTTCACGCGCATCCGCGGGGACGCCGGGGGGCTGATCGGCGGGGCCATCGGTGGAACGATCGACCAGGCAAAAGCACTGCTCGGTCGGGACGGACGCGCCACCGTCGACCGCGCGGAATCGATCACGCGCAACGCTATGGCACAACTGGGAGAGACCTCGTCCGTCTTCGGTCTCATACACGGGGACCTCCATCAGATGAACTACGTCTTCCTGAAGGGCGAAGCGCGCGCCCTCGACTTTGACGACTGCGGACGGGGCTACTTTCTTGGCGATATCGGCGCTACCCTCGGTCCACTGGTCAGCCGGAAGGATTTCGCGTCGCTGCGCGCCGCCTTTCTTCGCGGATACAGGAGCGTCCGACCGCTCGATGCCGGCCACGAGCGAATGCTGACCGCGTTTCTGATTGCCGACCGTCTGAAGATCGCCGTCTGGATGGCCGGCCGTGCGGACAATCCGGGTCTCCGCGACAACGCGGAGGAATTCGTTCGGGACCGCGTCGACCAGATGAGAAATATGATGCAATGGGGATCCGATGTTTTCGAGTAAATTACACACGCTTGTCTTCAATGTGAACCAGACGGGTAAGACATTGCGCTTGACGGCAACTCTTGATGGGAAAACCCACACGTATACCGTCCCTGAACGTCAGAAAGTCTGCGCCAGATTGAAAATCATATACAGATTGTTGAATCCCTGGTCGTCCCTCTTGGGTACAATTCACGAGTTCTACGCCCGCGTCAGGAGAACAACCGGAAGGCCGGGGATCCACGCCTTGCTCACTGAAGTCGGCCGGGTTCTGTACGCCCCTGTCGATGCGTGGATTGAACGGGCGTCCGGTATTGAGTTTGTAGTGGCTGAAGAGCGTCTGGCCTTTCTCTTCGACGCACTCTATTATAGAGGAAAACCTCTGTTTCTTCACAAGCAGGTGTCCTACAGCCTGCACGCACACTCTGACGATCCTCTTGACGTCTCCCGCAAGTGGAAAGGCCTGCTTATCTCGCATGAATCGTCGGATCCTGAACGGGCTGCATTGGCAGTCAAAGACCTCTTTCCCGGTTCTTTCTACTACGACGACCACGATGTGCATCCGGAGGATCTGAGAGATATTGTGGAAGTTGATTTTGTGTTGATCAGCGGTCATGGAGGACCCGCTAAAGGCATTGAACTGGAAAATATGCCGATTCGCCCAGAGACGCTTGTTCACATGGCACCAAAACTTGTGTATCTGGATTCCTGCCGTTTGGGTCTTCATCGCGGGTTTCTGGAAAGACTGCATCAAACGGGTACCCGGTATTATCTCGCGCCAATTCTGAACAACGAATCGGGCGAGTCCTCCACCAAAACCATCCAACGCTTTTTCACGGCCTTGTCCGATGGCGAAACACCTTCTAATGCATTATTT
>LXNJ01001151.1_pt1 | contig 16232 bp, 12 predicted proteins | sample 809081 | NCBI WGS metagenome assembly LXNJ01 (sample SAMN04870510, study PRJNA318959) | sponge metagenome | biome: sponge; feature: marine sponge reef; material: water | host: Petrosia ficiformis | place: Greece: Milos, Mediterranean Sea | collected 2013-05-29 | depth 5-7 m
GATCGTGTCGGAGGGGGGACTTGAACCCCCACACCCTTTCGGGCACTAGATCCTTAATCTAGCGCGTCTGCCAATTCCGCCACTCCGACTGAAGTCCCGAAACTGCTTGATCTACGGCCATTTCGGGGCGCATCAGCATAGCGCTGGCGTGCGCAGTGAACCGTCGCCTTCCCTGTGTGCGGTGGGCCTCCGGGGATTGGCGCAATCCGCCGCAGCGAGAGCGCGGTGCAGGTCGCACAGTTCATCAGGCCTCCGCTAGGACCATGTCCGAGGCCTTTTCTGCGATCATGACCGTCGCTGCCTGCGTGTTGGAGCTGACGAGGTCGGGCATGACCGAAGCGTCACAGACTCGGAGTCCGTCCGCGCCGCGGACTTTGAGGTCTGGCGAGCAGACCGAACTGTCTCCGCTGCCCATAGCGCATGTGCCCACTGGGTGATACGCAGTACGTCCGAAGTCCCGTGCATAGCGCATCAGCTCGTCGTCGCTGTCGCCATAGGACGTCCCCGGGTGATGCTCGGCCGCGATCCACTTCGAGAGAGCCGGCTGGCTCATGATCTCTCGCATCTGGCGGACGCCCTCGACGCTCACTTCAAGGTCATAGTCGGCGGCAAGGTAGTTCGGATCGATTCGAGGCTGCGCTGAGGGATCGGCGGATGTGATCTGGACCGAGCCCCGACTGTGGGGTCGCACGAAGTAGGTGTTGAGCGTGCACCCGAAGCCCGGCTCGGTGGCGGCAATCCCCGCCTCCGCCCCAGCTGCGGGCAGAAAGTGGTATTGGAGGTCGGGCGTCGGGGAGGACTCATCTCCGTAGGCGAAGGCGCCTCCTTCCACGACGGTCGACGTCAACGGCCCTCGCCGGCCGAATGCGTACCGCAGGAGCGCCCAAGCGCTTTCGGCGCGAAAGGTGAGCAATCGATCCACGGAGACCTTTTCGCGGAGGGTGTACACGACATCGAGGTCGCAGTGATCCTGGAGATTCTGACCGACATACGGCGATGCGACCGTCTCGTCGATGCCGAGGCGGGCAAGCGCGGCAGTATCGCCGATACCGGAAAGCTGCAGGATCTTGGGAGTGTTGATCGCTCCCGCTGCCATGAGCACTTCCCGGTGAGCACGATAGGTGAGGGTCTCGCGGCCACGGCGGGCTTCGACTCCAACGGCGCGGGTGCGGTCCACGATGATCCGATGGACATGGCTTCGCAGCTCGACTCGGAGATTTGAGCGTCCTTCGACTGGCCTGAGATAACCGACGGCCGCGCTGCAACGCCGTCGATCCCGGTTGGTGATCTGATAGGCCCCGACGCCGTACGGCGACTCGCCGTTGAAGTCGTCCGTCTCCGGCAGGCCGAATTGCTTGCCCGCATCGATGAAGGCTCTCGTCAGCGGATGCAGCTCGGGAAAATCCGAGACCCCGAGGGGCCCGTCGGTTCCGTGCCACGGCGCCCCGATTCGGTCGTTGCCCTCTGAGCGGATGAAGTACTTCTGGATGTCATCGAAAGCCCAGCCGGTGCAGCCGTGTTCGTCGCTCCAGCGGTCATAATCCTGCGGCGCACCCCGCGTGAACACCTGAGCGTTGATGGACCCGCCTCCTCCGAGCACCTTTCCCTGGGCGTACGGGATCCGGCGATCACCACAGTGGACCTGCGGACTCGTCGAGAACCCCCATTCGAAGGGTCCGTCAGTCAACTTGGCGAAGCCCGCTGGGATATGGATCAGCGGATGACGGTCACGCTTGCCGGCCTCGATCAACAGCACCGAGAGGTCAGGGTTCTCCGTCAGGCGCGCAGCGAGCACGCAGCCCGCGGTTCCGCCCCCAACGATGATGTAGTCGTAGCCCTGCGCATCGCTCATCGATCACACCGTCGGCCGCCGGACCTTCGCCCTCACCCTCTCAGTCTGAGACGGTCGGACATGGTCCCTCCATCCTCATCTGCATTCAGCCAAGGTGCCGCCGACCGGCTGCGGCCCGTGGCCCCGCACCGCGAGGCGGAGGCGCCTCTGCAGTGCAAGGGCTCACGGGCCATCTGAAGCAACTCCTGAGCCCAGGTCTAAAGAGCAGGGGTGTTCGCTCGGCTGAAGGGGTCGATCCAGAGTTTCTCGTAGTTCGCGGGATCAGGTTCGCCAGTGAAGTCGCCAACATTGGACGCATCGATCAGCACGTCGTCGTGGAACGCAACCCGCTTGCCGTCCTCGACTGAGGTGATGTCGAGTTCGCCGGTCAGGACCTGATGGCAGATCGCAAGGCCGATGCCGCCTTGATACGGCGCGTCGGGAGAGATCGTGATCACGAACTCACCGGCTTCCACCGCCGCGAGCCCTTCAGGAGTGGCGTCGATGCCCACGACGGGAACGTCGCCGGCCTTGCCCGCTGCGCGCAGGGCCTCGACTGCCCCGATGCCCATGCCGTCATTCGCAGCCCAGATGCCATCGATCTCGTCGCCGTGTTGGGCGAGCCATGCCTCGGTCACCGACTGGGCTTCGTCGACCTGCCAGCCTGCAGTCTGGTCGTCTAGCAGAGTGATGCCTGGGTACTGCTCGAGCGCATTCTGCAGACCCTCAAAGCGTGTTTGGGCTGCGCTGTTGTCCAGAATGCCCTGCAGCGCCACGATGTTGCCTTCGCCGCCCATCGCCTCGAACAGTCTCGTGGCCATGGCCTCGCCTCCGGCAACTCCGTCGAAGGTGACATGAGCGGCCCAGTTGTCTGAGTCCAGCGGGCTCAGATCATCCGGGCGACTCCACTGCGTCACCATGCATGCGCCGGCTTCTTCTACTGCCTCGAGAATCGGCGGCAATATCGACGTCTCGTTCGGATCGACATTCAGCGCGACGCACGGTCCATCAGCAGCCAGAATCGACTGGATCTGCGAGAGCTGCTGGGCTGAGTCGCTCTCCGAAGCAACGAACTGGTACGGCGCGCCTACGGTGTCGGCGAAGAACTTCGCGCCCGCGTCGACTGCCACGTAGTACGGGTTCGCCAAAGTACGGCCCGAGAACACCAGCGAAACGTCATCGGGAGCGCATTGACCCGCGGCAGCGCTGTCGTCATCACCAGAGGCTTCGCCAACGCCGGCATCGGTGCTGTCACCCTCCGATGCCGTCCGGGAAGCCTCGTCGTCATCGTCGACTTCGGAACTTGCATCGCCGGCACTCGTTTGCTCGGACCCGCCGTCGCTCGCATCGTCGTCTTCACCGCAGGCGGCGGCGACGAGCGCAGCAGTCGCCAGCAGCGCTAACAGCAAGCGCCATCGGCTGCGTCTCGGTCTGTCGGGATCATGGTTCGGGCCGTCCATCAGGCTCCCCCTCTGTCCTCGCTCACGCGCGTGGCGTGAGGTACTCAGGTCAAGATATCGATTTCTACCACGCCCTCTGGTCGCATGTCAAGACGGAAATTTCCGCATCGTGGTCGGAGTTCACGACAATCGGTTCTGTCTCGCCGATGCGCATGTTTCTGGACAATTTGTGGTGTATGTGCCCAGAACTGCTCACATATCAGACGATGTTGACCCAGACTTTCGCTGCTGCGTCAGTCCGGTAATCGGTTGCTCATCTTCTCGGCGCCTGAGCAGGGCATCTCGCGCGATGATGCCGCCGCGAGCTAGACTTGCGGCTGCGTCGGGTGCCGAGCGCGGCACGAACCAATCTGGGAGTTATCTGCGGTGGCCAACCGGAGACCGACGATTTCTGACGTGGCGCGCGTCGCGGAGGTCTCTGAGGCAACGGTGTCTCGAGCCCTGCGAGGCATCACATCGGTCGACGCATCATTGGCAGCGCGCGTCAAAGCGGCCGCTGAGCGTCTCGGATACACCCCCAATCCCATCGCCCAGGACCTGCGATTCGGGTCCTCGCGGGCGATCGGGATCATGGTCCCCGACCTCGCCAACCCCTACTTCGCTCGTCTTGTGCGGGTCATCTCGCGTGCGGCTGCCGTCGAGGGGTATCGAACCTTGCTCAGCGACACCGACGAGAATCCGGACGAGGAACTCGCTGCGCTCGGAACCCTCGCCCGGCATGTCGATGGCGTCGTGATGTGCTCGCCCCGCATGTCCGACGCCGACCTTGCCCGGGCGGCGCGGTCGTCCCAGCCCTTGGTCATGACAGCGCGGGCGAGCCCCGGTGTCGGCATCAACGCAGTCACCGTAGATTCGTACCGCGACTGCACCGAGTTGATCGGCCACCTGTACAAACTGGGGCACCGTCGCCTCGCGTATGTGTCGGGGCCTGACCACAGCCGACAGAACACCGAGCGGGCCCGCGCGGCGATCGAAGCAGGGGCGTTCGGGATGGAATGTGCGGTCGTGGCCGGCGGCACCGAGATCGTCGATGGCCACAAGGCCGTCGAAGCTGCGCTGGAGACTGCGCCCACCGCAATCGTCACCTTCAGCGACATGTTGGCTGTCGGTGTCTATGAGGCGCTCCGGGAACGGGCAATCGCGATACCCGACGAACTGTCGGTGGCGTCATTCGACGACACATCGTTGGCGGCGCACCTGATCCCTGCGCTCACCACGGTGCGCAGCCAGCGCGAAGAGATAGGTCATCGGGCGCTCGGCGCGCTGATGGCACTGATCAACGGGGAGGAGATCCCGGCCACCAACTCCATCGCGGCCGAGTTAGTGCTGCGCGAATCCACCGGACCGGTTCCTGGCTGACGCACCCGGATCGCCTGAAGTGCATCACACATCTGCATACGGTCACAAGCACGAGTGCCTCGGCGAGCGCCGGCGGACTTGAGGCTGTCCCGACTCAGCAGCAGCCCAGTGAGTCGTAGGACCCCACGACCGCATCGAAGGCCGCTTCGGCTGGCATCGACCACAACCGATCACTGAGGACTTCGACCTCGACCGGTCCCGAGTAACCGACCGCTTCCACGAGCGCGCCGATGCCGCACAAATCGATATGGCCCTCGCCGGGAAGGCCGCGGCTGGACAGCCCATCGGAGATGGGCACGACCCAATCGGAGATCTGGTAGCAGAAGATCCGGCCGGCCGCCTCATCGACGAGCCGAGCCAAGTCCGGGTCCCAGAACACGTGGTAGGTGTCGAGCGCAATGCCCACATGCTCGGACGCAAGATCGTCAACCACATCGAGAGCCTCGCGAAGAGTCACGATGACAGAACGATCAGCCACCATCATCGGATGCAGCGGCTCCACTGCGAGACGGACTCCACAAGAGCCCGCCCGGTCAATGATTGCCTCGATCCCCGTTCGAACTTGGCGACGGCCGCGCCGGAGATCGCGCCGCCTGACCGGGCCACAAACCAGTACGAGCACCGATGCGCCCAGCTCGGCAGCCTCGTCGATAGCGCGCAGATTGTCGTCGATCGCAGCCTGCTCCTGAGCGAGCGTCTCCGCGGTGAACATCCCCCCGCGACAGAGGCTCGAGATCCCGACGCCAGTGGCGCCAAGCGCTGCTCGGACGGTGTCGACCCCAGCGCTTCGCACGCGGTCGCGCCACAGCGCCACCCAGCCGATGCCGTGGTCGGCGCATCGCTGGATGAGCTGGGTCGAACTCCAGCCGCGGATGCACATCTCGTTGACGCTCAACCGCTCTCGGGTATGGATCATTTGATGATGCCAATGCGAGAGCGGTCAATCGTTACCGCCACCGACAAGACGACGAGCACCCCGAAGATGATCGGCTGGATGGACGCCTCGATGCCGGCGACGCCGAGCCCGACGCGAAGCACAGCGATCATCAGCGCCCCGACGAGGGTTCGCCCGACCCCACCGACGCCTCCAGTGATGGCCGTTCCGCCCAGCATCACCGCCGCGATCGCGGGCAGCAACAGCGAATTCGCTGTCGTCGGCGATGCAATCCCCAGCCAAGCGACGAGCAGGAGCGCGGCCACGCCGGAGAAGAAGCCTGAAACTGCGAATCCTGATACGACCACCCCGTCGGCGTGAACGCCCGAGAGCGACGCAGCGCGCTGTCCGTTGCCGACCGCGAAGATCCGACGGCCAAACGTGGTGCGGGCCAGAAACCACGCATAGGCACCGCCGACCAGCACAGCTCCGATGGCGACGTTGGGGACCCCGAACGTACGGTCGAAGAGCCTGGTTGCCACCCCGGGATCGACGCTGAGGCTGCGGCCCTGGGAGATCAGCAGCGCCAGCCCCGACCACACGCCGAGCCCTCCGAGGGTGATCATGAACGAAGCCACCTGCGCACGGACATGCAGCCATCCATGCAGGGTCCCGATCGCAGTGGTGACGGCAATCACCAATATGATTCCGAGCACGCCAAGATCAGGAATCCACTCGGCCATCAGGATCGCGGCGAACGATGTCACAGCGGCATTCGACAAGTCGATGCGGCCCAACAGGATCACCGTCATCTGACCGAGTGCCAGCGTGAAGATGAGCGGAAACTGCTCCCCGAGCGCGCGAAGACTCGCGGGTCTCAAGAAGTTGGGCTCCGCAACGCTGACCCCGGCGACGAGGGCGACGAGCATGGCGACTGGAGCACTCGACGACAGCCGGCGCCGCAGCTGCCAAGTGTGCGCAACCTCGGTCACCCCGGCCACATCACACCATCCATTCGACCAGGTCCAAGGGCACCGGCTTGGCGTCGGCCGGGGCTTCTATCTCGGCAGTCTGCTTGCCGTCGCGCAGCACGATGATGCGGTTGGCGAGGCCGATGGCCTCCTCGAGCGTGTCGGCGAGCAGCACGATCGAGACGTCACGGTCAGCAGCGTCGCGCAGCACGGCGTACACGTCTGCCTTCGCGCCTACGTCGAGTCCTCGAGTCGGGAACTCCACGATCAGAACCCGAAGGCGTTCCGACACGAGCCACTTCGCGAGCACGATCTTCTGCTGGTTACCACCGCTCAGCGAACGCATCGGCGCCTCGGCGCTGGGGGTCTTGATGCGCAGTCGGTCGATCCACTCCTTGGCGGCGGCCCGCTCCCGTCGTCGCGAGATCACCGTCCGGCTCGCGAACTCGCCGAGGTATGCGAGCGTGAGATTCTCACGCACCGTCAGATTCAGCAGAGCGCCATCAGTCTTGCGTGCCGCGGGGACATAGCCGATGCCGAGCGTCGCTGCATGCGAGGGCCGGGTGATCACTGCGGTTTCGCCGTCTACAGAGATCGAACCCGAGATCGACTCTGCGACCCCAGCCACGCAGCGGGCCGCGGCGTCGATGCCCGACCCCTCGGTGCCGACTAGGGCGACCACCTCTCCGCCGCACAGCTCGAAGGAGAACGGCTTCCTGAGGCCGTCGACAACGAGATTCTCGACCTGCAATCGCACAGGCCCGAGTTCGCTGCGCTGTCGCTCGCTGACGAAATAGTCGTCGCTGTGCTCAGACCCGACCATCAGGCGATGGAGCTCGTGCTCGCTCGTGTCCTCAGGCCGCCGTTCGGCGACAATTTCGCCGTCCCTGAGAATGCACACCCGGTCGCTGATTCGCAGAACCTCGTCCAACCGGTGCGAGATGAAGATGACCGCGGAGTCCTTGCGGAGCTTATCGACAAGCGCAAACAATCGTTCGATCTCACCGCCTTCGAGCACCGAGGTCGGTTCGTCGAGCAGCAGCACCGGAGCGTGACCCGAATCGTGTCCGATCAGCAGGGCCTTGGCGATCTCGGCCATTTGCCGCTGTGCCAATGAGAGGTCCTCGACAATGGTGTCAGGGTCGAGGTTCATGCCGACCGGATCGAGGGCCGCGGAGGCGGCGCGGCGGCGGCGCTTGCGGCGAATTACGCCGAGGCGAGTCAGTGCGCTCTCGCGTCCGAGGTACAGGTTCTCGGCGATCGTGAGGTTCGGGATAAGCGACTGTTCTTGGAACACCATCCCGATGCCCTTGGTGTTGGCGTCACGCGCACTTCGCAGCCGGACGATTTCGCCGTTGACGAGTACCTCTCCCGAGGTCGGCGCTTCGACGCCGGTCACCAATTTCAGCAGCGTCGACTTGCCGGCGCCGTTCTCGCCGATCAATCCGAGCACTTCGCCTGGGCGAAGCTCGATCGAGACTCCATTGAGCGCGACCGTGCCCGGGTATTCCTTCACCAGGTCGCGCACGGCCAGAACCGGCAGTGTCTCGGTCACGCCACCACCCGAAGCCTGGCCCGAGCCGACCAATTCACCGCTATCACGGCCAAGATGACGATCGCACCCTCGACGGCGTCCTGCAGGTAAGGGTCCACACCGGAGAGGATCATGCCGTTGCGCAGCACGATCATGATGACAATGCCGACGCTGCTCTGCAGCACACCCCCGCGTCCGCCCGACAGCAATGTGCCGCCGAGCACAACGCCCGCGATGGTGGTGAATAGCCGGCCCTGCGAGGCTGTGACGTCGGCAACTCCTGCTCGGCCGAGTGCAAGGGCTCCCGCGAGCCCCGACAGCATGCCGGCGACGCCGAAGACCATCGCCTTGACACGCCGGACGCGCACCCCGCTTTGGATGGCCAGCTCCTCGCCGCCTCCGATCGCATAAATGTGGCCGCCCAAGCGCGTGCGGTGCAGCAGCAGCGCCCCCATGGCAACGACGATCACAGCGACGAAGAACATCTGCTGAATGCCAAAGCGCTGTTCTATGACCCAGTTTCGGGCATCGAGATCAATGCGCGGCGGCTGTCTGCCCAGCAGGCGCTGCGCGCACCCGATGCCGATGAACCAGGTTCCGAACGTGACCATGAACGACGGAATTCGCAAGTAGGCGTTCACGACGCCGTTGATCAGACCGAACGCTGCGCCGATGACCAGACCGCAGAGAACCGCAGCGGCACCGATGTCAACGTCGTTGACGTTATTGGCCGCCAAGAGGGCAACGCTGAACATCGAACAGACCATGACCCCCTCGATCGAGAGGTCGATTGCGCCCAAGAGAATCACCATCGTCAGACCTACTCCGAGCACCAACGGGATCGCGCTCTGGTTGGCGATGGTCGTGAGGTTTGCCGCAGTGGCGAACTTGCCGTTGACCAGCGTCAAGGCCGACATCAGAACACCCAGAGTCATCAGCGGGCCCCAGGCAGTCAGCAAGCGGCGCCGACGCGGCGTCAGCCAGATGGCCTGTGGCATTCCGGGCAGCGGCATGGAACTGCTCTGCGCGACGTGGTCGGATTGAACCACCACTCTCAGCTCCCCCTCGCTCAGACCCCCGGGGTAAGAAACCGATTTATACCCTAGGTGACGAAATCATGTCAAGCTCGCCGGACGCGCCCACGGGATGGACTCACAGCCCTATTTCTAGGCCAAATGTGCAGATTCTCACCGACATTCGCTTGACTGTGTCTGATCAGGCAATTAGAAATCGATTTATGGATCTGAGGGTGGCCCTCATCACCGGCGGCGCATCTGGCATCGGTGCCGCCACGGCGCGCGCGCTCGCAGGCTGCGGCTATGCCGTGGCCGTTCTAGATCGCGACAAAGCGGGTGGCCACGCCGTCGCTGCCGAGGTCACCGCCGCGACGGGGGTGCCTGCCATCGCAGTGCGGACCGACGTTGCACACGCCGGCTCAGTGTCGAGCGCCGTCGCCGCCGTCGTCCAGGAATTCGGCAGGATCGACACGCTGGTCAACAACGCCGGCTACGGGATCGCCAAAGGACTCGAGGACACCTCGCCCCAAGAGTGGGACGCGCTCATGGCCACGAACGTCAAGGGCGCGTTCTTGTGCGCGCAAGCCTGCGTCGAGTACCTGCGCGCCTCGCGAGGCACGATCGTCAACATCGGATCGGTCGCGGGCCAGATCGGCCTGCGCAACCGTGTTGCATACTGTGCCTCGAAGGCGGCAATCCACGGATTGACCAAGGCCCTCGCCGTGGATCTCGCAGACCAAGGCGTGCGCGTCAACGCGGTCGCTCCCGGGACAGTAATGGGCCCGTACTACGACGGACTGCGCGAGCCTTGCGAGACCGTCGAAGCCTTCCACGGGCGGCTCGCGGCACGCCAGTTGATGGGCCGCTGCGGCGATCCTGAGGAGATCGCATCCGTGGTCGCGTTCTTGGCAGGACCAGACGCGTCGTTCGCGACCGGCTCGATCTGGGTGGTCGACGGCGGAATGTCGGCCCAGTGAACGCCGATGCGATGCGCGTGAGTACGACCATCCTCGACCCCGACGACGCCGTGCGCCTGATACCCGATGGCGCCACCATCGCATTTGCGGCTTCGGGGGGTGGCCTCGTCGAGCCCGATGGTCTCTGCCAGGCCATTCGGCGCCGCTACGAACACTGTGAGCAACCGCGGGACCTGACCCTGATCCATGCTCTGGGCATCGGAGACGGCGAGACAAAGGGCCTCAACGCGTTCGGATCGCCCGGCATGGTTCGGCGGATCATCGGCGGTCACTGGAGCTGGGCGCCACCGTTGCAACGACTCGCCGAGTCCGGTGCCGTGGAGGCCCATGTGTGGCCGGCCGGCGTCATCTCCACGTGGCTGAGAGAACTCGGCGCAAGGCGACCGGGACTGATCACCCGAACGGGTCTCGACACGTTCGTCGATCCGAACGAGACGCCCGATGCTCTGGTCGAGCGGGTCAATCTCGGCGGCCGTGCGTATCTCTGGTTTCGCCCGATCGAAGTGAACGTTGCCATCGTGCGCGCCAGCCGCGCAGACACCGAAGGGAATCTCGTGTTCGACCGGGAGGCGGCCAAGCTCGATGTTCTCGCGGCTGCACTGGCAGCCTCGGCTGGCGACGGCACCGTCATTGCCCAGGTGCAAGAAGTCGTCGAGGTCGGTGCGCTGGACCCTCGGACCGTGCATGTGCCGGGGCTGCTCGTCGATGTCGTCGTGCCGATCGCGGAGCAATGGCAGACGTATGCCGCAAGATATGACCCAGCGTTGTCCGGCGAGAGCCGAGCTGCGCAGATCTCACTGACGGAAACAGACGACCTCGCCAAGCGAATCGTCGCCCGCCGCGCAGCGCAGGAGATCCGCAAGGGCGAGACGATCGCCGTCGGATTCGGTGCATCCGCAGAGGTCGTCAACGTGCTCGCGGCGCAGGGTCGACTCGACGACGTGACCATCTGCATCGAACAAGGCCACATCGGCGGTGTGCCCGAAGCTGGCGACCTGTTCGGAGCAGCGCGCAACTCCCGAGCCATCCTCGCCTCCACGGACGCCTTCGACATGATCTCGGGAGGTGTCGTGGACCTCGCCCTGCTGGGTATGGGCGAGACCGACGCAAGCGGGGCGATCAACGTCAGTCACCTCGGCGCTCTCGTTGGCCCGGGCGGGTTCATCGACATTGCTCAGAACGCAGACCGCCTCGTCTTCTGCGGCACGTTCACCGCGAAGGGCCTTCGATTGGGGCTGCTCGACGGCGGCCTTTGCATCCAAGAGGAGGGTCAAATCCACAAGTTCGTCTCCGAGGTCCGGGCGGCGACGGTCCGCACGGCCAGTCCGGCCTGTCGGGCAACTTCGGTGACGTGGGTGACCGAGCGCGCCGTATTCGAATTCATTGACGGCCGGATTGAGCTCACCGAGGTTGCACCCGGAGTCTCCATCTCCGAGGACATCGCAGCCCACATGGGATTCGCCCCCCGCATCACCCGCCCACAGGTCATGGATGCCGGCCTCTTCACGGCCTGAACGACCTCAGAGGAATCCGCATGCCAGTCAACGAGCTGCTCGCCGGGACCGTCGAACGCTTTGCTCGCGAGCGGGTCAAGCCGCGCGCCGAGCAGCTCGACGAGAGCGAGGAGTTCCCAGCCGACATCTATGCCGAGATGGGTCGGCTCGGACTGCTGGGCATCACGGTGCCCGAACGCGAGGGCGGAGACGGCGGCAGTGTCCTCGACTACACGACTGTTATGGAGAATCTCGCCTACGGATACGCATCAATCGCAGACCAGTGCGGACTTGTCGAGTTGATCACGTCGCTGCTGGTTTCCTTCGGAACCTCTGCACAGAAGGAGCGGTACCTCGCCGGGCTCAGAGATGCCAGCATCCGGCCGGCGTACGCACTCACCGAAGCCGGGTCCGGTTCGGATCTGGCATCCATCAAGACGCGGGCGATTCCAGACGGAGACTCATGGGTGCTCAACGGCGAGAAGGTCTACATCCACAACGCCCCTGTGGCCGACATGGCGGTCGTACTGGCGCTCACCGACCCCGAGGAGCGCTCGAGCCGCCGATTGTCGATGTTCCTCGTGGACATCGACGAGACCGAGGGCGCAACGCGCGCGTACAAGGAAAGCAAGATGGGGCAATGTGCCTCCCCAGTCGGCGGCTTGCTCTTCGCGGACGCCCGAGTAGGCGCCGAATCGCTGCTCGGTGAAGTCGGCGCCGGTTTCCCCGCAATGATGAATGTCTTGGACAAGGGCCGCGTCGGCATCGCCGCCCTGGCGCTGGGCATCCACCGCGCGGCACTCGACGCCGCTGTCTCCTACGCACGCCAGCGCGAACAGTTCGGCCAGCCGATCGGCAAATTCCAGGGAATCGCCTTCCAGCTCGCCGACATGGCCACCGATTACCAGGCGTCGAGGCAGCTCGTTGAACTCGCGGCGGTCACTCTGGATGCCGGCGAACCCGCTTCCAGCCTGTGCTCGATGGCGAAGCTCTTCGCCTCGGAAGCCGCAGTCCGCCACACCTCCGCCGCTGTCCAAGTGCATGGCGGCAGCGGCTACATCCGGGGCGTCGAGGTGGAGCGTCTCTACCGCGACGCTCGGATCACCATGATCTACGAGGGCACCAGCGAGATTCAGCGAATGATCATCTCTCGGTCACTTCTGCGCGACTAGGGCCTCTGGCCGGTGCCGCCAGTACTGTGCCGGTGAGAACATTCGTCGTCGAGCTCAAGCCCATGCAGGCGCATATAGGACTCGGCCAGCCCCCGCGCCCGTTCGGGATCGACAAACAGACCAGCCTCGGCGGCGAGCCGCCAAGCTTTTCGTAGGTGAGCTGCCGAGCGGCCCGATTCGGCGCCCGCGATCATCCGGAAGTGCGTCTGGAGCCCGCTGAGGAACGCCAGCCATACGACACCGGTCTTGTAGTGCTGAGTCGGGGGCTCGAACAAGTGCCGCGCCAATGGCAAAGTCGGCTCGAGCAGGCGCCGGTAGCCATTCTCGTCGCTGGCCCGGAGTGCAGCCAGCGCCCGAGCCGCTATCGGCGCGAGCGGATCGAAAGCCCCGAGCAGCGCATCGCTGTAGCCAAGCTCGTCGCCCGCGATCAGTTCGACATAGTTGAAATCATCCCCGGTGTAGAGCCGGACATTCGCGGGAAGCCGACGCCGGAATGCGATCTCGAAGTCGGCGTCGAGCAATGAGAGCTTGACACCGTCCACTTGGCCCGTCTCGCACAACTCGATCACGGTATCGGCCGCTTCTTCCAGCGAGTGCGGAGACCAGTAGCCCGCGAGAGCCGGGTCGAACGCCGGACCGAGCCAATGCAGGATCACCGGTCGTCGGGCACCGTCCAGCACTGCCCGATACGCCGTGAGGTAGTCGTCGGCACTCGCAGCGGAAGCGGCGAGTTGGCGGCTGCACATCACGACGCCGATCCCGCCCCGGTGCTCCACGAATTCGAGTTGTTCGAGATATGCCTCGGCCACGGCGCTGGGGTCCGCGCCGCCGGTGGGCAGTTGGTCGGTCGCGACGCCGCACGCGACCGGTGTCCGCTCTCCCACCTCGTCCAACGTGGCCTCGATCAACCGTTGCGCCGATGCCCAATCCACGCCCATGCCGCGCTGTGCAGTATCCATGGCCTCGGCGATGCCCAAGCCCAAGTCGGCCAGGTGCCGACGAAACACCATCGTGGCCTCGAAGTCAATAGCCGGCGCCGACTCCGCTTGGCTCGATGAGGCAGCATCCGCGACAACATGAGCCGCTGCGAATGCCAACCTGTCGCCATCGGGGGTCGTCATCGGACCGTCGGGACGACTTCGACTCGGCGAATGTGTACCGAAGGTCCAGCGATTCCGTCAGTGGAACAGGCCGGTATTCGTTTGCCCAAACGCCGCCCCAACCGGAATCCGCAGCGTGTTGACGGCGGGATCGCCGACGGGCCGTAGGTGGCTGACGGGCTGTAAGTGATGGACCAGCGTGTGTGCACATCCGGTCGCGCGCTCGCCGCGGGCATTCTCCTGCACCTTAGTAATCGATTTCTATCTAGCCTTGCCGTTCGCCGACTCGCTGTCAAGACCCCTTGGGGACAGTGGGACGTCTGGGCAGACGCCGGCGCAACTCGGCTCAGGCCTCGTCAATGACCGTTGCCAGCGCGTCGAGGCGCACCGGATTCAGCTCGCCTCGCCATGACCATACGACTATGTCGACACCCGCGTCGAAGAACTCCTGGGCCGCTGCCACAGCCTTGTCAATGTCGCCGTCGGCCTCGTAGCCGAGGTGGATCGACCGATCGATCTCTGCTTCGTCACGCCCGACACGCTCGCAATGCGCCCGCAAGATCTCGTCGAGCTCCTGCCACGCAGCAACATCAGCGGGGAACGTCATGTCCCACTGGTCGGCGTACTTCGCCGCGGTTCGCAGCGTTCGCACTCGGCCCTGACCGCCGATGACGATCGGAATGCGCTCCTGGATCGGCTTGGGCTCGCACCAAGCGTCGGTGAGCTCAAAGAAACGGCCCTTGTGGGTAGTCGTCGTGGCGGTCAACAGCTTGACGATCACCTCCATGCCTTCCTCGAGCCGGTCCGAGCGATCCCGCAGCGACCCAAGCTCAATGCCGTAGGCATCGCTCTCCGTAAAGTTCCAGCCGGCGCCCATCCCCAGCTCGAAGCGGCCGTTCGAGATGTGATCCAGCGTGGTGGCCATGTTGGCGGTGACCGCGGGGTGGCGGTGATGCATGCCATTGACCATCGCGCCGAGGCGGATCCGGGTCGTGGCCTGCGCCAGGCCCGCCAGCATCGTCCAGCCCTCCAAATTGGGACCGTCGTAGGGCGGCGCCAAGGGATAGAAGTGATCCCAGTTCCACGCCGACTCGAACACGTCCATTTCATCGGCCGCCTGCCAGATCGCCAAGTACTCCGGCCATGTGGCGTGGTGCGGCGCCGTCTTGATCGCGTGACGTCCCATCAGGGCTCCTTGTCGCAGGCGAGCCGAACGATACGGCACCGAACTGTGGTGAACTTGCGGCCTCGATCCGGCTGCGAGAGGGCACGCGGCAATGAACGACACCGTCAGCCTGATCATCCGCAATGCCCGCCTGATCGACGGGACCGGCGGCCCTTCGACCCATGGCGACATCGCCGTTGCCGGCGACCGGATCATCGGGCTGGGAGACCTCGACCACACCGAAGGTGCCGCAGAGATCGATGCGGGCGGCAAGGCAGTAGCACCGGGCTTCATCGATGTGCACACCCATGACGACCGTGCGCTGCTGATCGACCCGCTGATGGCCTCCAAGGCCAGCCAGGGTGTCACCACCGTCATCACAGGCAACTGCGGGATCAGCTTGGCGCCGCTGCGGACCACCGGGCGGCCGCCGCCGCCGCTTGACCTCGTCTGCCCCGACGGCGAGGGATTTTTCGCAGAGTTCGGCGACTACCTGGCGGCTTTGGACAATGACCCAGCGGCGCTCAATGCACTCTGCCTCGTCGGCCACGCCTCCCTGCGAGTTGAGGCAATGGACACACTGGACCGACCGGCGACCGGCGACGAGATCGCTGCCATGCGCAGCCGCCTGGAACGGGCGCTGGAGGCCGGTGCCATTGGTCTGTCAACGGGTCTCTACTACGCCCCAGCAGCGGCCGCGCCGACCCCCGAGATCATCGAGCTGGCCACAGCGGTCCAGACGGCGGGCGGCATCCACACGACGCACATGCGGGATGAAGCCGACCGTGTCAGCGAGTCGTTGGAAGAGACATTCACCATCGGCCGCGAAGCGGGCGTGCCGGTGGTGATCTCACACCACAAATGCTCCGGGCAGGCCAACCACGGCCGCTCAACGGAAACTCTGGCACTGATCGAAGCGGCTCGCCAACGCCAAGAAATCGGCCTCGACGCGTACCCCTACATCGCCAGCTCGACCACCTTGGGCTCAACCAAGCTGACAGACGCCAGCAAGGTCTTGGTGACGTGGTCGATTGCGCAGCCTGGGGCCGCAGGTCGGGATCTCACCGAGATTGCAGCCGAGATGGGTCTCGACCCCGAGTCGGCGGTGGACGCCCTGATGCCGGCCGGTGGGATCTTCTTCATGATGGACGAGGAGGACGTACGTCGGATCTTGGCCTATCCGGGCACGATGATCGGCTCTGACGGCCTGCCGCACGACGAGTTCCCGCATCCGCGCCTGTGGGGCACCTTCCCGCGGGTGCTCGGCCACTATGCGCGCG
>LXNJ01001152.1_pt1 | contig 16230 bp, 16 predicted proteins | sample 809081 | NCBI WGS metagenome assembly LXNJ01 (sample SAMN04870510, study PRJNA318959) | sponge metagenome | biome: sponge; feature: marine sponge reef; material: water | host: Petrosia ficiformis | place: Greece: Milos, Mediterranean Sea | collected 2013-05-29 | depth 5-7 m
CCAAGAAGGTTTGGTAACAGACTTCCTAAGTCCCGAAGAACTTTGGAACAAGACCTTTGCCGAGCAAAACGAATGGAGAGAAAAGTTTGCCAATGTTCCCTTTGAAGATAAAAGCGGTACTTGGCAATTGCGTTACTATCAGGAAATAGCCGTAAAAAACACCTTGGAAGCATTGGCAAGTGGCAGTGAACGCATTTTGCTCACGCTTGCCACAGGAACGGGAAAAACGGCCATTGCATTTCAAATCGCTTGGAAACTGTTTCAAACCCGTTGGAACCTGCAACGAGACGGCAGCCGCAGGCCAAGAATATTGTTTTTAGCCGACAGAAACATATTAGCCAATCAGGCTTTCAATTCATTTTCAGCTTTTCCAGATGATGCTTTAGTCCGCATCAAACCCAGCGAGATCAGGAAGAAAGGAAGAGTGCCAACGAATGGCAGCATTTTCTTTACTATTTTCCAAACCTTTATGAGCGGCACGGATGAAGAAGGAAAACCTGCACCCTATTTTGGAGAATATCCCAAAGACTATTTCGATTTCATCATCATTGACGAATGCCACCGTGGCGGAGCAAATGACGAAAGCAATTGGCGGGGGATTTTGGAATATTTCAGTCCAGCAGTACAATTGGGTTTAACCGCAACACCTAAGCGAAACGACAATGTGGACACCTACAAATACTTTGGTGAACCTGTTTACATCTATTCACTGAAAGAAGGTATCAATGACGGTTTCTTAACGCCTTTCAAAGTAAAACGCATCCAAACCACTTTAGACGATTACCGCTATACTTCGGATGATATCATTGAAGAAGGCGAAATTGAAGAAGACAAACTCTACGAAGAAAAAGACTTTAACCGAAGCATTGAAATTGTCGAGCGTGAAGCCAAGCGGGTAAACATCTTTTTAGATGAAGCCAATCAAAACGAAAAAGCCATCATTTTCGGTGCTAATCAAGCACATGCCGCTTTGCTTCGTGATTTGGTCAATAAAAACGCCAAAAGTAAAGACCCTTACTGCGTTCGTGTAACCGCCAATGACGGAGAAGAAGGTGAAAGACTTTTAAGAGAATTTCAGGACAATGAAAAGACATTGCCAACCATTCTAACCACTTCACAGAAACTTTCCACAGGAGTTGATGCACGAAACATTCGGAATATCGTTTTGCTCCGTCCTGTCAATTCCATGATTGAGTTTAAACAAATCGTTGGTCGTGGTACACGATTATTTGACGGCAAGGAGTTTTTTACCATTTACGACTTTGTGGATGCTTATAAACACTTCTCAGACCCTGAATGGGATGGAGAACCATTGGAGCCTGAACCGAGAGAACCGAAACCTTATCCACAGCCTGAGCCTAAAGACAAGCCTGATGTTGAAGAACCTGACGAGCTTAGACCCAAAAAGAAGAAAGCTAAGGTTAAACTTCGTGACGGAAAAGAGAGAACGATCCAACATACCGTACAAACTTCCTTTTGGAGTGCGGACGGCAAACCTATTTCGGCAGAAGAGTTTTTGAATAACCTGTTTGGTGAATTACCCAAATTGTTCAAAGACGAAGAAGAACTGCGGAAACTGTGGAGCAATCCCTTGACCCGAAAAACCTTGTTAGAAAATTTAGATGCAGCAGGTTTTCCCAAAGAAGACTTACTGACTTTGCAAAAGTTGGTGGATATGGAGAAAAGCGACTTGTATGATGTATTGGAATATGTTTTTAATGGAGACTATATCGCAATGACCAGAGAAGCAAGAGCCAAAGCAGCCGAAGCAACAGTTTTTGCCTTACTCAATGATAAACAAAGGGAATTTATCGCCTTCGTACTTAGCAAATACGTTGAAACAGGTGTGGACGAACTCGATCAGGAGAAACTACCAATCTTGCTGACCAATAAGTATCAATCATTGGAAGACGCAAAAGAAATATTGGGAGACGTGGCAAACATAAGCCGACTGTTTGTAGAATTTCAGGAACACCTTTACAATCAAAGGGTGGCTTAGGAAAATGGGATTCGGCCTGAATATCCCTCTATTGATTGGAAACTCTGAACGGTCGATAAGGAGATTCATAAATGACCGTTTAATTATCCCAATAATTCCTCCAAATACATCAAATCCGTCTCAAACAATTTCCGGGAATAGGAGCAATCCTGATTTTCGTCCGAATCCTGGTCGAAATCTTCCTCGTATTCCTCAAAATCGTCCGTATCGTCCCAAGTTTCTTCTGAATTAGAATCTGATGGATATAAATTGTCCCGAATTTCGTCCAACTGTCCCAACCTTATCAAAGACGATCATCTCAAGAATCAATTATTCGGTTTATATGATCTGGTTTACCAGAGAAATGCCGAACTCATTTCAAACAGTCAAGGGGATCTTCTGAATGGAAAGTATGGGGCTTTTATCGAACGACACTTTATTAAAGAGGCTACGAACAAAGAGCTGAGCCGTTTTCGTTGGGTTCCACTGGATTATGAATCGATGATTGGTGACCCTCATTATAAATCCATCCTGATGCAAAAGAAAAGTATGAATGACAACAATATTTCTAGCACCGATGCTTACGCGCATCAAGCTGTAGATGTAATGAAATTAATTGAGGATTATATTGACCGATAAACGTCCATTAAAGATCTCAATGGTATTCTTTCCTCCTTTCAACATTTGCTGTTGATGAATCCTTAATTAGTCCTCAGAAGCATTCAAATAATCTTTTACCTTTCGTCTATGATTCGATCGAATTCCTGACATGAAGGAATACTTAAAAAAGAATAAGGCGCAGTTTGGTACCGCGCCGGTCTTCTTTACCGCCATCTCAACCATCTTGGGGGCAATCATGTTCCTACGATTCGGATACGCCGTAGGGCATACCGGATTTGTAGGTGTCTTGGCTATTATCATTATTGGCCATATTGTTACCATCACTACAGCCCTGTCTATTGCTGAAATTGCCACCAACCAGAAGGTGGAAGGTGGGGGCGAATACTATATTATTTCGCGTTCATTTGGGCTTAATATTGGAGCTTCCATTGGAGTAGCTCTGTATTTCTCCCAAGCCATTAGTGTGGCTTTCTACATTATTGCCATGGTAGAAGCATTTGATCCGCTCATGGAATTCGTACATATGAAGTACGGTATTCCTTATTTGGACAAACGCCTTCTAAGTCTGCCCATCCTAGGTTTTATGGCCTTGCTCATGCTCACCAAAGGAGCGAAACTGGGAATGCAGGCCTTGTACTTCGTGGTTGCGATTCTCTTCATCGGTTTAATCATGTTCTTTGCAGGTGATACCTCTTATTTCGATGGATTTGTGATTTCTCGATTGGCCACTACGGTTGAACCGAATGATGATTTCTTCAAGGTCTTCGCCATTGTCTTTCCTGCCTTTACCGGAATGACCGCCGGAGTAGGACTTTCTGGAAACCTAAAAGACCCCAGTAAATCAATTCCGTATGGAACCATCCTAGCCACCTTGGTGGGTATGGCCATTTACATCCTTATTGCTTTAAAACTCGCTTTGTATTCAAGCCCTGAGGATTTAGCTACCGATCAGATGGTGATGGGTCAAATAGCCCTATGGGGACCCATCATCCCAATTGGATTAGCCGCGGCGACTTTTTCGAGTGCCCTAGGATCCATGATGGTTGCTCCACGCACCATGCAAGCCATTGCATCCGATAGAATCATGCCGTTTCGATACTTCAACTATTGGTTATCAAGAGGCGGAAAGAAACGTCAAGAACCCATCAATGCGACCTTAATCACTTGCCTGATTGCAGTCTTCTTCTTGCTTATAGGTGATATCGATTTTGTAGCCTCTGTAATCTCCATGTTCTTTATGGTCACCTACGGAAGCATCTGTTTGATCTCTTTCTTGGAGCATCTTTCAGCCAATCCTTCCTACCGTCCAGTCTTTAAATCAACCTGGTATTTCTCTCTTCTCGGAACGGTGATGTGTATCTGGTTGATGTTTAAAATGAATTCGGCCTATGCCTTTCTTGCCATTTTAATCATGGCGTCCATTTACCTATTCATTACCTACACCAAGAAGGAAAAAGAAGGTCTGGCCGCTATCTTCCAAGGAGTAATTTTCCAAGTGAGTCGCCGTCTTCAAGTATTTCTTCAGAAATCGAATAGAAATGTCCCTGATGTTCGCTGGAGACCTTCTATGGTCGTCGTATCAAGGGAATCCTTTAAACGATTTGCCGCCTTTGATCTGCTTCGGTGGATTAGCTATAAATATGGCTTCGGAACCTATATCCATCTAATGACCGGATACCTTTCTAGGCATTCAAATAAAGAGGCCAACCTTGCCTTGAGCCGTTTGATTAATATGGCGGAGAATAGCAAGAGTAATGTGTATTTGGATGTAATTGTTAGTCCTTCCTACACCTCGGCCATTGCTCAGGTGCTTCAGCTTCCTGGTATCTCGGGTAAAGAGAACAACATCATTTTATTTGAGTTTTCGAAACAAAATCCCAGCAATCTCGATGATATCCTAGACAATTTCCGATTGGTTAAAGCCATTGACTTTGATGTGTGCATCCTAGGAAGCTCAGAGAAAGGTTTTGGATTCCATAACGAGATTCATATCTGGATTACCCCAACCGATTATAAAAATGCGAATCTAATGATTCTCATGGGATACATCTTATTGGGACATCCGGAATGGTCGAACGGTCAGATTAAGATTTTTGCGGTTTATCCAAAAGACAGTCAGCAGGAGCAGAAAGATCGATTGAGCCGATTAATTCAGACGGGGCGCTTACCCATTTCGCCGAATAATATTGAATTAATCCCCTACTCAGAAGACGATGACATTCGCGATACGATTAACATCCAATCCAAGGATGCTGATCTAACCATCATGGGTTTCTGGGAGCATTTGGACAAGGAAGATCCAAAACACATTTTCTTAGGCTTCGAAGGAATTGGAAATGTGCTTTTCGTTAATACCACCCATGAAAAAGACTTGGTATAATTCAATCCTTTAAGTGACGAAATACACCTAATAAGATAGGATGCTGATATAGCTTTGTTCGAAATTAGGTTGATATGCGTTTCGTGCTTCCTCTCTTTAGTATTCTCCTCTTCTCAGATTCCATATTTGGACAAAATTTTCATTTTGTCATTGAAAAGGACAGTATTCCATTGTTCGATGGACTCCAGAGTTTTGCTTGGGCAGAATACAATGGCGAATGGATTCTGATGGGAGGAAGAACAGATGGCTGCATCGACGACAGCCTCCTTTCAGTTTTCTGGCTTCCGAAAACACCACCACCATTTATGTGATCAATCCAACGACCCATCAACTTTGGTCTAAAGGCATTTCGTCATTCAGCACAAAGATTGAAGACCAGCTGCAAAGCACCAATATGGGTTTTATTCAGGATGGAACCCATCTATATCTGTCGGGTGGATATGGCTATTCCGCGCAAGCTTCAGACCATATAACCTACGACCAGCTCATCCGGATTGACGTTCCAAAAATGATCGATTCCATTAAATTTAATGGTGATCTGAACCCATGTGTCCTCCATTTGGAGGATAGCCTATTTCAATCGACAGGCGGTCAAATGGGACTATTGAACAATCGACTTATTCTCGCTTGTGGAAATAATTTCACAGGGCGTTACAATCCGATGAATGGTCCAAGTTTCACCCAAGAGTACACCAATCAAATACGGCGTTTTAAAATAGAGGAGATTAATGGACAACTCGTTCTAGATAGTGTTCAAGTGGAAACCAGTACTTCGCTTCTGCACCGAAGAGATTACAATATGATCCCTCAAATTCAGACGGGAACCGGGTTTGGTTATACGATTTACTCAGGGGTCTTTCAATACGTTTCCGATTTACCGTATCGCGATTTAATTGAAATAAATGGGCAAGGGTATCAGCAGGTTCAAGGCTTTGAACAATTGCTAAATCAATACCATGGAGCTCGCCTTTCCATGTACGATTCAAACCTAGATGAAAGCTGGGCAATCTTCTTTGGTGGAATTGGACACTATGTCCCAGATGGAAACGGAAACTTCATCAAGGACGATGACGTTCCATTTGTTAAAACCATTTCGGCAGTAATACGAAGTGGTTCCAACTATGAGGAATTGCATTTGGGAAACCTAATGGACTACATCGGAGCTTCGGCCGAATTCATTCCTTCTGCCGACTTCGTAGAATACGATCGGGAAATACTGGATTTGCAGAGCATTAGTGATACCACACTCATCGGTTATATCGTCGGGGGAATTGAAAGCAGTAACGACAATATTTTCTGGATTAATACAGGTACTCAAAGTTGGACCAATTCATACATCTATAAAGTAAAATTGGTTCCAAGCGCTCTAGGCATAGAACAATCGGTACCAGACATCTCTGGGCTTCTCTCGTTAATTATACAGCCCAATCCAAGCGATGGAAAGTTAAAAGTTAAGTGCAAATCAATTTCTCGAAACGGTCAGATTATCATCCACGATGCGCAAGAGAAAGTACTTTACACTAGAGATCTTACTTTGCTTCCAAACAAAGAAACGACGGTAGCTCTTGATTTGAGTCATCTTTCAAGCGGGGCCTATTTAATCACATTCATCTCCAGTGCTCACAGTTTAACCGAGACATTAATCATCGAATAAAGCCTTAACTTGGCTTTGATGACCAAAGATTTAACGCCTCCCTATTTCGCCGTAATTTTTACTTCCATTTCCAAAGGACATCCTGATTATGATCATATGGCCGAACGGATGGTTGAATTAAGCTCAAAAAGCCTGGGTTTTTTAGGCATGCATCATGCGCGATCTGAACTTGGAATTACCATCTGTTACTGGGAAAATGAGGAATCCATTCAAAGATGGAAAGAGCGATCGGAGCATCAAATAGCTCAGAAATTAGGTGTCGAAAAATTCTATTCCTATTATAGAGTTCAGGTCGCTGAAGTCACAAAAGCCTACGAATGGTCGGAAAAAAGTGACAAAAGCTGATAAAATCATGTAAATAGATTTTCAGACCTTTTTATCCTTTTTTAGTTTTGTCTCGGAACTAATAATAAATCCGAAATATGAAACGCTTACTTCTTTTACCCCTAGCAGCCTTCATTTTTTACGCTTGTGGAGGCGACACTTCTAGCAACACATCAACGACCACCGAAACTCCCGCAGTGGAGGAATCGACTACTGCCGACTCGGATGATCCGATGGCAAACAAGGGCATTGGCCCTGTAAGTTCTATTACGCTTGGCGATTTAGATCAATCTCTTGCCGATGAAGGTGAGAAGATCTACAACGAGCTTTGTCTGGCTTGCCACAAGCCAACGGAGAAGTTTATTGGACCCGCTCCAGTCGACATCTTGGAAAGAAGGAGTCCAGAATGGATCATGAACATGATTCTGAATCCAGAAGAAATGGTTCTAAACGACCCGATCGCCAAAGCCTTATTAATCGAATACAACATGGCCCCTATGGCCAATCAAGGTTTGACTGAAGATCAAGCCAGAGCGGTGTTGGAGTATTTCCGCACCCTATAAATCTATCTGAAATTTAATTCCGAACGACATGAAAAAGTCAGCTTTAAACATTTTGCTCTTCGTTTTCGGAGCCGCTATTATTAGCAGTTGTGGAAATGGTTCATCGAGCAACAATGCAAACAATTCAGCTCTTGGTAGCTCCGATGTTGCTTCTAAAGTATACGTTGAGCCAGGAGAACACGATAAGTTCTACGCCGTAATCTCTGGAGGATTCAGCGGACAGTTGTCCTTCTACGGACTACCTTCTGGACGTTTGTTCCGCGTAGTTCCTGTTTTCTCTCAAGATGCAGAGAAGGCTTATGGTTACAACGAAGAAACCAAACCAATGCTTAACACTTCTCACGGATTTATTCCTTGGGATGATGCCCACCACCCTGAGTTATCGCAAACGGATGGTGTACCTGATGGTCGCTGGGCCTTTATTAATGGTAACAACACCCCTCGTGTGGCCCGTGTGGACCTTACCACATTTGAGACAACTGAAATCTTAGAGATTCCAAACTCAGGTGGTAACCACAGTTCTCCTTTCACCACAGAGAACACGGAGTATATCGTAGCGGGAACACGCTTTAGCGTTCCTTTCCCTCAGGCCGATGTGAGCATAGATTCCTATAAGGAAAACTTCAAAGGAGCTTTAACCTTTGTGAAGGCCGATGCTCCAGGTGAAATGGATGTTGCTTTCCAGATTATTGTTCCTGGTTACGATTATGACCTCGCCCACTCAGGAAAAGGAAAATCTCATGGATGGACTTTCTTTACTTCCTATAATACCGAACAAGCCAAAACGCTTAAGGAAGTTTATGCTTCTCAAAACGATAAGGACTTTATTGCGGCTGTAAACTGGAAGAAAGCGGAAGAGTATATCGCCGCCGGAAACTACACTGAGATGGATGCCAACTATGCACACAATTATTATGATGAGTATACGCATATGGCAACTTCTACGATGAAGAAGACGGTTAAGGTTCTTAATCCTGCCGATTGCCCAGAATTGATGTACTACCTCCCCTGTCCTAAGTCTCCTCACGGAGTTGATGTAGACCCAACAGGATCTTACATCATTGGAGCAGGTAAATTGTCTGCTGATATTACCGTTCACTCTTTTGACAAAATGATTGAGGCGATTAACAATCAATCGTTCGAAACTGAAATCGACGGTATTCCTGTCCTTAAGTTTGACGAAGTATTGGCTGGATCTGTAAGTTCAGGTGGTCTAGGACCACTACACACCGAATTTGATGATAAAGGAAACGCCTACACAACTTTCTTCATTAGCTCAGAAGTTGTGAAGTGGAAAGTTGGTACTTGGGAAGTGGTTGACCGCGTTCCTTGTTACTATTCCGTAGGTCACTTGATGATCCCTGGTGGAGACAGTAAAAAGCCTTGGGGTAAGTACTTGGTTGCTATGAACAAGATTACCAAGGACCGTTATTTACCTACTGGCCCAGAGCTTACGCATTCTGCCCAGTTGTATGATATTTCTGGTGAGAAAATGCAATTATTGCTTGACTTCCCAACCGTGGGAGAACCTCACTATGCGCAAGGTATTGCCGCCGATGTTGTGAAGCCTAATTCTAAAAAGATTTATTCGTTGGCTGAAAATGCCCACCCTCACGCTGCAAAGAGTGAAGATGAAGCACGAATTGAAAGAAATGGAAATGAAGTGCATGTTTATATGACCATGATACGTAGCCACTTTGCTCCTGATAATATTGAAGGTATTAAGGCTGGTGACAAGGTATATTTCCATGTCACCAACCTCGAGCAAGATTGGGATACACCTCACGGATTTAGCGTGATGGGAGCCAACAATTCTGAACTGTTGATCATGCCTGGTCAAACAGAAACATTATTGTGGGAGCCTAAGCAAGTTGGTATTTACCCGTTCTATTGTACAGACTTCTGCTCCGCGTTGCACCAAGAAATGCAAGGGTACATACGCGTTTCTCCGGCCGGATCATCTGTAGAGATGACTTGGTCGTTGGGTGAATAAGTTCTTTTAACAACTTTTTCATTGGTTCCAGGGGGGTATGCCGAGCAGAGCATGCCCCTATTTTTAACCATTTTACAAAACAATTGAGCATGAAAAACCTATCTAGAATATTCATGGCTCTTGCCATCCTACTGACTCTCCAACTCTTCCTTTTCCCTATGTGGAGCATTACGCTGGAAGCCCCTCAGTATCCCGATGGAATTACAATGTATATCTGGATCAATCAGATCACCGGAGATACAGAACACACCCTTCAGAACATCAATATTCTGAACCACTACATCGGAATGAAGTACATTGAACCGGACAGCATTCCGGAATTGAAATACTTCCCTTATGTGGTTCTTGGAATGGCGTTCTTGGGATTCTTGGCCTTCCTCCGCAATCGTAAGTGGGCCTATTTAAGCTGGTTCTTATTGTTTGTTGTACTCGCATGTCTAGGCATCTATGACTTCTATCTATGGGAATACGACTACGGTCATAACTTGAATCCAATGGCGATGATTAAGATCGAAGGAATGGCTTATCAGCCACCGCTTTTTGGTAGTAAAATGTTATTGAATTTTAATGCGATCTCATATCCTTCCACTGGGGGAATTTTGATGGGAGTGGGATTGATGTTCGGATTCTTCGCATATTGGTTTAAAAGAAAGTAAATGAAAATAGTTACTTACCTCAGCACCTGCCTTCTTCTTCTCAGCGCATGTTCAAAGGAAGCTAAGCCCATTCAATACGGTTTCGCTTCATGTGCCTATTGTGTGATGCAGATCAGCGACCAACGTTACGGAGCCGAGATCGTTACCGTGAAAGGCAAAGTATATGTGTTTGATAGTATTGAATGCATGATTGATATGACCCGTGAAGGAAAACTTGAACGGGAAAAAGTCCTTCAACATTATCTAACGGATTTCAATAATCCCAATGTCCTTGTACCTGCCGATGGCATGTACATTTTAAAGTCCAAATATCTTCCTAGTCCAATGGCCCGCAACCTCACCGCTTTTTCTTCTGTGGGTCTGGCAGAAGTGTATGTAGATCACGAAGACGGTAAAATTCGTCCATGGAACGAAGCTTTAGAAGAATTCTGATGAAGAAATTCCTCTTGCCCCTGTTTCTATCTTTTGGATTGCCGGCCCATGCTCAGGAGGAAATCCTTGTATGCCCTTCTTGTCTCATTAAGTCCATCTCTCAGGCAATTGAAGAATGTCCTCCCCACGGAATTGTCCGAATTAAGAAGGGTCTGTATAATGAAACCGGACTCATGGTGCGTCATCCAATGTCCTTAATAGGTGAGCCAGGTGCCATCATCGATGCTCAGGAGGGTGGAGATATTCTCATTATTGTGGCCGACAGCGTGGTGGTTCGTGGATTGGAGTTTCACAATGTTGGTGTATCCTATGTAAAAGATTGGGCGGCTATCGTGGTGGATCGCAGTCATGGTTTTGTACTTGAAGAGAACAAACTCATCAACACTTTTTTCGGCATCTTCATTAAATACAGCGAAAAAGGAATCATTCAAAACAATTTGGTTCAAGGTGATGCGGTTGAAGAGATCTCTTCTGGAAATGCCATCCATCTATGGTATTGCAAGGAGATGAAGATTCTCAACAATACCGCCATTCGGCATAGGGATGGGATTTACTTTGAGTTTGTAGATAACAGCATCATTACCGGTAATGTGAGTCAGAAAAACGTGCGCTATGGCCTGCATTTTATGTTTTCAAACGACGACATATACAAGAACAATCTTTTCGAAAACAATGGATCCGGAGTGGCCGTGATGTTCTCTTCTGGAATTGAAATGATGGAAAATGAATTCCGCAGCAATTGGGGCCCCGCCTCCTACGGACTATTGCTCAAGGACATCACGGATAGTTTTATTTCCGACAATGTGTTTGAAAAGAACACCACCGCCATATATGCCGAAGGGGCCACGCGAATTACCATTTCGGAGAACGATTTCAAATCGAATGGCTATGCTTTGAAGGTATTGGGAAGTAGCATGGAAAATGAAATCTCTCACAACAACTTTCAATCGAACAGCTTCGACCTCTTCACCAATTCGGCCCGAAATTACAATCTGTACGACTCCAACTACTGGAGTGCCTACAAGGGCTATGATTTAGATCGAGACGGAATAGGAGACGTACCGCATCGACCGGTGAACCTCTTTACCTATGTCGTAGAAAAATCGAATCCGGCCATTATTCTCATGCGCTCCATGGTTATTGGGCTGCTGGATCTAGCCGAGAAAGCTACCCCGGCCTTTACGCCCGAAGGTCTGATGGATGAAAATCCTTTAATGAATCCTGTGAAATGATAGAGTTTAAGAAAATACATAAGCGATTTGGTCCACAGAAAGTCTTAAAGGGAATTGATCTCGAGCTGGGCAAAGGAAAAATCTACGCCGTTCTTGGCCCCAATGGGTCGGGCAAAACAACATTGATCAAATCGGCGCTTGGATTGGTCATTCCCGATGAAGGATGGATTGATGTGGATGGTGAAATTGTAAATGGTCAATGGACCTACCGGAAGAAAATTGCCTACCTTCCTCAAATTGCCCGATTTCCGGAAAACTTGAGTGTACAAGAAGTTATTCGGTGGGTAAGTGAGATCCGTGGAGTAGAAGGAAACCCCAATCCGTTCATTAAAGCCTTTGAATTGCAGCCCTTCATGAAAAAACGGCTAAAGTATTTGAGCGGGGGAACCCGTCAAAAAGTGAATCTGGTACTTGCCCTTATGTTCGATTGCCCCATCCTCATTTTGGATGAGCCAACCACAGGACTGGATCCAATTACACTCATCCGCTTGAAAGAAATTCTTATCGAAGAAAAGAACAGGGGTAAAACCCTCATTCTAACCACGCACATCCTTCAATTGGCTCAAGAACTAGCCGATGAAATCGTGTTTCTACTAGAAGGAAAGATTTATTTCAAAGGGAAATTGGAAACCCTTTACAGTCAAACCCGAACAGAAGATTTAGAGCATGCCATTGCCACCCTTCTCAAGGCAAACAGACGATTGAATGAAGGGTCCGTAGGTGAGGGCCAAATAAAGATTGTTGTATGAAAAAGATACTGAAATATTGCTTTTTTGACCTTATGCGGAGCAAGTGGAGCTTAATCTACTTTTTCTTCTTTTTCGTGAGCTCACTCTCTCTTCTCTATTTCGGAAACGACGGTTCCAAAGCGGTGGTAAGTCTGATGAACATTGTCTTATTCATCACCCCACTGGTGGCCTTATTACTTGGCGTAATCTATTTCTATCAAAATAGAGACTTCGCTGAATTATTGCTTTCTCAACCCATCAAACGATCCGATTATTTCTTGGGGAACTTTCTAGGCGTTGGAACATCACTGAGTTTAAGCCTGGCTTTTGGAATGGGTCTTCCGTTCTTGTTCTACGGCCTAGAGCATGCGGCACTTCGTGCTCAATTGGGTAGCTTATTGATTGCCGGCATAATTCTCACCTACATCTTTTCGGCCATCGCATTGCTCATTACGGTTCGAAACGAGAATAGAGTTCGTGGATTTGGAATGGCCGTTTTTCTTTGGTTGTTCTTTGCCATCCTATATGACGGTATATTCCTCATTTTACTATTATGGTTAAGAGACTATCCTTTAGAAGGGTTTTCCCTTGGAGCCATCCTTGTCAATCCCTTGGATTTAGCGCGCACATTTATACTTCTGAAACTGGATTTATCTGCCTTAATGGGATATACTGGAGCTGTCTTTCAAAAATTCTTTGGCACCTCTTTTGGCTTAATCCTTTCACTTTCAGTGGCCTTACTTTGGGTTTTTATTCCCTCAGGATTATCACTATACTTCGGAAAGAAAAAAGATTTTTAAAATGCTTTTAAAAGCTTGCGAATACGGAATACGAGCCTTGGTTTATATCGTCTCTGAAACAGAGGAAGATGGCAAACGGGTGGATATTAAAAAGATGTCATCTGAAATAGATTCACCACATCATTTCACCGCTAAAATTCTTCAACAACTGACCAAAGCCAAGATCATATCTTCCTTGAAAGGACCCAATGGTGGATTTTACGCCAATGAAAAAACAGGAGATTTCAGCCTGATGGATGTGATTACAGTAATGGGTGGCGAAGAGATGTTCTCATCCTGTTTGCTTGGTCTGCATGAATGCAGCGAGCAAGAACCTTGTCCATTGCATGAGGAGTATAAAGTTATAAGGGGGTCAATGAATGAACTCTTCAAGAATACCTCACTCCGAAGCCTAACAACTGGCCTGGACAAGAAACTCCACTTCCTGAAATAAGATCGAATTACTTCTTTCGAATGGTGATGGTATATCCAGCCGTTTTCGGTGGATTTGGCTTCACTTCTTTCTTAGAAATAGAAGAAGTAATAGAATAGGTGATTTGTGTATTCTTCTGCTCCAATTTAGCAGGAAGTTTAAAGTGAATATTCAGCACCTTATTAAAAGATGCCTTGACACCTCTATTCTTGGGCACACTGAATTTAAGTAAGCTTACTACCCTGCGCGCTTCATCGTCGCATTCCTTGCTCAAATGATCTGAAATATGCGTTTGTACCACCTCTCCTTTGTAGTTGATAGTTATCCGAATCCGAACCGTGCCTTCCACTTTATTCTTTAGAGCCTCTTCCGGATACCTAAGGTTTTGCTTGATGAATTTGGACATGGCTTTGTTGCCGCCAACATACTCTGGCTTCTTTATAAAATGCTTGTCTTTTCGCTCTCTTTTCACATTGGAAAGTTATTCTTTTATACTCTTGCGGCGTGCAAAATTTGGTAAATTGGGAATCTTAATACATGAATTCGATGACAAGCCAATGGTCTAAAGAAGATTTTATCGCCCTGCTTTATGTGCATGCTATTAACGCCGATTTTAAGCTCATTCCGGAAAAAATGGAATATGCCAAGGAGAAGGTGAGCGAAGATCGTCTGGAACGTATGATGTCGGCTTATGAGCGTCTATCTGATTATCAAATAAGCGAGCTGATCTCTGAACACGGTAAAATCCATTGCCCCTCTGATGAAGAAAAGGATCGAATTATTGCTGATCTCAAAGAGCTTTTCATTCAAGATCATCATTTCTCTCAGGTAGAGCAAAACTTCCTGCTAGGAATCCGCCATTTACTGTAATCAGCTTGTAGCCCTATGACTTTGGAGCTGGTTGCACTCTTAGGAAGCGTTTTAATTGCACTTCTATTTCTTGGGTTCCTTGCTAAAAAGAATCCTAGGGCTTCTTTCTTTTACAGAAAAACCCTGCACATATGGACAGGCACGGTAATTAGTATTGCTCTGCTCCATACCGATATTTCGATTGGGCAATTACAAATCGTAGCCTTTGTTGTTTCGGTATTTGTCTTGTTGGCCTACGCATATAAGTGGTTGAAAATTGATGAGCAATTGGGGAAAAGGGAGCCGGGTGTATTTTACTTCGCCTTGAGTTTCTTTATGCTCTGTTGGATCTGGGGTGAATCGAATAGGGAAATCATTCTTATGACCTATTGGCTGATTGTCTTGGCCGATCCTGTGGCAACCATTATTGGAAAAGACTCACCCTTACGCTTTCAAACAGGTCCGGTCAACAAATCCATATATGGAAGTATTGCCTTTCTACTCATTGCCTTTCCGGGCATTTTGGCCATCGAAATATATTGGTTGGAAAACACCTTAAGCCTGTGGTGAATTGCCGCTTATATATCCATTGCATTATTTGCCGCTTTGGTAGAATGGATCTCTCCCCGGGGAACAGATAATTTATTCGTTCCTCTTTTAAGCTCCCCTATCATAGCCCTTCCTCCTTTTTAGTCCTGGGCAGGCCATGTTCATGGAATGGCATCTCATAGGGTGGGTGCTCGGATTGATTTTCGTATTGCTCGCCCATCGTAAAAAACTACTCAGCACCGACGGAGCACTAGCGGCCTTAGTTTTGGCCATTTTGCTGATGAGTCTATGGACCTGGTATGCGGCAATCCCTGTTTTGTTTTTCTTTTTCAGCTCCTCATTGCTTGGGAAGATGAACAGAAAAAATGATCAAAGAGAAATTCAAGAACACAAAGGAAGAGAACGTGATCTGGTGCAGGTATTTGCCAACGGAGGAATTGCCGCTATCACCATGGTATTGGCCAGGAGCGAGCTCATGACTTTGGAAGATGGATACCTCATCTTTCTATGTGTCGTTGCTACGAGCACGGCCGATACCTGGGCCACAGAGATTGGCACCATGCGCAAATCGGGCACCTATTACATCATTGGATTCAAAAAAGCAGTGGTGGGTATTAGCGGAGGTGTTTCTATTGTCGGAAGCATGGCGTCTTTGGCTGCAGCCTTGTCAATTGGGTTACTCGCTACGTTTATTGGAGCTATTCCGTATTCACAAATCGGGATTATTGGTTTGTTTGGATTTTTAGGTTCTACAATCGACAGCATTCTCGGCCAACTGCTTCAGTTTAAATGGAAGCGCAATGACCATTGGAGAGAAGATCCTTTGTTGGAGAATGAAGCCACTGAAATGCAGGGCACTCAATGGGTGACTAATGATGCAGTTAATCTATTGAGTGGGCTGGCGGTTTTGATTCTGTCTAGTCTCTATTTTTTGTTTTTGGCTGAGTGATGAGTGATTAGGGGGAGTGTTCACTAAAGTGTGTCATTGGTTAAAAATCTATCTTCAAAATAGTCACATAAATCCCTGCGGACATTAGACCAACCGAACATGGTTCCATT
>LXNJ01001153.1_pt1 | contig 16225 bp, 11 predicted proteins | sample 809081 | NCBI WGS metagenome assembly LXNJ01 (sample SAMN04870510, study PRJNA318959) | sponge metagenome | biome: sponge; feature: marine sponge reef; material: water | host: Petrosia ficiformis | place: Greece: Milos, Mediterranean Sea | collected 2013-05-29 | depth 5-7 m
AGAATTCCTCGTAGCCAATCTGATCGGGCTTCGTTTCGCTTAACACTTGGAACTGGTCTATTGCCGCAGCAAATGACCCCCGGTTATAGAGCTCGACTGCGTTATCGAAAATGCCCTGCAGCTTTGCGGTCGCCGCAGCGATGTAGCCCTCCTTCTGGCTCTGCGCCAGCATGAAGTAATCGCGGGCGGCCTGTACGTCGTCCCGCTCGAGGTAAGCCAGAAACGTCAGGAAGGAGGACAAGGCGGGCGATCCGGCCTTCTCCTGCGTGAACTCATCCCGTTTTGAAGCCGCTTCATCCAGATCGACCCCGTATGCCGCGTTCGCCTCCGGGTGGTCCGGGTCGATTTCAAGACATTTCCGATAGTATTCCGCGGCGGCCTCCGTATCCTGCTGCAACGCCGCGAACAGGGCTCTCTGGTACAGAAAATCAACCAGTGCCTGTCGGACGTTTTCCCAGCTTTCCCATTCCTCGAGATACCTGTCGGCGGTATAGGGCGACCGGGCGTCGACTTCTTCGGATGTCGGCTGGCGCTCCAACTGGTGCCAGAGGTCATAGTACGCGTTCAGAAGTGCTTCCGGCGTCACGGCCTGCGCGTGTGTTGAATTCGCGTTCCAGCACAGACCGGCGATGCAGAGTATCGCCATAACGCGAATCACAATCCGATTCCTCCTGTATGATCGGCGATGGTTCGCTCTCTGGCCCGGTGATGAACGGGCGATCTAAGGCGCTTCTTGTTCGATCAAAACCACCTGCTGCTGATCCGATTCGGAAATCCGGTTGAAGAAAGACCGCAGTTCCTGGTACAGCCGGGCACTGATCGCGGCATGGTTGAGCGCGTATTGCCGGGTAAATACAACGCCGTCCGGTGTTTTCTTATAGCCGGCCATGAATCGTCCGAAAGGCGCCTGGAGCAGAACGGTAGTCGGCAAGGATTCGACAACGTAACCTTCGGGAGGTACAAGCGTTACGCTGTCCAGGGTCCGCTCGACCGGTCCGACATAGATCGTGCTTGATCTGTCCGTATCCGGCAGCACTTCCTCATCAATCCGCCCAAAGACCGCGGGCGAGACCAGAAGTCGATTCCCGGCGGCCGTCGCAAGGCCGGTTCCCTGAAACGAGAACTCCATCGTGATCGATGTCGCGTCGCTGGTCTGATCGTTGAATTCAAGTTTATTCAGCGCCACGTCGGACACGTAGCGTTGAATCTGGTTTTTGAACACTTGTTCCCGGTCCTCATCGTCGTTATAGGCGTAACCACGGCGGTAGCCGGTCGCCATCTCACCCGATGCCATTATGATGCCTTCCGCGGAAACAGATCCGTCCGCGTTCATTTTCAAGGCAAGCTTGCGTTCCTCCTGGTTCATGTGTGTCGTCGTCGGCGTTTTCGTTATCACGCCGGAACCGTCCAGCACCAGGGCCGGCACGCCTTGATTCTGCCAGGGGACAACACCGAATGGCGTGCCTTTGAAGGTCAGGTCCAGCCAAATGGCGTCGCCTCCTTCAACGGGTACGTACGTAACCAGTCTTTCAAACTGGACGGGCGTCGGCATGGACCGGGTAAAAGGCACGCCGTCCAGTGGGGCGATCATGGCGGGATTCGCCCTGATCCCCGCCTGGTCGAGCATCGTGCAGAGCAGCACCGTCATATCTATCGACTCGGCTCTCTTTCTGGCCAGGATCCTCCCGGAGTAGTTGCCCGTACTTCCGATGAAAGACATGGGCGTATACCTGATGTTGCGTTGCACGTAGTCGTAAATCCGTGCCGCCCTGTCGACCGGATCGTCGATACCGGCCGTGAGGCTGTCGACCACGGCGGGAATGGCGCCGCGCCGCGCCATGTACGACTCGTAATGGTCCCGGTATATGTCGTCGACGTCTTTCCAGTCCTCGAGGATGCTGTACCTTCCCCTGCTGGTATTGAAACTGACCCAGGAGAAATTCATACCCCCGCGTCTGTTTCGCATAGGACGACTGAAAGGCTCCTCCGGGATTCCAGCCAGGTTCCGCACGGTCCAGGTGTAAGTGGTCCCGCGGCCGTCGATCCAACGCTCGCGGGACGTTTCAGGTTGCAGGTCGAGGTTGACGAAGCCGCCTTTGTATTGGAATTCCTTGGGAACGGTCACGGTGAGCGTGGAACTGAGCGTATAATCGTAACCCTGGAAGAACCATGGATAAAGATAGAAGATGTTCTCGCTGGTGGTTTTGTACTGGTATTCGATGATCGAACCGTCTTCCACCCCTGGAATGGTAAACTTCTTGATTTTGCCGTACCGATCCGGTCCCGGGAGATCGGCCACCGTATTGGACTTCATGTCTATCTTGTTACCGTTGCGCAGGATAACTCTTGCGCGGATATCGCTTATCTTCTCCTGCCGCAGATACGGAATTGTAATGGTCGCGTAATCCCGCCCGGTTTCGTTGAATATCTTGATTCGCCTGTAAATCGTCAGTTCCCACCAGACGTCCCCGGTATAAAAAACCCGAAGCATCCCGTCGTTGAATACGATCAGCGCGCCCGACCCCGGATCGAATGGGTTCTGGTTAAGGCCGAGCAGTTCTCGTTCGACTTCTTTCCACTTGACCGCGTAGGCGGCCGTTGGCATGGAAACCCACAGTGAAGAAAGCAACAGGCAGGCAGCGATTATGCGAATCATCGTCCTCGCTCCTATCATCGGGTGTTCATAACGCCGGTATCGTCGAGTCGCGGCGTTATGAATTCAGATCATCTGGTCTGAACAGCGGGATTGGTTATGCGCGATAAACTTGCACAGTGAAGGATATTTCACGTCAAACTAATCGTGTCAAGGTATGAAGTCAACGAATAAGGAAGGTTGGGAATCAGTGCGAATAAAGGTAAGAACACGATCGGTATAACCTGTCCGCGCGAGTGCGCGCCGGGCAGTAGAATCCGCGGTCAGGGACGCATGCAAGAGCTCACGCCCCGTCCTGCCCGATCAGCAGTTCGAGCGGTTGTTCGAGGACGTCCCTGAGGTGGGCCAGGAACTGTCCGGCGACCGCGCCGTCGATGAGCCGGTGGTCGGAGGAGAGGGTGACCGACATCATGGTCTTGATCTCGACCTTGCCGTCCACCGCGACGGGGGTTTCCTTGACCCGCCCCACGGCGAGGATGGCCGCTTCCGGCGGATTGATGATGGCGGTGAACTGGTCCACGCCGTACATGCCGAGATTGGAGATGGTGAAGGTGCCGTAGCCGTAATCCTCGGGACCGAGACCGCGTCCACGGGCCTTCTCGCCCATGGATCTGGTCACCGCGGCGATCTCGAAGACCGTTTTATGGTCGGCGGACGCCACAACGGGTACGACCAGTCCGTCGTCGAGGGCGACGGCGAAGCCCACGTTCACGTCCGCATACTCCACGACCTCGCTGCCTTCGAGGGAGGCGTTGACGGCGGGAAAGGCCCGCAGGGCGATCCCGGCAGCCTTGATGATCAGATCGTTCACGGAAACCCGGGTCAGGCCGCGCTTCTCACCGTAGCCGATCAGTTGTTCCCGAAGCCCGGTGAGCCGCGTCATGTCCACGTCCATCGTGAGGTAGAAATGGGGAATGGTCGACGCGCTTTCGGCCAGTCGCGTCGCGGCCACCTTGCCCAGGCCGCTGAGGGGGGCGCGGCGCTGGACGCGTTTCGAACCGGGGCCGGATGCCGCCGGGGCCGTTGCGGGGGCTGGCGCGGGCGCAGCTGGCGCGGACGCTGCCGCTGCTGGAGCCGCTGCCGAGGCTGGAGCCGCTGCTGCGCCGGCCTGGGTGGCGAAGGCCTCCACGTCGGAGAATACGATCCGTCCTCCGGGTCCCGTCCCCACGATGTTTTCGATGGAAACGCCGAGGTCCCGCGCGTGGCGGCGTGCCTTGGGCGAAATCTTGACGCGGGCGGGCTGTCCGGGCTGTCCGGGCCGTTCAGGCTGGCCGCCCACAGACACGGCCTGCGCACCTTGACCGTTCTGCTCGGGAGATGAGACGTCCTGGGCGGCTTCCGGCGGCGCTCCGGCGGCCTCTGTCGTCGAGGCACCCGCATCGCCGCCCGGGCCTCCGTCCCCCACACCGGCGATGGTCTCGCCCTCTTCGCCGATGTATGCGATGACCTGCTGAATGGGAACGTCGTCTCCCGGCTCGTTTAATATCTTGAGCAGCGTACCGGAGGTCTTGGCCTCCACCTCCATCACGCTCTTGTCTGTTTCGACGTTGAAGAGCACCTCGCCTTCCGTGACGGAGTCGCCTTCCTTTTTCATCCACTCCACGATGATTCCGGATTCCATGGTCATGCCGAGTACGGGCATGATGACTTCAGTGGCCATGACAGGCTCCCAGGGTCCTCTGCAACGCTTGGTACAGGTCGGAATATGCCGCGTAAATCACTTGTTTCTACTCGACTTACAACGCGGTTTAAAGTCCGTAGAGCATACACTTCGAGGGGGTCGGCGTCAAGCATTTTTTGATTGACTCGGACCGCCTGAAAAGGATAGATTCACCCCGATTCCGCATTCGCCCGAAACGGTATGGAGGCCGTCATGAAGTACGGCATCCTCCATGCTGAACGAATGTATGAACAGGTTCCCGGAAGGTCCTTCTTCAGTGATAGCCTGTTCAGCAGTTGTTCACCTCTCCAACGTGGAGGATCCACGGCACATGGAAATCAAAGTCGATCGTTACACGAAAGGCGTATTGACGCTGATCGCCGCCGGTCTGCTGGCCAATGCGTTCAAGGATGAGCTGCCTGCGGTGACCACGCCGCTGAACCCGCAGCCGGCGCGGGCAGAGAACATCGTCATGGGATCCACGATCTCGAATCTCGGACAGCGTTTCATCACGGCCAGCCCCGACGGGAAGACCGTATACACCTGGTTCCGAGAGGAGGACCGGCAATGGTACGACCGCGACAAGGTGTATTTCATAGACGCAGCCCACGCGGACGACTGATGGTAGCCGCGCGGATCAGGGCATCGTTGACGCGATGATTACGGGACTCGTACTCGCCGCGGGCCGGTCCGAGCGCATGGGGACGCCGAAGCAGTTATTGCCCTTCGGAAACTTGACGTTGATCGAACAGGTGATCCGGACGTTGACGCGTTCGCGCCTGGGGAAAGATGTTGTCGTCGTGCTGGGCCACCGCGCCATGGACATCGTAAAGCGGATCTCGGGTTTGCCGGTCCGCCTCGCGTACAACCCGGACCCGGAAGGCGACATGATCTCCTCGATCCGATGCGGCCTGGCGTTCATCGATCCCGGACAGGCATTCCTGATCGCCCTCGGCGATCAGCCCCTGGTCACGACGGGGATCGTGGACCGGTTGATCGCCGAATACGAGCGGCGTCCGGAAGGCATGGTACTCCCGGAGTATAACGGGAAGCGGGGCCATCCCATGATCCTGTCGCCCGCTTACCGGGAGGAAATCCTGTTTGAACCGATTCCGGGCGGTTTGAAGGCGTTGCGCGACCGGCACGCCGACAGCGTCCGCCCAGTGCCCGTGGATACGGATGCGGTCCTGATCGACCTGGATTACCGGAGCGATTACGAAGAGGCTCTGCGAAGATGGCAAGCGCAAACAGATCTTGGTGAACGATAGAGGAAACCGGACCTGGTGAATAGTAACGTACTCGTTACCCGGCGCATTCCCGACGAATCGATCGGGATGCTGGAAGGGGCCTGCGGCGTGGTGGACGTCAATCCCCACGACCGGGCCATGACCCGCGCTGAATTCCTCGAGGCGGTGCAGCGCCGCGACGGGCTGCTCTGCCTGTTGACCGAGGACATCGACGACGAGGTACTGGACATTTCGCCGGGACTTCGGGGCGTGGCCATCTACGCGGTCGGATACAACAACATCGACGTGGATGCCTGCACCCGGCGGGGCATACCGGTGTCCAACACCCCGGGCGTGCTGACCGACACGACCGCGGACATCGCCTGGGCGCTCATATTCGCCACGGCCCGGCGCGTGGCGGAAGGGGACCGGTTCGTGCGAAGCGGCCGTTTCACCGGCTGGGGTCCCCTGCTGATGCTGGGCAGCGACGTCACCGGAAAGACCCTGGGCATTATCGGAGCGGGGCGCATCGGTACGGCCACGGCCCGGCGGGCCGCGGGGTTTTCCATGCCTGTGGTTTATGCGAGTCGAAAACACAACGCGACCATAGAGTCCACAGGCGCGCGGTACCTGCCCCTGGACGATCTGCTCCGGGAATCGGATTTCGTCTCGCTGCACGTACCGCTAACGCCCGAGACCACCCACCTCATCGGCGCCCGGGAGCTGGACCTGATGAAGCCCACGGCATACCTCATCAATACCACCCGCGGACCCGTGGTCGACGAAAAGGCCCTGGTACAGGCGCTTCGTAATGGGCTGATCGCCGGCGCGGGCCTCGACGTCTTCGAGCGGGAGCCGGAACTGGAACCGGGGCTGGCGGACCTGGAGAACGCCGTCATACTGCCCCATGTCGGCAGCGGGACGGTCGCCACGCGCCTCCGGATGGGCAACATGGCCGCGGCCAACCTGATCGCCATGGTCAACGGCGAGGACCCGCCGAATTGCGTGAACCCGGAATGGAAGCGGTATCGCACGTGAGCGCCAGGACGGAAACTGAACCCTTCAACCCAACCGGAATGACTGAATACAGGAGCCGGATATGAAGCTTGTGACCTATGGAAAAAGCGGACAGGAACGGATCGGCGCCGTTGTCGGCGGTGAGGTCGTCGACCTTCGGTCGGCCGACGAATCGCTGCCCGGCACCGTTCTGGGCGTGCTGGAAGCGGATGCCGTCGAGGCGGTATCTCGCGCGGTGGAAAGCGGAACCGGTGTACGGACGCCCCTGGACGGCGCGCGGCTGGCGTCACCCATACCCCGGCCGCCCAAGATCGTCTGCGTCGGGCTCAACTACCTCGATCACGCGACAGAGCAGAACGTGCCGCTGCCCGAGCACCCGCTGCTGTTCTCCAAGGCCACCTCGTCCGTGGTAGGTCCCTACGACGACGTGGTACTGCCGGCCGAAAGCGAGCAGGTGGACTACGAGGTCGAACTCGCCGTGGTCATAGGGAAGACCGCTACCGCCATATCGGAGGCGGACGCCTACGATTACATCGCCGGGTACACGGTGGCCAACGACGTCAGCGCCCGCGACATCCAGTTCCGGCAGCAGCAGTGGCACCAGGGTAAGAGCTACGACACGTTCTGTCCCATGGGCCCGTGGCTGGTGACGAAGGACGAGATTACCGATCCGAACGCGCTTGCCGTGAAGCTTACACTGAACGGGGAGGTCCTGCAGGACAGCAATACGGACAACCTCATTTTCAACGTACCTACGCTGGTATCGCGCATATCGAGCGCCATGACCCTGTTTCCGGGCGATGTGATCTCGACCGGCACGCCCGCGGGCGTTGGCGTGTTCCGTGATCCGAAGATCCTGCTCAAGGCCGGTGACTACATGGAAACCAGGGTGGAAGGCATCGGCACGCTGAAGAACCACGTCCGGTAGCCGATTCTGCCCGCCGCGCAGGGCGGAAAGCATGACGGGAAGAAATCGCAGGCATCGATGGTGCAGATTGAAAACAAGCGGTAAGCCGCCACGGCGGGTTTGATCTATTACAATCCGGTAAAGGAAAGACCATGGAAAAGCTGAACAGGGAAGAAGCGCTGGCCCGGGCGGCGGACACGGGCGACCTGACGGGCGTGGATCTGAGCGGCATGGACCTGTCGGGTGCCATGCTGCCCCGCGTTGATTTCCGGGACGCCAACCTCGAAGGAACCGATTTCACTAAAGCGGACCTGACCGAGTCGGAGTTTCGCGATGCGAAGCTGAACGGCGCGGATTTCTCTGGAGCGAAGATGGAACGGGCCGTGCTAATCGGCGCCCACATCGTGGGAGCCCGGTTCGACGGCGCCCACATGGTCGGCGCGTTTCTCAACGGCTCGAGCGCGTCCGGAGCCAGTTTCCGGAAGGCGGACCTGCGGGCGGCCCGCATCGGCGTGCCGAAGTTCCAGTCCGACGATCCCTTCGCCGCGGCCGCGTGCTTCCAGGGCGCGGACATGACCTGGTGTCTCTTCGGCGAAGTGGACCTGACAGGGGTGGACCTGAGAAACGCCAACCTGTCCCACGCCCATATGTACGAGACGGAGATGCGCAGCGCCCTGCTCGACGGTGCGGTCCTGACCGGGGTCCGGCTGAAGCGGCAGACGGTCTAGCCGGCCCACCCGCGGGCTACTCATTCGACCGGACCGGCCAGACGGCGCAGATATTCGCAGTACGCGTTGTCTTCCACGTAATCGCCGATCCGGAGCACCTGGTCCCGGCCGATGTAACCCTTCCGGTAGGCGATCTCCTCGACGCAGCCTATCTTCAGTCCCTGACGGTGCTCGATGGCCTGGACGAAATTGCTCGCTTCCAGCAGGCTTTCCGGCGTACCGGTATCCATCCAGACGATCCCTTCATCGAAGCGTTCCACCTTGAGCTGGCCCCTGCGAAGATAGAGGTTGTTGACGTCGGTGATCTCGAGTTCGCCGCGGCCCGACGGGCGCAGCGTTTTTGCGATGGAAACGACTTCGTTGTCATAGAAGTACAGTCCGGTGACCGCGTAGTTGGACCGGGGGCGCCGGGGCTTTTCCTCGATGTTGACGACCCGTTGCCGCTCGTCGAATTCGACCACGCCGTACCGCTCAGGCTCCTTGACGTAGCAGGCGAAGACCAGTCCCCCGCTTTCATGTTGCGCGGCCCTTTCGACCATTTCGGCCAGGCTGCTTCCGTGGAAGAAGTTGTCGCCGAATATCAAGGCGCAGGGATCATCCCCGATGAACTTTTCACCGATCAGAAAGGCCTGGGCCACGCCCTCTGGCGCAGGTTGCACGGCATAGTCGAAGCGCATCCCAAGGGCGCTTCCATCGCCGAAGAGCCTGCGGTACAGGTCGATGTGCTCAGGGGAAGAGATGACCAGGATATCCCGTATATTCGCCATCATGAGGACGGACAGCGGGTAGTAGATCATCGGTTTGTCGAAGATGGGAATGATCTGCTTCGAAATGGCCACGGTCTGCGGGTATAGACGCATCCCGTGCCCGCCTGCGAGGATGATGCCCTTCATTTTTGGTCTCCGGTTGCTATACGTTTAAGCGCCCACTGCTTAGTTGAAAGTCTGAATAACAACTGCCCATATCCCAAAATGTACTTTCTTCAGGGCTTGTCGTGTAATGCATACTTGGTTGAATGGTTCCACGTATTAGTGCGTGTGTTCATGAACCATTTTAAGGTTTGTTTTACAAAGCTGCTACTTCGTCTGACCCTCCGCACATCGCAATGGCAATTTGTGTAGACAGTGAGAAACTGCAAACATATTCTTCGTAAATCGAAAGTACGCAGATGTATGGATTGCTCGAGGGATCCTGCAGAATGTGAATTCGATCATGAGATGTATTGATGATTGCACCAGTGCGGTTCTAGGCCGTCTTGAGTGTCTAAAGTGACTGGCCACACCCAATGAGAACCTTGATGAAACTTCCCAGCGATGTACGATTCATTCCATTGAAGTTTGACGGACGTTGTCCTTCCTGTTTGAAAGCCATAAAAGCTGGCCAAAAAGCACACTGGTCGCCTTCCTCGAAAAAGGTCTGGTGTGAGGATTGTGTTCGTGCTGGTAACAACTCCCGAGTTCCATCTCTAAGAGAAACGAGTGCTTCTAGGCACGTTGGTAATACTACGAGTTTTGCCGGGGAGCAGAGGTCCGAGACAGCTCTTGTCGATAGCCAACAAGCCAAGTGGAGGCAACTGTGTCGATATGCTCAACTATGTATCGAGGCCGAGGCTACTAAATCACTGGTACCCTATGTTAAGCAAAACTCGCATTGGTTCGTGCACCGTGGACAAGAGAAGCTTGTGGTGGGACATAGCGACGCTATTCCTGTACCGGAATCTCTCGCCGACTGCCTATCACGCAGCCATCGGCGGGATGGTCAATCGGTTATATACGGCTGGCCAACGGTGGTCATAACCGACCGGGATCATTCTTCTAAGGTCGCACCTCTTTTTGTTGTTCATATCGAACCGGAAAGAGACGATGAAAAAAAGTGGAAACTTCACGCAACTGTCGAACCTGAATACAATATAGCTATCACGGCAAGCAACATTTTCGATCCTTCAGTCGCGGAAGACATCCATGAACTTTTGAGTGATGGCCTACCTTTTGGCGATGCAGATGCCTTCGTCTCCGTAGCCTGTCGTACGTCTGGTTTACTTGGATTGGACATCAGATCACGGCTCGATCCTATTTCGCTTGATTCCAAAGTGAGTCGAAGACAGGGCGTCTACAACGCTGCTATATCGGTGTTGGTCGAGACGTCCAGCGAGTATCAGGCTACCTTACTTGAGGAACTGCGGCAACTGCAGACTCGTAAAGATTGGACTAAAACTGCCGCGGTCCAACTTCTTTCCAACAAGGCCACTTCTTACCTCAATATTCGAGCACCATCTGGACCACTTGCAGCTCCGCTTAGTTGTAATAAATCTCAGGAAGCAACTCTGGAACTGCTCCGCAAAAACCCCCTGACAGTCGTGACCGGTCCCCCTGGGACGGGCAAAACGCAACTAGTAGTGAATGCCGTAACAAATGCATGGCTGGACAACGAAAGTGTCTTAGTGACCTCAACTAACAATGCAGCCGTAGATGTTGCTGTCGATCGGTCCGAAAGGGACGTTTGTAGTGGTCTACTAGTACGTACAGGAAACCGGGAAATGCGTGAACAGATTCCAGATCGAATCACAGTTGCGTCATCTCGCGCACTCTCTCACAGTAGCAACCAATCAAAGGGTCGCGCAAAACTGAAACGTGTAGTTGATATGCGAGCAAATTTGCTTACGCAACTGACCCGTCTCGACGAAGTAAACGAGGATTTGCTACGTGTTGCGGAAGAAAAGGAAAAAATCGAAAAACAAATTAAAATCGCTACATGGTCAATCTGGGGCCGAGCGAATTCACCTAAGCTATCTATCAGTTCGAATGAGATTGAACGACGCGCAGGACGATTGATGCGGGCATGGTTGTTCCGACGTTTCAGGATACGACGACTATACCGGCGAGTAGGGTGCATCGAAACTACCCCACTGGATGACCTTGTTCGTTGGGCTGAGAAAGATCAGCGTATGACATGGCTGGGCAACCAAATGAAGGTTGGACTGGAGAAATACAGACAGCTGGAATCTGCCGTAGGTGATCCAGAAGCGAGTATTAGGGAAGCTGACAATAAATGGAACGCAGCAAGCCTCAGTGCAATCCAAGCGGATGTTGCAGCACGAATTCGATCGGGTACCGACCGGCTCGCGACGTTCAGTACTATGCCTGCTAACGTTGATCAATTCAAGAGGACCATTGCGAATTCGATTCCCTATTTGCGAGGCTGGGCGTGCACAGCCCTCTCAGCCCATACCAACTTCAAATTGGAATCTGGCCTGTTCGACCTTGTAATCGTCGACGAAGCCAGTCAGTGCAGTCTTGCTGCCGTGCTACCCCTAGCATATCGTGCAAAACGAATAGCGCTGGTGGGAGATCCGAACCAACTAAGTCCGATCATTTCTTTAAGTGATGGTCATCTACAGGATATTGCCACACAGTCGGGGTTCAATAACAGCGAACTCCGGGAGTGTGGAATCCATCACAAAGACGGTTCGGCCTATCATGCTTTTGAGTTTGTTGCAGATCCTTTAAAACCAGCTCTCCTTAATGAACATTTCCGCTGCCATCCTTACATCGCCCGTTGGTTCAATACCGCTTTTTATAACAATGAACTTACTATCCTTACAGACGTCTCTAACTCAGATGGTCGGTACCGAGCCATCTCTTGGATCGATGTCGAAGGTGTAGCGGAGCGTCCTAAGGATGGAAGCTGGGTAAACAAAAATGAAGCGGAACAAACAGTAAAAAGTATTCTCGACGTTTTACGTGCTGGCTACAAGAATGTTGGTGTGGTCACGCCATTCGTGGCACAGGCACAGTTTATTACGAAAATCGCTCAGAAACACTTACCCCAGGATACCTTGGACGAAATTGGTTTTATATGCGGAACGGCGCATCGACTACAGGGAGATGAGCGTGATGTAGTCATTATTTCATCCGTGTTATCCCCTGGAATGTCCAAGGCCGGTACCCGATGGGTTGAAAAAGAGAGGAATCTACTGAATGTAGCGGTTAGTCGCGCTAAACAGTCACTAATCGTAATAGGCCACCCAGATATAGACAAATTAGGAAGCCCCACCCTATCTTCTCTACGTACTTATCTGCACGAGATAGTCGCTGAGAAAGAGGATGATATCGCGTTCGTAGCCAATTTCCGAACAGACAGCAGATCGGAAGAACTGTTGCTAGCAGCCATGCAGCTTCAGGGTCTCTCTCCCTATGCCAAGCTCAACGTGGAAGGATACGAACTGGACTTTGCACTTTTGGAAAATGGAATAAAACTTAATGTCGAAGTTGACGGTGATCATCACCTGGATGTACGAGGGCGGCAGCGTAGACAAGATGTTACTCGTGATCGAGTTCTTTCTAATCTTGGCTGGAAGGTAATGCGGATATCAGCATGGCGATGTTACGAAGAAATCGATTCAGTGATTGATGAAATCAGAAATGAGCGTGACTTGCTTGTCCATTAATCGTCCTGAATTGACGAGTACTAGACGCAAAGTCTTGTACACAACCGGTTTTTCTTATAAGAGGAATATCATGAAATCAAATGACAAACTTGCCCTCACAAAGGAACAACTGGCTGAGAATCCAGCTGTCGATCCCGAGATCGTAGAAGAAGCATTGAAAATGCGCCTTGAACTAGAGCGATTGGGAGTTTGGGAACGCAGCGGCAATCGGGTAGTGTGTCCACCAGAAAACAGACCAGCTACGAATCCCTTCGGGAGTACTAGACGTCAGTTTGTTACTCAAACCCAGTAATCCGAGCCTGCATCCGTATTATCCTCAAGTATTATGCCCTCTTCTTGGATTCAATACCCATACTGAATGGTTTGAATAGGCAGTAGCGAAGACTACCGGTCTACCCGTTCCTCACCCAGCAGCCAACCACTCCAGATCGAACCGGGCCAGCGTGATCGTCTCGTAGGGATGATCATCGCCTCGCTCGTACAGGCAGGCGACGGTACCGTCCGAAAGCACGGCCAGGGACGAATAGGCCGCCGGCCCGGGATGCAGCACCTTCCCATGGGGCCACGATCCGCCGGCGTTGTCGGAAAGTCGCACGGTGAGGTTGCGCCGGTCGTCCCGGCTGGCCGGATTCGAGAACAGCAGCCGGTCGCCCCTGCCGGGATAACGGACGAGGGCGGCCTGGCAGATCGGTTCGATCAGCGTTTCGTCGTGGCGCTGGTCCCTCCAGGTCATCCCGCCGTCGCCGCTGACGGTGACCTGCCGGGTGCGTTGCGACCGGCCGTAGTTGCGCGTGTTGAGCAGGACGTCGCCGTTTTCCAGCTCGGCGACGCAGCATTCGTTGACCTGGTCGTGCGAAGTGGTGCCGCCCAGTTGCCAGGTTGCCCCGTGATCGTCGCTGTAGATGACGTGGGAATAGTAGCGGTTCGTACCGGCCTCGATATGGTCGCAGGGAATCAGCAGCCGGTCCGAGGAAAACTGGATGCCGTTGCCCGGTCCGGTGGCATACCACGTCCAGTCCGGGCGCTTCGTGGAGGAGGTGATATTCAGCGGCTCGCACCAGGTGCGGCCGTCGTCTTCACTGGCCGTGACCCACACGGTCCGCGAGCCCTGGCTCGTCCCGTCGATGATCTCGGATTCGCGGTCGATGCCCAGGTTGTGGGTCATCAGCAGCCAGACGGTCCCGGTCTCGCGGTCGACGACCGGGCACGGGTTGCCGCAGGTGTTCCCGGCGTCTCCCCAGACCACCTCCTGGTCCGACCAGGTGCTGCCGCCGTCCCCGCTGCGCTTTACCAGCATGTCGATATCGCCGGTATCGCTTCGGCTGTCGCGCCGGCCTTCGCAGAAGGCGAGTACGGTGCCCCGGTCCGTCACGATGACCGCCGGAATGCGGTAGGTATCATAACCCTCCGTGCCGCTGGTCCACAGGACGGATTGTATGCAGGCGCCGTTCATGAGAAACTCCGGGCCCGTCTCGTGATCACGGTGTTTTCAGTTGAATATGACGTGGCCCGTGATGCCCGTCAATCCATCAATGATGACCCACAAACCGGCGCTGACGAATTCGCCCAGGATCAGGCCCAGGAAGAAGGGCAGCATCTTGCGGTAGATGTCGATCCCGCCGTACTTGAGGATGAGCCCCTTGATCATCCAGGCCAGGAATATGGAGAACCAGGCGGTGAGGAGCGGGGCGGAGGCGCCCACGGGAAACCCGATGAAATGGAGGGGCCACCAGATGAACTTCTGCCGCAGGAACATCAGCGCCCACATGATGGCGCCGCCCAGTCCGAAGAAGAACCAGCGCCCGGCGGGTTCGGACGTGGCGGTGATGGTGGTCGCGTAGTAACTGAACCGGTTCTGCTGGAGTTCCCCGAAGAATTGCCAGTTGAGGTTGATGCCCCCGTGTTCGTAGGCCAGGTACATGACGGTGTAGATGGAACTGGCGAGGCTGCAGAGGATGGCCAGGCCGACGGCCGCGGTCAGCCAGCGCTGGTTCCGGATCCTCGCCGTATCGGCCAGCTTCAGGCCATTGGCCATGGACGGCATGATGAGCGTGCGCGTGTGGGTGAACCAGAACTTGGTCAGCCCGATGGCGACCAGGTTGCGCGCGCCGAGGATGGGGCCGGTGAACCCGTGGATCATGAACTCCTGGGGATTGAAGGTCTCCGCGAAGATCACCCCTCCTTCCGCCACGATCCGTGAGAAACCGACGTACACCGCCAGCACCAGGATCAGCAGTATGACGGCGAGCCACGGGGAGAGGCCGATCATCCACAGCCATCCGAGCAGGAACAGGATGCCCAGCCCGCCGCCGAACACGGCGAACCGGTAGGAGAGGCATTCGTTGGCATCGTCCGGCGAGACTCCGCCGCGAAGCGCCTTGCCCAGAATCTCGCGGATATGCGCCCGGGCCAGCCAGAGACTGAACAGGGCAAGGACCAGCAGGGCGCCGAACATCTGGTATTCGCCCGGCAGCGTGGTACTGCCCGCCAGGTCGATGCCGAAGCTCGCGTTCGCCAGGTTCTGCAGCCGGCCGAGCAGAAAGAAGAGCCAGAGGCTGAAGGAGATCTCGAGACTCAGGAGATAGGCGAATCCCAGCAGGGGGAAGGACAGGTTGATGGGCAGGACGAACTGGTTGTTGAAGAGTCCGATGGATTCCTGGAAATAGATGGTGGGAAAAAAGTAGATATAGTTGTGTACGGCGTTCCACGCGTTGATCAGGAAGGGAATGGAGAATCCCGCCCACATCATCCGGTTCCGGAAGAACGGCGTCAGGCGGGACCCGGATCCGTTGTCGCCCGGATCGATCATCTCGGCCGGCAGCTTGACCAGGGGAAAGACGAGGCGTTCCCGCTCCACCCACTGCTTGCGCAGGATGACCGTGATGCAGAACACCACGAAGTACAGCACCAGGACGAAGCTGAGCCACGCCGCGAGCGGTACGGCCCAATCGCCCCACGGAATGGTCCCGCCCCGGGGAAGGCCTTCGAAGAACGACCTGACCGTCTCGGAGTTCTGAGGCATCAGCCAGGGTTCGACGTGGGGGCCCACGCTCTCGAGCCAGCGGTTTTCCGGCGTGGCGTAGTACATGGAAGCCATGGCCGGCAGGAGGACCTCCGTCAGTCCGTAAGACGGGATGGCCGACGCGATGAGCGACATGATGTAGACTACGGCCAGTTCGCCCTGCGTGAGGGCGTGTTCAGGCGACCAGGTCCGCAGCAGCGTATTGACGATCCCGACAAGCACGGCAAAGAGGAAGACCACGCCGATGGGCGTGAAGTTGCTGCCCAGGTACGATCCCTGGATGATCATGTTGGAGTAAGGGTCGGCGATCCCCAGGATCAGCGAGCAGGCCATGCCGACGGCCACGGCGCGGGGCGTGACCATCTCCCTCGGCGCGGAGACTTGACGTTGTTCCCGGGTTTTTTCCGGACGGGTGACCGACATGGAGGAGCCTTTCGGGCAGGCGCGTTCTTAAGCATCACGCAAGTCGGTCATCGAGGACGACCGGTGAGGGAAAATGGTACAGCGGTTGGAAAGCCGATGTCAAGCGGAATGTCGGTGTTGCGGGCGCCGGTATCCGCGGCCC
>LXNJ01001154.1_pt1 | contig 16225 bp, 8 predicted proteins | sample 809081 | NCBI WGS metagenome assembly LXNJ01 (sample SAMN04870510, study PRJNA318959) | sponge metagenome | biome: sponge; feature: marine sponge reef; material: water | host: Petrosia ficiformis | place: Greece: Milos, Mediterranean Sea | collected 2013-05-29 | depth 5-7 m
GGCCACGCTCCGCCGCAGCGTCTCTCGACCATTCTCCAAACCCGCGTCTGGGCGGATTGCCGTCAAGGTGATCAACCACCTCGGCGACGAAGCCATGAGGGTATTCTTGGTGTAGACGGGAGTTCGTACCGACCGAGCCCCGAAAGAACCGGCAGCACCGATCTCGGGATCGGTGCCTCCGAGATTGGGGGCGCGGACGACGTTTACGAGTCCCGCCGATTGACTCCGGTTTTCCCGCTTTCGCGACCCGATCGGACCGGGCGGGATCCCATGGCAAGAGTGGCAGATCGTGCAGTCCCAGTTAGACTTACGTGATCTCCTGCCGTGATTTACGCCCCCGGCGATCTGCTCCCGATGCGCGCGACTTGCTGGGTGCGCTCGCGCTCGACCTCGGCGTGCGCCACGCTCCAGGGGCGCGCCCGCCCAAGCGACTGGCGCACCAGATCCGACAGCGTGAGGCCCGCGGAGCGCGCCTTGGCGTGCCATTCGGCACGCTCCGCCTCGCTGGTGCGGACCTTCACCCAAACGGCGCGTCCGGGGCTCACGTCGCGCCGTTTCCGTTTCGGGGGTCAGAGGGGGCACGGCCCCCCGCCAGCCTCTCCTGGGGACACGCGGAGTGTGGCCACGGAGAGTATGCTGGCTCTCCGCCCAATCGGGCGTCCGACAACCCCGTCGGCGGCGTGTCCGTGCACCGTGGTCGGCCGCCGCCAACGCGGTGGCCGACCACCCCCGGGAGCGGTCCGGCGGACCCGTTCACCGGGCCTCGCGAAGCGGGGCCGGCGGCGGGATGGAAGCCCGCTATGCCGGGCCGTCCATGTACCCGCGAAGCCGGAGCGGCGACCGATTCCCGCCAGCGCCCCCGTCGGGGGACACGGGCATCAGCTCCGCCATGGGATGGATCAACCTGAACTACGCGTCTCCTCCTGCATTTCGCCTCGTTGGGTCGTGCTGCCCTTCCACCCTTCGGTGACCCGAAGGGCGACATCCTACGGATGCCATCCGCAATTGGTTTCATCCTGGCTCTCCCGCCTTCGCAGGCAAGTCCGCGTCGCCGACGCGCGGAACCCTGCCGTCAGAATCGCTATTCCTACAAGTCAGCGGACTGATTCCGGCGGCGTCAACTACGCAGGAATCGGCGATGTCCCAAGGGCTCCAGCAATGTCCCGAAGACTGAATTGACTCCGCCGACGGCGCCTCCAATTGCCCCACCGAGAGCCTCACACGAGGCTCGCCATCTCCGGCCCGGTTGCGGCTCATCAGCGGCAGTCGAATCAACCGACTCACTGCGAAGCGCGGTCCGACCGGTGGGACGGATGGCCAATTGATTCCACATTGGCCCAGAGTCGAACGCAAACGGGAGACCTGGCTGACCCTTGCCGCAGCGACTGATTCGGGCTCAGACTTCCGCTCTGAGATTCGTCGACGGTCCCTGACCCATCCACACGAAGGATGCTCATGCCCTCAGACATCAAGACAAGGTTCGGGAAAACCAGAGGAACACGCGAGCACTACCTCCGCGTCCAAGTCAGCTTGGATGGCGGACACGGCTTTGCCGACGCTCTCGTGATGAAGCGAGATGATAGGGAAGGGCCAGATAGGTACAGCACTCCCTATAGAGTGGAATGGGCGGCGACAACCGAGCTTGAGCAGGAAGCGGAAACCACCCTCAGCCGGTTGGAGAAGCGATACTCGGCCAAACACACCAAGAACGAATTGAGGAAGTTCTTCAAGGGGATCCCGCGCCATTACGTCCCGAGCGACGCCGAGGTCCCCGTGAACCTGGGGCTGCGCATTGCCGATGCACCGTTCCGTTTCGAACGTCAGTATGGCCCTCTAGAGACATGGGAGCGAGAGGCTGATGCCGTCGCCCGTCGCCGCGCCGGGACTGCTGCCCGAGCCGACAAACAGGGGGGTATGCGGATGTCGGAACTGTTCCAATGGGTACCGTGGTTCGAAGAGTTGGCCGCGAGGGTTGGGGAGGTGCGGCGGGAGGGTCTCATAGAGAGGGCGAGGGAGGTCAACTGGGCGGGAGGGAGGTGCGCAGTGCTCGCGCAGGGGGATGAGAAGGCCGACCCATTGACGTTCTTCTACCATCTTTCGTCGATCGCCAGAGGGGCAGAGAGAACGAAGACGGTCTACGCGAGCGTCGCGCAGCAGTTTGAAATCGAGACCGACCTCGACTACGGTAGCGACAGCTTCATTTTTCCGCAGGGGAATCCGCTGAACGTCGAGTTCCACGACACCGGTGATGATCCGAACCTGCTTTGGGACATGTTCGACCAGGCACGCGCTTGTGGTCCTGGCGGCGAATCGCACGACCCAGCGATCGCCGACACCTTCGCCAAGTCGCTTGAGGTTAAGGGCGTCGGCATCTCGAAGCTTACCCAGGTCCTCTTTCTGATCAATCCGAAAGCGTTCCTCCCCTTCGACACGAACGCCGTATTGCCCTTGGGTATCGGTAGGTTCAACACACAGCCAGCCACGATGTCCTGGGCGGAGTACGTTGACGAAATGGGCAGGATCGGGACCGTGTTTCCCGGTTGCCAGCCCTACGAACTCAACGTCATTGGCTACCTGTGGACCAGCGGTTACCTGCCGCGAAAAGGCAATCGCTGGTATCAGATCGGCACGGGTGAGGTCGGCTGGCGGGAATTCCGCGACCACCACTGGATCCACCAAGGTGGACTGGGAGACGTGGACTGGCCTGGCGACGGCAAGGTGCTACCAGACCCCAAGCCGGGATACCGGTTGGACGAACCCGAACGCGGCGACGTCGTTCTTGTCCGGTCGGGGACGCAGGAGGGGCGCGGGATCGGGATCGTGTACCGCAACGATCACGCCAAACGGTCACACCCGAACGGTCGGATACACATGCTGTGGGTGAACAAGGAGCAGGCACCCTTGGCCGCTAAAGTGCCGGAGGTCGCTTTTTCGAGAGCTGGCCCCAGCACCTACGACGCCTTCGCTGAGTCTGCCGCGTATTCGGCCACGTTGGACTTGTTGGAACGGCCAACTGACCCCCAAAGATCCACCGCCCCCGTCCACGCCCTCAACACCATCCTCTACGGCCCCCCCGGCACCGGCAAGACTTGGCACAGCGTCACTCGCGCAGTCGCGATCGTCGACAGCCGCGCAGTGTCCGATGTGGCGCAGGAGGAGCGCCTCACCGTCAAGCGCCGATTCGAAGAGCACCGCGACGCCGGGCGGATCGAGATGGTCACATTCCATCAGAACACTACCTACGAGGATTTCGTCGAAGGCATCAGGCCTGTCCTAACAGAATTCCGCGACCGTGACATCGAGCCTTCACACCAGCGCAAGGACACCGGGGAGGTCGAGTACGAGATGTCCCGTGGGGTGTTCCGGCGCATCGCCGAGCGTGCCGGCGCGGACCAAGACGAGCGCTATGTGCTCATCATCGACGAGATCAACAGGGGCAATATCGCCCGCATCTTCGGGGAGTTGATCACCCTCATCGAGGACTCCAAGCGGATCGGTCGACACGACGAGGCGCGCGTGACACTCCCAGGCTCGAAGATCGACTTCGCGGTGCCGGCAAACCTTCATGTCCTCGGGACGATGAACACCGCGGACCGGTCCATCGCCCTGCTGGACACGGCGCTGCGGCGGCGGTTTGTGTTCGAGGAGATGATGCCGGATCCGTCACACTCCGGCATCGCCCACGATCTCGACGGTATCGACTGCGGGCGGCTCCTCATGGCCATGAACCGGCGCATCGCCGTCCTCCTGGACCGGGAGCACCAGATCGGACACACCTACTTGCTGCGCGTCGATACCCTCCCGGCGCTCGCCAGCACCTTCCGGAACCGCATCATGCCGCTGCTGCAGGAGTACTTCTACGACGACTGGGAGAAGATCAGCGCGGTTCTGAACAACAACGGGTTCGTCCAGAAGCTGAATCCACCGGAGGAATTGGTCCGACGGAATCTGGTGGAAGCAGACCGGAGCGTGTACGACTTGGCACCCACCGCCTCCGACCGGTGGACAGACGCGAACGCGTACCGGAAGATCTATGGGAAGATGAGTCTGGATGACGACGATCCGCCGCAGGCCGACTGACCGTGCCGGGTAACGCGCTGGCGGGACACCCGCGCCGCACCGCGTCCCGCGGATTGGTCGTTCGAGAGCACGAGTCGCTCACCGGACTGCATGAGGATGACCAGCGTGACCTGATGAGTTTCACGCTCGCACAGCCGAGCGGCGATGGAAGCCAACAGCCACCGGTCTTCGTGATCAGGAACGGCCGCCTCCATGCGCAGAACTACGTTGGGATCATCGAAACGCGCCGGGGAACCGTGATCGAGATTCTGCCGAAGATCGATCTTTCGCCCGGCGGGGAAGAGGCCACGCGGCGCGTCTTCCTGACCATGCTACGGGATTGGCGCGGCCTCGGGCAGGCGCAGCTTGACGGTGCCAGCATCCGTGCAATCCGCCGATTCGACATGTTCGAGGCGTTCGTCCATCTGTTTCTGAGGAGTGTCGTCCTGCTGACCCGGCGTGGCCTGGCCCGGGCGTACCGGACGCGAGAAGCCAATCTACCGCGGCTTCGGGGGCGAATCCTGTTTCCGCGACACGTCCGCGAGAATCTCGTCGACCGGTCGCGGTTCTACGTCGGTTATGACGAGTTCACGGCGAACCGGCCCGCCAACCGGCTGATCCACCTTGCGTTGCAGCGGCTGGCGGCCGTCGTGCGTCATCCCGCGAACCGACAGCGGGTTCACCAGTTGCGTATCGTCTTCTGCAACGTACCCGCGTCAACGAATATCTACGACGACTGGGCGCGGCATCGCGTGGACCGTTCGATGCGGCACTACGACACCGTGATGCCATGGGTCGGGTTGTTCCTTTTCGGCCACGGCCTCGCCACCTTCTCCGGCCCGCACATCAGCCGTGCCCTGCTGTTTCCGATGGAAGAGGTGTTCGAGGACTTCGTCACCGAATCCGTTCGCCGACACCAACAGCGTTTCATCGTCCGGGCCCAAGGGCCGACGCGGCATTTGGCCACGGATGGGGCGGACAAGCCCGCTTTCTGGCTGAAGCCCGATATCGTCCTGGTGGAACACGGTCGGGTCCGGTTCATCTTGGATGCCAAGTGGAAACGCCTCGACCCCCGCGCGCGGAATCATGGCGTCACTCAGGCCGACGCGTACCAACTCTTCGCTTATGGGACGACGTACGGCGTGCGACGCGTGGTTCTCGTCTACCCAAGAACGGCAGAGTTTCGCGAGCCTATCCGGTTCAGCTTCGCCGCGGATCATGATCTGGCGATGGATTGCTTCCCGTTCGACGTGTCCAATGCGGTGGGGAGTGTCACGCAGTTACGCGGGATGTTTCCGCGCCACGACAAATGACCAGCTCCTTCCGCAGATCACCGATGCGGCGGCGGAGCACAGACTCGTGCGTTTCAGGGACCCGTTCAACGGGCCTCGCGAAGCATGGCCCCCTAGGGGACAGTCAACCCCCACCAGTACGGCGGCTCTACGAGTCTACTCGCCAAACGCGGTTGAGGGTGGCGACGGAGCGCCGCGGAGCTTCTCAGCAATCGGGGATGGACCGACGCTTCGTTCGCCGCGTAGGCAGACCTCGACTTCTCACGCATCCGGGGGGACGACCTTGAACTTTCCCGACCGGCGTGTTACGGGTGGGACGCCGCCAAGAGATTCCTGTTACCAACCTGCCACGCCCCGAACCTTGATACACCGCCGTCCAGCACCGAGAGAAAGACCGCGCTGATGGCGCTTCGACACTCGCGTATGAAATGAACGAACACAACGACGAGGCACTACCCGGACGCGACCTAAGCGGTGTGCTGGAGGCACTGCGGAAGCGGTTGGTGGATACGGGGACCCGCAACCGGCTGGTCCACGTCAATCGCAACGCAAAGCGGGCCAACGTTCTCAATATCGTCCTGGAGCGCTCGAACGACATCTACGACTTGCTGCGGGTGAACGAGCGGAAGATGCGATTTCGGGCGAGGGGCGAAGACGAAGTGGAGCCGCAACCGGATGATGTGCTGTTCGAACTGGACAGTGAGGTGGACAGGTCGAAGCACCGGGACGCCTTCCTTGAGACGGAACTCGGCCCCCAAGCGCTCGAAAAACGTCTTCTGAAGCTGTACCGCGACTCCAAGACCACAGAGGAGGAGCAGGGAGCCAATTTCCTGTTCTTGGCGCTGGGTTTCCTTCGCTGGTACGAGGATAGGAAGTCGGACGTGTTGCGGGAGGCGCCTCTAGTGCTTCTGCCCGTTCAGCTAACGCGCCTTCAGCGGGGATTCACCTTCAATCTGACCGCTCGTCCCGACGACGTGACGACGAACCTGCCGCTGCAGCAACGGCTGAAGGCGGATTTCGGGATCGTGCTGCCCGAGATCGACGACAGCGAACAGTGGACTCCGGGTAGCTACTTCGACCGCGTCGCGGCTGCCATCCAGCCCAAGGAACGCTGGAGCATCGACCGAGACGGCATACAGCTCGGTTTCTTCTCCTTCGCTAAGGCGCTGATGTATCGCGATCTGGTAGAGGACAACTGGCCCGGCGGCGGGCTGACTGGAAACCAATTGATCAGGGGCCTGCTTGACACCGACCGGGAAGTCGAGGATTCACCTCTTCGGTTCGGACCTCGGGACCGCCTCGACGATCACCTGGATCCCAAGGATCTCATACATGTCGTAGAGGCCGACGCCTCACAGGCCAAAGTAATCGAGGAGGTGCGCTCTGGCCGCAACCTCGTCGTGCAGGGGCCTCCGGGGACGGGAAAGTCACAGACCATCACGAACATCATCGCGGCAGCCGCGCATGAGGGGAAGACCGTCCTCTTCATGGCCGAGAAGATGGCCGCGCTGAAGGTCGTGTACGACCGGCTCGTTAAGGCGGGGCTCCGCGAACTCTGTCTCGAACTGCATTCACGAACCGCAAACAAGAAGGCGTTCTACGAAGAGCTGAAACGAACAATCCATGCTGGGCGTGCCGTACCGGAGACGCCCTCCGATGCCGAGGCTCTCACCGACGCTCGCGACAGGCTCAACGCCATCGACACCGACCTCCACGAGATGCTTGAAGGGAAAGACTACTCACCGTTCGATGTGATCGCCGAGCTATGCCGGTTTCTCGGAAAGGGAGTGCCGCCGCCCAAGCTGCGTTCGGTTGAGCTCGCGAAGCTAGCGAACGCTCGTCGCGACACGATCGGAGAAGCGGTTCGAGCGTTCGCCGAGGCTTTGGAGGTAGCTGGTGCTCCTGCGGAACACCCGTTCTTCCGCGTGCGAGCGCTCGATTTGCAGCCGACCGATGTGGAGCGCCTCGAACTGGAGCTGAGTGAAGCGCGAGACTCCGTCGCGGCGCTGCTACGAACAGCTCACGAGCTCGCACAGCGGCTAGGTGTGGAGAGCACGCTCGACTTGGCCATAACGGAGCGGCTCGCACAGCTACTTGAAGGGGTCGGGAGGGCTCCCGAGGGTGTGCGGGAGAGGGCCGCGATGTTCGCGGCGTGTGATGACTTCGATCGGCTCATGGACGGACTCGGGCTGTTCAAGACTTGGAAGGACGCTAGGGACGACGTGGAAAGCGACTTCACGAACGTCGCTTGGAACACCCGGGTCGAGGAGTTGCGACCCCATATAGCAGCCGGGCTTGGCTCAGTCTGGGCGCGTTGGTTCGGCAAGTACCGCAGCGCATCGAAACAGTTCGCCGCACTTCTCAAGGGGAAGCTGCCACGTTCGCCGAAAGATCGTCTGCTGCTGGTGGACGCCTTGATCACGGTGCAGCGCGAGCGGAGGGCCTTGGCGACAGAAGAGGACTGGCTCTCGACCAGGCTTGGATCGTTTTGGCGCGGAGAGCGCACTGATGCCGCCGTGTTGATTGAGGCGGGGACCTGGGTCGGGGGTATTGGGGAAGCGCTAGGACAGGTCGGGCGGCCCTTGACAGCGGAGACGATGGACGCCGCGTGTGCCCTAAGGAGGGATGCAGAGACCCTGCATGCCCGCCTTCAGGAAGAGCGTGAGTCGGTGCGCCATCGGGCGCGCGACGTGAACGCCCGTCTTCGGTTTGGCCCAGAGCACGAGGTTGGGCGGCAAGAACCGCTGGAGGAACTGCGAGACCGCTTGGCGCGGATGCACGATCAAGTGACGCGCTACGAGGAGTGGAGGCGACTTCAGGAACTGCGCCGAGTTCTGGTCAATAACGGCTTGGAGGCCTTTGCCCAAAGGATAGAACGCGACGACACATCGCCTGGCCATGCGGAGCGGGAATTTCGGTATGCAGTGGCGGAGGCGCGCTGGGACCATGCGAGGTCGGAACGCCCCGAACTCGACGAAATCGCAAGGCTGGACCGGCACGGGCGCGTCACCGCCTTCCAGCACCTTGATAGGCGTCGTCTGGAAGAGGTCAGGACGCTGGTTCGGGGCCAACACTTGGCACAGCTGCCCACGGGCGCGGCGGGCGAGATGGCGTTCGTGCGTGGAGAGATCGGCAAGAAGACGCGGCACCGTCCGGTGCGCCAAGCCTTCCTCGCGGCGCCGAACATGATACCGCGTGTCAAGCCAGTCATCCTCATGAGTCCGATCTCGATTGCCCAGTTCCTCCCGCCTGAGAAGATTGCCTTCGACCTACTTCTCATCGACGAGGCCAGCCAGGTGCGTCCCGAGGATGCGCTCGGAGGCGTGGCGAGAGCGAGTCAGATCGTCGTGGTGGGCGACGACAAGCAGCTGCCCCCCACGAGCTTCTTCGACCGGCTCGTTGACAATCAGTATGAAGACGAGGACGAAGACGCCGATGCGCCGCCGGCGGCAGCGGGCGCGGCGGAGATGGAGAGCATTCTCAAGCTCGCGGAGGCACGCGGCTTAGGGCAGGCGATGCTTGAGTGGCACTATCGCTCCCGAGATCCTGCGCTGATCAAGGTGTCAAATATCGAGTTCTACGAGAGCGGGTTGGTCCTGCCGCCCTCACCACTCGAGAAGGATGATCGCTTCGGCATGAAGCTGACTCGCGTGCCGGGTGTCTATAGTTCCCGCTCGCGGGGCGGCGGACGTGCAGGGACAAACCGTGTCGAGGCAGAGTGCATCGCGGATGCTCTCGCCGAGCACGCGCGGGCAACGGACAGGCAGGGCCAGTCGGTGGGCGTGGTCGCTTTTTCGAAGGCGCAGAGCGACATGATCACGGAGGTGCTCGAAATGCGCCGCCGCACGAATCCCCCGCTGGATGCCCTGCTGCGCGAGGGCAAGAACGAGGACGTGTTCGTCAAGAACATCGAGAACGTGCAGGGCGACGAACGCGACGTGATCCTCGTGAGCGTGGGATACGGCCCGCACGAGCCCGACGGACGCTTGTCGTCGATGCGGTTCGGTCCGGTCAACAACGAGGGCGGGGAACGGCGCCTGAACGTCCTGTTCAGCCGTTCTCGAATGCGCTGCGAGATCTTCGTGTCTTTCGACTGGCGCGAGATCGACTTGACGCGTACTCAGGCCCTTGGCCCCAAAGTGCTGCGCAAGTTTCTGGGTTTCGCGGATACGGGGCGGCTCGGACCCGATCCAGCGGTAACCGGACTCGGCCCCGACAGTCCTCTTGAGGAGGATGTCGCGGAGGTCATTGACGGACTTGGCTACCCAGTTGACCACCAAGTCGGCAGCGTGGGATTCCGGATCGACCTCGGAGTGCGGCATCCGCAGCGGCCATCGCAGTACATTCTGGCAGTGGAGTGTGACGGCGCGACATACCACAGCGCACTCTGGGCTCGGGAGCGGGACCGCCTGCGGCAGCAAGTGCTGGAGCACCAGGGATGGCACTTCCACCGGATTTGGAGCACGGACTGGTTCTACCGGCGCGACCACGAGGTTGAGCGGCTCCGCACGGCGTTGGCTCAGGCTTCGAGGGCAGCGGGAGAGGGATTCCGGCCGCCAGCCGCGAACCGTGACCGCACCGGGTACGGAAGCAGCCGAGCAAACGGTGGCTCAGATCACAGGAGCGACGGGATCGGACCTCGCCCCGCAAAGCCGCGGTCCCGCAAGGTTCCATCCGAACCGCCGCAAACCCCGATGGCACCCGCCTACAACCATGCCGAGGTCACGTACCCGAGCTCCGCCGCGCCCCACGAGTTAGGACTGAGGGAAATGGCAGCGCTCGTCGAACGAATCGTCGAGCAGGAAGGGCCGATGCATAGACAGTTGGTGGCACGGCGCGTCGCCCAGGCCGAGCGGCGGCGGCGGACAGGATCAAGCCAGCGGGCTCGGACGGGCTCAAGAACCGTTCGCGCCGTGGACCGGGCATTGCGATGGGCCGTCCGGCACGGCACGATTGAGCAAACGGACGACTTCTGCATGACGCCAGCGCAGAGGGCGGACCCGCCCGTAAGAGACCGTTCACAGGCAAGGACAAGCGCGCAGGCAAGAAAGCCGTCCTACCTTCCGCCCGTCGAGATTTGCGCAGCCGCGAAATGGATCGAACGCGAGAATGGCGTGGTCCAAGGCCAGGAACAGATCCGAGCGGTCGCACGGCTCTTGGGATATGGAAGCGTGAGACAGCCGTTGAAGGCCCGGGTCCATAAGGTGTTGGAGGAGTGCCCGGAGCAGCAAATGAACCCGGATGGGGTTAGCGCCTCAGCCAAGGCACTCAGCGAAGCGAGCATCGCCCGTACCGACACGGCGGTTTGACGCACCGCTTGGCGTTCGGGCCAGCTTCCTCTCCGGTGGATCTCAACCGCTGATCGCCGGATGGGTCGAAAACCAAGTCCCACCTCCCGCTGCCCTGTGACGTGGGGACGATACGGCTCACATTCCTCGGGCGTGGGGGTTGCGTTCCTCCGTGCCATCCGTAGCGCGTCGTCGTGGCCAACGCGGTGGCGGCTCATGGGTTGCGGCTGGACCGAGTTCCCCATGTTCTCTCCAGTTTCTCGACAGCGGCATTGAGTGTCCACCACCCGAGATCGTCTCCCGAGCACCCCTCGATTTCCAGAACCCTGAACCAGACCTGACGCCAATTCCGGTCGTTCCCGACCCTGCAAAGGTACTCGCCCCCGACCTTGACCTGTCGCCGGGCATTGGCTTCCGAGGTGTGGATCCAGTGAGCCCGCAATCGGCCGTCCTTGCCCACGCCATCGAACGTCCCCCATGGCGTGCCGGGCTCACCGTGCTCCGGGTCGCCCTCCACGGGCTCGTCGCGCTCGATCTTTTCGAAATCGCGATAGAGCTTTCGACGTTCGTCCTGTGGCAATCTGCGAATGACGGATTCCATATCGTTTGGTCGCGTCCGCGAAATGAGCCATGCTATGAAGCCGATGGCCGCGATGATGCCGACAATCCAACCCATTCCCTAACTGCACTCACTCATCGTTCGGATCCCAGCCGGAAGTGTGGAGAACACAGAGCGTGATGATAGCCGAACCGGCGCTACGGATGCAACGCGGTTTGACCCGGAATCCGTGGACCCTTCCGGGTCGCCTGCCAGGATCGCAGATGCTGCCTGCTTGAGGATGCGGAAGGCGGTCGCGCGTCCTTTGGTCGCGTGTTGCCTGGGCGGCCGGGAGGCGAAAACTCCCGCCACCTGATGGTGACTTCCCCGCAATTCGCACAGGGTGGAACCACATCCGATCATCCCACCAAATGCCTGCCATTTGGACCCGATTTTCCGGCTTTTTCGGTCCGGCAGACCCTGACACGCCCTAACGGCAAGAAGCGCAGATCGTGCAGTCCCAGTTAGACTTACGTGATTTCTTGCCGTGATTCGCGTCCCGTTTGGGGAGCTTAGGAGGCAGTCGCTCTATCCATCTGAGCTACGGGGATCGATCACCGGGCGTTCCTGGACTAGATGGCTCCGGTGCCGCAAAAAGATTGTCGCGGCGCGAACCCATGGCAAGTGACATCCGAGGACGCCGCAAGGTATCTTTAGGCTGCGCCGGCTGGGCTCGTGAGCATCGGCCGGACCCGCGTGCAGAGGCTGGACTGGCTCATGTTCAGGCTGGGCTCGTTGAGAAACGTTGGAACAGGACCGCAAAGGGAGTATTTGCAGATGACGACGACCGCGCTGCTTATGGTGCTGGCTGGGATCCAGACGGGACCCGACCGGATAGACCTGGATCCGTCCAGCCTGACGCTGGACACGGGGGAGAGGGCGACGGTGGCCGCAACGGTGCGGGATGAGACCGGGGCCGTGCTCGAGGACGCGTCCGTGCTCTGGATCGCGATGACGCCGGAGGTTGCCCAGGTCGACCAGATGGGCGTGGTGACCGCGGTCTCCCCGGGAGAGGCACGGATCGCGGCCCGCTCCGGCAACGTGATGAGCTTCGCGAGCGTGGTCGTGCGGGCGCTTCCGGTGGCGGCGCTGGAGGTGTCGCTGCCGGCGGCGGCCCTGGTCAATGGCACCAGCGCGCCGGTTCGGGTGGTTGCCACGGGACAGGACGGCGAGGTCGCGCCGGGTCCGTCGCTTTCGTTCTCGTCCAGCGACGAGGAGGTGGCGGGGGTGGACGGCAGCGGGCGGGTATATGCGCGCCGCGCGGGGCAGGCTGTCGTCACCGTGAGCTCGGGCGGCGTCAGCACCAGCGTAGATGTGGAAGTGAGCGAGGGCGATCCGGGCCGGGTCGAGATCACGCCGTCCGAAGTGCGTGCCCGCACGGGTGACGTGATCCGGTTCGAGGCGCGCGGGGCCGCGACGCTCTACCCGGAGTGGAGCGTCAGCGGGGCAGGGGCACAGATCGAAGCGGAGGGGACCGAGGGAGTCTTTGTGGCGGAGCGTCCCGGCACCTACCGCGTCACCGCGATCTACGGCGAGGGACGCGCGGCGGTCGCATCGGCCGAGATCACCACCCGCATCGAGGAGGCGGAACTGGTCCGGGTCGGGCGCGGGGCCGCCGCCGACCATCATTCGGGCGACACCTGGGTCTTCGAGGGCGTGAACGGACGGGACTACGCCTACGTCGGGACCTACATGTATGACTGGATGAAGGCCTGGGACGTCACAGATCCCTCTAATCCCGTCTTGACCGATTCCATCCAGCTGGACGCCCGGCGCATCAACGACGTCAAGATCCACTCCAACAACCGCATCGGCATCCTGACCCGGGAGGGCGCGTCCGACCGCCGCAACGGGATCGTCATCCTCGACCTCTCCGAACCCGCTCAACCCACGATCATCTCCGAGTACAAGCGGACCGTCCCCGGGGGCGTTCACAACGTGTGGATCGAGGGCGACCTGGTCTACGCCGTGCACAACGGGACCAGCGACATTCACATCATCGACATCTCGGACCCGGCCAACCCTGACGAAGTCGGACGCTGGGGCATGCCCGAGTCCGACAACAAATCGCTGCACGACGTCATCGTGCAGGACGGCTACGCCTATCTCTCATACTGGGACGACGGGGCGGTCATGCTCGACGTCGGTGCCGGGACGCATGGCGGCACTCCCACCGAACCCGCGTTCGTCTCGCGCCACAGCTATCCGATCGGCAATACGCACACCGCCTGGCGCGCCGGACGCTACCTCTTCGTCGGCGACGAGATCTTCCCGGACATATGGGATGCGGACACGCCGATCGAGGCGCGTGGCTATATCCACGTCCTGGACATGCAGGACCCGGAGAATCCGGTCGAAGTGGCGCGCTACGAGGTGCCGGAGGCGGGCGCCCACAACATCTGGGTCGAGGGCGACCTTCTCTATGTCGGCTACTACCAGGCCGGTCTGCGGGTCGTCGACATCTCGGGCGAGCTGCGTGGCGACCTCTATCGCCAGGGACGGGAGATCGCCGTGCTCAAGACCATCGACTCCGAGTCCACCGTCCCCAACTGGGGCATGACCTGGGGTGCCCAGATCCACAAGGGCCACATCTTCACCTCGGACCTGAACTCGGGTCTCTGGGTTGTGAAACTGATCGAGGGACAGAGGATCATCTCGTAGGCGATGTGACCAGCCGGGAGATCGGCACACGAGCCACGACCGCCAGCCAGGAGCGCCCCACCACGATCCCTGTGTTCGACTTCGATGGGGCCCGCGCCCGCATCCGCGACCTCGCCTGGCGCACCCCCGTCGTGCATGTGGAGACCCCCGCGGGTCCGGTCGCCCTCAAGCTGGAATCTCTCCAGCGCACGGGATCGTTCAAGGTGCGAGGGGCGGCCAACCACATCCTCAAACTGAGCAGAGATGAGCGGCGGAGAGGCGTGGTCGCCGCTTCGTCCGGAAACCATGGCCGCGCGGTGGCGGAGGTGGCAGCGCGATTGGGGATCGCCGCGACGGTGTGCGTTCCCGACTGGGCCGATCCGTCGAAACTGGAGGCGATCCGGGCAGCGGGCGCACGGGTGGTGCTCTCCGGGGGCAGCTACGACGAGGCGGAGGACCGTGCGGCGGAGCTGGCCGGAGCGGATGGCATGACACTCGTCCACCCCTTTGACGACCCCGACGTGATTGAAGGGCAGGGGACCATCGCGCTGGAACTCGCCGAGCAGCTTCCCGGCCTCGACGAGGTATTGGTGCCTCTGTCCGGCGGGGGGCTCGTCGCGGGCATCGGCCTCGCGGCCAAAGCGCTGGGCGTGCGCGTGGTGGCGGTCTCGGCGCGACGGGCCTCGGTCATGGTCCGTAGCATCGATGCGGGCAGGCCCGTGCGCGTACCCGACGAAGAAACCGTGGCTTCCGCGCTTTCGGGTGGTATCGGACTCGACAACGGGTTCACATTCGATATAGTTAGGGATGTCGTCGCGGAACATGTGATCGTGGACGAACGCGACATCCGGGCCGCGGTGGCGCGATGCCTGCTTGGCTATCGCCTGGTCGTGGAAGGCGGGGGAGCGGTAGGGATCGCGGCGCTCTGGTCGGGGTATCAGCCCCGAGGGCGCGCTGCCGTGATCGTCTCCGGGGGGAACATCGACCCCGCGGCGCTCAATGCGCTCGCCACGGATGCCGCGATGGACGCACAGACCGCCTGAGGAAGGCGCCTCGATGACCACTGGCACCAGCTGCAGCCACGATCACTCCTTCGAGATGCGGGAGACGAGCACGCGAAGGCTCACCTTCGCTCTGGTGCTCATCACCGGATACATGTTCGCCGAGGTCGTGGGAGGCATCCTGTCGGGCAGCCTGGCGCTGCTTGCGGACGCTGGCCACATGCTGACCGACGCGGCCTCCATAGGCCTCGCCCTCGCCGCCATGCGCTTCGCCACCCGCAAGCCTTCGGCCCGCCGCACCTACGGCTACCACCGCCTTGAGGTCCTTGCGGCCCTTGCCAACGCCCTCGCGCTCTGCGTGATCTCCGCGTGGATCGTCTTCGAAGCCTTGCAGCGATTCGGCAACCCACCCGAGGTGCAGGCGGGACTCGTTCTCGGCGTCGGCTCCGTAGGTCTGGCCGTCAACATCGTCGTCGCCTGGATGCTGCACGGCTCGGCCAAGGAGAATCTCAACGTCGAGGGCGCCTATCAGCACGTGATCGCCGACCTCCTGGGCTCGGTGGCGGTCGTGTTGTCGGGCGTCCTGGTGTGGGCGTTCGGGTGGTATCTCGCAGATCCGATCCTCAGCGTCGCCATCGGGATACTCATCCTGGTCAGCGCCTGGCGCCTCCTCGCAAAGACCGTCCACGTGCTCCTGGAGGGCACGCCCGACCGGATCAATGTGTCGCATCTCTGCAAAGCCTTCATCGAAGTCGACGGCGTTACCGGCGTGCACGACGTGCACGTCTGGACGCTCGCGTCGGGCTACGACGCGCTTACGGCCCACGTGATGGTTGATCCCGGCCACTCGTCCGGTCGCGACGAGCTGCTCGACCAGCTGCGCATGATCGCCTACCAGCACTTCGACCTGCAGCATGTCACCCTGCAGCTGGAGACGGGGATGGAGGCCTGCCTGGAGCATCATCAGGCCGAGCGGACCTGGGCGGCCGGCGCTGGGTCATTGACCTGAAATCCGGCACGCCATTAGTGTTCTGACCTCACGAAGTCGCCTCTGATCGGGACGAAATCGTTCCTCACAATCGCGGCGCAGCCACCAACGGTGCACGAGGGGCGCCCAGCACAAAAGGCCAGACCCATCATGGGAAAATACAGCAAGCCGGGTACCGGTCCCGAAAAGGTCGTCAATCCCGCCGAACAGGAAGACGTCTTCGTCGCCAAAATGGTGACGTTCAGCGATTGGGCGCAAAAGCACCGGTCCTCGCTGACCGTGGGCGTGGTGGTCCTGGCGCTGGGGACGGCCGCCCTGGTCTACTACGGGAACTATCGTGGATCCCTGAACACCGCTGC
>LXNJ01001155.1_pt1 | contig 16225 bp, 14 predicted proteins | sample 809081 | NCBI WGS metagenome assembly LXNJ01 (sample SAMN04870510, study PRJNA318959) | sponge metagenome | biome: sponge; feature: marine sponge reef; material: water | host: Petrosia ficiformis | place: Greece: Milos, Mediterranean Sea | collected 2013-05-29 | depth 5-7 m
GGGGTATCAAGACCGAGCATTGTTCGGCCAGATTGCGGCGGTGTTGAAAAGACCAGGCCGGCGGGCAGCGATCGTCAAGCTGCGTCCGCGGAAATCCGCTGATAGGCCGGCAGGGTCAGGAATTCCTGGAACTCGTCCGACGCCGTCATGTCCCAGAACAGGGCGCGCGCCTCGTCGAGGGCGGCGGTATCCCCGCCACGCGCCGCGCCGATCCTCTCGGCTTCTTCCGCGAACAGGGCGGAGAGCAACTCGTCGTCGATCGGCGGCCCGCCCGTGATCGACGCGCCGTGCTTGCGCCACTGCCAGAGCTGGGAGCGGCAGATTTCCGCCGTCGCAGCGTCTTCCATCAGATTGTTGATCGGCACGCAGCCGTTGCCGCGCAGCCAGGCTTCCGTGTACTGGATGCCGACCGAAATGTTGTTGCGCACGCCTTGCTCGGTGATCGTACCGTCCGGCACGGCGAGCAGGTCGGCGGCCCGGGTGTGCACGTCCTGCCGCTGGCGGGCGAGTTGGTTGCGGTCGGGCATCAGCCGGTCGAAAACCTCCAGGGCGACCGGCACCAGGCCGGGATGGGCGACCCAGGTGCCGTCATGGCCGTCGCCGGCCTCGCGCTCCTTGTCGGCCCGCACCATGCCGATGGCGGCCTCGCTGGCCTCGGGATCGTTCCGGATCGGGATCTGCGCCGCCATGCCGCCCATGGCGAAGGCGTCGCGCCGGTGGCAGGTGCGGATCAGTTCCAGCGAATAGCTGCGCAGGAAGCCGACCGTCATCGTCACCTGCGCGCGGTCGGGCAGGGTGAAATCCGCCCGGTTCCGGAAGCGCTTGATGTAGCTGAAGATATAGTCCCAGCGGCCGCAGTTCAGACCGGCGATGTGGTCCTTCAGCTCGTAGAGGATTTCGTCCATCTCGAAGACGGCCATGATCGTCTCGATCAGCACGGTCGCCTTGATCGTGCCGGCCGGCAGGCCGAGTTTTTCCTGCGCGTGGACGAACACGTCGTTCCACAGCCGCGCCTCGAGATGGTTTTCCAGCTTGGGCAGGTAGAAATACGGGCCGAGGCCGCGGGCGATCTGCGCTTTCGCATTGTGGAAGAACACCAGGCCGAAATCGGCAAGGCTGCCGGAGATCGGCTCGCCGTCCACGCGGATATAGTTGTCGGGCAGGTGCCAGCCGCGCGGCCGGACGATGAGAACGGCGGTCTTCTCGCCCAGTTCGTAATGCTTGCCGCTGACCGGATCGTCGAATTCGATCGTTCCGCGCACGGCGTCGCGCACATTGATGTGGCCCTGGATGTTGTTGTCCCAGGTCGGCGCGTTGGAATCCTCGAAATCCGCCATGAACACCCGCGCACCGGAATTCAGCGCGTTGATGACCATCTTGCGGTCGACCGGGCCGGTGATCTCGACCCGCCGGTCGAGCAGCGGCTCCGGGATCGGCGCGACGCTCCAGTCGCCGTCTCGGATGTGTTTCGTCTCCGGCAGGAAGTCCGGCAGCCAGCCGGCGTCCAGCTTGCCCTGGACCTCCTCCCGGCGCGCCAGCAGCTCCGCCCGGCGCGGGCCGAAGGTGCGCTGAAGGTCTGCGATAAACTCCAGGGCTTCCGGAGTCAGGATCTCGTCATAGCCCGGCTTGAGTTCGCCGTGCAGGGTTACGCCCGCCGCTGCCGTCATGGTCGGGGTCTCCCGATTCTCGTGGGTTTGCCGGATCTGCGGCGGTTCAACGGCAAATGGCCGGCCCGGTCAAGGGCGGCTTCGGCGCACCTCGCCGCCGCGGCCGGCCGCCGTAACAAATCTGACGCAAACCTGTAGTAATTCGGAAGCGCGCCGTCGGTAGCGTCCGGACTGTCCGCAGCGCCCGCATTTTTCCGGGGTACGCTGCGGCGCGAGATGGGGAAAGAAAGGCGGATCAGGCGTCCCGCGACCGGGCATCCGGATCGATCGGCTGTCCCGCCGCACCACCCCGGTTTGACTTCAATCGTGCGGTGCACCCGGACGCAATCCGATGCGCAGCCGCAAACCTGGAGAGACATCCATGAAAAAGACAGTCACGTTCGCTGCCGTCGGAGCGCTCGCCCTGGCCGGCGCGGCCGGACAGGCCGCGGCCCGCGACCAGGTCCGCATCGTCGGCTCGTCAACGGTCTACCCGTTTGCGACCGTCGTCGCCGAGCGGTTCGGCAAGAGCAGCAAGTTCAAGACCCCGGTCATCGAATCGACCGGTTCGGGCGGTGGCCTCAAGCTGTTCTGCGCCGGGCTGGGCGTGAAGACTCCCGACATCACCAACGCCTCGCGCCGCATCAAGAAGAGCGAATACGAGCGCTGCACCAGGAACGGTATCAAGGTCGCCGAGTTCAAGATCGGCTATGACGGCATCGTGATGGCCAATTCGAAGAAGAGCGGCCGGATCGAACTGCGCCGCCGCGACATCTTCCTGGCGCTCGCCAAGCTGGTCCCCGAAGGCAACAAGGACGGCGGCAAGCTGGTGCCGAACCCGAACAAGACCTGGACGGACGTCAACCCGGCCCTGCCGAACGTCGCCATCAAGGTGCTCGGCCCGCCGCCGACCTCCGGCACCCGCGACGCCTTCAACGAACTCGCCATGGAAGGCGGCTGCAAGACCTTCAAGAGCCTGAAGGCAATGAAGAAGGTGGACAAGAAGCGCTACAAGGGCGTCTGCCGCGGCATCCGCGAGGACGGCGCCTGGGTCGAAGCCGGCGAGAACGACAACCTGATCGTCCAGAAGCTGGAAGCCGATCCGAACGCGCTGGGCGTCTTCGGCTTCTCCTTCCTCGACCAGAACCGCGACAAGGTCCAGGGTTCGATCGTCGACGGCGTCCCGCCGACTTTCGAGAACATTTCCGCCCAGAAATACCCGGTCAGCCGCTCGCTGTTCTTCTATGTCAAGAAAAACCATGTCGGCCAGATTCCGGGTATCCAGGAGTATATCCGCGCTTTCATGAGCCGCAAGGCGATCGGCAAGCGCGGCTACCTGGTTGGCAAGGGCCTGATTCCGCTGCCGCCCGCCGAAATGAAAGACTATATCTCGGCCGGTAAATCCCTGCCCGACCTGACCATGTAGAGGGGTTTCCGGGCCGGGGCACCGGTCGGCGCTCCGGCCCGGACCTTCTTTTGACGATTCGTTAGTTGAAATGGCGCGCGCAGCCGGCCGGGTATCGGGCCCGGTGAATCCGCAACGGCTGCCATATTCGTTCGGCGGGGAGCTATGAACTACGGCGCTATACTGGCGGCCTTGCTGGTGTTGACGGTCATCGGCTTCTATCTGGGCCGCGGTCGCGCCCGGGCCGCCGCCGCCGGCACGCCGACCCGCCTGCATTCGCTGCCCGGATATTACGGCGCCCACGTCGCCATCTGGATGGCCCTGCCCGCCTTTGCGCTGTTCCTGTTCTGGATCTCGTTCCAGAGCGCGATCGTCGAGGGCATCGTCTGGAACGGCCTGCCCGACAGGGTCGCCGTGCTGGGCGAGGCGAAGCCCAAGAACGCGCTGCCGGCCGAGCAGAAGCAGCTTCTGATCAACAATATCCGCAACTACGCCGCCGGCGACGTGGTGAGCGGCGAGGTCACGGACCTGGTGCGGCAAGGCGCGGCCCGGTATCTGCGTCTGGAAGCCCTGTCTTCGTGGATGCTGGCGGCCGCCATGGCGATCCTGGCCGCGATCGGGCTGCTGCTGACCTACCGGAGCATCGCGCCGTCAATGCGCGCCCGCATCCGGGTGGAACGGGTCGCGCTGCTGCTGCTGATGGCCGCCTCGACCATCGCCATCCTGACGACCGTCGGCATCGTTCTTTCCCTGCTGTTCGAGGCGCTGGCCTTCTTCACCAAGGTTTCGCCCGTCGACTTCCTGTTCGGCCTGGAATGGAGCCCGCAGACCGCAATCCGCGCGGACCAGGTCGGCGCGTCCGGCGCGTTCGGCGCGATTCCGGTGTTTACCGGCACGTTGCTGATCACGGTGATCGCGATGATCGTCGCCGTGCCGGTCGGCCTGTTCGCGGCGATCTACCTGTCGGAATACGCCTCGCGCCGGGTCCGGGCGACGGTCAAGCCGGTCCTGGAGGTGCTGGCCGGAATCCCGACCGTGGTCTACGGCTTCTTTGCCGCGCTCACCGTGGCGCCGATGATCCGGGACGCCGGCGCGGCGGTCGGCCTGTCGGTCGCCTCGGAAAGCGCGCTCGCCGCCGGCCTGATCATGGGCATCATGATCATCCCGTTCGTCAGTTCGCTGTCGGACGACATCATCAACGCGGTGCCGCAGGCCCTGCGCGACGGCTCCTACGGGCTGGGCGCGACCCGCTCGGAAACGATCCGCCAGGTCGTGCTGCCCGCCGCGCTGCCGGGAATCGTCGGCGCTGTGCTGCTCGCCGTTTCCCGCGCCGTCGGCGAGACGATGATCGTCGTGATGGCGGCCGGCCTGTCCGCCAAGCTGACGGTCAACCCCTTCGACGCGGTGACCACGGTCACCGTGCAGATCGTCACCAACCTGACCGGCGATCCGGAGTTCGACAGTCCCAAGACGCTCTCCGCCTTCGCCCTCGGCCTGGTGCTGTTCCTCGTCACCCTGTGCCTCAACGTCCTCGCCCTCAAGGTGGTCCAGAAATATCGCGAGAAATATGACTGATCCGGCCGACAGCGTGCTGATCGAGGACCAGAAGGAAAAGGTCCGGCAAAGCCTGCGCCGGCGCCTGCGCGCCGAACGGCGCTTCCGGGCCTATGGCATCGTCGCGATCGTCCTGGCGATCCTGATGCTGCTGTTCCTGGCCGGCACCATCGCGGCGAACGGCTATTCGGCATTTTACCAGACCTGGATCAAGGTGGACGTGTTCCTCGACGAGGAGCTGATCGCACCCGACGGAAAGACCGATCCGCAAACGCTGCGCGAGGACGGCGACTTTCGCGGTGCGCTCATCGAATCGCTGGTGGGGAGCTACCGGGTGCGCGGGCGCGAGACGGAAAACCTGCTCATCGCCATGTTCAGCACGGACGCCGAGTGGACGCTGCAGCGCCATGTCATCGAGAATCGGCGGCTGATCGGCCGGACCATCTCGATCTGGGTCAAGGCCTCTTCGGACATCGACCAGCTGACCAAGGGTGCGATCCGCCGCGATCTGCCCGAATCGGGCCGGAAGGTGAAGGATCTGCAGCTGGGCTGGTACGACCGGATGGCCGCGGAGGACCGTATCGAGACGCGCTTCAATACCGGCTTCTTTTCCACCGGCGATTCGCGCGAGCCGGAGCAGGCCGGAATCTGGGGCGCGATCGTCGGCTCCTTCCTGACCATGCTCGTGACCCTGATCCTGGCGTTCCCGATCGGCCTCGCCGCGGCGGTCTATCTGGAAGAATTCGCGCCGAAAAACCGGCTGACCGACCTGATCGAGGTCAACATCAACAATCTGGCGGCGGTGCCGTCGATCGTGTTCGGCCTCCTCGGCCTGGCGGTGTTTCTGAACTTCTTCGAGCTGCCGCGCTCGGCGCCTTTGGTCGGCGGCATGGTGCTGGCGCTGATGACGCTGCCGACGATCATCATTGCGGCCCGCGCCTCGCTTCTGGCGGTGCCGCCGTCGGTGCGCGAAGCCGCGCTCGGCCTCGGCGCCTCGCGGGTGCAGGTCGTTTCGCATCACGTCCTGCCGCTGGCGATGCCGGGAATCCTGACCGGGACGATCATCGGCATGGCGCGGGCGCTGGGCGAAACCGCCCCGCTGCTGATGATCGGCATGGTGGCCTTCATCGTCGACATTCCCGGCGGACCGACCGATGCGTCGACGGTGATGCCGGTCCAGATCTACCTCTGGGCCGACAGCCCGGAGCGCGGCTTCGTCGAAAAGACCTCCGGCGCGGTCATGGTCCTGCTGGTCTTCCTGGTCGTTATGAACGCGTCTGCCGTGTATCTTCGCAAGAAATTCGAGCGCCGCTGGTGAGGACCCGTCATGAACGAGAAAGCGGTTGAGGACATCGTGACTGCGCATCCGCCCGAGGCCGGGGAAGCGGAGCCCGCCGTCGCCGACCGCAATCCGGTCAAGATGCGGACAAGGAATGTCAACGTCCATTACGCGGAGAAGCACGCCCTGCGCGATGTCACCCTCGATATCGGCGAGCGGGAGGTCACGGCGCTGATCGGGCCGTCGGGCTGCGGCAAGTCGACTTTCCTGCGCTGCCTGAACCGGATGAACGACACCATCGACATCTGCCGGGTCACCGGCCGGCTGGAGCTGGACGGCCAGGACATCTACGCCGACAGCGTGGATGTGGTGCAGCTGCGCGCCAGCATCGGCATGGTGTTCCAGAAACCGAACCCGTTTCCCAAGTCGATCTTCGACAATGTCGCCTACGGCCCGCGGGTCCACGGCCTGGTCTCGGACCGGGCCGGTCTCGAACAGCTGGTCGAGCAGAGCCTGCGCAAGGCCGGCCTGTTCGACGAGGTGAAGGACCGGTTCGGCGACCCCGGCACCAGCCTGTCCGGCGGGCAGCAGCAGCGCCTGTGCATCGCCCGGGCGATCGCCGTGGGGCCGGAAGTGATCCTGATGGACGAGCCCTGCTCCTCGCTCGACCCGATCGCGACGGCGCGGATCGAGGAACTGATCGACGAATTGCGCCAGAACTACACCATCGTCATCGTCACCCACTCGATGCAGCAGGCGGCGCGGGTTTCGCAGAAAACCGCCTTTTTCCATCTGGGCGATCTGATCGAACAGGGCGAGACCCCGCAGATATTCACCAATCCCCGGGACGAGAAGACCCAGGGATACATCACCGGCCGGTTCGGCTAGGGCGGCGGACCGGCGCCGGATCAGAGTGCAAGCGACAGACGGCTGAGGAAATTCCAGGATGGCATCGGAACATATCGTCAGCGCGTTCGACCAGGAATTGAACGAACTGAAAAACAAGGTGTCCGAGATGGGCGGCCTTGCCGAGGCGCAACTCGTCGATGCGCTCGAGGCGATGCAGCGCCGGGATACCGACCTGGCGGCGCGCACCGTCGAAAGCGATCGGCTGGTCGACGAGATGGAGCACGAGATCGACGCCTTCGTCGTCCAGCTTCTGGCGCTGCGGCAGCCCATGGCGAGCGACCTGCGCGAAATCATCGTCGCGCTCAAGATCGCCACCGACCTCGAGCGGATCGCCGACTATGCCACCAACGTCGCGAAGCGGACGGTCACCCTCGCGCTGCACCCGCAGGTCCGCCCCGCCCACGCGATCCCGCGTATGGTGCGCCTGGCGTTGTCGATGATCAACGAGGTTCTCGATGCCTATTCGGACCGGGATACCCGGAAAGCCATCGCAGTATGGCGCCGCGACGAAGAGCTGGACGAAATGTATGTCAGCCTGTTCCGCGAACTGCTGACCTACATGATGGAAGACGCGCGCAGCATTTCCTCCTGCACCCATCTTCTGTTCATCGCCAAGAATGTCGAACGGGTCGGCGATCACGCGACGAACATCGCCGAATCGATCTATTATCTGGTCGAGGGCCGCCCGCTGCTGCTATCGCGCCCGAAGGGCGGCGACGAGGAATACGACCAGGTCGAAGCGCCGACGAGCGAATAGCGCAACACCGCCCCAGGCAATGCCGATGAAGCCCTACATCCTTGTCGTCGAAGACGAAGCGCCGCTGCTCACGCTGCTCCGCTACAATCTGGAGGAGGCGGGCTTCGAGGTCGACGAAGCGCGGGATGGCGAGGATGCCCTGATCTCGGTCCGCGAACGCCGTCCGGACCTGATTGTCCTGGACTGGATGCTGCCGGCGGTGTCGGGTATCGAAGTGTGCCGCCAGCTGCACCGGCGCCGCGAGACCCGCGACGTTCCGGTGATCATGCTGACCGCCAAATCGGAGGAATCCGACCGCATCCGGGGCCTGGACAGCGGCGCCGACGACTATCTCACCAAACCCTTCTCGCCCAGGGAGCTCATCGCGCGGATTCGCGCCGTCATGCGCCGGACCCGGCCGGCCGTTTCGGCCGAGCGCCTGACCTTCGCCGATATCGAGATGGACCTGGCCGCCCACAAGGTGACGCGCGCCGGCAGGGCGACCCATCTGGGACCGACCGAATTCCGCCTGCTGCGCCATTTCATGGAGCATCCGGGCCGGGTCTTCTCGCGCGAGCAGCTGCTCGATTCGGTCTGGGGCCACGATGTCTATGTCGAGCCGCGGACCGTGGACGTGCATATCAGGCGGTTGCGCAAGGCGCTCGATGTCGGTCGGGCGCCCGACGTCATCCGCACGGTCCGCTCGGCCGGCTACGCGATGGAGCTGCAGTAAAGCCTGCGGGTTCTGCCGAAGCGCAATACATCGACAGCCTGTCGAAGGAAGCTGGTTCGGCCGACCCGGCGCGGCGGCGCAATCCCGGGTGATACTCCGACTTCAATCTGGAATTCAGCGTTGCCATGCGCAGTGTTCCTGTTATATCCATTAACCGAGACTATGGCTTGTTATGTGAAGATCGCGCAATCGAAGGCCTGCTGACCCCGGACACGATCAATATGGCGATCCGTATCGCCATCATCGGGTTCCTGTGGCGGTTGAGCCGCGACATCGCCGACCTGCGCGAGCGAATGGCGAGACTTGAGGCGCTTTTTGAAGGTTTCGCCGGACGCACCGGCCGCGAGGCCGAAGATGCGTGATTTACCATTGCGCGTCGATCTTTCGGCGGACCGGCAGCACCCCCCCCCACTTTTTTGTCGACAAGTGAGGAGGCGACTTTCGCCTAAGCCGGATCGGTAACCGCTTCTCCCGTCGCTTCCCGCCCGTCTTCGCGCCTGCGCCGGATGATGCCGAGTCGTTCCATCCGCGCCAGAACCAGGATCAGGATGACGGCCGGGGCGCCGAGCGCCGAGGCATAGGCGAAGAACAGCACATAGCCCGCGGCATCGACGACGACGCCGGAAAAGCCCGCGACCAGCTTGCCCGGCAACAGCATGATCGAAGTCAGCAGGGCATATTGCGTCGCCGTGTACTGGACGTTGGTGAGCGACGACAGGTAGGCGATGAAGGCCGAGCCGGCCATGCCGGCGGCGATGCTGTCGGCGCTGACGATCGCCGTGAGCAGCCAGAAGCTGCCGGTCTGGATCAGGGCCATGAAACCGAACAGCAGGTTGGTCGCGATCACCGTCAGCGCGGCGGTCATGAGTGCCGGCAGCACGCCGATCCGCGCCACGATGAAGCCGCCGAACAGGGCGCCGCCGATCGCCGCGAACAGGCCGAACAGCTTGGTGGCGTTGGCGATGTCGGTCTTGGAAAAACCGAGGTCGATATAGAAGGGCCCCGCCATGATGCCGAGCGTGATGTCGGACAGGCGGTAGACGCCGATCAGCAGCAGGATCAGCAGGGTCCACCTGCCGTTGCGGGTGAAGAATTCCGTGAACGGCCCGATGACGGCGGTGCTGAACCAGGTGGCGATCCGGGTGAAGGCGGTTTGCCGGCCGCCGCGCAGGCCGGCGGCTGCCTGGATCTTCGCCAACAGCTCGTCGGTCGCCTCGGTGCGGGCCGTCTTGGGCTCCGGCCGGATCAGGATGGTGACGATGCCGATGAGCATGAAGGCGGCCATGGCGGCGTAGGCCGTGCCCCAGCCGATGAATTCCGCCAGATAGAGCGCGAGCGCGCCGCCGACGATCTTGACCGCCAGCATGTAGCCGGCCTGGTAGGCGCCGGCGGTCGCGCCCTGCAAATGGTCGGGCGCGCTCTCGATGCGGAAGGCGTCGAGCGCGATATCCTGGGTCGCGCTGCTGAACGCCACGATGAAGGCGAACAGCGCCATCTGCCACAGGTCGCTCTTCGGATCGGTGAGCGCCATGCCGATCAATCCGGCGATCACGCCGGTGATGGCCAGCAGGACCCAGCTCCGGCGCCGGCCGAGCCGGGAGAGCGGCCTGGGAAGCTGCAACCGGTCGACCAGCGGCGACCACAGGAACTTGAAGCCGTAGGTCAGCGCGACCCAGCTGAAAAAGCCGATGGCGGTGCGGCTGACGCCGACATCGCGCAGCCAGACCGACAGCGTGGTAAACACCAGGATGAGCGGCAGCCCGGCCGAGATGCCCATGAAAAACATGGTGACGACCCGCGGGTCGCGATAGGCGGCCAGCGCCTGCCGCCATGTCGGCGCCGTTTTTTCCGCGGCGTTTGTCATGTCCCGTTCCTCGGCGGCCCGAGCATTCCCGCGCGCTGCCCTGCTTCCGGCAGCAGCCGGAAAGCGTCAACCCATCTTTTGCGTTACCAGCTCCCTGAGCGTCACGGCCGGCCGGGCGCCAATATGGCTTACGATTTCGGCGGCGCACAGGCCGCCGGTCCGGGCGCACTCGGCAAGGCTTGCGCCGCGGCAGAGCCCGTGCAGGAAGCCGGCGGCGTACAGGTCGCCCGCGCCGGTGGTGTCGACCACGGCCGCGACCGGCTCGGCGGCAACCTCGAAGGCATCGGCGCCGGAGACGACGACCGAACCCTTCTCGCTCCGGGTCAGCGCCGCGATTCCGCACTTGCCGCGCACCGCGTCCAGCGCGCCGGCGAAATTACGCGTCTGGTAAAGCGAAACGATCTCCTCCTCGTTGGCGAACAGGATATCGATATGACCGTCGACCAAGTCGCGGATTTCCGCCCGGTGCCGCTCGACGCAGAAGGAATCCGAGAGCGACAGCGCGACCTTGCGCCCGGCGGCGTGGGCCGCTTCGGCCGCCTTGTAGAAGGCCGCCCGGGCCGGCGCCGGATCGAACAGATAGCCTTCCAGATAGACGATTTCGGAGGTGCGGACGACGGTTTCGTCGACATCCTCCGGTTCGAACTGCGCCGACGCGCCGAGGCAGGTCTGCATGGTGCGCTCGGCGTCCGGCGTCACCAGGATCAGGCAGCGCCCGGTCGCGTCGCCGCTGCGCGCCGGCGGGGTCTCGTAGCCGACGCCGATGGCCCGGATGTCGTGGGTGAAAACCGCGCCGAGCTGGTCGTCGCGCACCCGGCCGAAAAAGGCCGGCCGGCCGCCGAGCGAGGCGATTCCCGCCATGGTGTTGGCCGCCGAGCCGCCGGACATTTCCGTGGCCGGTCCCATGGCGGCATAAAGCGCTTCGGACGCCGCGGTATCCGCCAGCGTCATGCCGCCCTTGCGCAGCCCGTGCCGCACAATGAAGGCGTCGTCGGCCTGGGCGATCACGTCGACGATGGCGTTGCCGAGGCCGACAACGTCGAAAGCGGCGTCGCTCATGGGGATTGTGTCCGTTCCGGTGGAAATGTGCGGGCCCGTTCCCAAATGTAGCCCCAACTAAAGGCAGTATGCGGCGGCGGCAAGAGCGCCGAGCCCTGCCGCCGGCGGGCAGCGCCGCTTATCGCGCAGGGAAGACCGAAGGAGGAGCGCCGATGGCGTCCGACGAAGCCGTCCAGACCGCCGGATCTCTCGCCCGGGCCTTCGGCGCCCTGCTCAACCCGCGGATCAGCTGGGTCGTGCTGGTCAGCATCCTGCTCACCGTGGCGGCGCTGGCCGTTCTGTGGACGGTCGTGGCCTGGCTTCTGACCGGCATGGAGATTTTCCGCTGGGGCTGGGCCAACTGGATCGTCGACACCTTCACCGGGCTGGCGATATTTTTTGCCGTGCTGCTGGTCGCGCCGGCGGTCCTGCTGATGATCACCGGCTTCTTCCTGTCCTGGGTCGTCGCGGCGGTCGAGCGCCGGCACTATCCGCACCTGCCGCCCGCGCGGGACATCCCCCTGCGCGAGGATATCGTCGGCGTGCTCCGCTTCACCGGGCTGCTGCTCCTGCTCAACCTGCTGGTCCTGCCGCTCTACCTCCTGCTGCCCGGCCTGAACTTCCTGATTTCCTGGACCCTGAACGGCTATCTGGCCGGCCGGGAATATTACGACCTGGTGGCCATGCGCCGGCTGGAAAAGGCCGACCGCACGGCGCTGCGCCGCGCCAACGGCGGGCGCGTCTTCCGGGCCGGCTTCGTCATCGCCATGCTGATGACGGTGCCGGTGCTCAACCTGGTCATGCCTGTCGTCGCCGCGGCCTACATGACCCACGCATTCCACGCGATCCGGGAGCGGACGCCCTAGCCCCTGTCCAGTTCCTGCTCGACCAGCGCGGCCCAGTAGCTGGCGCCGACCGGCAGGATCTCGTCGCTGAAGTCGTAATGCGGATTGTGCACCATGCAGCCGCCTTCCTCGCCGACGCCGTTGCCGATCCAGACATAGCTGCCGGGCTTGGCCTGGAGCATGAAGGCGAAATCCTCCGAACCCATGACCGGCGGATCGTCGACCGCAACATTGGCCTCGCCGACCACCTTCGCGGCGGCGCGGGCGGCCCTCTGCGTCTCTTCGGCGGTGTTGACCAGCACCGGATAGTTGCGTCGGTAATCCAACTCGGCGGCGATGCCGTGGGAGGCGGCGATGCCCGCGACCGTCTCTTTCATGCGGCGCTCGATCATGTCGCGCCCTTCCGGCGAGAGCGCCCGGCAGGTGCCGGACAGCACGGCCTCGTCGGGGATGACATTGTCCGCCGTTCCGGCGTGGAACTGGGTGACGCTGACCACGACGCTGTCGAGCGGATCGTTGGTCCGGCTGGCGATGGTCTGGAGGGCGCCCACCATCTGCGCCCCGACGACGACCGGATCGACGGCATGGTGCGGCATCGCGGCATGGCCGCCCCGGCCGCGGATGCGGATTTCGAACAGATCGGCCGAGGCCATCATCGCGCCGGTGCGCACGCCGATCCGGCCGCGCGGCATGCCGGGCCAGTTGTGCATGCCGTATACCGCCGTGCAGGGGAATTGCTCGAACAGCCCCTCCTCGACCATGACCCTGCCGCCGCCGCCGCCTTCCTCGGCCGGCTGGAAGATGAAATGCACGGTGCCGTCGAAATTCCGCGTCTCGGCCAGGTAGCGCGCCGCGCCGAGCAGCATGGTGATGTGGCCGTCATGGCCGCAGGCGTGCATCTTGCCGTCGCGCTTCGAGCGATAGTCGAAGTCGTTCTTTTCGAGGAGGTTGAGGGCGTCGAGGTCGGCCCGCAACCCGATGGCCCGGTCCGAGGCGCCGGCCCTGAGCCGGCCGACCACGCCGGTCTTCGCCAGGCCGCGATGGACCTCGATCCCGAAGCTCTCCAGCTTCTCGGCGACGATATCGGCTGTCCGGTTTTCCTCGAAGGCGGTTTCCGGATAAGTGTGGATGTCCCGGCGCCACGCGGTCATGTCGTCGTGGAAATCGGCGATACGGTTGATGACGGGCATGGGGCTCTCGCTCCTCGGTCGTGGCGCGGCCTGTTTAGCGCGGTTTGCGTCCTGACGGAAACCGGCATGGCCAGGCGGCCGCAAGCGGCATAATTTCCACACACACCGCCGGGCCGAACCGCTAGTATCGTGCCCATACGACTGGAACCGCCGGGGCTGACATGCGCCATTATCTCGATATCGATCTTGCGACCCGTTCCGTCGAATCCCGCGAGCTGAAAGGCCGGGAGTTCGCCGAGGCCGGGCGCTATTTCATCGCCAAGACACTGCTGAAGGACGGCGTCGCCACGGTCGATCCGATGTCGCCGGACAACCCGCTGATCTTCTCCGCCGGCCCTTTCGCCGGCACCAACTTCTCGAACGCCAACCGGCTCTCGATCGGCTGCAAGAGCCCGCTGACCGGCGGGATCAAGGAATCCAACGCCGGCGGCACGTTTGCGCTCGCCATGGGCCATCTCCAGATCGCCGGCTTCACCCTGCACAACGCCGCGGACGACTGGGTCGTCATCCATATCGACAAGGAAGGCACGTTCAGCTGGGACACGGCTGAACCTTACATGGGCAAGGGCAATATCGAGGCCGCCGCCCTGCTGCACGAGAAATACGGCAGGAAGACCAGCGTCGCCCTGTGCAGCCCGGTCGGCGAATATTGCGGCCTGCTCGCCGGCATCGCGGTGAGCGACGCCGAGAACCGCCCGGTGCGCATCGCGGCGCGCGGCGGCGTCGGCGCGGTGATGGGCCTCAAGAAGGTCAAGGCGATCGTCGTCGACAAGACGAAGATGCCGCCGCTGCACGACCGCCCGAAGGTGATGGGCGCGATCAAGGAATACGGCGCCATGCTGCGCGAGCAGCCGGCGGTCCAGAACATGTCGACCTACGGCACCGCCATGATGGCCGACTACACCAACGCCACGGGCGCCCTGCCGGTGCGCAATTTCAGCACCGGCCAGATCGTCGACCCGAAGGAGGAAACCTTCGAGGCGGGCGGCGACCACATCTACAATCTGAATGTGGAGCGCGGCGGCGACCCCTCCCACGCCTGCATGCCCGGCTGCCTGATCAAATGCTCCAACATCTATAACGACGCGGAGGGCAACGAGGTCGTCTCGCCGCTGGAATACGAGACCATCGGCCTGCTCGGCACCAATTGCGGCATCAAGGATCCGGACGATATCGCCCGGCTCAATTTCATCGCCAACGATCTCGGCATCGACACCATCGAGGTCGGCGCCATGCTGGCGATCCTGATGGATCACGGCGAGGCCGAATTCGGCGACGTCGCCTTCATGGAGCAGGCGCTGGAGGATATCCGCGTCGGCAACGAACGCGGCCGCATCCTCGCCCAGGGCACCGCCCGGGTCGGCGCGCATTACGGCATCGAGCGGGTGCCGGTGATCAAGAAGCAGGCGATCAGCGCCTACGATCCGCGGGTCATCGAGGTGACCGGCGTCTCCATGATGCTGACCGCCCAGGGCGCAGACCACACGGCCGGCAACCTGCCGCACTACGACAGCAGCGGCAAGCCGATGAAGGACCTGGCCGAGCGCAGCTACCAGGTGCAGATCAACAGCGCGGTCGCCGATTCCCTCGGCCTGTGCGTGTTCGGCCGCACGGTGACCGACGTCAACCGCAAGCTGATCGCCGACGCGATCAACGATTCCTACAATATCGACATTCCGCCCGATTTCATCGACCAGATCGGCGTTGAGACGTTGAAGCTGGAAAAGGAATTCAACCGGCAGGCCGGCTTCACCGTGGACGACGACGAACTGCCGGAATTCTTCCTCAACGAGCCGCTCGCGCCGACCAACAAGAAGGGCCGGCTGCACGCCGCCGAGGTCAACGCGGCGATGGACGAGGTGGTGGCGAGTTGGTAGCTCCGAAACGGCCCAATGCCAAACAGGTGCGGGCGCCGGGCAACCGGCGCCTTCGCTTTGCCTGAACGATGACGATCGAACATTTTCTGGCCTTCAATCTCGCCCTGCTGGCCGCGATCGCCGGTCCCGGACCGGCCCTGCTCGTGGCGATCCAGACCTCGGTCCGGTCGGGTCGCCGGGCCGGAATGGCGGCGGGCGCCGGCCTCGGGCTGATCGCGGCGGGCTGGACCCTGATGGCGCTGCTCGGGCTGGAAGCGATCTTCCGGCTCGTCCCGCCGGCCTACATCGCGCTCAGGATCGCGGGCGCGCTCTACCTGCTCTATCTGGCATGGAAGACGTGGACGGGCGCAACGGCGCCGCCGGACGTTCCGTCGCTGCCGGCAGGACGCGCCTTCCGGCGCGGCGTCCTGGTCAACCTGCTGAACCCCAAGTCCGTCCTGTTCGCCGCCGCCGTGCTGGTCGTCGTCTTCCCGGCCGGCCTTTCGGCGCTCGACAAGGCCGCCATCGTGACGAACCATCTGGCGGTCGAACTGCTGTTCTACGGCGCCCTGGCCTGCGGCCTCGGCAGCCCGGCGGTCAGCCGCCGCTATCTCGGACTGCGCAGATGGATCGACCGGACGGCCGCCGTCATTCTCGGCGCGCTCGGCCTCAGGCTGCTGGTCGGGCGCTAGGGCCCATCCGTTTCGGATGGAACCGCCGACGCCACACCAATCATAGTCCGGATCTCCCCTTCTCAAGAGGGTTCCTCAGCGAATTGGCTTCGCACCAATACCCCCCTCCTCTCGGGATTCCTCTGCGAAATGCCGCGCGCGTCCGCGGCGCCATACCTCCCCCTCTTCAGAGGGGGAGGCCCGGACAAGAATCGGGGTGGGGGTGGCGCGTCGCCCATTCCGATGGCGGGGCGCGCAGCGCTGCAAGGCGACTCCTCTGCTGGCCCAAGACACCCCCATCCCCTCCGCTGCGCTCCGGGACTTCCCCCGCTGAAGCGGGGGAAGGATATCCTTTGCGGCGTGAATCCGTTTCGCAGAGGAATCCCTTGGGGGAGGTGCAAGGGCAGGGCTTCCGGCTGAAACGGGTTATCGCTAACCGTCGACCCGCACCGGGTCGCCCTTTTTCACCGTGCCGCCCCGGATGACGAAGGCGTAGACG
>LXNJ01001156.1_pt1 | contig 16219 bp, 13 predicted proteins | sample 809081 | NCBI WGS metagenome assembly LXNJ01 (sample SAMN04870510, study PRJNA318959) | sponge metagenome | biome: sponge; feature: marine sponge reef; material: water | host: Petrosia ficiformis | place: Greece: Milos, Mediterranean Sea | collected 2013-05-29 | depth 5-7 m
CGCCTTCTCGATAAGACCCTGGGAGCCGGTTACCATGAAGCGAGGTGGGATGCAACGGGCCTGCCCAGTGGAATCTATCTCTATCGGATCGAGGCAGGGTCCTTCGTGCAAACCAGGCGTATGACCTTGCTCAAATAAGCTGCCTTCGTACGACATTACTCAACGGTGATCCATATGCCGCGTTATACCCTGCTACTTGCCGGCTGTATCCTGTTGACATCCTCGGCAACGGCGCAAACAGCGCACTCTCCCCGGTTGAATGTATCCGTGCAGGGCGGGGACATCCGAAATTTTCAGCCTGAGGATGAGGGCCAGTCCCTCTACGAATTCTATCGGGAAGTGCAAATTACGAGCCGGCCTTTTTCGATCGCCCGCGGGATTTTCTTAGAGGGTGGCCTACACTGGGGGTATTGGGACGATGAAGTGCGTGAGGATAGGAGTAGTAGGGCCTCTTACGGACTTTGTGGTCCGCCGGAAGAACCTCCATGCCCTATTCCCGTCTATTCTCATAGCAGCCATATTGCCGGAGTCCGCTTGTACGTGGTCTCTACACAAATTCCTCTTGTTTCCCTGAGCCTGTTCAGCGGCCTATCCTGGCACTCTGCTAGTGGTGATCATATAGACATTTCCTACATGTGCACAGAGAGTAGAATTCCCATTTCCCATTGCACGCTTGACTTTTTTTACGACCATGATTTTGTAGACGGTTATTGGGGTAGAAATTATCACGAACGCTTCAAGGCCTTGGAAGTCGGTCTACGCGTAGCGGTTCCCGTCGGCAACAGGCTGGCGGTTACTACAGAAGCGCAGAAGTACATTCATCATTTTATGGTGGAGCGTATTTCTCATACCAAAAACCGGTTTGTTTACAAACTGGGGCTTTCCTTTGGGTTTTTTTAACTCGACCGAAAGACTGCGCCAGGAAATAACAGGGTGCTATTGCGCTCCTCTTCGAGTTCTTCCCGTGTAACGTACCTGCCCTGCTACATCAACGCGTTGCCGGGGGAGCGCCTGGCAACGATTCGTCTACTGGATTCCCGATGTTTCGCCTCCACTTCTTTTTTCGTTGGCGGCAACGGAGTTATGGTGAATACGTTTCGTAAAATTGCGAAAGGGGAACGCATGGAGGTTATATAAAAACAAGGATCAATCGGCGGGTAGGCGTGTTGCGCCATAAGCCACCCACAGCGGTTCAACAGATCGCCGGGTGCGAAAGGGCCTGTGCCTGCGCTTATCCGGCGATAGGCTCTTTAATGGACGGGTCGGCAAACTCGTCGTACTGCACGCGCCGGATGGCGATGCCTGCATCGGCCAATTTGTCATCCAGATTCTCATATCCCCGATCGAGGTGATAGACACGCAGCACGTGCGTTTCGCCCTCGGCAATCATGCCGGCCAATACCAGGGACACGCCGGCCCGCAGGTCGGTGCTCATCACGGTTGCTCCCTGCAGGCCATTTCCTCCCGCAATAAACACCTCGTTCTGCACGACGATGGCGTTTGCTCCCATCCGGTGCAACTCGGGAATATGTTTGAATCGGTCGAAATATACGGTGTCACGGACCCGTGCATTGCCGGACGCCTGGGCCAGCAGGACGGTCCATTGGGCCTGTAAATCAGTAGGGAAGCCTGGATATACGCCGGTTTCTATGGATACGGGCAGGAGTTTGTCCGGGGCGGTAACATCCATGTAGTCGTCCCCCGGCTCGTAGCCTGCGCCTGTTTGCGTAAACGCATCGACGAAGGCGTCTCCAAGGTGTTCGGGAGCCGCGTTCGTGATACGAACGGGCTGGCCCGGCTTTCCCGCAATGGCCGCGGCGATCATAAAGGTGCCCAGTTCGATACGGTCCGGCGCATTATGAAAATTCACTGGAGACAGTGTATGCCCGCCTTCGATGTCGATCGTATCCGTTCCGAGTCCCTTAATACTGGCGCCCATTTTTTGGAGCATTTCCCCGAATACCACGACATCCGGTTCGCGAGCGGCATGCTCGATTCGGGATGCGCCTCGCGCCGTGACAGAGGCCAACAAGAGATTGATCGTTGCTCCCACACTGGACGGATTCATGCGGAATGTTCCTCCGTTCAGGCGGCCTCCTTTTGCTTCCGCTACGACATATCCGTGATCGAGGCGAATGTCCGCACCCAAAGCTTCCATACCCTTGAGGTGCAGATCCACGGGGCGCGGCCCCCAGGCGCATCCTCCCGGAAGCGACACGCGGGCATGGCCGCAGCGCCCCAGCAGCGCGCCAAGCATGTAGAAGGAGGCACGCATCTTCTTCACCAGTTCGTAGGGGGCTTCCGGGTAGTTTACCCCGCTTGCGTCCACCGTCATTTCGTTCCGGGCTGCGTCGAATTGGACAGCGGCCCCGGAGATACGCAAAACGTGCGCAAAGGTCTTGACGTCTCGCAGGTTGGGAATACGGGACAGCACGGACGTGCCGTCTGCAAGAAGCGCAGCCGCCATCAGCGGCAGCGCCGTATTCTTGGAGCCGCTCACAGACAGGGAGCCGGAGAGCGCATGTCCGCCTTCTATGATAAGTTTGTCCATAGCTCGTAATATACCGCACACCGTCCGGGATTCCATGCGTTGGACAATATGGAAACAGGCTATGAATCCGATTCGGTAAAAGGGTATTTTGACATGTTCCACCCTGGCGTCCATGAACCGTCCGCATCATGCATCCCGTCTACCTCGATCATGCCGCTACGACGCCGCTTGACGAGCGCGTGCTCGAGGCCATGCAGCCTTTTTTCGGGGTGCGGTTCGGCAATGCCTCTTCGGTGCATGCCTTGGGTAGACAGGCGCGTTTTGCGGTCGAGGAATGTCGCGAAAAGGTGGCGGCCCTTCTGGGCGCCGAACCGGGAGAGATTGTTTTCACGAGCGGGGGCACGGAGTCCAACAACATGGCGCTTGGGGCCGCATATGGCGGTGTGCTGACCTGTGCTGCCGAGCACGAATCCGTGCTTCGTTCCGGGGAAGCTCTGCAATCTTTCGGCAAGACCGTGCACATGCTGAAGCCCGGCAGGTTCGGCGCCGTCTCGGTTGAAGACATTGCCCGGGAGCTCGACAGCGAGGCCTGCGCCGGGGTGACGCTTGTGTCGATCATGCATGCGAACAACGAGACGGGCGCCCTGTCGCCGGTTCGCGAGATCGCTGAGGTATGCCATATGCGCGGCCTGACATTCCACTGCGATGCGGTGCAGACGGTGGGCTACGCCATGCTCCCCGGAGCGGATATGACGACGCTCTCGGGACACAAGTTTTATGGCCCGAAGGGCGTCGGCGCCCTGTTTGTACGCGCCGGCCTCGATGTGAGACCCGTGCTCCGGGGGGGCAAGCAGGAACGCGGGCGTCGGGCGGGTACGGAAAATGTGGCGGCCATTGCGGGTTTTGCGAAGGCGCTCGAACTCGCTTTCGACGAAGGAGAATCCCGCAAGCGGCATGCCGAAGCGATGCGAGATCGGCTGCGCAACGATATACAAGCAGTAGCCGGGGCAAGGGTCCGCATCGTCACCCCTTGCGATACCGGCGAGGCGGCGCCGCATATTCTCGGTGTGGTGGTTCCGCCCGTAAACGACCGACCCATAGACGGTGAAATGCTGCTCCTGAACATGGATATGGAAAACATCTGCGTATCCGCCGGCTCCGCATGTACGAGCGGCGCCCTCGAGCCCAGCCATGTACTGATGGCCATGGGGCTGGATCGCGACACCGCGGCGGCCTTCCTGCGTTTTTCTGTGGGCCGAAACACGACGGAGGAAGAAGTGGACCGGGCTGTCGAAGCGCTCGATCGCGTATTGCGCCGGATGATCCGCATGCCCGAAATCCCATGAGCGCCGCCCTCGTTGTGTTTGCAAAACCTCCGGTTCCCGGCCAGGTCAAAACCCGTCTGACGCCGCCGCTTTCTCCGGAGGATGCCGCCCGTCTCTATGGAGCTTTTCTGAAGGATGCGCTGGATCGGTACCAAGGCCTCGGCGTGACGCTTCGCCTGTACCTGGCGCTTGACGAGTCGCCGGGGAGGGGTATGCCAGCCCGACAGGGGGATATGTACTCCCAACAGGGGAATATGTACGCCCAATGGGTCGGGGAGAACGTATTTCGCCAAAGGGGGGAGGGCCTCGGAGAGCGCATGCAGCAGGCTTTCGAGGAAACGTTCGCTGCAGGGCGCCGCCGCGTTATCCTGATCGGGACAGATCACCCTACGCTGCCTTCCGCATGGATACAGAAGGGTTTTTCGCTTCTTGAAGCGCAGGGCGCGGTCGTGCTTGGACCCACCGGAGACGGAGGGTTTTACCTGATCGGGATGAACGGATCGTTTTCGCAGGTTTTCGAAGGGATGACCTACAGCCACGAGGCCGTTTTCGAACAGACCGCGGCCCGCGTTGCCTCATGCGGCGCTTCGTTGCAGACGCTTCCGCAATGGTACGATGTGGATACGTTCGACGATCTGAAACGGCTTGTCGCGGATATGCGGCGGGAAAGCGCCGGCGCGATGCGGACCCGCGCAATGCTCCAGCATCTTTCCGAACGATACGAAGGGCTGGCGTAAGGGAACGGAGGCAGGGGGATGGGGCCGCGGGCAGCGGGCAGCGATTCTCCTGCCCCGATACATGACGAAAGGCCCCGGCGCCTGTACGGTACCGGGGCCCTTCTGTGTATTCCTCGCGATAACCTGCCTGGACAGCGAGGACTTTCGCACGGACTACAAGGAAATTCCAAAAACGAGGAAGCTCTTTTCGTCCGTGGGATTCAGTATGTACGAGACGCTTACAGGCAGCTCGAACTTGTCTGTGATCGGGATGCTTTTGGAGGCGCCCAGCGCCATGTCAATGATGCTGAACCCATCGGTTCCATAGAACGCGCTCTCTCCAGCGGAAGCGCCGATTCCGAACGACATCTCCACTCCGCCTACGGCGAAAGGTACCGATGCATTGAGATACAGCGAATTATCCACATCGTTGTGGGCCATGTATGCGGCATAGAGCGTCACCGGAAAAGAATCCGTGCCATTGAACGAGACATACGGCTCGATCCAGTGCCCCCCTTCGCCGTCGCCGCTAAAGTCGAAGAACCCGATGATCTCGGGTTCTTCTTCTTCTTCATCGTGGTCGTGGTCGTGTTCATCGTGTGCAACTGCGGCATTGGGGAAGTAATAGTCGGTAATCCCTACGGAAAAGGCCCCGGCCGAATACCCGATCCACAGGTCGTGCTCGTTCGCGTCGGCCGAACCGGGATTCGTGGCGTACGACGCCCAGGTTCCTATCTCCAATCCGCCGGAACTGAAGGTGAGTGCGGGCTGGACACTGGCGGATTCACCAAAATCGACGCCTCTCCATACATAACGGCTTACGATATCGGCGCCGAAACTGAATTCCTGCGCGGAAGCCGGCAGGGACCAGGAAAGGGCGAACGCCAGGGCAAGGATGGTAAGAAGTTTCTTCATGACGGATAACCGGTGTGGTTGTTTGTGATGCTGTCTGGATACAGGGTTGTTCGGCGAGGGGTCGAACGGATCGCGTTCGCGGCCCCCGTTGAAAAAGGACAGGCCGCAAGGAGCAACGCCATGTCACATTTCCGGAGCGAGTTCAGTTCTTGTCAAGCAACGTTGTTTTTCGCCGATAAGCGAAGATTTTTTGCTCAAATACCTTATTAAAGTAGGAAATAAACCCCCAATACTTCAATAGATGATCCGGATAAAAGCGCTTTCCCGAATGCCTTGTTTAAAAAAAAGCGCTTTTTTAGCCCGTTACAGGGCATGAAGTGTTTGTGAAGCAATGGGGGCGGGTATTTTCGCAATGAAGAACTTACAAAGCATCCGGTTTTTCACTTGATAGGTTCGTCCAAAATCGCGTTATTATATAGCCTGTAGCGTTAAGCGTTAGTTGCCCTGTTATATCCGAATTACTTGTTCCGTACGGCGTGTCGCTCTCGTTACGGATCGTTCGACGGGTAGAGAACGTATATACGTTACGGATACATAAGGCATAGGGCAGACCAACTATGGCTCGGACCATGACGCAACACTCCCGCAAACGGATAGCGCTTCGGCGCGCAGGCAGGGAAATTTCTCGTGTCCTGCGGGGAGCGGCATGCGTTGCCGACGGGCAGCCGGCGTCGGTTGTTCTCCTCCTTCCCGGTCTCATTATTATTACGGTTTAGCCGGGACCGGCCGATCCTTCGCACCTCTCCAGTATGCATGACGGCATCAATCGGACAGTGAAGGATTGGCCTTCACGCCGCACGTTAACAAGATGCCCATGCACGCTTTCGAAGAAACGCACCTGAACGCTGAAGCCAGCGGTTCGTATTTTAACAAGTCTATACGTACGGCTTGTTACCCGTGCATGGCCTGCGCATCGTACGAGCCGTTCGTTGGAGCGCCAAATAACGAAGGAAAAAAACCGGTCGGAATCAATGCCTGATAGGCAAGTAAGCAGCATACCGCAACATGCGCCGTCGGTTAACGGCGCACAACGCATGAGCGGTGCGGAGATTTTTCTGCGTTCGCTGGATGCAGAGGGCGTAGAGGTGGTGTTCGGTCATCCTGGCGGAGCCGTCATCAAAATCTATGACGAGATGGCTCGCATCAAGCCGAATTTCAAGCATGTGCTGGTGCGTCATGAGCAAGGCGGCGCCCACGCTGCCGAGGGATACGCCAAGGCGACAGGCAAGGTGGGTACGGTGCTTGTAACCAGCGGACCCGGCGCCACCAACACGGTGACCGGCATTGCGGACGCGTATATGGATTCGGTGCCCATTGTCGTTTTCACCGGGCAAGTGCCGACCCAACTCATCGGGAACGATGCGTTTCAGGAATGCGATACGATCGGCATCACCCGCAGTATCACGAAGCATAGCTTCCTCGTGCGCGATGTGCGGGATTTGGCCCCGGCTGTGAAGAAGGCGTATTACATTGCCCGGACGGGGCGGCCCGGCCCCGTCGTCGTGGATTTGCCCAAGGACGTGCTTCTGGCCGAAACCGAATTCGAATACCCTAAAGAGGTAAACCTGCGTGGCTATCGCTTCAAGGGCAAGGGCGATGAGGCCAAGATCCGGCGTGCCGCGGCCATGATTGCCGAGGCGAAGAAGCCCCTGTTCTATGTGGGGGGCGGCGCCGTGAATTCGAATGGATCGGATGTGTTGACCCGGATTGCCCGGAAGGCGCGCATTCCGGTCACAACCACGCTGCACGGACTCGGAGCGTTTCCCGAGAACGACGAGCTTTCGGTGGGTATGCTCGGTATGCATGGCACATGGTACGCCAACATGGCGGTGCAGAATTCCGATCTGTTGATCGCTGTCGGAGCGCGGTTTGACGACCGGGTGACGGGTAAGCTCGAATCCTGGGCGCCGCATGCGAAGATCGTCCATATCGATATCGATCCGTCCTCGATCTCCAAAAATGTTTATGTGGATTGCGCCATTGTGGGGGATGTACTCGATGCGCTCACGCGTCTTGAGCCGCTCGTTGAGTCGTGTAATACCGGGGAATGGCTCGAACAGGTGGAGGCCTGGAAAGAAGAATGCCCGCTGATCTACGATCAGGTGGACGGGCGCCTCCGTGCGCAGTATGTACTCGAGCGCCTTCGGCGCCATACGCAAGGGGAAGCGATCGTGGTGACGGATGTGGGCCAGCATCAGATGTGGGCGGCCCAGTATTTACGGTTCTTGCATGCGCGCACGCACATTACGTCGGGCGGCCTCGGCACGATGGGTTTTTGTTTCCCGGCAGCAATGGGCGCCGCCTTCGGCATGCCGCACAAGACGGTTGTTTCGATCAGCGGCGATGGGGGCTTTATCATGAACGCACAGGAACTATGTGTCGCCGCCGCGCACGGGCTGCCGATCAAGGTGGTCATCATAAACAATAATTTTCTCGGCATGGTGCGGCAATGGCAGGAGTTGTTCCACGAAGAGCGCTTCAGCCATACCGATCTGTCCGATACCAATCCGGACTTCGTCAAGCTTGCAGAGGCGCATCACTGTGTGGGCCTGCGAGCGGAGACTCCGGACGAAGTCGATGAGGTTATCCGGAAGGCATGGGCCGTGACCGATCGTCCTGCCGTGATGGAATTTCGTGTCACCAAAGAGGAAATGGTATTCCCGATGGTGCCTGCGGGCGCCTCCACCAACGAAATGATCACGAAGCGCCTGACGCCTGACGCCTTCGTATGACGAACATTCCATAAGGAAGTCGCCATGAATGAGCACGACACACTGACCGCGCAACAGATTTTCCGGAAGAAGGCCCAGGGAGAACCCATCGGGCCGGGCGAGCAAGCGCGCCGCCACCGGCATATCATTGCCGTTTTGCTCGAGAATTCGATCGGGGCGCTGAACCGCGTCATCAATTTGTTCTCTGCCCGCGGCTTCAATCTCGAAAGCGTGACGGTCGGAGAAACAGATGAACCCTCGGTTTCCCGCATGACCATCGTCACGACAGGCGAAGACCGCATCATTGCACAGGTGAATCGTCAACTGAACCGGTTGGTCGATGTGCTGGATGTGGCGGATCTGACATCGGAGGAGTACGTCGAGCGCGAGTTGTGCCTGCTGAAGGTCTCGTATACCTCCGACAACCGTGTCGAACTGCTCGATACGCTCAAGATTTTCAATGGCAAGGTTGTGGATATCACGACGGACACGATGACCTTCGAACTCGCCGGCCCCACCAAGAAGATCAATGCCTTCATCGGGATGATAAACCGTTACGGGATTGAGGAAATTGCGCGGAGTGGCCGCGTGGCCATGAAACGAGCACTGCTTTTCGGCGATTGAGTCGGTTATTCATAAGGGGCGAAAGCAGCCCGTATATATCACCCGCAAACGAGCATAGCACAAAGATGGGAGTTAACGTTCACTATCGGGCCAATCCCGATCTCGTACGGTCGCGGCGCGTCGCCGTCATAGGATACGGAAGCCAGGGGCATGCCCATGCCCTGAACCTGCATGACAGCGGCGTTGAGGTGGCGGTCGGGCTGCGCGAGGGTTCCTCGTCGCGCGCGGAAGCCGCCGCCAGGGGCCTGCGCGTCATGAGTATCTCCGACGCGACCGCATGGGGCGATCTTGTTGTGATGCTGGTGCCGGACCAGCATCAGAAGCAGGTGTACGAGGCCCACATGGCCGAGCATATGACGCCGGGCAAGTCCCTGGTTTTCGGCCACGGTTTCAACATTCACTATGGTCAGATCACGCCGCCGGAAGGGGTCGATGTGTTCATGGTGGCTCCCAAATCGCCGGGCCACCTGGCGCGCCGCGTATTCGAGGAGGGCAAGGGGGTGCCTTGCCTGGTGGCTGTCGCACAGGACGCATCGGGCGCTGCACTGGATATGGCGCTGAGTTATGCGGAAGGCATAGGCGGCATCCGGGCAGGGGTTATCGAAACCACCTTCAAGGATGAAACGGAAACCGACCTCTTCGGGGAACAGGCTGTACTCTGCGGCGGCGCGGAAGAGCTCATCAAGGCCGGTTTCGAAACGCTGACCGAAGCCGGGTATCCTCCCGAGCTGGCGTATTTCGAGTGTCTGCACGAACTCAAGCTCATTGTCGATCTGATTTACGACGGCGGGCTGGAATACATGAATTACTCGATCAGCGATACGGCCGAGTACGGGAATTACACGCGCGGCCCGCGGGTCATCGATGCCTCGGCTCGCGAGCGTATGCGGAAGATTCTCGCCGAAATACAGGACGGAACGTTTGCCGAAGAATGGATTGCGGAGAATGAAGCCGGGGGCAAGCAATTGCTTGCCTTGCGCGGCAGGTCCAGGGAGCATCCGATCGAAAAGATCGGCAAACGCCTGCGTGGCATGATGAGTTGGCTGCGCGGCGAACCAAAAGAAGAAGCGCAAGCCGTATAGATTTTGTCTGGTCAGAGGACATACCGTATCGCCTGTTTACCGGGGGACGGCGTTGGGCCGGAAGTTACCCGCGAGGCGCTCCGTATCCTTGCGGAGGCGGGCGACCGGTTCGGTTTCGCCGTGGCGTCCGAAGAGTTTCTCATAGGGGGGAGCGCCATCGATGCGTTCGGTACGCCATTGCCGGAAGTTACGGCAATAGCCTGCCTCGAATCGGATGCCGTGTTGCTTGGGGCTGTTGGAGGGCCTGCCTGGGACGATCTTCATGGAGACCTTCGTCCGGAGACCGGTCTGCTGGGTCTGCGCAGGACGCTCGGCGTGTATGCGAATCTGCGTCCGGTGGCCGTGCCGGATTTTCTGGCGGATGCTTCGCCGCTCAGGCGAGAGGTTGTTGCGGGTACGGATATGATGATCGTGCGTGAATTGACCGGCGGGATTTATTTCGCAGAGCCGAAGGGACCTGTCGAGGGAAGGCAGGGCCAGGAAGCCCTCAACACGATGCGTTACTCGCAAGCGGAAATAGAGCGTATCGCTCATGTGGCGTTTACCTGGGCGCGTCGTCGTCGTGGCCGGGTCACATCGGTGGATAAGGCCAACGTACTTGAGGTATCCCAACTTTGGAACGATGTCGTGACACAGGTGCATAGCGCCGGCTATCCCGACATAGAACTGGAGCATTTGTATATCGACAACGCCGCCATGCAGATCGTGCGACGCCCATTGGACTTCGATGTGGTGGTGACAGCAAACCTTTTTGGCGATATTCTCTCCGATCTGGCCGCGACGTTACCGGGTTCGCTCGGTTTGCTTCCGTCGGCTTCGGTAGGGGGTTCCACAGGATTGTTCGAGCCGGTGCACGGTAGCGCTCCCGACATTGCTGGCGAAGGGAAGGCTAATCCCGTGGCCGCTGTGCTGAGCGCCGCGATGATGCTTGAGGAACTGGGCGAGGCGGATGCGGCAGCGGCAATTCGCGAGGCTGTGAGCGAGACCCTCTCTGTAGGCATACGAACGGCGGATATGCAGGAAGAGGGTTGCAGGATCGTGTCCACCGAGGAGATGGGCGCGTATATCGCCGACCGTATGCGGCTGGCTGCCGGCAGGCAGCAGAAGGTGGAGGTGGCTGCATGACACGCCATATTGTACAGATTGGCCATGTTGATTTTCTTCGACTTACAAGGCGCCCGACGCAGCATGGGCGGGACGACTTCCTGTCGTCGACGCATCGGGCGCGTGCAATAGCCCCTACGCACTACTTGTAAAAGGAACCGTCGAGGAATTCCTCCAATGAAAGACAAAGTAACCATATTCGATACGACGTTGCGCGACGGCGAGCAGGCGCCGGGCGCATCCATGACGATTCATGAGAAGGTCCGCATCGCCCGGCAACTTGTAAAACTGAATGCAGGCGTGATCGAAGCCGGCTTCCCGATCTCGTCTCCGGCCCAGTTCGAGGCTGTGGCCAGTATCGTGCGCGATGTACAAGGTCCTGTGATCTGTGCGCTTGCCCGTGCACTTGAAAACGATGTGCATGCCGCAGGCAAGTCACTGTCCGGGGGTGAACGGACAAGGATTCATACGTTTATCGCCACCAGCGACATTCACATAGATGCCAAGTTCGGCAGCGACAGGTACGGAAAAACGCTCCCGGAGAAACGCCGGAACGTCGTGCGGATGGCTCGCGAAGCCGTACAACTCGCGCGGACGTATACCGACGATATAGAATTCAGCACGGAGGATGCGGGACGCACGGACCACGGTTTTTTGTGCGAGGTGATTGCTGCAGCGATCGAGGAGGGCGCCACCACCATCAACATTCCGGATACGACCGGCTATTGTACGCCCACCGAATATGCACGCATGTTCGAGGCTGTTCGCAAGGGTGTACGCTCGACGAAGAATGTGGTGCTCTCGACGCACTGTCACGACGATCTTGGCTTTGCCGTGGCCAATTCCATCGCTGCCGTGCGCGCGGGCGCACGGCAGATCGAGTGTACGATCAACGGCATTGGCGAGCGGGCCGGTAATGCCGCGCTTGAGGAAGTAGTGATGGCGCTGCGGGTCCGGCACGAGCAATTCGGCGTCGACACAGATATCGAGGCTACGCATCTTGCGGAAACGAGCCGCATGGTGTCGGTGGCGACGGGATTTCCGGTGCCGCCGAACAAGGCTATTGTGGGGCGCAACGCCTTTAGCCACGAAGCAGGCATTCACCAGCATGGCGTACTGAAGCGCCGGGATACCTATGAAATCATGCAGGCGGAGGATGTGGGCCAGACGAGCGAACAAATACGCCTGGGGCGACATTCCGGACGCCACGGCTTTTTCAGTCGCCTGAAGCGGATGGGTTTGCATGTCGATGATTCCCGCAAGGACACGCTCTACCAGTTATTTGTTCGCCTTGCGGATCGCAAGAAAGAAATTCACGATGCGGATCTGATTCACCTTGTTCAGGGGAATGCGGAGCATGCGGTTTTACAGCATTACCGGCTGGATAATCTGTCCGTTACGGTTGCCACCGGCAAGCGGCCGAAGGCAGAGGTGGAGGTGTTCAGTGTTGCTGCCGAGAAGCGGTTGACCGCGCAGGGGACGGGCGATGGCCCTGTAGATGCTGTGTATCGCGCCATTAATCATGCGCTCGGCAGTTCGCGCAAACTGGAAAGCTACTCTATTCGATCCGTTTCCGAGGGGACTGGCGCCATTGGCGAAGTGACGGTACTCATCCGGGAAAGCGGGGCCTTTTTCAGAGGGCAGGCGCAAAACACGGATGTGATTCGCGCATCTGCGGATGCCTACATCGATGCGCTCAATAATCTGGAAACCTGGCGATCCGACGAGGAGAACATGACCTTTGTCGGCAATGGCATCATGAGTTCGTTCGAGGGAGGCGTAGCATGACGATTACGGAGAAAATACTGGCGCGGCACGCGGGTCGGGATCGGGTGGCGCCCGGAGATAACATCTGGGTGGATGTGGATATCCTCATGACGCACGATGTGTGCGGCCCCCCGACCATCGATATCTTCCGCCGCGAATTCGGAGCCGATGCGGCGCCGTGGGACAAGGAGAAACTGGTGATCATTCCCGATCACTACATTTTTACGAAGAACCACCACGCAAACCGCAATGTGGAGTTGCTTCGGGCCTTTGTCGCCGAGCACGATCTCCCGTATTACTATGATCCGGGTACGCCGAGTTACAAGGGCGTGTGCCACATGGCGCTGGCCGAGGAAGGATTCAACCTGCCGGGTTCTCTGTTGATCGGTACGGACAGTCACACGTGCACTTCCGGTGCATTCGGCATGTTCTCGACAGGAGTGGGCAACACGGACGCTGCGCTTATCATGGGTACCGGCAAGCTCTGGCTCAAGGTTCCCGAAACGATGCGATTCGTGTTCGAGGGGTCTCTCCCGCCGTACCTGATGGCGAAGGATCTGATCTTGCAAGTCATCGGCGATATCGGAACGGATGGGGGCACATACCGCGCGCTCGAATTCGACGGAGAAGCCGTTTACGACCTGCCGGTCCACGAGCGCATGACGTTAACGAACATGGCGATCGAAGCGGGAGGGAAGAACGGGATCATTCCTGCCGACGAAAAAACCTTCGAATATGTACGGGCGCGCACCGATAGGGAGTTTGAGCCTGTCTACGGCGATCGGGATTCCCGGTATCATACGCTCAAGACCTACCGCGTCGAGGACATTGAACCGCTTGTGGCGAAGCCGCACAGCCCGGACAACCGGGCGACGGTATCGGAAGTTGCCGGGACGCGCCTGGATCGTGCGTACGTCGGTAGTTGTACCGGCGGTAAGCTGGAGGATTTCGTGGCGGCGGCGGGCATCCTGCGGGGGCAAGAGGTGGTCGTCGACACCTACATCGTGCCGGCGACGACCTGGATCGGCAAGCAGTTACACACGACGAGGGTCGAAGGCGACACGTTGTACGAGATATTCGAACGATCCGGTTGCAAACTCGGTCAGGCTTCCTGCGCAGCGTGCCTTGGCGGACCGTCGGACACGTTCGGGAGGACACACGGCACGGAAGTCGTAATCTCCACCACGAACCGAAATTTTCCCGGGCGCATGGGCAGCAAGAACGCTTCGGTGTATCTGGCGTCTCCCTACACGGTGGCGGCCTCGGCGCTTTCCGGAGTCATTACGGATCCTCGCGAGGTGCTGGTATGAACAAGACGATCAGGGGTGCGGCCTACGTAGTAGGGGACGCTATCGATACGGATCAAATCATCCCGGCGGAGCACCTTGTATACAGTCTGTCCGACCCGGAAGAGCGCAAGTATTACGGGCGCTATGCGCTCAGTGGCGTGCCGCAAGGTCAGCAAGGACTTCCTTACGGGACCCGGCCTTTTACCAGGGACGATACATTTCGAAGCGCCTATGCGATCGTGGTGGGCGGTTCGAACTTCGGGTGCGGGTCTTCGCGGGAGCATGCTCCGTTTGCGTTGCAGGAAGCCGGATGCACTGCCGTTGTGGCTGAGAGTTACGCCCGCATCTTTTATCGCAATGCGGTGGACGGAGGGTTTATCGTTCCATTCGAGTCGATCGAGCGGTTGGTCGAACGTGTGCGTACGGGCGATCTCCTCGAAATCGACACGACGCTCGGAAAGCTCGCCAACCGCACGACAGGAGAGGAATTTCTCCTCAAACCCCTTGGGGACGTGGCCGAGATACTGAAAGCGGGCAATGTTTTCGAATTCGCAAGACAAGCTGGATTTATGCCGACCTGACGCATCGAACAGGGTGTGGCCCGCTATGAGCTGTCGCTACGAGCGATGCCGCAACGGGCAATCAGCAGTCAAAATGGATACCTTCATGTCAGAACATGCCGACGAACCGGTCCTTGTGGAGCTCTTCGACACGACGCTTCGCGACGGTACGCAAGGCGAGCACGTTTCGCTGACAGCCCGCGACAAGTTGCGGATCGCAAAACGTCTTGACCGTTTCGGCATTGGTATTATCGAGGGGGGGTGGCCCGGCTCAAATCCGAAAGACCAGGAATTTTTTGAATTGGCGCGGGATGTGGATTGGGCGCAGGCGCGCATCTGTGCTTTTGGCTCCACGCGCCGCGTACAGTATGCTCCGGAGGACGATCCTAACCTGCAGGCCATGCTGGCAGCGGATACTCCGGTGGTTTCCCTCTTCGGCAAAAGCTGGACGCTCCATGTGGAAGTGGCTCTGGGCGTAACCGGGGAGGAAAACCTTGAGCTGATCCGCTCGTCCGTAGAGTACCTGAAGGAGCACGGCAAGCATGTGGTATACGATGCAGAGCATTTTTTCGACGGGCACCTGAACGACCGGGTTTATGCGCTGGAAACACTGGAGGCCGCTGCTTCGGCGGGTGCGGACGCGTTGGTTCTGTGCGATACGAACGGAGGTACGCTGCCAGGCACGCTGGGCCGGATCGTGGGGGATGTAGCGGGCCGATTCGAAGCGAAGCTCGGCATTCATGCGCACAATGACTCCGGATGTGCTGCGGCCAATTCGATCATGGCGGTGCAGGCCGGCGCCCGGCATGTGCAGGGGACCATCAATGGTATCGGAGAACGCTGTGGCAACGCGGATCTGACCGCGATTGTCCCGGGACTCCAGCTCAAACTCGGATACTCGTGCGTTGCGCCGGATAGAATGCGTGAACTCACGGATCTCTCGCATTTCGTATACGAGGTGGCGAACCTCGATCCGGTAGGGCGGTCGGCGTATGTGGGTCGGAGTGCATTCGCCCACAAAGGCGGCATCCATGTGTCGGCGGTAATGAAGGAGCCGGCCGCGTACGAGCATCTCATGCCCGAACAGGTCGGCAACAAGCGTCGGGTGCTCGTGTCCGATTTATCCGGGCGCAGCAACGTTCGCTACAAGGCACAGGAGTTGGGGCTTGATCTGGGTGAAGCGGACGAGGCGGCGCGCGCCGTAAAGCGCATCAAGGATCTTGAGCATCTCGGGTACGAATTCGAGGGCGCCGAAGCTTCGTTCGAATTGCTGCTCCGGCAGATTCAAGGCGAGGAAGCAGAGTTCTTTTCCCTGGAGCGACTCCGGGTTCAGAGTGAGCTCAGCGATGCGGGTGCGGATGCCACCCAGGCGACGGTAGCGCTTCGCGTCGATGGCCGAAGGGAATTGCTCGTGGCCGAAGGCGTGGGCCCGGTAGATGCCTTGTCGAACGCGTTGCGCGGCGTATTGATCGCCTTTTATCCGGGTCTTGAAGAGATGCATCTCGCCGATTACAAGGTGCGCGTGGTGAGCCCCGAAGACGGCACGGCGGCGTATGTCCGCGTGCTTGTTGAGCATAAGAACAGGAACGAGACATGGAATACGGTGGGCGTTTCCACCAACATCCTGGAAGCAAG
>LXNJ01001157.1_pt1 | contig 16206 bp, 17 predicted proteins | sample 809081 | NCBI WGS metagenome assembly LXNJ01 (sample SAMN04870510, study PRJNA318959) | sponge metagenome | biome: sponge; feature: marine sponge reef; material: water | host: Petrosia ficiformis | place: Greece: Milos, Mediterranean Sea | collected 2013-05-29 | depth 5-7 m
CGGCCGGTCCCCGACTGCATCTGCCGCATGAAGAAAATCCACACCGCGATGATCAGGATGATCGGCAGCCAGGACACGAAGATGGAGAGCAGCGGGTGCATCTCCTTGTCCTTCGGCTCGGCGCGGACGCCGACCTTCTTGTCGATCAGCCGCTCGACCAGCTTCGGGTCCGCCGGGCTGGTCACTTCGAAGGTCCGTCCGCTGCGCAGGACGCCCTTGATCTTCTCGCCCTGGATGACGACCTCCCGGACGTTGCCGCCGTCCACCTGGCCGATAAATTCGGAATAGGACATCTCGCTCGCCGCGTTCCGGTTGGAGCCGCCCTGGAACAGATTGAACAGGGCGATCAGCAGCACGCCGATCACCAGCCACATGGCGAGATTTCTGCCGAAATTATTCACGAAGCCACGCCTTTCGAAGATTGAGGCTTGTGACGGGCGCGCGTCCGGGGGCGGACCGTCTGGTCAAGATAAGGGTATGTGGGACCGAGTCCAGCCGACGCAACCGCCGGAAACGGCGCATCGGCGGCGCCCGGCGCCGTCGCCGGGACAGCGGGCGCGAACGCCGCGGGCGCCAGGGCAGGGCGGTCCATTCCGCCTTCACCGCGTACATCGCCCTTCGACCGCCCGGGTTCGGGGGTCAGTATCGCCCGGCCGCCTTCCAGACGGATGGCGCATCCTCCGATCGTCCTGCGGCCGAGCCGGGCCCCGCCGCACAGCCAGCGCACATGGCCGGCCAGCCGCTCCGTCCGCGGCGGCGCCGGCGCGTTGCCGGTCCAGCGGATCAGGGCGGCGACGGCGGCAGCGGCGATTTCCGGCTCGGCCCGCCGCAGCGCCGCGCGGTCGAGCCCGGCTTGCGGGCCTTCCGGAAAGACCGAGACTGCGAGCAAATCGGCGACCCGGCGATCGAAGCCTTGCCGCGCCCTTCCGGCGGCGACCGCCCGCGCCGCCAGTTCCGGTCCTTCGCGGGCGCGGTCCAGCCGCTCGCGCAGACGGACGCGGCGGAAGCGCCGGTCGCGGTTCGACGGATCGTCGATCCAGGCGGCATTTCGGGCCTCCAGCGTTGCCGTCAGCCGGTCGCGCGGCACGACGAGCAGGGGCCGCAGGATCCGGCACGCCGGTAGCTCGCGCACGGCCGCCATGCCGGCGATACCCTGCAGGCCCGTGTCGCGCGTCAGGTTGGCAAGCAGGGTTTCCGCCTGGTCGTCGCGATGATGCGCCACCAGCAGGTGCAGCACGCCGGCGCTGCGGCACCAGTCTGCCATCAGCGCGTATCGCGCGGCGCGCGCCCAGGCCTGAACATTCTTCCGCGGGCTGCCCGATGCTTTCAGGATGACGGCGCCGATGTCCGACCGCTTGAGCGTCTCGTGCGTCCGGGCCGCTTCGCCGGCGGAGTCGCGGCGCAGGCCGTGATCGACAATCAGGCCGGTGATGCGCCCGTTGCGGGCGGCGGCCCAGTCATGCGCCAGGAGGCCGAGCGCGAGGCTGTCGCGACCGCCGGAAATGCCGACGGCAAGATGCGGCGCGGGTTCGAACGGGCCCAGCTGCCCGATCAGCCGGCCGAATTCCGACTCCGTGACCGGGTCAGACCCGGCAGCCAAGCTTCCTCCGTTCCTGGGCCGCCTTGCGTTTGACATAGCCCGGCGCAGACGGATAGCGGCGCTTCAACTCGGCCAAGGTCTTGCAGGCTTCCTCGGTCTTCTTGAGATGCGCCATGGACATGCCGAGCTTCAGCAGGTTGTCCGGCGCCTTGGGGTGCTTGGGAAATTTCTTGAATCCGTCGGCGAAGCGGATGGCGGCCAGCCGGTAGTTCTGTTGCGCGTAATAGGTTTCGCCCAGCCAGTAATAGGCGTTGCCGGCGAACCGGCCCTTGGGATGGCGACGCAGGAATTCCTGGAACGCTTCGGCGGCCCGGTCGTAGCGCGCCTGCCGCAATTCGCCGATGGCAAACCTGTATTGCTCGATCTCCTTGCCGGGCGGCAGGATGGATGACGCCGAAGCCGTCGCCGGCTCCTTCTTGCCGCTGTCCGGCCCGGCGCTGTCCGGCCCGGCGCTGTCCGGCCCGGCGCCGTCCTGCTTGAGACCGGCAACGTCCCCGGGCGCCGGCTGCGCGCGTCCGGCGTCCGCTTTCACGCCGGCCTGCTTCTCAAGCCGGCCGAGGCGGTAATCGGTGTCGGTCTCGAACGTCTTGCGGCCCTTCTCCAGCGTTTCGACCCGATGGATCAGGTCTTCGACCCTGTCGGTCAGGCTCTGGATCGTCCGTTCCAACTGGTTCAGCCGGTTCTGGAACCGGGTCGCCAGGGACGAGGGGATGTCCCGGTCGCCGCCCCGCAGCGCGTTGAAGTCCCGCTCGAGGCGGCGGAGCCGGAATCTCAGATCGTCGACGTCGGCGCGCGACACCTGCGCTTGCGCCACCGGCAGGGAAGGGCCGGCCGCCGAGCCGAGGCCGACCAGCAGGGCGATGACAGCCCTGCAGGCGCCCTGCCTCACCGTCATGGCCGCAGCGCCTTTCGATTCGGCTCGTGCCGGGGGCGCTACGCGCCGCCGGTGCTGGGCCGGGCCACGCCGCGCCGGTTCCGCTGAAAGGCGTTTTCGTCGTCACCCGCGACCGCCGGTCGTTCCTTGCCGTAGGAGATGGTGCGGATGCGTCCGGCATTCACGCCCAGGGCGATCAGCATGTCGCGAATTGCGGTCGCCCGTTTGGCGCCCAGGCCCAGATTGTATTCCCGCGTGCCGCGCTCGTCGGCGTGTCCCTCGACCAGGATGCTGGCGTCGCGATGGGCGCGCAGCCATTCCGACCAGGCCCGGATCGTGGCCTGGGCGTCCCCGTCGAGATCGAAGCGGTCGTAAGCGAAGAAGACGCGATCGCTGTAACCGTTCCGGGACGGCGCGGTATAATCCTGCCAGCTTCGTCCGGGTTCCGGCCGCGCCAGTTCGGATTCGTTCACCCGGTTGCTTCCGACGCTGTCCTTGGATTTCGTGGTGCAGCCGACCGACGCGAGGCCGATCGCGAGCACGACCAACGCAAGTCTCAGTTTCATGACGTGATTTCCTCGACCCATCGCGATCCTTGTCCGGTTCGCCGGATGCGGATCGACTCGTTGCAAATCTTACTACGTTTCCCTGCGCCGCCGGCAAACCATCGTGGCTGCGAGTGCGGAGCAATTGACGCACAACGGCGATTGCCGCCGCGCGCAACTAGTTTTTCAGAAGCGGCGACCATGCCGGATCCGAAGCCGAAACAGGCGTCTCGACCAGCCGCTCGTTCCGGCCGGTCAGATCGATCGAATACAGCTGCGCCGTGCCGCCGCGCTGCTTCTTGTAGTACATCAGCACCCTTCCGTTCGGCGACCAGGTCGGGCCCTCGGTCAGATAGCCCTGGGCCAGGATGCGCTCCCCTTCGCCGTCCGGCCGCATCACGCCGATGTAGAACACGCCCTCCAGTATCTTGGTGAAGGCGATCAGGTCGCCGCGCGGAGACCACACCGGCGTTGCATAGCGGCCGGGCCGGTTGCTGATCCGGCGCACGCCGCTGCCGTCGGCATTCATCACATAGATTTTCTGCCGGCCGCTGCGGTCGGAATCGAAGGTGATCTTCGATCCGTCCGGCGAAAAGGAGGGCGAGGTATCGATGGCCTGGTGGCTCGTCAGCCGCTCGGTGGCGCGCGTCCGCAGGTCCATGGCGAAGATTTCCGCATTGCCGTCGCGCGACATGGACAGGACGATCTTGTTACCGTCGGGCGAGAAGCGCGGCGCGAAGGTCATGCCGTCGAAGTCGCCGACGATCTCGCGCTGCCCGGTGTCGATATCGAGGATGTAGACGCGCGGCTTCTGGCCGACGAATTCCAGGTAGGTGATTTCCTGGACCGACGGCGCGAATCGCGGTGTCAGCACCAGGTTTTCGCCGTTCGTCAGGTATCGGTGGTTGGCGCCGTCCTGGTCCATGATCGCCAGGCGCTTGACCCGGCTCAGCACGGGCCCGGATTCGGCGACGTAGACGATCCGCGTATCGAAATAGCCGCTTTCTCCGGTGAGCCGCTGGTAGATGGCGTCGGACATCTTGTGCGCCAGCCGGCGCCAGTTGACCCGGCGTGTCTCGAGGGCCCGGCCGACCAGCTGCCGGCCGGTCGAGACGTCCCACAGGCGGAATTCGATCCGGACGTCGCCGTTGGTCCGGTGAAAGACCCTGCCGGTAACCAGCGCGTCGGCGCCGATTCCCTTCCAGTCGTTGAACCGCGGCGCAAGCACCTCGGAGCCGTCGCGCTGGACGAAGGCACTCGGATCGATTGCGCGGAACAGGCCCGATCTTTCGAGATTGTCGGTCACGACGCCGGCGATCTGCTCCGCGGTCGTCCGTTCTTCGCCGGCCGAAGCCTGCGGCGCCACGATGGCGATGGGCAGCGGCTCGAAGTTCGGATCGTCGATCCGGATGATCAGTTGCGCGCCGGCTGCTGCCGGCGCGATCGCGGCGAGCAGGCCCGCCAGGAACAGCCGGCGGCACAAACGGGATATCGGCGGGTGAAACGGCATGACTACCCCGATTTCAGTTTGGACGGGTCGAAGTCGATGGTCAGCACTTTCCATCGGTCGAATTTTTCAGGCGGCAGCCTGAGCGGGCTGCATCTGGGATTGTTGACGGCGCGAAGGCCGGCGTCGGCCGCGGCGCGAAGCTTCGAATTGCCGGCCAGGCGCCCCTGGTCCAGCACCTTCGCGTCGCGCACCGAGCCGTCGCGGTTGAGCCAGATCCGTATCAGGACGCGCAGCGATCCGGCGTCCTGCGCACCGGCCGGGAAATTCCAGCACGGCTGAATCTGGCGGCGGACCGCTTCGATTTCCGAAAGGGTCATCGGGAGGCTGCGCGCTGCTGCCTTTACGCCCTCCGGCGTCCGCGCGGCGGTCCGGTCGCGGTCGGATTGCGCCACCGATTTCTTCAGCTTGCCGACGGTTTTGAAAACCGAGTCCAGCGGGTCGTTCCTGGCCGGCTGTTTCTTCGCGGTCTTTTTCGGCGGCTTTGCTTTTTTTGCGGGGCGTGGCGCCGGCGGGCGCAATCGCGGCAGGGCGGCGACCTCCAGTTCTTTTTCCGGCGTGGATTTCTCAGCGGCCTTCGGCGGTTTCCGTTGCGGTTCCTTCTTTGCTTTGGCCGCCTTTTTCTCGGGTTTCTTCGGCGCGGTCTTCGGTTTCTCCGGTTGCGGCGCCGGCTTGGCAACGCGCTTTGCCGGTTCTTTCGCCGGCGTCTTCTTCGGCTTCGCCACGGGCTTGGGTTTCGGGGGCGCCGGTTTCTTCGCCGGCGCCGGCTTCTTCGGCTGCTCGGGCTGGCGCTGCAGGGCGCGGGGGTCGATCTCGACCCGCTTCGGCGGGGCGGCCCTGAGCTTGGGCGCGGGTTCGGCGACCTTCGGCGTCGCCGGTCGCGGCGGCGTCTTCTTCGGCGCTGGGGTCGCCGTCCTGGGCGGTGCGGCAGGCTTCGGTTCCGGCTTCGGTTCCGGCTTCGGTTTCGGCGCGGCCGCCTTGGGCGGTTCGGGTTTCAGCGGTTCCGGCTCGACCGGCGGTTTTTCGGCGCTCCGGTCGCGGGCCACCGGCTTCTTCGTGGTGTCGCGTTCGGCGTCCGGCTTGCGCCCGGTCTCCGGTTTCGGTTTTTCGCCCTTGCTGGTCCGTGTGATGTCGGACAGGCGGACGATATCCACCGTTATGTTGCGCGACGCGTTTGCCGGCGGCTTCGTCAGCCAGGGCAGCCCGAGCGCCACGGCGAGCACGACCAGCGTGTGCAGGGCGACCGAAATGAAGATGCCGCGCATGGCCGCCACCGCCTAGTCTTGGCCGTCTTCCGCGACGAGCGCGACTTTGGGGAAGCCGGCGGTCGAAATCGAATTCATGACCTGCATGACCCGGCCGTAGGGCACCGCCTTGTCGCCGCGCACGAAGATCCGTGGATTGTCGCGCACCCGGGCGATCGCGCGCAGCCGCGCGATCAGGGTTGCGGTATCCATTTGCGTTTCCTGCAGGAAGACCGTGCCGTCGGCCCTGACGCTGACGATCAGCGGTTTGTCGGGCTTGCCGATTGCGGCAGCCTTGGCCTTGGGCAGGTCGACCGGGACGGCGACCGTCAGCAGGGGCGCCGTCACCATGAAGATGACCAGAAGCACCAGCATCACATCCACGAAGGGAGTCACATTGATCTCGGACATCGGCTGGTAGCTGCGACGTGCGCGCCCGCGCCGGACCGGTGCGGCTGCCATAGTCAGCCTCCGCTGTTGTCGAGTTCGCGCGACACGATCGCGCTGAACTCGCCCGAGAAGCCTTCCAGCCGGTGGGCATAGCGGTCCAGGTCTCCCGACAGCTTGTTATAGGCCACGACCGCCGGAATCGCGGCGACCAGCCCGAGCGCCGTTGCGAACAGGGCCTCGGCGATGCCCGGCGCCACAGTCGCCAGGTTGGTGTTCTTCTGGATCGCGATGTCCTGGAATGCGCGCATGATGCCCCAGACTGTGCCGAACAGGCCGACGAAGGGCGCCGTGGCCCCGATCGACGCGAGCGAGCCGAGGAAGCGTTCCGAGCGGCTCATTTCCCGGGTCAGCGTGACATGCATGACCCGGTCGATCCGGTCGCCCAGGCTTCCGCGCAACGACCGGTTGCCGGACTCGTCGCCGATCGAGCGCTTCCACTCCCGCATGGCGGCGGCGAAGATTGCGGCCATCGGATTGTTCGGCCGCTCGCCGACATCGGCATAGAGTTCGTCGACCGAACCGCCGGCCCAGAACCGGTTCTCGAAGCGGCTCGCCCGGCCGTTGATCCGGTGCAGCAGCATCAGCTTCTCGAAAATGACTGCCCAGGACCAGATCGAGGCGACGATCAGGACGGCGATGACGCCCTTGACGATCCAGTCGGCCCGTTCGATCACGGCCAGAACCGAAAAATCGTCGGCCGGCGGCGCGTCGCCGCCGAGATCTGTCTGCACGACCTTGCGGTCCTGGCCGAGCTTGGCGGCTTCGTCTTTCGCCGCGCCGCTTTCGGGTGCCGTGGCCTGGGCCAACTCCACGATTCGAGTGCCGGAACCGTCCGGCGCCGATGCCGACAGGGAGGTCTGCATCGGATCAAGAATTGCCGTCAGATCGGGAAGGATCGTTAGGTCCATGATCCCTCGTCAGTTTGGGTCGGTTGACGGATCAACCGCAGAAGTGTGGCAATCCTGCGGCGCCTGAGGCCCCGGCGGCGCGCCGTCGCAGCCCGGATCCGCCGCCTCTTCGCCGCTTGAAGGTGTTGGAACGACACGGGGCTGCAACGCCCTGCGGATATCCATCGGGATGCGCGTCGGCCGACCTTCCCGGTTCATGACCGCGATCCGCAGGCGCAGATCGCACAGCAGCCGGCCGCCGCGCCAGATTCCCTGGCTCATGCGCATGCTGGCGCCCAGCACTTCGCTTACCGTGCTGCGGACTTCGAGAATGTCGTCGAGCCGCGCCGGCGCCAGATAGTCGGCCCGGCACGAGCGCACGGTGAAACCGATGCCCTGCTCCCGCAGCAGGTCGAATTGCTGCCGGCCCGTCTGGCGCAGCAGTTCGGTCCGCGCCCGCTCGGCAAACTTGAGGTAGTTGGCGTAATAGACGATGCCGCCGGCGTCCGTGTCCTCATAGTAGACGCGAACCGGGAAAACGTGCACGGGACCCGCGTCGGCCGCCGGGCCGACTGGAGGGTCCGGGTTCGGAGCCGCGCCGGTTTCAGTCATCCTGTCCGCCCGCCAGCAGCTCGAACTGATCGGGCGCCTTCGGGGGCGGCGTCATGCCCAGGGCCTTCCATCCGTCCGTCGCCATCATCCGGCCGCGCGGCGTCCGCTGCACCAGCCCTTCGCGGACCAGATAGGGTTCGATGACATCCTCGATCGCGTCGCGCTGTTCGGAGAGCACGGCGGCGATCGTCTCGACGCCCACCGGGCCGCCGCCGTATTTCTCGGCGATGCAGGCCAGATAGCGGTGGTCCATGCGGTCGAGGCCGGCTTTGTCGACATCGAGCCGTGCCAGTGCCGAATCCGCCTCTGCGGCGCCGACTTCGGCGGCGCCGTCGACCGCAGCAAAGTCCCGGACGCGGCGCAGCAGGCGCGACGCGATCCGCGGCGTGCCGCGCGAGCGGGCGGCGATCTCCCGCGCTCCGTCCGGCGACAGGCTCATGTTCAGCAGCGCGGCGGCCCGCGCCACGATGATCGCCAGGTCGTCCACATCGTAGAAATCCAGCCGCAGCGGAATGCCGAACCGTTCGCGCAGCGGCGTGGTCAGCAGGCCGGCCCGCGTCGTCGCGCCGACCAGGGTGAAGCGCGGCAGGTCGATCCGCACCGAGCGGGCGGCCGGGCCCTCGCCGATCACCAGATCGAGCTGGTAATCCTCCATCGCCGGGTAGAGCAGCTCCTCCACCGCCGGATTGAGCCGGTGGATTTCGTCGATGAACAGGACCTCGCGGGGCTGCAGGTTGGTCAGAATCGCCGCCAGATCGCCGGCGCGCGCGATCACCGGCCCGGACGTGCCGCGAAACCCGACGCCCAGTTCGCGCGCCACGATGTGCGCCAGGGTCGTCTTGCCGAGGCCGGGCGGCCCGTGAAACAGGACATGGTCCATCGCCTCCCGCCGCGCGCGCGCCGCGCCGACGAAGACGCGCAGGTTGGCGCGCATTTCCCGCTGGCCGACAAAATCGTCGAGGCGCTGGGGCCGCAGCGACGGGTCGTCGCTTTCGGCGGTCGCCGGTTCGCCGGATACCATGCGCGTGTCCTGTTCGCTCGCCATCGCCCTGCGCCTATCCCGCCAGGTCCTTGAGCGCCTGCGGGATGAGTTGTTCGACGGTTGCGGACTCGCCCGTTTCGCCCGCGGCGCGGTTTACGGCGGCGAAGGCTTCGCTGCGGCCGTAGCCCAGATTGACCAGCGCGGAGACCGCCTCCGCGGCGGCGCCCTGCGGCGCGCCGGTCCCGGCCGGCGACCGGGCGCCGGGAAGGGCATCGGCCAGGGGATCGCCGCCGATCGTGCCCACCTTGTCTTTCAGCTCGTTGAGGATTCGCGCGGCTAGCTTGGGGCCGATGCCCTCGGCCTGTGCGACGGCGGCCCGGTCTTGGGCGGCGATCGCGGTGGCCAGCGCATCCGGCGTCAGGACCGACAGCAGCGCCAGAGCGACCCGCGCGCCGACCCCCTGCACGGTCGTCAGCAGCCGGAACCAGTCCCGCTCCTGCCGGTCGGCAAAGCCGTAGAGATGGATATGGTCCTCGCGGACGTGGGTCTCGATCATAAGGCGGACCGACGACCCGCCCGGTGGCAGGCCATCCAGCGTCCGGGCCGAGGCGAAGACAAGATATCCCACGCCGCCGACATCGATAACCGCTTCGTCCTTGCCGACATGATCGACCAGGCCGGTGAGCGCCCCGATCATGGCGCGGCGGCCCGTTCCGGCGCACGCCACGCCGCCTGTGTGGCTGCGTGGTGGGCGTGGCAGATCGCGACGGCGAGGGCATCGGCGGCATCGGCGGACTGCGGCCCGGCCGTCGGCAGCAGCATGCGGACCATGGCTTGCACCTGCGCCTTGTCGGCATGGCCGACGCCGACGACGGATTTCTTGACCGCGTTCGCGGCGTATTCGTGGACGGCAATTCCGGCCCGGGCCGGGGCCAGCATCACGACGCCGCGGGCCTGGCCGAGCCGCAGCGTGGAGCCCGGATTCCGGTTGACGAAGATTTCCTCGATCGCCGTCGCGTCCGGCGACCAGGTCTCGACTAGGCGGGCGACGCCGTCATGGAGCAGCTTCAGGCGGTCGGCCATCCCGCGCTTCGGATCCGCCGTTACCGCGCCGCTGGCGAGGTAGCGCAAACGGTTGTCGGCGCAATCGATCACGCCCCAGCCGGTCCGGCGCAGGCCGGGGTCGAGTCCCAGGATGCGGATCGCGCCTTGGTTCGGGGGCGCCGTCATGGTCGTCAACCGCCCAGCTTTGCCAATACCTCGTCGGACACGTCGAAGTTGGCGGATACGTTCTGCACGTCGTCGTTTTCGTCCAGCGCATCGAGCAATCTGAACAGGCTGGATGCCTTGCCTTCGTCGACTTCCACGGTGCTTTGCGGTTTCCACGCGAGCGCCGCCGTTTCCGGATTGCCGAAGCGCGCTTCCAGCGCCTCGCGTACGGTGTTCAGATCGTCGGGCTCGCAGACGATCTCGTGCATGTCGTCGCCCGAATCGACATCCGATGCGCCGGCTTCGAGCGCCGCCTCGAACATGTCGTCGTCGCTCGCCGCATCGGCCGGATACTGGATCTGGCCGACCCGATCGAACATGAAGGCCACGCTGTTGGTCTCGCCCAGGTTGCCGCCATACTTGCTGAAGGCCATGCGGATGTCCGAAGCCGCGCGGTTGCGGTTGTCGGTCAGGACGTCGACGATCATGGCGACGCCGCCGGGCCCGTAACCTTCGTAGCGGATTTCCTCGTAGGTATCGGCTTCGCCGCCGCCGCTGCCCTTCTTCACGGCCCGGTCGATTTTGTCGTTCGGCATGTTCTGCGCCTTGGCGGCGGCAATCGCGCCGCGGAGGCGGGCGTTCATGTCCGGGTCGGCGCCGGCCCGCGCGGCGATCATGATTTCCTTGGCGTGCCGGGCGAAGATCCTGGCGCGCTTCGCATCCTGGGCGCCCTTCCGGTGCATGATGTTCTTGAACTTGGAATGGCCGGCCATGTCGGGTGGCGTTCCTTCCGGATCGAACCGATCGCCAAGCTATATGAAGCCTGTCAATGGCCGCAACTATACAACATATTGTGGCTGCTGCGTAGCAATCCTTCCATTATTTGCCTGGCGAGCGGATTGCCGCGTCAGGCCGCCGCGACCTCCGGAACGGCGTTGGCCAGCCGCGGGCCGACGCGCACCGCCTCAATGCGCGTCGCCAGGCCTGTCGTATCGTCGGTCTCGACATAGACGGCGCACAAGGTGCCCTCGCCGTCGGCCGGGCCGAGCCGGTCGCCCGGCATCTTGCGGCGGAACCGGTCGATCGGCGCTTCCTTTTTCATGCCGATGACCGAGTCGTAGTCGCCGCACATGCCGATGTCGGTGATGTAGGCGGTCCCGCCGTTGAGAATCTGGGCATCGGCCGTCGGCACATGGGTATGGGTTCCAGCGACCAGCGAGACACGGCCGTCCAGGAAATGGCCGAAGGATGTCTTCTCGCTGGTCGCCTCGCCGTGCATGTCGACCAGGATGGCGTCGGCTTCCCGTTTCAGCCGATGGGTCGCCAGCGCCTTTTCCGCCGCGGCGAACGGGTCGTCCAGCGGATCCATGAACAGGCGCGCCATCACCTGAAGAACATAAACCTTTCGCCCGCGGCCGATGTCGATCAGAGCCTCGCCCCTGCCCGGCGTCCCCTGCGGATAGTTGATCGGACGGATCAGGCGCGGGTCGCTGTCGATATAGCCGATGATGTCGCGCTGGTCCCAGGCGTGGTTGCCGAGCAGGATGCAGTCCGCGCCGGCGTCGTAGACCTTGCGGCAGATGTCGGCGGTGATGCCGAAACCGTGGGCCGCATTCTCGCCGTTCACCGCGACGAAATCGAGCCCGAGCCGGCTCCGGAGGCCGGGCAGATGTTCGATGACCGCATCGCGGCCTGCCCGGCCGACAATGTCGCCGCAATACAACAGTCGCATGAAAACGTCCGTCCGTCGGGAAGATCAGGCCGAGATGTAGATGGCTTCCCGTTCGGTGACAATCCAGTCGAGCCGGGCGTCGTGCGGTTCGGCGGGAATGGCCTCGACTTCCTGGGCCGCAAAGGCCCATCCGACGGCTGTTATCGTGCCCCCGGCGCGCAACCGGGCGAGCGCCGCGTCGTAGAATCCGCCGCCGTAGCCCAGCCGGTAGCCCCGCCGGTCGAACGCGGCGAGCGGCACCAGAAGAAGATCGGGGTCGAACTCCGCCGCCGAGGCCGGCGGGGCCGCGATCCCGAGCGTGTCCATGCTCCCGGCAAGGCCCTCCGGCGCCTCCAGGAAGCGAAGCGGTTCGCCCCTGCCGATCGTATGTGGCAGAACCGTCCGGCAGCCCCTGGCTTCGAGGGCCAGCAGCGCCGGGCGCGGGTCCAGCTCGCCGCGCATCGCCGCATAGCCGGCCACCGTAACGCCGGGCGCGACGTCGACGGCATGGAGCAGATGCGCCGCTGCGGCCGCCGCGGCCTCCGGAATGTCGAGGAGCCTGCGCTGCGCCAGCGCGCGGCGGCGCAGCGCCCGTTTCGCCTCCGCGACGGTTGCGGACAAACGCGTCAGTCTTTCTCGATCGCGCCGGCCAGTGCTTCGATCCTGGCCGCCAGATCCTCGATGGCGCCTGCGACCTCGTCCTCCGCCATTTTGCCGGCGCTCAAGGCAGCCGCCTTGTCCTGCGCCTCCTGCAGGGCGTCGCGTGCGCCCTTGGCATCATCGGCGAACAGCAGGCTTGCCATCACGAGCAGCCGTTGATCGCCGATCTGTCCCATCGATTCGATCAGTTCACCGACCCGCTTTTCGACAAGACGGCCCAAGCCGCGCAGATGGTCTTCCTGGCCGTCCTCGCAGGCGACCTGGTAGGCCCGGCGGTTGATCGTCAGCGTCACGTCGCTCATGGGCCGCTCCCGGCGCGTTCGTTGTCGTTGATACCCGCCGCACGGCGCACGCTGCCGAGAATTGCGTCCACCCGTTCCGCCACGGCTTCACGCTCTGCGACCAGGGCAGCATTCTCGCGCTGTGCCTCTTCCAGGGCGCGGATCAGGTCGCTGATGTCACCGGCGTCCGGCCCGGCACCCGGTTCCACGTTCAGCGCCTCTTTCATTTCGGCGAGGCGTTCGGATTGGGCATTCCGGGCGCGTTCGAGTCGCGCCACCGCGCGCGCCAGGCGTTCCTGAGCTTGTTCGATTCGGGACATGGGTAAAGCCAGCAGACTGCGATCGCGGAATGGGGTTGGTATATTCTTGTTACGTTTCCGGCCGTTACGGGCACCGCCTCACATGTGACAATAGGAATATCCAACAAGCCGGTCAATCGCCCATGAGGCGGCCCCTGCGACGGGTGCGCGCGGTTGACGATGCCGGGCTGCGGCTGCATTGTCGCTCCCGGTTCCGGATGCGGATTTTCCGCCTTACGCTCCACCTTCGAACAGCCAGGCGGCTCTTCTTCAGGCGGCCGGCCCGTCCTCACCGCCCGGTGGCTCGCCCATGTCAGACAGCTCCGTTTCCGCGCTGCACGACCGGATGGCCAACGCCATTCGCGCGCTCGCCATGGATGCCGTGCAGGCCGCAAAGAGCGGCCATCCGGGGATGCCGATGGGCATGGCGGACGCGGCGACGGTCCTGTTCACGCAATTCCTGAAATACGATCCGCAGCGGCCCGACTGGCCGGACCGCGACCGTTTCCTGCTCTCGGCCGGCCACGGCTCCATGCTGCTCTACGCGCTGCTGCATCTGACCGGTTACCCGGACATGACGATGGCGGAACTCCGGAATTTCCGCCAGTTGCACAGCCGCACCGCCGGGCATCCCGAATACGGCGCGGCGCCGGGCATCGAGACGACGACCGGGCCGCTCGGGCAGGGGCTGGCCAACGCCGTCGGCATGGCGCTGGCCGAACGCATGATGAATGCGCGCTTCGGCGACGATCTGGTCGACCACCGGACCTGGGCGGTCGCCGGCGACGGTTGCCTGATGGAAGGCGTCTCGCAGGAAGCGATCACGCTGGCCGGCCATCTCGGCCTCGGCCGTCTGATCGTCCTGTTCGACGACAACGACATTTCCATCGACGGGCCGACGGCGCTGGCGACCTCGGACGACCAGGTCGGGCGTTTCGAGGCCTGCGGCTGGCATGTCCAGCAGGTCGACGGCCACGATCCGGCGGCGCTGGCCGGCGCCATGCAGGCGGCGTGCGACAGCGACCGGCCCTCGATGATCGCCTGCAAGACGGTGATCGGCTACGGCGCGCCGACCAAGGCCGGCACGGCGGCGACCCACGGCGCGCCGCTCGGCGACGAAGAGATCGCCGGGACCCGCGAGCGCTTGAATTGGCACCATCCGCCTTTCGAGATTCCGGCGGATGTAGAGAAGGCGTGGCGCACAGCCGGCGCGCGCGGCGCGGCCGATGCCGACGCTTGGGAAGCGCGTCTGGCTGCTGCGGAACCCGATGTCCGCGCGCAGTATGAGCGGGTCGTGGAGGGCACTTTGCCGGCCGGATTCGGCGATGCCGTCAGCGCCCTGAAGAAACGGTTTTCCGACGACGCGCCGAAGATGGCGACGCGCCAGGCGTCCGGGAAGGTCCTCGACCGGCTGACCGAGATCGTGCCGGAACTGGCCGGCGGTTCGGCCGACCTCACGGGGTCCAACAACACCCGCACCGCGGCGCACAGAGATGTCGCCGCCGGCGAATTCTCGGGCGGCTATATCCGCTACGGCGTGCGCGAGCACGGCATGGCGGCGGCGATGAACGGCATGGCGCTGCACGGCGGGCTGATCCCCTACGGCGGCACCTTCCTCGTCTTCACCGACTACGCCCGGCCGGCGATCCGCCTCTCGGCTCTGATGGAGCAGCGGGTGATCTATGTGATGACCCACGACAGCATCGGCCTTGGCGAGGACGGGCCGACCCATCAGCCCGTCGAGCATCTGGCCGCGCTGCGCGCCATGCCCAACCTGAACGTCTTCCGCCCGTGCGACGCCGTCGAGGTTGCGGAATGCTGGGAACTGGCGCTCCAGGCGCGCGAAACACCCTCCGTCCTGGCGCTGACCCGGCAGGGTCTGCCGACCCTGCGCACCGAACACCGGGCGGAGAACGCCTGCGCGCGCGGCGCCTACGTTCTTGCCGGGACCGGCAGCGAGCGGCAGGCGACTCTGCTCGCGTCGGGCTCGGAAGTCGCGATCGCCGTCGAGGCCCGGGCGCTGCTGATAGGGCAGGGCATCGAAGCCGCCGTCGTGTCCATGCCGTGCTGGGAGCTGTTCGAACGGCAGCCGGACGACTATCGCGCGGCGGTGCTGGGCGATGCGCCCCGGATCGCCTGCGAGGCGGCGTCCGGCTTCGGCTGGATGCGCTGGACCGGCGAGCGCGGCGGTTTCGTCGGCATGAAGAGCTTCGGCGCCTCCGCTCCGGCGGCCCTTCTCTATGAGCATTTCGGCATTACCGCCGACGCGGTCGCCGAGGCGGCCCGCAAGATTGTGGCGGAACGGGGCTGAGCCGCTACAGCTTTGCGCGCCGCCCGCAAGGAAACAGGAGAACACATGGCTGTACGGGTTGCCATCAACGGTTTCGGCCGGATCGGCCGGCTGGTCTACCGGGCGGCGCTGGAGTCCGGGCGCACGGACGTCGCGTTCGTCGCGATCAACGATCTCGGCCCGGTCGCGACCAGCGCCCATCTGCTGCAATACGATTCGGTGCACGGCACGCTGCCCGGCCGGATCGAGACCGGCGACGACTGGTTGGACGCCGGGCGCGGCCGGGTGAAGGTCCTGTCCGAGCGCGATCCGGCCAGGCTGCCCTGGGGCGAACTCGACATTGACGTGGTGATGGAATGCACCGGCCTGTTCGCCAGCCGGGAAAAGGCAAGCGCCCATCTGGCCGCCGGCGCGAAGAAGGTCCTGGTCTCGGCGCCCGCCGCCGGCGCGGACCTGACGGTGGTCTGCGGCGTCAACGACGACAGGCTGGAGGCCGGCCACACCGTCGTCTCGAACGCCTCCTGTACCACCAACTGCCTGGCGCCGGTCGCGCATGTCCTGCACGAGGCCATCGGCATCGAGCGCGGCTTCATGACGACGATCCACGCCTTCACCGGCGATCAGCCGTCGGTCGATACCCTGCACAAGGATCTGCGCCGGGCCCGCGCCTCGGCGGTCTCGATGATCCCGACCTCGACCGGCGCGGCGCGCGCGGTCGGCCTCGTCCTGCCGGAGCTGAACGGCAAGCTGGACGGCACCTCGATCCGCGTGCCGACGCCGAACGTCTCGCTGATCGACTTCACCTTCACCGCGCCGCGCGACACCTCGGTCGAGGAGGTCAACAACGCGGTCGTCGCGGCCGCGGAAGGCCCGCTCGCCGGCGTGCTGGCCACCAGCGAGGCGCCGCTCGTCTCCGCCGACTTCAACCACAACCCGGCCAGCTCGACCTTCGACCTGACCCAGACCCAGGTGATCGAGGGCCGGTTCGTCCGCGTGCTCAGTTGGTACGACAACGAATGGGGCTTCTCCAACCGCATGAGCGACACCGCGGCGAA
>LXNJ01001158.1_pt1 | contig 16204 bp, 11 predicted proteins | sample 809081 | NCBI WGS metagenome assembly LXNJ01 (sample SAMN04870510, study PRJNA318959) | sponge metagenome | biome: sponge; feature: marine sponge reef; material: water | host: Petrosia ficiformis | place: Greece: Milos, Mediterranean Sea | collected 2013-05-29 | depth 5-7 m
CAGCATCCAGAGATAGGCGATGAACATCATGAGGGCGCCGAGGGTGAACGTGTCGTCGATTATGGCGGATCCCCCGTAGAACCAGACCAGGATCAGCCCCGACGAGGTGAGCATGCTGACCGTGCTGAAGAATACGGCCGCCTCCTTTTCGCTTTCGTAGTCTCCCCGGAAGACGCCTTCGTTGCTGCTGCGGAACCGCCGCATCTCACGCTTCTCCTGGACGAAGGTCTTGACGACGCGCACCGAGGAGAGCATCTCGCCCGCCAGCCCCACCAGCTTGCCCCAGCGATAGTATTTCGTCCGGAAGGCCCGGATCAGCCGGGTCCAGAAGAACCATCCCCCAATGACGAGCAGGGGCACGGGGATGAGCACGAGGAGCGTAAGTTGCCAGCTGGTTATAAAGAGCAGGACCAGGATGCCGACCATGAGCAGGAGGTTGGTCAGGATGTAGGGTACCCCGTCGACCAGGAACCACATCATGCTTTCCGTGTCGTTGGAAACCCGCGAGATCAGGGAACCGACCTGGCGTTTGTTGTAGAACTTCATGCCCAGGCGGGACAGGTTCTCGTACAGGTCCTCCCGGACAGACACGATCACCCGTCCGCCGAGCCACACGGAAAGCCGGTCCCTGAAGATCTCGAGGACGTAGGAACTCAGACGGACGATCGCATAAGCGCCGACGAGATAGTAGAGGAACGTCAAGGCGTTCGCGCGCGCGTCCACGTCCGCGTCCAGTACGTCGTCGATGATGTACCGCATGATGTAGGGCGGACCGAGTTCGGCCAGGGTGAAGAGGAGCGACAGGAAGACCATCAGCGCGAGTTTGCCCTTGAACGGCAAGGCGTACCTGGCGATCCGTCCCATCATGGCGAGCCGGTTGGTGCACGCCGAACAGATCCCGTTCGGCTCAGGCAGGAGTCGATCGCATTTGCCGCACCGGGTCCGGTCTACCTCCCCCTCCATTTCGACCGGTTTCTCCTTGATGAGCTGGTCGATGCCCCGGGCGATATTCGCGAACTTGGCGCGCTGGGAAGGGGTGTAGCGTATGAACTCGATCTCTTCGTTGCCGATCTCCACGTTGATGCGGGCGGAGCCGACCAGTTCTTCCACGGCGGCGCCCCGGGCGTCGGAGAACTCGATGGACGCCGCGCCGTTTCCCGCGCCTGCGCCCTTTGCATCGAACCGCATCAAGCGCTGGTCGGTCACCACGAGCCAGCGTTCCTCGAACCGCAGATCTTCCGTCAGGTCGCTCGCCGCCGTGATGCGGACGGACTCTCCGTCCCGCAACGCCTTCCGGCAATGTCCGGCCAGCGCGTCGGGCATCTGTTCTCGGTAGGTCGACGTGTCCGTCATACCACCTCCATGATCTCTGAGGTGGCCTTCTGCAGCCGCACCAGATGATGGAAATGGCCGCGCCTGGCGATCAATTCCTCGTGGGTGCCTTCCTCGACGACCCTGCCCTGATCCAGCACCACAAGCCGGTCGGCGTCCCGCAGGGTGGACAGGCGGTGGGCGATAGCGATCGTCGTACGTCCCTTGATCAACCGGCCAATGGCTTCCTGGAGCTGTTTCTCGGTCTCGGCGTCCACCGAGGAAGTCGCCTCGTCAAGGACCAGGATGCGGGGATCGTGGAGGATTGCCCGTGCGATGGACACGCGTTGCTTTTCGCCCCCCGACAGTCCGGTGCCCTTGTCGCCCAGGATGGTATCGTAGCCGTCGGGCTTCGCGAGGATGAAGTTGTGGGCGTTGGCCGCCCGGGCCGACGCCATGATATCTTCGAAGCTGGCGGCGGGCTTTCCGTAGGCGATGTTCTCCCGGATCGTCCCGTTAAAGAGGATCGGCTCCTGCAGGACGACGCCGATGTGGCCCCGCAGATCCTCGAGGCGGATGTCCCGGAGGTCCACCCCGTCCAGCGTGATCGAACCGTAATTCACGTCGTAGAACCGGCAGATGAGATTGACGGTCGTACTCTTTCCGGCGCCCGATTTGCCGACCAGTCCGATCATCTCTCCGGGCCGGATATGCAGATTGATGTCCCGGAGCACCGGCAGCGCGGCTTCATACCCGAAAGTCACGTTCCGGAATTCGATCTCGCCCCGCGTCTGCCTCATGGGTTTCGCGTTCACGTCTTCGTAGGACTCCGGTTCCATGTCGATGAGCTCGAAGACCCGTTCGGCGGCGCTCATCGCCCGGGTCATCCAGCTGTTGACCCGGCCCAGCCACCGCAGCGGACCGTAGAACATGTGCAGGTAGAAGTAGAACAGCATCAGTTCGCCCTTGGTGAGTTCCTGGCCGAGCACCTGCCCGCCCCCCACCAGCCAGACCACGATGAAGCCCAGGAAGTTCAGCAGGCCCATGGTGGAGAAGTAGTAGATCCACTGTTTTTCGGTCCAGTATTCCAGGGCGAACATGTCCCGCGCGTTGCGCTTGAACCGGTCGACTTCCCGGTTTTCCTGGGCAAAGGCCTTGACGATGCGAATACCCGAAAGGGATTCCTGGATGTGGGTGAAGAAGCCTTCCCACTGGCGCCACATCCGGGTGTAGTAAACCCGCAGCCTGCGGTACAGGACCCGGCCCCAGATCACGATGAGGGGTACGGGTATGAGGATGTAAAGCGCGAGCACCCAGTTGGTGTAGAAAAGCATGCCGATGATCCCGAGGGTCGTCAGCCAGCGCAGGATCAGAAATGGGAGGCCGTCCACCAGGAAGCTCCGCACGTTCCGGGTGTCCCGGGTGACGCGCGAAAGCAGGCCGCCCGTCTTCTGCTTGTCGTGGAATCCCAGGGAAAGGTATTCGACGTGCTGGTACACCTCCGCCCGTATATCCGCCACCACGCGGGCGCCTACCCACGCCGTCAGCCAGCCGTTCGCCATCTCGCCCAGCCAGCGGAGGACAAGCAGGCCGGCCATGGCCGCGACGAACCAGAACAAAAGCTCCTTGTCCTCGTTCGCGAAGGCGTCGTCGATGATAAGCTGCGTAATCTTGGGCGGGAGGAGCTCCGCCACGCTGAGTACCGCGAACATCGCCACCATGGCGATGGCCTTGTTCCGGTGGGCGCCCAGGTAGGAGCAGATCCGCTTGAGCATGCCCCACTTGCTGACGCACGCGGGACACAGGCCGTCCTTCGTGGGCAGGCGACGGCCGCAGGTCTCGCAGACCACCCGCGGGTACTCGGTCTTGACCTGGAACGGCTTCTGCTCGATGTGCTGCTCGATGCCCCGCTGGGCCTCGTTGAAGAGGTCGACTCGGCTCTGGGAATACCGGATCAGCGGGATGGTGTCCGCGGCAGTGGAGACTTCCAGGCACGAACCGCCCACCAGGGGTTCCACCGCGACTCTGGTGAGGTCGGCCAGCGGGACGGCGATGTCCTCGCCGGTGCCGTTGAGCTCGAGGGACATGACGCGCTGGTCGGTTACGATGAGCCACGAGGGTTGGAAGCGGCCCTTCGCGTCCATGTCCGATTCCAGGGTGATATGGATTTCTTCGTTGGGTTCCAGTACGGGGTAGAGTTTCTTCTGGATCTGGTCCGGCAGGGGATCGGCCAGGCGCATAGAACATCCTTTGGGACCAAGCTGCGGGGCGTGCCGCCGTGCGGACTGAACGGAGCGGGTCATATATCAATATAGCGGATGCACTCTGAAGTCTTCATTATTACGCGTACGGTAACCAGTACGCTCTGAAGCCATCTATCGGAGTGAGAAAATCCCGGCCCGCACCAGTCCGCGAAGGTACACTTTTTTACTCGAAAGTCAAGGAAAAGCTTGGGTGTAAGCCCATGTATTCCATGTATGTTCTTGATGTCGCAGAGACGGTGCGTACATTGTGTGAGATTGCCGCGGAACCCGGATTCCGACTCGACTTCCCATACCTGCTTTCCATGTGGACGACCGGCTTTTATCCCGGTCTCGATCATCCTGCCCATGATGACTCTGAGCCGCCTCGAATATCTGCTGTCCCGTTTCGCCGACCTGTCCGTCATGGTCGCCGGAGACTTCTTCCTCGACAAGTACCTGGTCCTCGACCCGGATCTGGATGAGCCGTCCCTGGAAACCGGGCTGGACGCCCGCCAGGTCGTGGCCAGGCGGTGCATGCCGGGCGCCGCCGGCACGGTCACGGCCAACCTGCGTGCCCTGGGTGTCGGAAGGCTGTACGCCCTCGGCGTTACGGGGGACGACGGGGAAGGATACGAACTCCGGCAGGGACTCTCGGCGATGGGGGTGCGCCTCGATGGACTGATCGAGTCGGAGGAGCGCTTCACGCCCACCTACATCAAGCCCATGGTCCTCGGACGCGACGGAGAATCGGAATCGAACCGGGTCGATATACAGAACCGGACGCCCACGCCCCGTGCGCTGGAAGACCGGATCATCGAGTTCCTGGGCGACATGGCGCCGGCGCTGGATGGCCTGGTCGTCCTGGACCAGGTAGGGCGACGCAATGCGGGGGTGGTTACGGAGCGCGTCAGGGAAGCGGTCGATGAACTGGGCAGGGCTTACCCTGAAAAGGCCATCCTGGCTGATTCGCGCGAACACATCGGCGAGTTCCGCCATGTCATCCGCAAGGGGAACAGGACTGAGGTTTATCGGGCGGCACAGACCCTGGGAACCGTTGAGAAGAGGGCGATTGACGAGAAAGGCGAAGGCGAGGAGCCGGATCCTGAAGAAGCTCGAAACCGAAACGACGCCTCTGATCGGCAGGAGTCAGAACGATGGGGCCGCGCGCTCTTCGATAGTGGCCGCGTTGCCGGCGACGTACCCGCGCGCCCGGTGTACATAACATTGGGTGCCGACGGCCTGCTGTTGATCGACGAGGACGGGTGCCGGCACGTGTCCGGGATCCGTGTGCCGGACCCCGTGGACACCGTCGGGGCGGGGGACAGCGTCACGGCGGGTATCGTCGCGTCGCTCGCCGCGGGAGCGAGTCATGCCGAGGCCGGTCTGGCTGGCAATCTCGCGGCTTCCGTTACTGTACGGCAACTCGGGGTAACCGGTACGGCATCGCCGGTACAGTTGTTGGAAGCCTTGACAGCACTGGCCTGAAGGCATCTCCGGCGGGGTCACGCTTTCTGCTTTACCGATGGCTTGTATGAACGGCCGCTCAGGTAGGCCTTGAGTTTCGGCGGGAAATCCCGCTTCACCAGTTCCTGCTTCAGCGCCCACTGGTCTTCCGTCGCCAGGGGCGAGGCGGTCCGTATCTCGCCGCCCTCCATGATCATGATGGGTTCGCCGTCCCGGTAGAGTATACGGTTGTTCGTAATGCCGGGGATGCGCCGGCCGGGCGTGATGATGCCGACGAGGTTCAGCGGATCGGCCGCGCTGATGGCCACGAGCGTGCCCTGCTTCTCATTCCGGCGGATGCTCCGCAACAGGGTGACGGCTTCGCCCAGGGCGTACTGTTCGCCCCAGACGCCGTTCACGAACCGGCCGCCGCGGATTTCTCCCCGGGCCTCCATGCGCCGCAGGACGCGCACGAGGTCCCGCCACGGCGGGGAGGTGTTCTCCCGCTCTGTAAGTCGTCTGAACACCACGCCGTACCGGGCCAGGGCGACGCGAGCATAGGCTTCGAGATCTTCATCCGGATTGCCCGCTTCCGGTGCCCTCGGGATCAGACCCCATCGTCCCGCGGTCGACAGGTCGAAGGGGTTCCTGCGGCCGCGCCGGGACTCCTTGAGGCGCGTCGGAACTAGCAGAGCCCGCAGACCCGCGAAGCTGTCCGACGTGACCTTGCCCGCCGAGACTAGTTCCGCCACGGCCTCTTCCGCGTGCGTCCTCAGCATCCCGGAATGGGTGGCGATGTCGTCGAAGAACACCGCACCCTGGCGGGAAAACTGGTCCGCCACCGTCTTCGCGTACGTGGACAGGGAAATCTCCTCGTCTGCCGGAACGCCGCTCAGCGACATCCACAGCGAGCGGTTCATGCGGTCCACGATGGCGATGGGCGTCGTCCGGATCGGTCCCACGGTCCTGGCCTGCTCTCCGTTCGTGCGGTGGGGGCGAAGCCGTCCCCAGGCGTATTTCCCCGAGAGGCACAGGTTATCGAGCCAGGTGTAGTCGTAGTCCGCCACGCGCGACGGCAGGATCTCGCTCTCCCAGGCCGCGGCCGGCGCCTCGACGCCTTCCAGCATGCGCAGGACGGCAGTCACCGCGTCGGGCCCCTTCAGCCGGGCCTCGGGGACCAGGTGATGCCAGGTAAACAGAAACCGCATGAAGTCGGCGGGGGATACCGGCTGGATTTCACGGCGCAATTTGGTGATCGTGAAGCGGTGGATCCGGGCGAGCAGCCTGCGTTCGCACCACTCCAGCGTACCCGCGTCCGGCGTGAACTGCCCCCGGAAAACGAACCCCTCGTTCTCCAGGCTGATCAGAGCTTTTTGGATTTGCTCGCCGGGCAGGTCGATGGATTCGGCCAGACTGTCCACCGTGACCGGACCCAGCGTCTCCAGTCTTCCCCGAATCAGTTCGACAAGCGCAGCCTCCGCGTCATCGACCCGGACGCTCTTCTCCAGGTTCTCCCGCACGCCGTCCGGTATCTGTTCTTCCGGTTCGAACCGGCCTGATGGATGTACCCGTTCGAAGTGGATGCGCCGCTCCAGCGGCGTCCACAGCCGCCGGCCGCCTTCCGTGACGAGCGTGGCGGCGCGCCGGTCGGACACCAGTACGTCGAAGTAGGACGTCCAACTGCCGAACTGGTCGCCCTCGGTCCCTTCTTTTTCGGTGACAAACCCGGTCAGAACCAGGGCGTCGTGCAGTTCGTCCGGACTCTTTACCTCGGGCCAGGCGTCATCACGGACGGTCTGGATCGCCTCGGGGTCGAGCCTGCCCAGATCCCCCGCCACGGCCGGGTCGAGCCAGCGGCGGTTCCGTACGGCGTTGGTCCGCCGCTCCTCGAGGGGCGCATCGTCCAGAAAGGCATAGGGACGGGCGTTGAGGATCTCCTCTGCCATGGGCGAAGGCTCGCGAAGGTCCCGCGCGTGCATGTTCATGTCCCCCGCCTTCATCGTCTTCAGCACAGACTCCAGCGTCTCGACGTCCATGGCTTCGTGCAGGCAGTCCTCGATGGTCTGGCTGACCAGGGGATGATCCGGCACTTCCCGGTCTCCCGCGATATTCTCCAGGCACGCGATCTGATCGGGGAAGATCTGGGCGATCAGGTCTTCGGACACGGACCGCTGTATCTGCGGCGGCACCCGGTCCCCGCCTCTGCGCCGCAACACGGCCAGGGCGGTCGACGCGTTCCAGCGCCAGCGCACCTCGAACATGGGGGCGTCGAGCAGGGCCTGGACGAGGACCTCCCGGACCGAGGCCGCGCTCAGATAGCGGAACACGTCGTCCAGGGGAAAGCTATGCGTAGCGCCCAGGGACAGGATGATGGAATCCTCGTTCGCCGCGGCCTGCAGCTCGAAGTTGAACGTGCGGCAGAAGCGCTTGCGCAGGGCCAGGCCCCAGGCCCGGTTTACCCGGCTGCCGAAGGGACTGTGGAGCACGAGGTGCATGTCCCCGGCCTCGTCGAAGAACCGCTCGGCCACGAGGTCCTTCTGGGAGGGGATCACGCCGAGGGCCGCCTTGGTCGCGCCCAGGTACTCCGCGATCTGCGTCGCCGCTACGTGGGAAATGCCCGCGGACTCCATCAGCCATTCCTCGGCCTCCCGCTTCCAGTCCGCTTCGAGTTTTCTGCCGCTATCCCGTCCGTTTGAGGCGCCCGATCCGTCGTCATTGTTCAGCGGTTCGTTTCCGACCTCCATCCGGCTCGCCACTTCCTCCCTCAGCCGCGACAGGGAGGCGGAGAGTTCGGCCGTCCGCCCCGGCGCCTCGCCGAACCAGAAGGGCATGGTCGGCGGCAGGCCCTGGGCGTCCTCCACCCGGATCTTGCCCTTCTCCACGCGGAGGATCCGCCATGAATTGTTGCCGAGCTGGACAATGTCCCCGGCCGTGCTCTCGATGGCGAAGTCCTCGTTCAGCGTGCCGATGAAGGTCTCCGTGGGCTCCATGATCACGTCGTAGTCGAACTGGTCCGGGATCGTCCCCCCCGACATCAGGGCGTTGATCCGCGCCCCCCGCCTACCCTTGACCATGCCATTCACCAGGTCCCGCTGGATATAGGCGTGCTTGCGGCCCCGCCGCGGGGTGTAGCCCTCGGCCAGCATGGCCACGACGCCGTCGAATTCCTCCCGGGACAGACCGCGGTAGGGATAGGCCCGCCGGAAGAGATGGTACAGCTCGTCCTCGGTGTAATCGCAGTTGGCCACCTCGGCGATAACCTGCTGGGCCAGCACGTCGAGGGGCTGTTCCGGGATGATGATCCGGTCCAGTTCGCCCCGCCGCACCGAATCCACGATGGCGGCGGCCTCCACCAGTTCGTCGCGGGTCAGGGGGAACAGGCGGCCCCGGGGCGTGCCCGTGATCGTGTGGCCGGAGCGGCCTACCCGCTGGATCAGCGTCGCGATGGCCTTGGGCGAACCGATCTGGCACACGAGGTCGACGGAACCGATGTCGATGCCCAGTTCCAGGGAGGCCGTGGCCACCAGGGCCTTCAGCGTACCGGCCTTCAGCCGTTGCTCGGCGTCGTGGCGGTGTTCCTTCGACATGCTCCCGTGGTGGGACGTGACGTGCTCGGCGTCGAGCCGTTCGCTGAGGTGGCGCGCCAGCCGTTCCGACATGCTCCGCGTCGTGACGAAGACCAGCGTGGTCTCGTGGCGGAGGATGAGTTCCTCGAGGCGTTCGTATACCTCCTCCCACACTTCGTTGGACATGACCGCGCCGAGTGGGGAGCGCGGCACTTCGATTTTCAGTTCGAGTTTCCGTCGATGCCCGGTGTTGAGGATCTTGCAGCCTTTGCCCTTGTCATAGGCGGCGCCGGTGAGAAAGTGGGCGATCCGGTCGATGGGCTTCTGCGTGGCCGATATGCCGATGCGGGTCAGCGCGTTGCCGGTGATCCGCTCCAGCCGTTCCACCGAAAGCGCCAGGTGCGAACCCCGCTTGTTGCCCACCAGTGCGTGGATCTCGTCGATGATGAGCGTGTGCACGTCTGCCAGGATGCGGCGTCCACCCGTGCTCGTTAGCAGCAGATAGAGGCTTTCAGGCGTCGTGACGAGGATGTGGGGCGGGTGCTTCGTCATGGCGGCGCGCTCGCTCATGGGCGTGTCGCCCGTGCGGACCGCCACGCGGATGGGCACGTCCGGCCTCCCGCGCTCCCTGAGAATCGCCTTGATGCCCTTCAGGGGGACCTGCAGATTGGCGTGAATGTCGTTGCTGAGGGCTTTCAGGGGCGATACGTAGACGATCTGGGTGCCTTCGTCCAGCGAACCGTACTGGCTCTGGCGGACGAGATCGTCGATGGATGCCAGGAAGGCCGCCAGTGTCTTGCCCGATCCCGTGGGCGCGGCGATCAGGGTGTTCTTCTGCTGTTTGATGACCGGCCAGGCCCGCTTCTGGATATCGGACGGTTCGTCGAACTGATCCTCGAACCAGGCGGCCACGGCGGGATGGAACAGGTCGTTGATCATCTGCTGATCGCGATGGTGTTAACTTGTGCGGTATTGAATTACCGGGACTTGGTTTTATGGCCGGCTGTCGAAATCGGAGCAAATAAGCCCGGTCGCAGCCAGCGCCGCGTTGTTATGAAGGAAGCCTAAATGCCCGTCCCGGTCAAGGGTTCAGTGCGATTCGCGCGGCATTCTTTTAATACGGGTTCGGAGGCGGGCAAACACACGCTATCGTACGGGTGGATCGTGGTTTCGAACCTTCGTGCCTTGACCGTGTAGGCGTGGCGGAACAACGGAGTGAGGTGCAGCAATGGAACTGAGCGCTATTCGTAGCCTGCGGACCGGCGACTCTGGCTAGATCGATATCCCGTACGCCAGCATGACGGTTCCCAGGATGAGCGCGATCAGTCCCCTGTTCCGTGTGGTGAGTCCGATCCGTTCATACGTCCTGCCGCCGGCCCATACGAGGACGCCCGATCCGAACAGGTATATCCCGGCGACGATCAATAACGCGCTCATGATGTGCTCGATTTTCAGACTGCGTGCGGAGTCCGGTGGAACGTCAGGGCAGCCAGGTAATCCCGATGGTGAACATAGCGATACCCACGATCATGGCGATCACGCCGCGCCTTTTCTGCCACGCCTTTCTGGCGAATCACCCCTCGTACAACACCGGACAATATTTGGGATCGTCCAGATGCTGCACGTAGTAGTCGTTCCTTCCTTCCACCGCCCGGGATTTCTCGGTCCTCAGATGGAAGGCGAAGCTGCGACGCGGCGCATCAGACACATTCGGACCGCTGGCGTGGTAGGTATGGCAGTCGTGGAAACTGACCGCGCCGGGCGGAAGGACCGCGGCCGCTTCTTCCCACGCCGCTCCCTCGGGTACGGGGATGTCCTGCCGCTGCGCCTCGTGGTCATGGCCGAAGAAGTCTCCGCTGTCCAGCAGGCCCCATCCGTGTGACCCCCGCAGGAACCGCATGGGACCTGAATCTTCGGCCACGTCGCTCACCGCGACCCAGGCCGTGAAGAGTTCACCCTCCAGATATCCCCAGTACTGCTTGTCCTGGTGCCAGCCGACATTGCCCGTCACCTCGCCGCCCGGCGGTTTGTAGAGCATCTGGGACGCCCACAACTGCACGCGCCTGGCGCCCAGCAGGGCCGCGGCCCACCTTCCGATCTCCGGGTGGCCGGCCAGTTCGTAGATCGTCCGGTCCGAAAGATGGGCCTGGTCGATCTTCCGGATGCGCTTCGGGTCGTCCCCGGGATTCCACGATCGTCGCGGCGGCTCGCCGGTCTCGTATTCCCCCGCCATGACCGCGTCCATGCGGGCCGCCACCCGATCAATCAGGTCCGGTGCGATGATCGGCGGCGTAAGATAGAATCCGTCGCGCCGGAATCGCGCTTGCGCGTCGTCGGGTATCGCAGTCGACATGCTATACATGCTGAATCGAGCTCGTCATCCGACCCTCACCCGCCCTGTACCCGGCCGGCCGGTCCGTCGCCTGTCGGACTTTCGGCATGGAAATCGCCATACGAACCTTATCAAACCGGTAATCACTCATCGGCTCTCACTCCTGCGGCCCTCACTCGTCCGGCAGGGCGCTCTTGTACGTCACGCCGCCGCGTGCCTCGGCGAACTCATCTCCCGCCTTCGCGAGAAGGTCCGGATCCCGCAGGAGATCGAGGCCGGTCATGGCCATGGCCTTTGCGGCGAAGAGCATGCCCTTGCTGCCGATGCTCGAACCGGAGGAGGCCACCATCTGCCAACTGTGGGCGGGCGTTCCCAGGGGCCAGCAGCAGGTCGTAATCTGTCCGGTGGGCGTGATCCAGCTCACGTCGCCCACGTCGGTCGACCCCTCCACGGGCAGGCCCGCGTCGGCGTGGGGCAGCACTTGGGTCCACAGGGGATTCTCGATGCTTTCGTTGATGGACTCTTTCTGCGTGGACTTCCGCATCCGGTCGAAGGCGCCCTGGACCGCTTTATCGGGAAAGGTGGCCTGAAGCTGCCGGGCGAACCGTCGCTCCTCCGCAGTGAAGGCGAGGTCGTCGACCGCCTGCATTTTCTCGAGCATCAGGTCCGAGATGGTGTTGTTCGGCAGCACATCGTAGCAGCCGGCGATGAACTCGATATCATGGGTCGTGCCGCTCATGAGCGCGGCGCCCCGGGCGATGTCTAGCACCCGTTCGTACATGGCGTCCACCTGCTCCCGCTCCGGCGCGCGGATGTAGTACCACACCTGGGCGAAGGCCGGGACCACGTTCGGCGCTTCCCCGCCGCTGGTCACGACACTGTGGATCCGGGCTTCGGAGATCACGTGCTCCCGCAGGTAGTTCATGCCCACGTCCATCAGCACGACGCCGTCCAGGGCGCTGCGTCCCAGGTGGGGCGCGGCCGCCGCGTGGGAGGCCACCCCGTGGAAATTGACCTTGAAGGAGTTCAGGGCGAGGGAGGAACCGTTCCAGACCAGGTTCGTGCTCCCGGGATGCCAGGTGATGGCGGCGTCGAGATCGTCGAACACACCTTCCCGCGCCATGAGGACCTTGCCCACCACCTGTTCCTCGGCCGGGCAGCCGTAAAACCGGATCGTCCCTCCGACGCCGTCCCGCTCCATCGCTCGCTTGAGGGCCATGACCGAACCCATGCACGCCGTGCCGTACAGGTTGTGTCCGCAGCCATGGCCGGGTCCGCCCGGTTCGATGGCTTCCAGCTCCGCCGAAACCGTCTGCGACAGGCCCGGCAGCGCGTCGTATTCGCCCAGGAACCCGATGATGGGATCTCCCGAGCCCCAGGTGGCGACGAAGGCCGTGGACATCCCGCCCGTGCCCCACTCGATGGAGAAGCCGTCCGCCTCCAGCTCCCGCGCGAGCAGTTCCGACGCGTACGTCTCCTGCAGAGCGATCTGCGGGTGGTCCCAGATGTCTTTGGCGACCGCGGACAGGCGGCCGTCCTGGCTGTTGACGAAATCGACGATCAGCTTTTCAGCGCTCATGGGCCTGCGTCTCCGTTTTGAGTGCGGATTGAACCTGCGATGGGCTGTCAATATGCTGGCAAATCATGTTAAGGGGGTACAGAAGAGACGAAGAAACAGTATAAACCCGATCCGGCGGGCTGGCAAGCGATCCATGGCGGTATGGAAGCCTCTTTCTGAATGATGCGCAGGCGCTTCGAGTCACCCCGGCCCGATGCAGATCTTGACTGAATCGCTCCGGCAGCGTTCTTTTGATTCAGGGGAACAGGCACGGATTCGAAGTCTTCCACAAGCGCGAAAACAAGCACGAAAACGGGCGCGACCAGGCCATGCGCATGTTCGACCGGAAATTCGGTGAGCGTCTCATCGAGGAATTGCCCGTGACGCCGGCGGTTTACCTGTTCAAGGATGGGCAGGGCGCGGTCCTTTACGTGGGCAAGGCCGGGAACATCAGGCGGCGCCTCCAGCAGTACCGGAACGCCACCCGGCGCAAGGTGCACCGGAAAATGCGCGCGCTGGTTCGCGGGGCCAGTACGCTGGAAGTCATTCACCGGGATTCGGAACGCGAGGCGCTGCTGCTCGAGAACGCGTTGATCCGCAAGCTGCGTCCGCCACACAACGAGGACGGCACCTACGATTTCCTGTACCCGGCGATCGGGACCGGCGGTACCGAAAAGCAGGTCCTGCTCTGCTTCACGACCCACGTGGACGCGTGGAATGACCTGGGTCTGCACTGGTACGGCGTGTTCAAGTCGCGCCGCCGGGCGCTGGCCGCCTTCGATTCCCTCGTCTACCTGCTCGGCCTGGTCGGGCACATCGAAAGGACGGCCCATCTTCCCCCGCACGAACGCATGCGCGGTTCCCGTCTTACCGGGTTCCGCCGGTTGACTTCCGAAATCGTGGCTTCACTGGATGCCTTCCTTTCCGGCACCGGCCACGACGCCCTCGTGCCCCTGACCCGGCAGTTGCTGGAGAAGCCGCTCGCCCGACGGGACGCGTCCGAGGTCCAGCGGAACATCCGGTTGCTCAAACACTTCCATGATCGGGACCTTGCTCCTTTGCACACGGCAATGCGTTCGTCGGGCCAAAGGGGAACATACGTTCCGCAGGACGAACGGGACGCACTGTTCCTTTCCACGGACGAACGGTATGATGAAAGTACGGTATGATGAAAGTAAGGAGATTAAATAACTCACTTGATTTTAATCTATATTCAATATATACTAATGAAAGTAAGTAAATACCACAAAAGTAAGTGATTCCGAAAGAAGGATTGCCATGCTCGAATCCAGCGTCACCAGCAAAGGCCAGACCACGCTGCCCAAGGTGATACGGGAAACGCTCGGCATAGAGACCGGTGACAGGATCCGCTACGTGATCTACGACGACGAGGTGCGCATCTTGCCCGTACGCCCTATCGGACGGCTGTTTGGTGTACTCGAATATGACGGCCCTGCCGTAACCGCAGAAGACATGGACCAGGCCGTCTCGGATGGAGCCTGCGAGGAATGATCGCGCTGGATACCAATGTCCTGGTCCGGTTTCTCGTGCGCGACGACGAAGAACAGGCCTCGGCGGCAAACGAACTGCTGTCGTCGTTGACTGTTGACCGGCCGGGATTCGTATGCCGGGAGGTCGTCGTCGAACTCGTCTGGGTCCTGGAGCGCGCGTACGGCTTTCCCCGCGACCAGATCGCCGACGTGCTCGAACATCTGGTCTCAACGGAAGTCCTGGTGATAGAAGCGGCCGACGATGTCGCGCAGGCGGCATTCCGGTACAGGGCCGTCAGCGCTGTGTTTTCAGACTTGATGATCCTGGCCGCGGCCGAACGGGCACAAGCCCTTCCAACGTATACGTTTGATCAGAAAGCCGCACGGCAGGAGGGGGTAGTGCTGCTCCAGGGATAACAGCTCATTGCTATTCAATACAAATGACACCGTCGCAGTCCGCCTGGACACATATTCTGGACTCAAAACGCGCCAATCATGTAGTTGAGGAGCACCGCAAACGAGATCACTTAAAAGGATCACGTAAAAACAATCACATATAGAGTTCACAAACAGCGATCACAGAAAAGAGATCACACCATGTTCAAAAGCGTAATGCCAGATGTGTGGGCCTTCGACGCGGAATGGGTCCCGGACCCCGAGGCGGGACGCCTACTCTACGACCTGCCGGCCGATATGCCCGACCGGGAAGTCGTCCAGGAAATGTGGCGCGTGAACGGCGCCACCGAAGAAAAGCCGAGGCCCTTTCTCAAGTACGCCATGTCCCGCCTGGTCTCCATCGCCATGGTGACCCGGAGCCAGGACACCCAGGGTAAGGTGTCGCTCGACCTGCGGGTGCAGCCCCGGGACCCCGAAAATGCCGAAGACTGCAGGGAATCGGTGATCCTTTCCCGGTTTCTGGAGAGCGTGGGCCGCCGCCTGCCCCAGCTCGTCGGGTTCAATTCCACGGGTTCGGACCTGCCGATCATCATTCAGCGCGGCATCATCAAGGGCATTACGGCGTCCGGGTTCTGCAAACGGCCGGACAAGCCCTGGGAAGGCCCCGATTACTTTGCGCGTGCAAGCGAGTGGAACGTGGACCTGATGTCGGCCATCGGGGACTGGGGCAAGGCGCGCCCTTCCCTGAAGGAGATGTCGGTGCTTTCGGGCATACCGGGAAAAATGGAAGGCTTCGACGGGGACAGCGTTGCCGAGGCCTGGCTCGACGGCGGAATCAGAAGGATCGCGGAATACAACCAGCACGACGCCGTGACGACCTACCTCGTCTGGCTGCGCATCGCCCACTTCGCCGGTTTCTTCAAAGACGAGCAGTACCGGGAAGAGCAGGACCTGGCGCGTTCCATGCTCGAAGAGAAGGCGAAATCACCGGAGAACGAACACCTGGCTGCCTATGTCCGGGAATGGGACCGTTTGAGGGGATAAAGGGAATGATTGAGGGGATGAATCCTGCTACCGGCGTGCGCAACCTGTTATTGGAGGATGATCCCTGTCTCTGTGGTTTCTATTTGGTGTTGATCATTTCTCATATAAACATCTCAACACACCAGGACTTGAAACCGTGGTCTCGGTAGAACTTTAGCACCCGGTCCAGATCCTTTGTGGCGGAGTGTACGCGGAATCGATGAATGCCGTTTCCGTTGGCGATCTCCTTCATTCGTTCGACCAGCATACTGCCGACCCCGGCACTTCGGTAGGGATCTCTGACATACAGGTCGTGGATTTCAAGGTGTGGTTCTCCTTCTTCGAAGACACACAGATCGCGGCTGGTGTGCACCGCGCCGCTGCTGTACCCGATAATTTCATCCTCAACGACGGCCACCAGCAAATACGGACTCAGGGCTGCCCGTATTTCTGCGGCTGAGCTGGGACCGAAACCGTAGGTGACTTCTTCCGCTTCCCATTCAAGATCCAATTCGTGCACGGCCTTTACGTCCTCAGGCTGACATTCGCGTATGATCAGGTTTTCCATTGGAAGCCTCTTCTATTTGTCTGTTGTCCGGTCTGATATGGGGATGTTGTTCCTGGCACAGGTTCGATGGCGATTGGTGCTACTCACGTATCCCAGCAGATTGCATCTGCGGTTTCCTTGACTCGCGCTTCTTATTCTTTATCATCTATGACATCATGTTTAAACACTATCCTGCACCGCATCCTGCACCGCCCAAAGGAACCATGCGCACCACACTCACTCTGTCTATCCTGTTCCTGGCCATCCTCACCGCCCAATCCTGCCGTAACGGTAC
>LXNJ01001159.1_pt1 | contig 16203 bp, 15 predicted proteins | sample 809081 | NCBI WGS metagenome assembly LXNJ01 (sample SAMN04870510, study PRJNA318959) | sponge metagenome | biome: sponge; feature: marine sponge reef; material: water | host: Petrosia ficiformis | place: Greece: Milos, Mediterranean Sea | collected 2013-05-29 | depth 5-7 m
GTTTCCCGCATCCCGAACCTGGACGGCATCGTGGAGCCCCAGCCACGGGTGGTTTCCGGCGACGTGAACATCACGCGGTCCGGCCAGATGGAGGACGGCTTCAGCACCTGGACCTCGATCCAGTACGGCGGCGTGACAGAGGTCATGTCCAGTGCCGTGGGCGGGGATGACGCCGGCCGGCAACTCTCCGCGCTGGACGAACGCATCAGGGCAGCGGGCGGAAACGGACTCAAAGAGGACGGCATCTTCAACAACGCCTATGTAGTTGCCGGCGACGATTCCGCTGCCAACAGGGCCTGGATACAGGAATTCAACGCGTCCTTCAGCGCCTGGTACGAAGGCACGGCGCCGGCAGGCCGCACCGCCCAGTTCATCGGCGGCATTCAACAGGCGTCCTACCCGTCCGGCATATCCAACCGGGCGATCTTCGCAGGGTAAAGCGGTCATGGACTGGCTGGGGCTACCGGGTCGGGTCCGCATGAACAGGGGGAGGTACGCGTGAATCCGGCCCTCTTCCTGTTTTTCCTTCTCTTCTTTAATCTACCTCTCGCTCAGGTCGCCCAGAAAGATTCCGCGCGACCGGGGTCCGACTCGCCGATTATCAATTCGGTCGGCAAGACAATGCCACCGGATGCCGCGCCTCTCGCGCGGCAGGTGTATGCCTTTCACCTGCCCGAGCCCACCACGCTCGATATCGGAATCGCCGTTTACGAAGCCACCGGCGCGGTGTTTTCCTTCGAAGGCCTTACCCGCCTGGATCACAACAACGAGCTCATGCCGGCCGGGGCCGATCGATGGGAAGCGTCTCCCGACGGCAGACGCTGGACATTCCACCTGCGCAAGGGGGCGAAATGGAGCGACGGCAGGCCCGTCACCGCCCGTGATTTCGAATATGCCTTCAAGCGGATGGTCGACCCGGCCAGCGCGAATCGAAACGCTTCTTTTTATTACGAAATCGAAGGGGCGAAAGCCTTTAACCAGGGATTGACCCGGGACGCGGATTCCGTTGGCGTCGAGGCCGTCGATGACCATACGCTGGTCATTCGAACAACGCTTCCCTGTCCCTATCTCCCCTATATCGCCTCATTCCCTACTTCCGTTCCGGTACCCCGCTGGCAGGTGGAGAAATACGGTCCGGACTGGTCCGAGCCCGGCCGGTTCGTGACCAATTCGACCTTCAAGCTGGACGCCTGGGACCACGGTTCCAGTTTCGAATTCGTGCTGGACCCGAACTATAACGGTCCCCACAGGGGATTCGTGGAACGGATCATCGGCAAGTTCGTGGATACCCGCATGATGGCCGGCGGCACGCTGGCCTACGAAAACGACGAGATCGAACAGCAGGATGTATCCCCCATCGATCTTCCGCGGATCAGGCAGCATCCGCTGCTCTCCGGGGAACTGGATATCAGCAAGGACTTCATGACGCACTTTCTCTTCTTCAATGCAGACTACCCGCCCTTTGATAACCTGAAAGTACGCCAGGCGCTCAGCCACGCGATCGACAGGGAAGTGATTTGCCGGGTGTTGCTCCAGGGCATGGGCATGCCGGCCTGGTCCATGCTTCCACCCGGATTTCCAGGCTACGCGGGCGGCAAGTACCGGGACATCCAGCGCTTCGATCCCGACCGGGCGAAACAGCGCCTGCGCGAAGCGGGATATCCCGCGGGACGCGGGTTCCCGAGGATAGAGATGTGGGTTAACACCATTGCCCGCCAGCAGGTCGGCCAGGCCATTCAGGAAATGCTCAAGTCCCACCTGGGAATCGAAATGACGATTCGGGTGGTCGAGAGCATCTCCTACCGGACGGCGCAGTACCAGCGAAAGATTCCCTTCAGCCTGATTCAGTATCACTATGATTATCCCGACCCGAACAACATGCTGGCCATGGTCTGGCGGTCTCAGCCGGCCGGATACAGCCGCCATCCGTGGAGAAACAGCGCCTTCGACAGCCTGGTCGACGAGGCGGCCTCGGAGATGGACGCCGTACGTCGGTTTCGACTATACGACCAGGCGCAGCGGATCCTCGCCGAGGACGTGGGCGCCGTGTTTCTCTATTACGGAAAGAAGGCCACCCTGCGAAAACCATGGCTCAAGGGCATCAAACGAGATCGTGACGGCGAGTACCCGTTCTGGGGCAACAACACGGGCTATTTCGATATCTACATCGGGGACGTCGGACAGTAGCGCGAAAGGCCGCGTCGCTACGACCATTTCGGTTTGACATTAACCGTAGCGTGGATACATTCAGAAAGATGCGTCCGGTCCATGGATCGAGGGGTACGGCCGATCACGCCTGGCCTGGCCCGGTCATTTCATTCCACTGTGGTTTCCAGGGTTTCGATGCACATCGTTCGTGGTCACACCGATAGAATTCCAGGGTCTGTCATAACAGTTGCCAGAAAGGAATACCCATGAAAGCGGGACAGGTCGTCGACCGGGAAACCATTGAAATCGTGGATGCGGAGCGGCCGGACATCACGCTCGAACGGGCCAATCCGGATGGGCTGAAGGACCTGGTGCTCGTCCGTACCGTAAACGCCGCGATTTGCGGCAGCGACCATCCGCTGTTTACCGGTCCGGCAAACTATCCCGCGACGCCGGGCGTATCCCTGCACGAAAGTATCGGGGTCATCGAGAAGTCGTGGGCGGACGGATGCAGGGAAGGGGATTTCGCCCTGGTCCTGCCAGCCGGCTCGAGCGCCATGGCCGAGTATTTCCTTGGCCTGGGCGCTTCCGTGACCCCCCTGCCCGAGGGACTGCCCCAGGAACAGTTGTTGATGGCCCAGCCCCTCGGCACCGTGATCTACTGTCTGCGCAAACTGGGCCACTTTTTCAACGCCGAGGTCGCCGTGGTCGGACAGGGCCCCATGGGCCTGCTGTTCACCACCATGATGCGGAACCTCGGGGCGGCGCTGATTATCGGCATCGACCAGTACGATAATCGACTGGCCGCCGCCAGCGAGATGGGGGCGACTCATACGGTGAACACGAAGCACTCCGACCCGGTCGAGGCGGTGGCCGAAATCACGGAGGGGCGGATGGCCGACGTGGTGATCGAGGTCGTGGGCGTGGAAGATACCTTCAACATGTGCGTGAACCTGGCCCGTCAAAATGCCCGGTTCATCGACTTCGGCGTACCCAAGACGTCGCGGTTCACGATCGACATGCTGGAGTTGTTCCGGAAGAACCTGCAGTTGACGACTTCCGTGGGACCGGATATCCACATCGATTTCAAGAGCGCCATGCGCATGATTGGAGAAAGACGCGTAAATGTTGCGCCGATGATCTCACACAAGCTGCCCTTTGCACAGGTCCAGGAAGGTTTCGAAATGGCCACGAAGCGCAAGGGCGAATGCATCAAGATCGTCATCGATTACGAGGAAAAAGGCCCGGACAGGTAGTCGCACGGAGGTCTGCCGGGCTGTATGCGGGCCGTTCATCGAGCACTTGAGACGCCTGGAGGTACGACGTAATGCGTAAGACTACGGGTACAGCGGCAAAGGCCGTCGCAGTTTGTCTGTTCGCCATGCAGTTCGCCTGCAGCGGCGGCGAAACGACGGAAGATCCCTGGAACAAGGTACAGGCGATCCTGTCTGAATCGAAGGATATCGTCGTGCTGGACGGTACGGAGAAGGCGGCGCTGAAATACGCGGGGACGGATGAACCGCAGTTCGGCGACTGGATGGTACGTCACGCACTGTCCGATCCCGAGAACTTCAATCCCTATACGTCGAGCGACCAGGGCGCCACGCAGGTTCACACCTACGTCTTCGAGTCCCTGCTGGAGCCGGACTACGATCCGCCCTACACTCAGCGTGGATATATCGCGGTGGACTACCCCACCGTATCGGACGACAGGCTTACCTATACCTTCCGTCTGCGCGAGAACGTCCATTTCGCGGATGGCGTTCACCTGACGGCGGATGACGTGCTCTTCAGCATCAAGACCATCCTGACTCCGACCGTGCGGGCGCCGCACCTGCGAAACTACTACGCGTCCATCGTCAACGTCCGGAAGCTGGGCGATTACGAGATCAGTTTCGAATGCGTGGAACCCTACATCCTGAACGATCTCTTCCTCGGCGGCTTCGATATCCTTCCGCGTCACTTCTATGATCCGGACGGCCTGCTGGATCCGGTGCCGATCGGGAGCCTCATCGACGGAAGCTGGGAAGCTGGTGAACACGCGGACCGGGTACGGCAATTCGGTGAGCGGTTCAACCAGGATTTCAACCGGCGCATGCTCGGATCGGGGCCCTACGGCGTGGCGGACTGGGAGAATGACGTGGTCACCGGACAGCGGGTCGTACTCAGCCGGAACGAGAACTACTGGGGCCTTGAAGTGGACGGGCTCCCCCCTGCCGGTAACGTGGACAAGGTAGTCTTCAAGATTATAAACAACATGGACGCCGCCTTCATCGAACTGACCAACGGCAACCTCGATCTCCACGGGATGAAACCCCTCGAGTTCAAGGAGAAGAGCTGGTCACCGGGCTTCACAGATCGTTTTATGAAGGGCATTCAGTACGCGGGAGGCTACACGTATATCGGTTGGAACAACGTCCATCCCATATTCCGGGACCGGCGGGTCCGCCAGGCGATGACCCACCTTACCGACCGGGATGCCATGGTGCGGAACCTGCTCTTCGGGCTTGCGGAGTCGGTCCAAAGTCCCATTCACAAGTTTCGGCCGGAGTACAACCACGACCTGCAGCCCTATGCCTTCGACCCGGATAGGGCCCTGTCTCTCCTGAACGAAGCCGGATGGTCGGATACGGACAACGACGGGTTACTCGACAAGGATATCGACGGCGAACGGATACCCTTCCGTTTCGAGTTTCTCGTCAACTCGGGCAATCAGCTCCGGAAGGATATCGCGCTGACGCTTCAAAGCGCCCTGGAAGACCTCGGCATCGACTGCCAGGTACGCGAGCTGGACTGGTCCATATTCCTGGAAAGGGTGAAGAACAAGGACTTCGCGGCCGTGACGCTCGGATGGAGCGGCGGAACGGGTCTGCGCTTTCCCCCAGATGCTTACCAGATCTGGCATTCATCACAGATCGAAGGGAACGGCTCCAACTTCGTCAGTTTCAGGAACGAGGAGTCGGATGAGATCCTCGAGGTCTACCGGCACGAGTTCGACATGGAAAAGCGGATAGGACTGTACCGCAGGTTCCAGGAGATCCTCCACGAAGAACAGCCCTATACCTTTCTATGGAAATCGCGGGTCGCCAGTGCGTACAGCCGGCGCTTTCACGGCGTCAACTGGTATCCGGCCGGCGCCGTGAACCAGGAGTGGTGGGTAGAGCCCACCGACCGGATGTACCAGTAAAATCACGCGATTCCGACCATAGCTCGGTGGGAGTCCAGTTTCTCCTATGCTCGGTTACATCCTTCAACGTTCGCTTCTCATGGTCCCCACGCTGGTCGGGATCACGGTGATTTCCTTCTTCATCATGCACCTTGCCCCCGGCGATCCCGTGGACCTGTTCCTCGGCGGCGTGGCCGGCGGCGAGGGACTCGCGTCCGATCGCCAGCAGGATATCGAAAAAACCAGGCAGGAATTGCGCAGGCAGCTGGGACTGGACCGGCCGGTCCACGTGCAGTATTTCAACTGGGTCACGGCGCTGTTCCTGAAAGTCGAGACCATCAGCGACTTCGACCGAAGCGCGCTGCAGGCGGACGGGTTGCTGGAACGGCTCGAGGCGGCGGAACGCCGGGCGCTGGCGGGACTGGACAGAGCGGAACAGAAGGAACGGTTCCTTGCTCTTGTGCGCGATGACGCGCCACAGGCGGCGGGCGAACTGGAACGATCCTCTTTCTGGGAAGGCAGGACATTCAGCGCAGATGGAAACTACAGCTACCGGGGTGCGGGGATAGAACTCCTAACACTCGCGGGATACCGATTCGTTACGCTGGATTTCGGCCGCTCATTCAAGGACAATCAGCCCGTCATCGGCCGGATTATGGAACGGTTGCCCGTCACCCTCGAGATCAATGTCATCGCGATCATCATCGCCTACCTGGTCGGCCTGCCGCTAGGGGTCTGGCTCGCCGTCAAGCAGAACTCGCTTACTGACCGGATGCTCACGACCGGCACCTTCGTCCTCTGGTCCATGCCCTCCTTCTGGGTCGGCATGCTGCTCATCATTTTCCTCTGCAACCGGGAGTTCTTCTACTGGTTCCCGGCATCGGGCATACAATCGCTGGACGCATCCAGCGAATGGAGCACCTGGCGGCTTCTCACGGACCATATGTACCACATGTTCCTTCCCGTGCTGACCTCCGCCTACATCAGCTTCGCGACCATATCCCGGTTCATGCGGACGAGCATGCTGGAGAACCTGCGCCAGGACTACGTGCGTACCGCGCGGGCCAAGGGATTGTCTGAAAAAGTCGTTATCCTGCGGCATGTGTACCGTAACTCCCTGATCCCGATCGTAACGACCTCCGCCGGGCTGCTGCCGGCCCTGATCGCGGGTTCAGTATTCGTCGAAACGATATTCACCATTCCCGGGATGGGCCTGCTTGGATTCGAGTCCGTGCTGACCAGGGACTATCCGATGGTCATGGCGATTTTCACCATTGGCTCCCTGCTTTCGCTCCTGGGTATCCTGGTTGCGGACATCCTGCTCAAGGTGGTCGATCCACGGATCACCTTCGACCAGTTGCAAGGGTAGGAGATTGGCAGTGGGAACAAACGCGGACATAAATGGCGAACCGGCAGCGGCCGACGCTACGCTGGCCGACGCGGTAAAGCACGAGGGCGGCGAGAGCTTCTGGCGGCTCACGCGCAAGGAGTTCCGCAAGAACCGCCCGGCACTGTACAGTTTGTACGTCCTCGTGGCCATGACCTGCATCGCGCTCACCGCCGACCTGGTCGCCGGCAACAAGCCCTACTACATGGTCTACGAGGGAGAAACCTACTTCCCGGCCTTTCGACAGTACGCCGTCTATACCGGGCTGATGGACTGGCCGGAACCGTTGCGAACGCGGAAGAACTTCAAGCGGTACGCCTATAGTGACGCGGTATTTCCCATCATCCCCTACGCCCCGGACGAGATCCAGCTCGGTGACCGATTCGAGCGGCCGGGGCGCGCGCATCTCTTTGGTACCGACCGGCTTGGCCGCGATGTGCTGGCGGGACTCATTCACGGTACGCGGTACTCGCTGACCATCGGGCTGGTGTCGGTGGGCATCTCCCTGCTCATCGGCGTCGGACTCGGCGCACTGGCCGGATACCTTGGGGGGTGGACCGATCTGATCCTGTCTCGGGTATTCGAACTCTGGGCCGCGATCCCGCCTTTCTTCCTGATCATTACCGCGGCCGCCTTCTTCCCGCCGAGCCTGTTCTGGATCATGATCATCATCGGGTTCACGGGATGGGTAGGCATCGCCCGCCTGACCCGGTCGCAGTTTCTCCAGGTCCGCGCCTTCGACTACATCGCGGCCGCCCGGGCCCTGGGCTGTTCGAACCTGCGCATCATGGTGGTGCACATCCTGCCCAACGCCATCGCGCCCGTTCTGATTCCCGCGGCGTTCGGCGTGGCGGGCGCCATCCTGGCCGAATCGGGGTTGAGTTTCCTGGGCATCGGCGTACCCGCCGAGGTCATCACCTGGGGATCGCTGCTGGCCGGGGCCCGAAGCAACATCGCGGCATGGTGGCTTGTCATCGTGCCCGGATTTGCCATATTCATTACGGTAACCCTGTACAACCTGCTGGGAGACGGACTGCGCGACGCACTCGATCCCAGGCAACGGGGCAATGCATGAGAGGCGGCAAGTGAACACGATCCTGCGTGTAAACGACCTGAAGACCTATTTCGACACCGAGAGTGGTGTGGTGCGCGCGGTCGACGGCGTGAGTTTCCAGGTGGAGGCCGGCAGGACCCTCGGCATCGTCGGAGAATCGGGTTGCGGCAAGAGCATGACGGCCTACTCCATCCTGGGATTGATCCCGCAACCTCCGGGCCGTATCGCCGGGGGCGAGATCCTGTTCGAGGACAGGAACCTGCTGCAGTGCTCGCCCCGCCAGATCCGCGCCGTTCGGGGCAATGACATCGCCATGATCTTCCAGGAACCCATGACCTCCCTAAACCCGGTGTTTACGGTCGGCGAGCAGATCGCCGAGGCCATCCGTCTCCACCGGGGCGCCGACCGGAAGGGCGCCTGGCGGCGGGCCGTCGAACTGCTTGAGCTGGTGGACATCCCGCTGCCGGAAGAACGTGCCGGGAACTATCCCCACGAGCTCAGCGGCGGCATGCGCCAGCGCGCGATGATCGCCATGGCGATTTCGTGCGACCCCAAGTTGCTGATCGCCGATGAACCGACGACGGCGCTGGACGTGACCATCCAGGCGCAGATACTCGACGTGCTGCGCCGGCTGCAGGAAGAACTGGGGATGGGACTGATGCTGATAACCCACGACCTGGGCATCGTTGCCGAGATGGCTCACGAGGTACTGGTCATGTACGCGGGCCAGGTGGTGGAACAGGCCGATGTGAAAACGCTCTTCGGCAATCCCTGCCACCCCTATACCCGCGGACTGCTCGCGTCCGTGCCGACCATGGATACGGAAACAGGGGATCTTTCGACCATCGAGGGCACGGTGCCGGATCCGGTGCGCTTCCCGGAGGGATGTCGCTTCGCGCCACGATGCGATTTCGCGGCGGAAGCCTGCCACCAGCCACAGTCGCTTGCAGATGTGGAAGGCGGCCACGTGGTCCGATGCGGGGAATGGCGGCGGGTGATGCAGGAAGAGACTGCTTAACGAAATGGGCGAATGATGGAATCAGCCGATATGTTGTTGAGGGTAGATGGACTCAAGAAGCACTTCCCCGTGGGCGGAGGGCTGCTTGGTCGTCACCGGTCGCTGATCAAGGCCGTCGACGGAGTCGATCTGACACTCGAACGGGGTGAAACGCTAGGCCTGGTGGGCGAGAGCGGGTGTGGAAAGACCACGATAGGGCGGGCGATCCTGCGCCTCATCGATCCGTCGGCGGGAACAGCGACATTTTTTACCGCGCTCGGGACCGGGGAAGAGCGCAAACCGCATGCCGTGTTTTCCATGAAGAAGAACGATCTCAGGCGGTTGCGGCGGCAGATGCAGATCGTTTTCCAGGACCCCTATGGATCCCTGAACCCGCGCATGACCGTGGGTGCCCTGCTCCAGGAACCTCTTACCGTACACGGCTTGAGTACGCGTACGGAGGCCGGAGACCGCGTGGCCGACCTGCTCGAGACAGTGGGGCTGGATCCCGCCCACGCCCGACGGTATCCCCACGAGTTCAGCGGTGGCCAGCGCCAGCGCATCGGTATTGCCCGCGCCCTGGCCGTCCAGCCCGAACTCATTATCGCCGACGAGCCGGTCTCGGCGCTGGATGTATCGATCCAGGCCCAGATCATCAACCTGCTCAAGGTGCTGCAGGAACGGTTCCGGCTAAGCTACCTGTTCATCTCCCACGACCTTCGCGTGGTGCGTCACATAAGCGACCGGGTGGCCGTAATGTACCTGGGCAAAATCGTCGAGACGGCTACCCGGGACCAGCTTTACGCGAAGCCGTTACATCCCTATACCACGGCCCTGCTTTCGGCCGTACCCCTGCCCGATCCCACGCTTGGCCGCAACCGGATCATTCTCAAGGGCGACGTGCCCAATCCGGCGAACCTGCCCCCGGGATGCCCGTTCCATCCCAGGTGTCCACTGGCGGAAGCCCGATGCAAAACGGAAGTCCCCGTGCTGGAAGACAAGGGTGACGGCCACAGGGCGGCGTGTCACCTGGTCTGACCTCAGGTCCCGCCAGCTTCGGACCGCAGCGACCGCATCTCGTCCAAAAAGACCGATTCCAGGCGCAGCTTGCTTTCTTCCGGCAGGAAGCTGTATCGGACCCCGTTCAGCAGGATCTCGTCGATGGTTTCCCGGCGAAACCCGCAGGGGTCGACCAGCAGGGCCATTTCATCTGTAAGCGTGGTGTTGAACAAGGGGGGATCGTCCGAGTTTACGGTGACGGCCACACCGGACTCGTGAAGGAGTTTCAGGGGATGGCTTGCCGCGTCGGGGTAGATCGCCAGGCTGACGTTGCTCGTGGGACTGATTTCCAGCAGAATGCGATTTTCCGCCAGGTAGGATACCAGGTCCGGATCCTCGATGGCGCGGACACCATGGCCGATTCGCTCGGCACCGAGGTCTTCGATCGCGCTCCAGATACTCTCCGGGCCGACGTGCTCACCCGCATGGGGGGCGCTTCGCAGTCCCGCGGATCTCGCCCGGTCGAACCACGGAGCAAAGGGAGCGGGCGGGTACCCTTCCTCCATGCCGCCCAGTCCCAGGGCGACTACCCCGTCATTCATCCCCTCGATGGCTACGTTGGTCGTATAGTCGAACCGCCCTCGTTCGGGGTAGTCGTTGCGCACCAGGTCGAATATCCAGTTGATTTCGCAGCCCAAAGACGCTTTCACCCGGCGGCGCCCTTCCGTTAGTCCCGTGAACCATACGTCCTGGTCAACCCCGTTCAGCCACAAGTGGGTACTCGGTGAAAACGTGACCTCCGCGTATCGGATGTTCTGGCGGGCCATATCAGCGCCGAACTCGTATACGATCAGTTCGAAATCCTCGACGGTGCGAAGGCATCGGGTGATACCTACGTAGACCTCGATGAAATGATGGAAGTCCCTGAACCGGTACCAGTTACGCAGTCCTTCCTCCGTATCTGCCGGCAGGTTGACGCGGTGGCGTTTCGCCAGCATAAGCAACGTGGAAGGCTGGATGGACCCTTCCAGGTGCACGTGCAATTCCGCCTTGGGCGCGGCGGCAATGTAGTCGAAAAGAGACATGCTGTTAACCCGTATCTGCCTTTGGTACATGATTGGATACAAGAAACGGTAATCCAGCCGAACGGACAACATCTATACACATTTGCCATGACATTCGTCCCGCCTTCCTCTATAATGCGAGGATTGGTTTACCCGTCAACAAGGAGCTGAATGTGGAACTATCAGTCGTCAGCGGCGGTATGTTCAAACTGGACGGGGGAAGCATGTTCGGCATCGTCCCGAAGCCGCTCTGGCAGAAGATCTGTCCCCCGGATGACCTGAACCGGATCACCAACGACACCAACTGCCTCCTCGTCCGGAAGGCCGGCCGGTTCATCCTGGTCGACACGGGATACGGCGACAAGATGACCGAACGGGACCGGGGTATCTACGGCATGTCGGGTCCCACCATCCTGGAATCGCTATCGGCCCGGGGCGTAAGGGCGGAAGACATCGATCTCGTCATCCTGAGCCACCTCCATTTCGACCACGCGGGCGGCGCGACCGAGATAGACGAAGAGGGTGAGGTCGTTCCCGCGTTCCCCAACGCGCAGTACCTTGTTCAAAAGGGCGAGTGGGAGGACGCGCTGAACGATTACGGCACCATGAAGACCACCTATCGCCCGGAGAACTACCAGCCGCTGATGGACCGGGGCGTGCTTACCCTGTTGGAAGGCGATGTCGAGATCGAGGACGGGATCCGGGTGGAGGTGACCGGCGGCCATACCCGCTACCACCAACTGGTGAAGGTGGAATCGGGCGAGACCGGGGCGGTGTACTCAGGCGACATTCTGCCCATGACGACCCACCTGCGCGCGCCGTACAACATGGCCTACGACCTCTTCCCCTACGATACCATGCTGGCCAAGATGCGCCTGCTGCGGCAGGCGGCGGACGAGGGCTGGACCATCGTTCTGGACCACGATGCCAACGAATCTTCCGGCAGGATACTGAGCGAGGGGGAAGACCGCTTCGGATTCGAACGGGTGGAGCTGAATACCGCGACTGACTGATCAGGAGTGTCAATCTTACCGACGCAGACCGGTCTCCCTCTCACGCACGCTACCCGGCGCCCGCGCCGAACACCTGGGTGCGCCACATGACCCGCCGCTGCCGGTCGTCGAAGGGCGTGCGGCGGTGCATGGTGCAGCGATTGTCCCACATCACCAGGTCGCCAACCTCCCAACGGTGTTTCCAGACGAATCTTGAATCGATGGCGTGGGCAATCAACTCCTCCAGCAGGACTTTGCCTTCCTGTTCTCCAACGTCGGCGATATGATGCGTCAGGTGGGGGCTGACGTAGATCACCTTTCGTCCGGTTTCCGGATGAGTCTTCACGACCGGGTGCGTCGTGGGTTCCGTGGTATTCAATGCATCGATTGGATGGCGGTGTACCGCGCGCAACCCGTCGATTCGGAACTGCATATCGGGATGCAGCGCTGCATGGGACGCATATCCGTTCGCCCACATCGTTTCACCGCCCTGTTCCGGGATTTCGATGGCGTAAAGCAACGAAATCGTGCCGGGTTCCGGCAGGTAGGATAGGTCGGAATGAAAGGGGATTTCCTCGCTCCCGAGCGCGCCGATGGGCTTGCCGTCCTCGGTCACGTTGGAAATGACGAAGATCTCTTCGATGGGCCTTTCCGGCTGCGGTCGGACGTGGGGAACCGGCTCCCCGAAGTACCGGGTGAAGCGCACCAGGTCCGACTGGCTGATCTCCTGGCCCCGAAAAAACAGTACGCAGTGATCGAGAAAAGCTTCGCGAAGCACGCGAACTTCGTCCGCGTTCAGTTCATGTCGCAGATCGAGCCCCCGCACCTCCGCGCCAAGCGCGCCGCCGGTCGGTATGATTTCGAATGGGTTCATCTCGCCTCGAACGCGCCGTTCTGCACGCTGTATATATGCCGGCTTACTTGTCTTCAAGGTTCTGGACCGTTACACATTGGTCGCGTTCGGATCGTTCCAGAACGCTTCCAGTTCCACGCCAAGGCCGTCTACCGTCCGGTTGCACCAGGCGAAGAAACCCGTGATCTGGTTGATTTCCAGGATCGCCTTGTCGCTGAAACCTGCCTCCCGCAATTGCTGGATATCCGTCTCGGTGGTCGAAGCGGGCGCCAGGGTCAGTTTGCGGACGTAGTCCAGCATGGCCCGGTCGGCGGCGTCCAGGTCCGCCTCGCGGTAATCCTTCTTGATCGCATCCACCAGTGTACGGTCGTTGACTTCTCTGAGGAGCCCCTCCCCATGATGGCGGATTCAGTACTCGCACTCGTTCAGGACCGAGACGGTCGTGGCGATCATCTCCCGCTGTCCCAGCGTAATGTCGCAGTCCCCATGCATCAACCCCTTGTAGAAGGTCATCAGTGCCCGCAGCGCCTGCACGTTGAGGCTGTGGACCTTGATGATGTTGTCCACGCCTCCCCACGAACGCATCGAGCCCTGGTAAATCCTCTCCAGAGGGCCTTCCGCTTCCGATTCGTCGATCGTGCGTATCCACGCCATAATGCTCTCCTGTGGGTTGACTACAGTGGTTGACTAAAGTCCGAAGTGACGCCGCATGCGGGTCACGGCGGCCTTCTCCTCTTTGCCCAGTGATTCCAGTTCGTACGCTTCATCGGAAATCTGACCCCGGTATTCCTCGAACGGCAGTCCTCCCTTGCCGGTTTCATTGAAATAGGCGCTGAGCTGGTAGCGCTGGAATATGTTCATCCTTGGATAGTCCTGCGTCCAGACCGCCGCGTCGTGAAGTACGTGAGTTGAAAACACCAGGACGTCGCCGGCTTCCATGGGTACGGTGATCGACACGGGCGGATGGTCTCCAACCGTCAGTGCATCCGGCGTGCCGAAGGCCGACTTGTGGCTCCCGGGTACCAGGCTGAAACCGGTGCCCGCAGGCACATCGGTGAGCGCGACCCAGGTGGCCAGGTGACTGCAGTAGATCTCGCCGCCCGCCGCCTGGTAGTCGTTGTGGGGATTCCGAAACCCCGGGGGAAACTTGAATCCGCTGTCGTCCCGGTGGTAGGCCTGGTGGTCTTCGTCGCCCGGCGCCGCCCGGTCCATCTTCGTGAAATTGCAGTGAAAGAGCCGGGGCATCCCCATGGTCAATCCGGCAACCACGCGGATGATCTCCAGATCGGCGTTCAGGTCCTGGAACAGGCGGTGCCCGTACTGAATATGGTCCAGGTGCGTCTTGTAGGGTTCCTGGCGATGCCTGAGAACCGGCGGAGGTATTCCGGATTCGTCCGTGGTCAGCCAGTGACCGGTGACCTCCAGGATGCGGGCAAGTCGATCCGGTGCGATCACGCCACGCAGGTGCAGGAACCCCTGCAGGTCGAAATGCCACTTCTCGTTGTCGGTCAACAGATGGGCGTAAGCCGACGGCATGAATGTTTCTCTACTGGACTACATTTATCCACAAAGGAGTTACATCTGGGCCAGGTTCGTAACGAGATTGTACGTGAACCAGCCGTCACCGGTCACGAAAGTCTGCGGCGTCGCGCTCGCGGCCTCTCGCTGAACGCCCATGCCATCCTCGAAAGGATCAAAAGCGATGATCTTGTCGAACCTGATCCTGAATCTCTTGATCTCACCGACGAAATAGATGTGCTTGCTGGTCACGCCGAGTAGTCCGGAATCTACGTGGACTTGTTCCATGGTTTCGACCCGGCGTCCCTTGAAAGCTCCCGTCCGATAGTATACGCCCCGGGCGACGCGCACACTCACACCGCGGGATCCGCCGACGTACTCGGTACGTTTCTTGTGCTCGTAGTATTTTACGTCGTTGAAAACCCAGGCCAGCTGTTCCGATTTCTGCAGGTTGAAGGGCAGATGGCCGGCCGCCGCGTACTGGTCGGGGAAGTTGCCTTCCAGCAGTTCCCGGATGACCTTGCCCTTCTTCGTTCTACCCAGGGCCCCGTTCCTGTCCAGCGTATCGTCTGAAAGTCCGAAGTGGTCCTTCAGTTCTGCCAGCAGCCGCTCTTCCTCCTCGGAGATCATCCGGTCCTCGAAGGCGACATCGACAGCCCTTTCCCAGCCGGTCACCACGAGATCGCGCAACAGGTAGCTATCTACGAAACTGTCCGCGGCGATCTCTCCGATCTGTGCTTCCAGGCGGTTCAGATCGCGCGGCGGCGCGCCGATTTCGCTGACCAGCGCGACGACTTCACGTCTGCCGGATTCGTGACGATCGCGGCATTCACTATGCTGGCTCCTGAGAAACCCGGCTGGTTGACTGCAGAATCTGCATTGGCCCATGTGTTTTCTACATCCTTGACTCGTGAGAGATGCTGATCTTTTGCCGGCATCCATGGCCGTCGACCCGGCGGGTACCAGAACGCCCGGGAGTCAACCAGAACGCCCGGAGGTCACCGGCCCAGCCAACCTCCGTCGACTGCCAGAATAGCCCCGTGGACGTAATCGGCAGCGTCCGAGCTGAGAAAGACCACGGCGCCACCGAGGTCTTTAGGAGCGCCCCACCGGCCTGCGGGTATACGATCAGAAATGGACCTGGAACGTTCCGGGTCGGTCTGCAGGGCCGACGTGAGATCGGTGGCGATATAGCCCGGTGCGATGGCGTTGACGTTGACGCCCTTCGGCGCCCATTCGTTTGCCAGGGCCATGACCAGCTGCCCGACAGCTCCCTTGGACGCCGCGTAACTGGGCACGGTGATGCCGCCCTGGAAGGTCAGTACGGACGCGGTAAACACGATCTTCCCGCGGCCGCGGGTGACCATGTCCCGCCCGATCTCCCGGCTGAGGATAAAAGGCGCGTTGAGGTTCACGTTCATGACCGTATCCCAGAATTCGTCGGAATGCTCCTCGGCGGGCGCCCTCAGCGTCAGCCCGGCGTTGTTGACGAGGATATCGATCACCGGAAAATCGCTCTTGACCTGGTGAATGAAATCATAGAGGGCGTCCCGGTCGTTGAGGTCGGCGCTGTAGCCGGCAAAACGGCGGCCGCGGGCCGTGACCGCCCCTTCGATTTCACTGCCGGAGGCCTCCATCGACGCGCTCACGCCCACGATATCCGCGCCTGCTTCCGCCAGCGCCTCGGCAAGCCCCCGGCCTATGCCCCTGCGGCAGCCCGTTACGAGTGCAGTTTTGCCATCCAGTCTGAATGCATCCAATATGGACATGCGTGTTTCCTCGCGCGAAGATTCGTTTCCGTGCAACAGGTCGATAGGGATTCCGGGTTCAACGCGTCCAACGAATCGAACGACCAGTGATTTTGGCCACAAAAAAGAAGCCGCCAGCGGATGTTTTTGTCAATTGGGATTTCATGCCCTGCGGACGGCACGTTTGCGTATCGAGGGCAAAGGGCGTCATATGCGTGCCGGGGCCAGGTTCCAGGCTTGCAGCGACTGTAATCTGGCCGCGCCACCGCGGGCGAAC
>LXNJ01001160.1_pt1 | contig 16191 bp, 8 predicted proteins | sample 809081 | NCBI WGS metagenome assembly LXNJ01 (sample SAMN04870510, study PRJNA318959) | sponge metagenome | biome: sponge; feature: marine sponge reef; material: water | host: Petrosia ficiformis | place: Greece: Milos, Mediterranean Sea | collected 2013-05-29 | depth 5-7 m
TGAAAGCGGGAAGAGGGTAGAGGTGAGACGGTAGAAGACGTCCTTGCCCGTTTGGTTCGTCCTCAATGCCATTGGCAAGATATGAAACCGCACGAGGCAGGCAATCTCTCCCGTCTTCCGTCTCACCCGGGGTGAGCGGCCGCGGGGAGAGGTCCCGCCCGTATCGCTGATAGACATCGCCAGGCCATAGCGATATCCTGTAGACGCGGAGGCATCATCTCCCGTCTCCCCTCTCACGTCTCACCGCCTTTACTGCTGAATCTGCTTGTCCGCAATTGGCGCAGCACCTAAATTATGAAACGACAGTTCCGTATTCCATCGCACCTATGGGAGTACTTGACGTGACGGACCAGAACGGCTTCACCTTCCATTCCCCAACGCGTCTTTTCGTGGGCCGCGGGAGCGTTTCGGAAATCCCGCGGATACTCTCCGGCCGGCCCGAGAAAAAAGCGATGGTTGTGACAGATAAGGGTTTGGTCAAAGCCGGTGTGGCGCAGCAGGCCACCACTGTGCTGGAGGAAGCGGGGATGCCGTTTGCGGTATACGACGGCGTGGAAGAGAATCCTCCAATACCCGTCATTCAGGCATGTTTCGATCTTTACGAGTCTGCCGGTTGTGACTGGCTTCTGGCGATCGGCGGCGGTTCTTCGATGGATACCGCCAAGTGCGCGGGCGTGCTGGCCGCCAACGGAGGGCGAATTGAAGACCACTTCGGTCTCCTGCAGGACCGGAAACGGGTGCCCTTCCTGCTGTGCGTGCCGACCACCTACGGCACCGCCAGCGAGGTCACCCCGTTCGCCGTCGTCACGGACAACAACCACTTCAAAGCAACGGTTGGCGGACCGCACGTCATTCCGGACGTCGGCATTCTTGACGCCAATGTCGCCATCGCTTTGCCCATGCCCGTTGCCGCCGCCACCGGAATGGACGCGCTCACCCACGCCGTGGAGTCCTACGTCGCACGGGCTGCCAACCCGATAGCCGACGGCCTGGCGCTGCACGCCATCCGGTTGATCGCGGAAAACCTCCGGCAGGCCGCCGCCAGCCACCACAATTACGAAGCCACCGAACAGATGCTGCTTGCGAGCAATCTGGCGGGCATCGCCTTCTCGCAGACGCGACTTGGCAACGTACACGCGATGTCACACGCCGTGGGCGGCCATTACGGGGTTCCTCACGGCGTTGCCAACGCCATCCTGCTCACACGGGTCATGGACTTCAACAAAGTCGCGTGCCCGGAACGATTCGCCGATATCGCCGTCGCACTGGGTGAGAATGTCGACGGCCTGTCCCAGGTTGAAGCCGCCGACGCTGCCGTGGAAGCGGTGCAGGCGCTGGCTTCGGACGTGGGCATTCCCGATACGCTCACCGAAGTGGGCGTCGCACCCGAAGGTATTTCCGTGCTTGCCGAAGACGCGATGAAGAGCGGAAATATCCAGATCAACCCCCGCCATACCACGCTAAAGGACATTATCGCGCTATACGAAGCCGCCATGTGACTATCCTTCGCATCGAGACATCATTCGCACGGCTCTTGATGCAAGACCCGGATTCTGACTTTCGCCCTCTACGACCGGAGGCCCCACATGCAATACCCCCACATGTTTCGGATCCGCCAGCGATTCAACGCGCCGCGCGTCGACGATATTCCCGGCGCCACCCGGCGCGAGATCCGGAATCTCAACCCCGGTGAATCCATCAGGCCCGGGCACACGGTTGCGATCGCCGCCGGATCCAGAGGCATCGCCAACCTGGACACGGTCATCGCGACCATTGTCAACGAAATGGCCGCGCTGGGCGCGAAGCCCTTTATCGTTCCCGCAATGGGCAGCCACGGCGGCGGCACTGCCGAGGGCCAGGCCGGAATTCTCGCCGAATACGGCATTACCGAGAGTGCGGTTGGCGCGCCCGTCAGGTCTTCCATGGACGTCATCGAAATCGGCGTCACCGATTTCGGCATGCCCGTCTATTTCGACAAATGCGCCTCCGAGGCCGACCACGTGGTCGTTGTCAACCGCGTCAAACCCCACACGGGCTTCGTTGGAGAGATCGAAAGCGGCCTGATGAAGATGATGCTCATCGGCCTGGGCAAGCACAAGGGCGCAACGATCTACCACCGCGCCATTATCCATCACTCCTTCGACAAGATCGTGCGCGTGGTAGGAAAGACGGTCCGGGAAAAGATGCCGATCTCGTTCGGTATCGCCCTGCTCGAAAACGGCTACGACGAAACCGCGCAAATTGCCGCGGTTCCCGCGCGGGATTTTGAAAGCGCGGAGAAGGAACTTCTGGTCAAGGCCAAGGCCTGGTGCCCCCGCCTGCCGTTCAACGAAGTGGACCTGCTGATTATCGACGAGATGGGTAAAGACATCAGCGGCTCCGGCATCGATACCAACGTGGTGGGGCGCAAGCGCAACGAACGCCGGGCGCTGGACGGGGACACGCCGAACGTCCTGCGGATCTTCGTCCGGGATCTCACGGAAAAAACCCACGGCAACGCCGTGGGCGTGGGTATGTCGGAATTCACCACCGACCGGCTGGTTGAGAAAATTGACTATCACGCAACAAATATCAACGCCATTACCGGGCAGCATCCACCCGCCGCCTCCATCCCCATGCACTTTCCCACCGACGAGGACGCCCTGCAGATCGGATTGGAATCCATCGGGCTCATCGAGCCGTGCGACGCCAAAGTGCTCTGGATCAGGAACACGCTGGACCTGGGTGAAGTCGAAGCCTCAACCGCCTACCTGGACATGGCCGAAATGCGGGACAACCTGGATATCCTGGTCGGCCCGCGGCAACTCGAACTCGGCCCGGACCGCAACCTCCCGCCCATCGACACCTTCGCGCGCAAAGCGCCCGAAATGGTCGCGGCGGATTGAGGGGGGTGGCCGAAGCGCCCAGGACGCTATTCGAGGACACTGGCCGTACGGTTGCCGGTTTGCCGAGGTGCTTGACGTAAGGAAAGGCGCCGGTTATTTGCGCAACCCGCAAGTGCGAAGGGGAAGACTTAAGGCGACTTGGTTCTCCAAGGGTCGCCTTAATCGCCGGGCGGGACGATGTGACCAGGTTTTCACGGGAGTTGAGCCACATTTGGATAACCTACTGTTGCCGTGAATCAAGCCGAGATTTGCAAAGGTAGGCGAGTGCGGCCAAGGTTGTGCCATTTTCAACCAGGGAGTTCGTATGGCATACGCGGGGTTCTGGAAGAGATTCGCAGCGGTATGGATCGATAGCCTGATTACCTCCGTAATTTCGACGATCCTTGGTATCCTGTATGTATTCCTTTATATATTGCCGAAAGCGTTATCCGCGGATGCGGAAAACGTGGCAGAAATGAACGCAGAGTTTCAAGGATACTGGATTGTGATCAATCTCGCAATCGCGTGGATCTACTATTCTGTGTTCGAGTCGTCGAGTAAACAGGGAACATTGGGCAAGTTGGCCGTCGGTATAAAGGTCACCGACATGCATGGAAATCGCATCAAGGTTGGAATAGCATTTGGACGGAACTTCACTAAGTTGTTCTCAATGATGATATTCTTCATTGGCTTTATTATGGTGGCGTTTGCGAAGAGAAAGCAAGGGCTTCACGATATAACGGCTGGGTGCCTCGTCGTCAGAAAAGATGCTGCGGCGCCTGATTCGAATGAAAGCAGGGAGGATAGCACAGCCGACTGATGTGCGGGACCTCCCTTCCACAGACGTGTTTTCAAATCGGTTTGTCAGAAAAGAATCCACCCCCTGGGTTGTCAAATAAGCCCAGGGGATCCACTCGTGTGTGCGGAGGGGATGGCCGGCGAAAGGTGTGTCGATCGAAACGCGGGGAATTCGTATGGTATATGCGGGATTCTGGAAAAGATTCGCAGCCGCATGGATCGATTGTCTGGTCACGATACCAATATGGATGATCTGCGGACACATTTACGCAGACCTTTATCTTGACGATTTCGTGACATCCGTATTAGCGGAAGGCGTTACAGATCCAGACTCCATAACGGAGGAAGTAAACTACAGATACGGAGTAGGACAGGTATATGTAATGCTGATCAGCCTCGCGGGCGCTTGGATCTATTACTCTGTTTTCGAATCTTCAAAAAAACAAGGTACATTGGGTAAGTTGGCCGTCGGCATCAAGGTCACTGACCTGAATGGAAACCGCATTGGCTTTGGCAGGGCTTCAGGGCGATATTTCGGAAAGTACATTTCTGCGACGATTATTGGTATCGGTTACTTGATGGCTGCATTCACGAAGAGAAAGCAAGGGCTTCACGATTTGATGGCGGGCTGCCTGGTCGTTAGACAAGATGCTGCGACGCCTGATTCGAATGAAAGCAGGGAGGATCGCACAGCCGACTGATGTGCGGGACCTCCCTTCCGAAGATGTGTTTTCAGATTTGACGCCGTCTCTCCGCCGCCTTCCCTCCCAACACTACCCCTCCTCAGGCTCGAACACCAGTTCCGGCACCACAACTTCCCAGGTATCACACTTTGTATGCTCGCGGAACTCCGGCTCCGATGCTTCGCGGCTCCACGTTACAATCGCGTAGACAGTGGCGATCGTGCACCGCGCATCACGCGGAGGTTCAAACGGCTGCGCCAGGCGCCCCACCACCATCCCGGACCGATCCAGCAGTTCCCAGGTCCCCGTATCCGTAACCCGCGTCGATATCTGATCGCCTGGTGAAAGGGCGGCTATTGCGCGATGCACCGGATGTCGTGCGTGGCGCCGACCGGCGAAACCCAGGTTGACTTCACTCAGTTTCGGTCGCCGATACTGGCGGCTGAGTTCGACGGAGTTCTCCGTGATCGAAACCGGCTCGCGATGCAGAATCGCACCGTTTTGGGGAAACCTGTAGGGCACCGGATTGAGCGGCGCCACGTACGCTGGTTGTGCGGGCTCGCTAACGATGTCCGATCGTACTGGACGATCTCCGCGTCTGGATCCTTGAAAGCGAACAAGGGCGAGCGTTTGTCTGGCGCGCGTCATGGAAACGTAGTAGAGCCTGCGCGGCGCGTCCGGGTCTTCGCCCGCGTCCACTTTGTTCCAGCCGCCGTCGAGCACCACGATGTGATCGAACTCCAGACCCTTGGCGCGGTGCGCGGTCGACAATAAGAGCCCGCGCTGGCGGCGGCGCACGTCCCGCCCCCATTCCGCCAGCCACTCGATGAAGTGGTCGGCAGGAACCTCCGCGCCTCCGGTTTCAAGGGCGTACTCGTCGAGCGCCTGCCGGAGGAGTTCGATCCAGGTGCCGTCGGGCTGAGCGTCCATCCATCCACGTAGACCCGTATCATCCACCAGTCGGACGTCCCGTCGACGCAGCCATTCGACGAACGCTCGCGTCTCCCGAAGGTGCCAGAAACCGGGTATTTCCTCATTGGCCATTTGCGACGGAATTCCGTTCACTTCGCAATATGCCCGTACAGGATCCAGATATTTCCACTCGCGAGCGATCACCGCGCACGTAGACCAATCCCAACCGGGCGAGAGCGCCTTCAAGCGTTGAAGCTCCGTCATCGCGACCTGCGTTTGCGAGATCGGATCCGGAACGGAGGGCAGAATCTGTACCCGCCCCCGGGCGACCGGATCCAGCCCGTCCCAGTCGCCGCCGTCCGGATTCTTCGTGCGCGCGCGGTCAATGCGGATGGGATGTCCGGTCTTCAGGCGTTGTCGAGCCGGTTTGATCAGTTCGTTGGCGGCCGTGATTACGTGGTTTGTGGAACGGTAATTGTCAACCAGATAACTGGGTTTCGGGCCATAATCCGCCTCGAATCGACGGATGAACTCCACTGAAGCGCCGTTGAATGCGTAGATATTCTGATCGTCGTCACCAACCGCGAAGAGGGTGAGCTTGCGATCTTCATCCTCCAGGGTCCGTCCGGCCAGCGCCGATATCAGTTCATATTGTTCCGCGCCGATGTCCTGGTATTCGTCCACCAGGATCCAGCGGAAGCCCCTGAGAAGCCGTTCCCGTTGATCGTCGGCTTCCTCCGGCTCCAGACCCTCGCCGCGCAACAGAGCAACCGCCTGGCGTAATACTTCTCTGAATGCATCCTCGTCGAGCGGCCGCTTCTCCCGTTCCTGAAAACTCACCCCCACAAGACGCATGGCCAGGGCGTGACATGTGAGCACCGTGACCCCACGTGCGTCGTTGCCAATCAAGTCCGCCAGCCGCCGCCGGATCTCTACCGCTGCATGCCTGTTGTAGGCCAGCGCCAGTATCCCACGGGGATTCTCCCGTTTTGCGCGTACGAGATAGGCGATGCGATGTACCAGCACGCGCGTCTTGCCGGAACCGGGACCGGCGAGAACCAGCACGTTCGTCTGTTCCCGGTCATCCGCCACGATGCGTTGCTGGATGGGATTCTTCAGGCTCTCGACGATGGCTCGCCAGGACTCCGGGGTGGTTTCACGCTCGAGTTCCTTGTTTCGATCCGGCAGCCATCGGCGAAGGAAATCCTGCTGCGAACGGTTGAAGTAGTCGAGCGCCAGGCGCAGCGCGTCGGCCATATTGTCGAGCCCGCGTTGAGCGAATTCGGCCATCACGTGTATCTGCAGCGCCTGCCCCTTGTAGTGGAGCCTCAACGGCTCGAAGTCGGCATTGGCGAAGCCTCGCCTGTCATCCGCCAATCTAATGGTCATTGCCGGACGGAATACCGCGAGACCCTTGTTGAGTCGAATAACCTCCTGTTCGTGGAGCCACAGGAGCGCGCGATCCAGCAGTTTCTCCGGGTTCCTCGCCCTGCTTTTCAGGACGATATCGGAATTGATCGCATTCAACAGCTTACCGAGTGTGGTCTCGGCGAGCAGGTCCGTGCCGCGAGTGTTGGGGGGCAGGCATGACAGCAGGTGGTCCAACAGAAGTTTCGCCCCGGCACGCCGGCGCGACGCGAGTTCCTCCAGGTCCGACCACTCCCGTCTCAGTTCAACCTGCACCGTTTCGGAATCCCGCCGTCGTACCCCCAGGCTGCCCGCGTCGCCGCCTTCACCGCGTCCATCGCTGGCGATACTGCGTAGATTGCGCCACAACAGCTCGGGCAGGGGTTCAACCACACCTGCATCTCGCAGGTTCTGCGAGGCAACGCGCAAATGCAGTGGCCATGCGTCTCCCCTGCTCATGTCAGGGGCGGTCTCCCGCATCTGTGCGATCAAGCCGGTCTCCAGATCCGCTGCCTCGTCAAAACGCTTCCGAGAATTGCGCGGCACTCCTACGTGGACGAAGGCAGTCAGCGCCGTATCGTTGCTGGCTATACCCAGCGTCTCGAGATTGAACAAGGCGCCGCGAACGCCTTCCGCACTCAGCCCGGAGACGCCCATCAGTTCGTCGGTCGTAATGCCTTCGTCGGGGTTTGCATCGATGAGTGCTTCGACAATTCTCAGCAACTGCCGCCGATATCCCTCTGTAATCCTTCGCCTCTTGAACCTGGCAGCCGCTTCCGCCACCGAACTCACCCTCAGCGACGAGGGAAATACCTGAACCCGATTCTCCTCGCGAGTCAGCAGGACCGTTTCCTCCAGCCAGGAGACGGCGGTTCGCACTCGGGTGTCGTCCGTGGCGGAGTCCCGTTCGAAGGCATTTTCGTCATCTTCACCAAGGATCTCTCCGGCCGTAGCGACGACCTCGCCGCCGAGTCGCTTCTTCCGATCCAGATTACGCAGTGCTCTCAGGACGCCATGAATCTCCCGCCTCGTGAGTCGCGAATATGCTGACATGCCGAACTGCCGCTCCACGTCTTCCGGCGTATAAAGGAGCACGCATCGCGCGGTCTCCCGGTCCCGCCCCGCGCGGCCGGCCTCCTGCATGTAGTTTTCCAGCGAGCCCGGAATGTCGGCGTGGATCACCAGACGCACGTCCGGCTTGTCAATGCCCATGCCGAAGGCATTGGTGGCCGTTATCACGCGCAACTCACCGCCGATGAATCGTTGCTGCACGTTCTTCTTCGTCTCAGGGGGCAGCCCCGCGTGGAAATGTTCAGCCGCGACTTCCTTGAGTTGCAGAAACTGCGCCGCCTCTTCCGTCTGACGTCGCGTTGCGCAATAGACGATGGCGCCGCCAGGCGTGTCCGGTGGCAAGTCCTCTTTAAGAATCTCATGGATGTGCGCGAATTTCTCCGGTTCGGTTGTCTTCACGACGACGAACTCCAGATTCGTGCGCTGGGCCCCCCCGTCGAACACCCGCAATTCAGCCCCCAGTTCGTCCCGGAAATGCTGACTGATGTCTGCAACCACGTCGGGTTTGGCCGTAGCCGTAAGGCATATCACCGCCGGAACCGGATCGGTCCCCGCTTTCTTTTTGATAAAGCGGCCAATATAGCGATAGTCCGACCTGAAGTCGTGCCCCCATCTTGAGAGGCAATGAGCTTCGTCCAGCACCCACGAACCAATTTCCCTTTGATCGAGTACCCTGCTCAGAGAACGACTGCGGAGTTGCTCGGGGGAGACAAGAAGAATGGCCGCGTCGCCGAGTCTCACCCGGTCCAGCGCATCGGCGCGCTCAGGCATCGAAAGCAGCCCGTTAATTGCCACGCAGGAGGTAATTCCACTTGCCTCAAGGCCGGCAACCTGGTCGGCCATCAATGCGACAAGGGGTGAAATCACGACAGTCAGCGCACCGATCTTGTCGTAGCGGGAGAGGGCAGGGATCTGATAGCATAGCGATTTTCCGGTACCGGTGGGAAGTATGCCCAGAACGTGCTCACCTGCCATCGCCGCTTCGACAATGGCCTGCTGCATCGGGCGACCGTCCTTGTCGGTCGGTTCCGGTCGGAAGTCGTCAAAACCGAACCATCGCTTCAGTTCCTTCCGTGGATCGTGTCGCTTTCTGCACCATCCGCAGTCGGACTCACCGCAGGAGGCGTCCCTCAAGCGGCGTACGAGCCGACCCGCTTCCGGAAACTGATGGCGAACCCACGGCGGCATCACCGAATTACCGCCGGAAACCGACAACCAGGCAAGGGCGTAAGCGAGCGGCCAGCCGACCTGCTGACTGACCCGCACGACGTCCCGTCCGTGATTCTGGCAGGCGTTGCCACTCAAGAGGCTGTCTATGGCCGTGCGCGCATCGGCGGCCGAAGGCCGTCGTGACCGTCTCAGTGCGGAGAAAAATGCATCAAGGCCCGTCGCTTCATTCCCTGAAAAGACGTCGACGCCTGCCCCGTCACCCGCGGCCGTGGTGAGCCAGTGCCACGCAAGAGTCAGGTCCGGGGCGTTCTGACAGACCGTTTCTAACTCGCGCCACTGGTCACGGAAGAGTTTCAACGCGAGCCGGGCATCGAGTTCAGGGTCGTTTAAACTCACCCGCTTGAGCTGCGGATCCTGATAGTGCTTCACGAGGTGGTGATAGGGATTGCGGGGAAAGGCGAGCGGGTTCAGTTTGAGTGTATCAACGGCGGGCAGTTTCAGCAGCCGGAGGTCCGATTTCGCCGTTGCGAGATGCGGCAAATCGAAGGCAATCAGGTTGTGGCCGAGCAGGAAATCCGCGCCGCTGGCGAATTCGTCCAGTTCCGCCAAGGCCCTTGCCAGATTTCCCTTCCGGAAAATCACGGACCGATCGGTATCCGTACGAACCGCGGCGAAAGCGCGGACGCGGCCGTCCTTCTTCCCGACTTCCAGGTCAATCGAAACGCAGCGATGGGGAAAGGTGGAATCCATACTCACCTATCGCGAAAGCGATACCACGGAATCCGAAACCCGGGCGCCTGCCTGCGCAGTGCCCTGCGCTGCAGGCAGGCCCACACGGGACGCCCCTACAAGCCATTGGATCAGGTACCGCAAACCGGCAGTCTGCAGAACGGTAGACGGCGCACAGCTATGATGTTAAGGCGCAACCAGATAATGGGGCTTCTATTTTCAATGAGATAAGGTACGTGCCGTAACGGGTCAAGTCGAAAATCAGGTTCAGGTAAGTGTGCGTGAGTTGCAGCCCAACAAAAAAGCCGCCCGGTCATTGACATCGAATGGAATCCGAAACCCCGGGCGCCCAAAAGGGTCGCCCCTACGTGTTTTCGGATATGCGCGTCGCAAACTGCCAGTTTGCGGAACGGGCGCCGGGTCGTGCAAACTGCCAGTTTGCTCTACGGTCGACGGGCTATTCTGTCTGACGAATCAAGGTCGCCATTTGACAATGCCTGTTACATTTTCTCGGCAGCACGCATGGTGAGAATATCCTCGCCCGTTCGATTGACGTTGAACGCGTACCGATCGCCGCCCGCTGTAATCTCGAAACCATTCTCCTCAGTCGTCACCTGCGCGTTCAGGCCGTGATCCAGGAACGCGAAAACCAGAACGTCTCCGGGGGTCGAGACCAGCACACGGGTGCTCGCGTCACGTCCTCCCGGGACGAAGCTCTTCAGGCTTCCTGCCGCCAGTCCGGCGGGCGCGAAGGGGACTTCCTCCTGCTCAAACGCGGCATCGTCGCCATAAAGCGGCAGCACGTCGACGTTCCGGTCCCCCGCCCCGAATTGCGCGCGGTCCGACCGCACGTCCCGCAGGTCCACCGGGTTCAGCTTCCATCCAAGCGACGCGCTTCCGGTTTCAGGCCCCATGTCCGTCTCGAAATCCACCATCAATCGCCGACGCCCGGGGCACTTCAGGTCCAGCATGTCGAGATCGCATTTCAACCCCGTCCCCGGCATCTGGACCGCGCCGCCGAAGGCCAGTACCGTATTCGACTTGATATAGAACGTCCTGGGTTCGGCGCGGGACTCGAGATTTTGCGAATCCACGCCCAGTTCTCCGAATACCGCGGGATCGTCAAACCGGTCCCGGCGGCCGTCCACTTCAATCTCGATGAACGGCCTGTCGCCCCGGCGGTTGAACCCGCCCCACCGGATGGCCGCGTCGTGCCACCTGCCGGGTTCGATCTTCACGGGCGACGTCACCTCGACCGATGTATTCCGCTGGCTCTGCACCACAAACGTGAGCGCGCTGCCTTCCATTATTGCCAGCGAGTAATTGTTCACCCGGCTTCCCAACACGCGCCCCACGCCGATTCCCGTATTGAACAGGACCCCCGGTCCGTCTTCCCTGCTCTCCCCATTCTGCCGGAAACGCATCTTCAATTCGCCGGATCTGGGATTAAAGCAGGGTCCGCGTTCGTACTGCAGACAGTCCCGTCCATTCAACCGCGCAAATCCCCCACCCCGTCTTCGCGTCAACTTTACCCCGCGGCGTCGGCGTCTCAGGCCCGTCACCAGGATGGGCGACGCCCCCTTCAGCAGCCAGTATTCCTGGTCCGTTCGAACGGACCGGACGCGCAGCCGGTCGAAACGCTCATCCCTGTCAAGCCGCTTCAGAAACGCAACGATCTCGTTTTGTCCGCCCACGAAGGGAAGACTTCCGCAGGCCACCGGCTGCGCTTCTTCCGCGGAGATCGACTGCAGGACCGGATATCCGGACCACTGCACGTGCAGGTTCAAATACCCGTGGGCGCCCCCGCCCTTGTATCCGGTCACGCTGCAGACGACCGCGTCCGTCTTCCAACCACTGCGCAGGATCCCCGCCTCGCCGTAGTGCGCCCGCATGAACATCCTGGAAAGCGGCAGGTTCTCCCTGCGACGCGATGGACGGAACGCCGGATCGCAGTAGCAATAGGCGTAGGGACCGTACGAGACGATGCACTCTGCCGTGGTGCCCTTCACGCCCATTCCGAATCTGTATAGCCTCCCCAGTCTCGGATCACCGAGCGCCACGTCGCGCATCTCCCCGTCTCCCGCCTCCTGCGCCAGGCGAAGCAGGGTCACCGAACACGCATTGAGCTGGCTGCCCGTGATCACGTTCGAATTCTGCGGATAATAGACCCTGTCTTCGATCACCCTCGGCGGTGCCAGGTGGTACCGGAACCACTTCAGAGGCCGTTCCAGGCGCCTCGGGAACGCCCTGTAGAGATCCTCTCCGGTCAAATTTCGCAGCGCGTCGGCGAAATGAAGCATCCACAGGTTTTCCCACGGCCAGAACGAGGCGCCGTCGCCGGGCTCGCCGTCCCGCCCGCAGCCATGGGGCATCACCCCGGCACGAAACCGGTCGATGACGGCCGCCACCCATGCCTCGGCATCGGGATGTGTCCCGAGCAGATGCAGTGCCGCCACGCCGAAATGCCCGTTGTCGACCACGGCGTGGTGCCGTCCGTCGGACGAATGCCTGGACCGTTCCACGTCGGGCCACCAGCGCTCCATCAACCGCACGAGGCACGCGGTCGCCCGTTCTCTCTCAGCGTCCGGCAACACGTCGTCCAGCAGGTCCAGGGAGAGCGCAAAGGCCTGCATATAGCGATTTGCGGTGTAGAAATGCTCCTCCACGCGGTCGCTGTGTTCCCAATCCGCGGCTGCCCGCATCCAGTCTCTCGCTCGTTTCAGCCAGCGCGGATCTCCGGTCAGCCGCCACGCGAACGCGAAGTTCTCGATGAGCGCCGTTGCGTGCATCCCCGTATAGAACGTGAGGTACAACTGGTGGTAAGGATGCGGGCTGTCCGGCCGTTCGGGGATCCGTTTCCACGGACGCTGAGGATAGTATTCCTCGCAGTCCGCGAGGATGTTTCCGAGGATGCGTTTTCGCGCCGTATCCTCCGGAAGATCGAATTTGTACTCAGGATCGTCGATCGGACGGTACAGCCGGGGATATTTCTCGCGCAGAATCCGGGTCACACGCTGACTCCATGTTGTGAAGAATTCGTTAAATGTCACCTGGCGCGGGTTGACGGCTGCGCATGTTCAACGCACGCGCGCAGCCCGCACGGCATCCACGGAAAACGTGCCATCAGGGCAATAGACCGACACGATGACCTCCGGCCCGATCGCCTGAAGCTCGAGGACGACCTTTTTGCCCTCGCTGCCAACCGAAACAATTCGCGCTGCCTTCAGCGGAGACGGCTTGAGAACGGGCGGGTTGTCGTGCGTACTGAAATACTCGATCCGCAGACGACACGGCCCCGGGGTCCTGATCGACCAGGTATGGAATCCGGGCGGATACGACCCGCCCAGGTAGTGGCCGCCCACGTAAGCGGACCCGTTCGTCACCATTCTCAGTACGTCGCCGTAATTCCCGTCCACCTCGCCGATCCGCATCTCTTCCCTGTCTCTCAAGTCCGCATCCACCGGATACGATACCGGGTCGTTGTGTCCGTAGGCGATGGGAAATGTCTCCGCCATGTATTTCCGGTAGAGGTCCATGATCGGTGTCTTGTACCTGTCCTTCAGGTAATCCGCCTCCACGGCTGCAACCCCGTGGGACCGGACCGCAGCGTCGTACCGGCCGATCCAGGGCTGTTCGACCACCTTGAAGGCCGTCCAACGGTCCGCCGACATCACGAGATCGTGGAAGGACGCGATTTCTCCCGTGCCGTCATACGCCTCCCTCGAATAGAAGAACAGACCGAACGTGGGGTCCAGCAGATGCCATTTGCCGTCGTAATACACCTCGCTGATGGCATGGCTGCCCATGATCGGACGGAGATTGAACGCGCCGATATACCGGGACGGCAGCCCGACCATCCGGCAAAGAACCCGGTGCACGTGCGAGAGCCCGCCGCAGATCGCATAGCCCTCCTTGATGATCTTTGTGGCGGACCCACCGTTATTCTTGAGTTCGAGCGCCGAGGCGGCGTAGCGCAGAATCGCGATCCCCTTCTGCTCGTCCGTCAACCCCCCGGTTCCGTCCGGAAAAATGCTTTTCAGCACCTCCTCCAGGAATCCCCGGTCCTCTTCGGATGAAATCTCCAGATCTTCGGGTACAGGCATCGTACGAAAGGGGAGCGTCTGTCCTTTCTCCGCTGACGCCATGGCTGATGCGGGACCCAGCAGCACCGCAAAAAACACCGGCACAATCAGAAATACGGAAAACATGGGAGGCCTCCATTCAATTGCGACACCTGTTTTCGTCAAAGATACGCACCGTACGGCAATACGGCAAGCCGCGAAAGGCAGATCGGCGTATCTCAAAAGGAATCCGCTTGACAGAGACGGCCCCCGCCGGTAACTTTGCATTCAAATTTTCCGACCGTCGCGCCCCGTTTCAGGGGTTTTCAACGTGTCGCCGAGTTGCTGTTTTTTTCGGATTGGGGCTTATGAGCCCGGCCACGCCAATTCTCCTCCGGAACGGACGAATCATCGATCCCGCCAATGCGGTAGACACGTGTGCGGACCTGCTGATTCGCGACGGGCTTATCGACAATATTGCTGCCGGAATCGAACCCCCGGCCGGCGCTCAAGTCATCGACGTTTCCGGAAAGCTGGTCGTCCCCGGTCTCATCGACATGCACGTCCACCTGCGGGATCCCGGGTTTCCGGAGAAAGAAACCGTGGAAACCGGGTGCAGGGCCGCGGCTGCCGGGGGGTTTACCGCGGTCGCCTGCCTGCCCAACACCGACCCGCCAATCGATTCCCCGGAAACCGTCGAATACATTCTGAATAAAGCCAGAAATGCGGATGCGAGGGTCTATCCGATCGCCTGCGCGACAAAGGAGATGGCGGGAAGAGAACTCACCGACGTCGATGCGCTTCTGGATGCCGGCGCCGCCGGTTTTTCCGACGACGGTCTTCCCATTGAATCCGAAGCCGTCATGCGCGAACTCATGCGCGTTTCGGACCGGCGTGGTTTTGCCGTCTTCCCGCACTCAGAGGTGTTCGCGCTTACAAGGGGCGGGCACATGCACGAAGGCGCCGTGTCTCGCGAGCTGGGCATAAAAGGCATGCCGGCTGAAGGCGAGGCGGCGATGGTCGAGCGGGACATCAACCTGTTGCGCTCGGTTGGCGGGCGCCTGCACATCCTCCATATCAGCGTTCGGCGCGCCGTGGAACTCGTTCGCCGCGCAAAATCGGAGGGTCTGGACGTAACGTGCGAAGCCACACCGCACCACGTCGCGCTCACGGATGACGACGTGCTTGTTTACGGTACGCAGGGCAAGATGAGCCCTCCACTGCGTTCGGTCGACGATCGCGATGCCCTGCTCGAGGGACTCGCCGACGGGACCATCGATGCACTTGCCACAGACCACGCGCCGCACACGGTTACGGAAAAACTCCAGTGCTTCCCCGACGCTCCCAACGGAATCCTGGGGCTGGAAACCGCCGTGGGGACCATTTTCACCCATCTTGTTGAACCCGGCATCCTTTCCGCATCCGAAGTTATCCGGATGCTTACTGCAACACCCGCGCGGATCCTGGGTGCAGCCGGCGGCACCCTGACTCCAGGAGCGCCGGGAGACGTCACGGTTATCGATTCATCGCTCAGCTGGACCGTTGACACCCAAACGTTCCGCTCCAGGTCCCGGAACACGCCCTTTCACGGTCACACGCTGACCGCCATGGCCATTCTCACGATCCTCGGCGGACGCGTGACCCACAACGCGGGTGAACACACAGGTCGTCCGCCCTGCGCCGTCTGATGCGTGACACCGTACCGGAGACCGTCTAACAGACCTGAGTGCAGCACCCCTGAGGAGCGACCCCCGTCCATGAAAGCAATACTTGCCCTGGAAGACGGCACCTGTTACGAAGGAGAGTCATTCGGCGCGCCCGGTGAATGCGTGGGCGAGGTCGTCTTCAATACCAGCATCACGGGGTACCAGGAAATCCTCACCGACCCGTCCTACAAGGGTCAGATCGTGACCATGACCTATCCCCTCATCGGAAACTACGGCGTCAATCCTGACGATGTCGAGTCCGCGCGGCCCCAGGTTGAGGGATTCGTGGTCAGGGAATACTGCGAACTGCCCAGCAACTGGCGCTCGAACGAATCTCTCGGCGACTACCTGAAACGCAATGACGTCCTGGGCATACAGGGGATTGACACACGGGCGCTGACGCGGCGCATCCGCACCGAAGGCGCCATGAAGAGTGTCCTGTCCACCCTGGATCGGGACCGGGGCAGCCTGGTCGATAAGGCCAGGAGGTCGCCAGGTATGGTGGGACGGGACCTTGCGCGCGCGGCCGGTTGCAGCGAACCCTACCGCTGGACCGAAGGCCTTTTCAACTATGAGAACGGGCGGACGGAGACGCAACGGGAAGACCCGCGATTCCGCGTGGCCGTCTACGATTTCGGCGTCAAGCGGAACATCCTGCGGTACCTCGTCAGCCGCGGCTGCGACGTCACTGTATTTCCGGCCGACTCGCCGGTGGATCAACTGCTGGAAATCGACCCGGACGGAATCTTCCTGTCGAACGGACCGGGCGACCCCGAACCGCTTACGTATG
>LXNJ01001161.1_pt1 | contig 16176 bp, 20 predicted proteins | sample 809081 | NCBI WGS metagenome assembly LXNJ01 (sample SAMN04870510, study PRJNA318959) | sponge metagenome | biome: sponge; feature: marine sponge reef; material: water | host: Petrosia ficiformis | place: Greece: Milos, Mediterranean Sea | collected 2013-05-29 | depth 5-7 m
ACAACTTGAAGCTTGAATGCTTCACTATACCTTAAAATGCTTCTTCTTTCTATCATACGTTAACACTTTTTAAGTGTCAACTTTTTTCAGGACGGTACACAAATGGGTCAGTCTAATAAGTCCTTTGTTGAGAGCTTTCGAGTTCTTAGAATACCCAATTCAAATAAATATAGACTCCGGGTACAGCAAATAGCAGGCTATCAATCCGATCAAGCACTCCGCCGTGACCAGGGAAGATCCAGCCAGAATCTTTTACATCGGCAATGCGTTTGATCTTACTTTCGAAAAGATCTCCAAGTGTCCCCATTGAACTAACGATTAGAGCGACCGCCAATAAATCAATGGAGTCTAAATCGGTGTGGAAGTAACTTAATATGAGGGCGGCAAAGAGACAGAACAACATGCCACCCAAAGTTCCTTCTATGGTCTTTCGTGGAGAAATGTCTGAGGCTAAGGGAGTACTCCCCAACCATTTTCCGATCAGATAAGCAAAGGTGTCATTGCACCATAAAAAAATAAATATGGTAAGTAATACAAAAGGTCCTTGTTCGAGCGCTGGATGTTGATGAATCCCGATGGAAAGTCCTAGAGGAAGAGCCAAATATGCTGTCGCCATGAGTATTCCTCCAAGTTCTCCTAAGGCGCTAGATTCCGGCCTATTTAAAAACAGTAAGCCCGGAATGGCCAAGGCAATTAGCGCAGGGACGGCTCCTTCTGAAATATTGGTGAATTGGAGAAAAAGAGCGAGGAAAACCCCAACAGGCATGATGGCCCAAATCAATGGTGCCCGATTTTCGCTGGCTTGTGACAATCCATACCATTCAATTAAGCCGAGAATGAGTAAGGCCATGGCGAAAAAGGACCAGGAATAAGCACCCCATTGAGCAAAGAGAATAATTAGGACCACATAAACGGCCCCACTGACGCCACGAACCATCATCTGGTTCATAGCTGACTTTTTTCGATGATTTGACGCGCCTGTTCTTCGTTCTCAGGCTTCACTTTAAGTTCGAAATAACCTATCGGATACATGGAGTCTTTTTTGGGAATAATGAAAACCTCAATTTCTTCATTCTCCAATAAATCGCGCGCAATTTCGACTTGATATTGCTTGTCCGTAGTATATACTCTTATCCAATTTTCTGCCATCACAATTGATCTTCAACTAGTAATAAAAAAACGTCCTTTTGATCTTCGGATTGATATTTTTTATCTGTGGATTCGCCTTGGAGCTTTGGACCGCTAATATCGGTGATCATAGAGGGGATGTCTCCACCTTTATATCGCTCGCGAATGCCTTTAAGTCCTTCACCTAGATTTTCCACTATTTGCGACGTATATCCTATAACGATATGATTATTCGGTAGCTTATCTAACTTCTTTCCTTGTGTTTGCCGGCTCGTAATCATAATTCCTCCGTTGAAGGCGATTAGAAACTCACATCCATGAACGAAGGCATCAAATTGCAAAGAATCCTTTAGACTGTATTTGATGTTTGATCGGTCTAATACAGAGAAAAGGGCGGGATCGTGACAGAAAACTTCCTCTAGGCCATATTCTGTAATTACAGCATACACACCATTCAGAAGCTCTTCCTCAGTCGAACAATACAGAAATTTGCCACTGTATTTCGTAAAGGCACGGGCAAAGCGTACGTCAATGGGGTCCTTCTCCTGGGGGAGATACCTTCCCTTGCTTCCTGAATCAATTGACCCTTCGTTTTCAAGGTTTTCAGGACTTTCGCCTTTCCCTAAGAACCATTTACGGGTTTTACTTAAGAAAGATTCTTTTTCACTCATATATTGGCAGCACTGTCCGGAGAATCTTCTTTCTCCTTCTCTGCAATATCGGAGTTTTCATCTTCGGACTTCACAACCTCATCCGAAGACTTATCCTCAGATTTATCAACGACATTCTCCTTTTTTGGTGCCGGCATTTCTTTTTCCAGCCAGAGTCTTTTTCCGAAGATTTCTTCCAAATCTTCTTTGAAAACAACCTCTTCTTCCAATAAGCGATTCGCCAGCTGGGTCAATTTGTCCCTGTTGTCTTCCAAAAGCTTGATAGCTCGGTCGTAGGCCTCTTCTATGATTTTCGAAATTTCTTGATCAATAATCTCGGCCGTTTTCTCGCTATATGGTTTTTGGAAGGTGTAGTCGTTCTGTCCACTACTGTCGTAATAGGTTATGTTTCCAATACGATCATTCAAACCGTAAATGGTCACCATAGCCTGAGCTTGACGGGTCACTTTTTCAAGATCACTCAATGCTCCTGTAGAGATCTTTCCAAAGATCACTTTCTCAGCAGCTCGCCCACCCATTGTGGCGGTCATCTCATCCATCATTTGTTCTCGCGTGGTGAGTTGACGCTCTTCAGGAAGGTACCATGCCGCACCAAGTGAACGTCCACGAGGTACGATGGTTACTTTAACCAATGGAGCAGCATGTTCGAGCAACCAACTTGTTGTCGCATGACCTGCTTCATGGAAGGCAACTGTCTCTTTCTCTTCTTTAGAGATGATCTTATTCTTCTTCTCTAATCCACCAATAATTCGGTCGACAGCATCCAAGAAGTCTTGTTTGTCAATCGATTCTTTGTCATTTCGAGCGGCAATCAGTGCGGCTTCGTTACACACATTGGCAATATCGGCACCTGAGAATCCTGGAGTTTGTTTGGCCAAGAATTCTGGATCAACCGTATCTGCTACCACTTTATCCTTGAGGTGAACATCAAATATTTCTTTGCGCTCATTCAAATCTGGTAGATCAACATACACTTGTCGATCGAATCGTCCAGCGCGCAATAAGGCTCTATCCAATACATCAGCTCTGTTGGTAGCGGCCATCACAATGACGTTGGTCTTTGAATCAAATCCATCCATCTCCGTCAGTAACTGATTCAAGGTGTTTTCCCTTTCATCATTAGCGCCCGTCACAGAATTTCTTCCTCTTGCCCGACCCACTGCGTCAATCTCATCAATGAAAATGATCGCAGGAGATTTTTCCTTGGCTTGTTTAAATAAGTCGCGCACTCTGGACGCCCCAACTCCCACAAACATCTCCACGAAGTCCGAACCGGATAGGCTAAAGAAAGGCACTTTGGCCTCTCCAGCTACCGCTTTGGCTAGTAGGGTTTTACCTGTTCCTGGAGGGCCTACCAATAGGACCCCTCTCGGAATACGTCCACCCAATCGAGTGTATTTTTCCGGATCCTTCAAGAAGTTGACAATTTCTTGGATTTCAACCTTCGCTTCTTCAAGACCAGCGACGTCTTTAAAAGTGACTCGGATTTTTGTTGTTGGGTCAAAAAGTTGAGCTTTCGACTTGCCAATACTAAATATCTGGCCTCCAGGTCCGCCTCCGCCACTCATTCTTCTCATAATGAATATCCACAAGGCTATCATGATGACGATAGGGAATACCCAGCTGAGTACATCACCCCAAACGTTTTCTTTGGTTTCATAATCGATGATGACTTTGTCCTCTTCGGCCACGTCTATTTGGGCGACCTTCATGTTTTCGTCGAACACTTGTACATCGCCCACATTAAATTTATAGTGTGGGCCGGGATTTACTCCAGAACCAAATGGCTGTTCCTTAACGGCTTTGTGCTTGGAGTCGTCGAGGTATTGTCTTTTAATATAAACGTAGGCTTCCTCCTTATTGACAACCACAATTTTTTCAATTTCCTGATTGATCAGGAAATCGTTCTTTACCGTATGCCAGTTGGTGTCTTGTACATTGCTGTACATTCCACTGAACATTTGTAGTAGGATAAAGAAGATGAAAATCGCGGCGTAGATCCAATACAGATTGAATCGTTTCTTTGGTTTCTCCGGTCCGTCACCTTGGGGTTTGTTTTTAGAGTACTGATCCTTCAGGCGGTCAAACTGACCTTTATTTTTTTGTTCGCTCATTCGTATGTTAGAGTTTCTCTTCAATTTGGTAGCTCGGAGCATCGCCCCACAATTCTTCCAGTCCGTAAAATTCTCGACTGTCCTTTTTAAAGACATGAACTACCGTGTCGACGAAGTCAATCAAAACCCATTCCGCATTCTGCCTTCCTTCAATGTGCCAAGGCTTTTCTTTTAAGACCTCAAACGGCTTTTTTTCCACGGAACTTGAAATGGCATTGATTTGTGTATCTGAATTTCCTTCGCATATAACAAAGAAAGAGCACGAAGAGTTCTCAAGTTCTCTTAAATCCAGAACAATAATGTCTTTCCCTTTTACATCTTCAATCGCATCAACGATTAGCTCGACTAAAGGTGAAAAGTCCGTTATCTTTTTATTCGCCATTTCTGAGTTTTAATTGTTTCGCAAAAGTAGGAATTCCCTACTATTCGCGGACTTTTGCTGAAGTATTTTCAGATATTCGTGCAATGCCAAATCCCGATTGGAAATCGAGTCTTTTAATTCTTGAATCCGTTTCAAGCACCAACAGCTATTTGAAGGAATTATCCGTTCATGAATCACTCGAAGAAGGATTGGTTGTATTTGCACATGAGCAAATTCAGGGAAGGGGTGAAGGAGCAAATACCTGGTATAGTCAAGCAGGAAAAAACCTCATACTGAGCGTATTTCTTCGTCCAACTCAAATTTCCGTGACCCGCCAATTCGACTTGAATATGGTCGTTGCCCTTGCGCTTTGTGACTATTTGGCAGAGAAGGAGATTAATGCAAAAGTCAAATGGCCAAATGATATTATGGTCAATGATTCCAAAATTGCTGGAATCCTCATCGAGAACTCCCTCAAGAAAGGATCAATTGAAGCTAGCATCCTTGGTTTTGGTTTAAATCTTAATCAAACCCATTTTCCAAAATGCAATTATCTCCCGACCTCTGTTTTTCTTTTAAAAGGAAGGGAGTATGACACCAAGAAGGAACTTTATAGGTTGGTGGATATACTTCAAAAAGCATATATTTCATTGAACTTTCAGCGTTCCTCCAGGATACGACAACAGTATATGAAACGACTGTATGCCTTAAATGAAGTCCGATTATTTAGGCAGGGAGAAAATACCTTTTACGGTCAAATAGTAGGAGTTAAGCCCAGTGGTCGTTTGGTAATTAAAAAAAGTGATGGTTCATCAGAAAGTTATGGGTACAAGGAAGTTCAGCTCTTGAAAAGAGATTAAATAGATGGGAGCTTATCCGTCAAATCTTCGATAAATTTCTTCAAAGGTCGCTCCACCATCATTTTCATCATTGGATTGAATTCTCCTTCGAAGTACATCTTTACTTCTGATTTTGATTCATCCACAGACTTCATATCTGCAAAGAGCTTAAATCCAATTTTCCCAGAGCTATCTTCAAGTACAATTCGATTTGGTGCAGTGCGCTCGATCACGTTCAGATCAACTTCCGGAAGTCCTTTAATGCCGAATTTGAAACGGTTTTCTTCGCCTTTAAAGCTCACTACTTGATCAGGCATGATATGCTCAAAATTGTACGCATCAGACAGCCAGGAAAACAAGTCATCGATATTTTCACCTACCACGACTGCCGGACTTTCAATTATAGTTTTAGCCATTTTGATTCCAATTGGATGGATCACGTCTCCACTCTTGAAGCGTCTCCATTTGCTTATCAATAATATAGTGCTTGTCCTTTGCTTCGTTCAGTAGATAATGGTAGTCGCTTAGAGTGAACAATGTACAGTCGGCTTCTTGAAAAGCCTTTTTGCTAATCTCGAATCCATAGGTGAAGATGGCAGCCATACCTTTAGGGACTAAGCCCGCTTCCTTTAGTGCTCCATGCGCTGCTAAGGAGCTCATTCCTGTACTGATCAAGTCTTCAATGATCACGGCTGTTTGACCTGGTTCATAAGCTCCTTCAATAAGGTTTTGACGCCCATGTCCTTTGGCTTTGGAACGTACGTAGGCAAAGGGAAGTCCAAGCCTTTCAGCAACCAATACGCCATGTGCAATGGCACCCGTAGCAACACCTACAATCACATCTGGTTTACCGTATTCGACCTCCACCGCATTGGCTAATTGTTCCTTGACGAAATTTCGAATGATCGGATGCCCGAGGGTCAAACGATTATCGCAATAGATAGGAGATTTCCAGCCCGATGCCCAAGTAAAAGGTTTCTCAGGCTGAAGTTTAATTGCCTTAATTTGCAGTAGGAATTCGGCGGTTTTTGCCGCGATTTCTTCGTTCTTAACCATGCCCCAAATGTATAAAGTTTTCATCCATAATTGTCCCTTATTCATCTCTTCTAAAACGAATTTTAAACATCCTGATATTCATATTTCGGGAGGTGATCATCGTCTTGAAATAGCATCGGAAATTCATAGGATGGCACTTTCAAAAAAGCTTCGAGAACTGTACATCATTGATGATCCCATGCTCTTTGTTCAGGCATTGTGGTCTTTCTTTGATCGGATCGACGCAGCGGGAGGAATGGTTTGGAATCAAAAAGACGAGCTCCTCATGATTCATCGACTTGGGCATTGGGATTTACCTAAAGGAAAAGTTGAGGAGAACGAGGAATGGGAGGAGGCCGCTCAAAGAGAAATTGAAGAAGAATGTGGGTTGACCGGATTGAAACTGAAATCGGAACTCTCGAAGACCTACCATTCCTATACCTTAAAAGGAAAGGAAATACTTAAAGTAACCCATTGGTACAGCTACTCCTATGCGGGTCCAGAAGAATTGGTTCCACAGGAAGAAGAGGGAATAGAGGAAGTACTTTGGTTGAATAAAGATGAAGTGACTAAGCGAAGGGAACTTATTTATCCGTCCCTATATCAACTCCTTGAGGAATAAAAGGTCGCACGTCTCCATTGTTTCTGTAGATATCTCTAATGATACTTGAAGATATCGCAGCATATTCTGGACTGGTCAGGAAGAACAAGGTATCAATGCTCTCTTCCATTGTGTGATTCACATGAGCAATGGCCTTTTCAAACTCAAAATCTGCAGGATTTCTCAGTCCTCGTAAGATGAAGTTGGCACCTTTTTCCTTACAGAAATCAACAGTCAGGCCCTTGAAATGGGTTGCTTCAATTTTGGAATTTCCTTCAAAAGCTTTTTTAATAAAACCAATTCGGTCATCTAAGCTGAACATATAATTCTTATTGGCATTGACACCTACAGCAATTATAATCTTGTCAAATAATGGAAGTGCACGCAAGATGATATCTTGATGGCCGCGGGTGATGGGATCAAAGGAACCAGGAAAAACTGCTACTCTCAATGGCTTGATTTATCAGGTCTTTCAAAGATAGTAAAATTGACACTGCCGTATTTCCGACGATCTATGATCCAATTGTGCTCTAGCTTCATACGTTCGCTGTGCTCAATAATTAACCAAGCTTTTTTCGCCAGAGGAAAGTCTTCATCAATTCGTTTTGAAATTTTCTCCTCATATCCCTTATCATATGGAGGATCAGCAAATATCAAGTCAAATTTCTCTGTTGTTTTTTGAAGGTACTTGAGTACGTCGTATCGATACACTTTGACCAATCGAGCTTCCTCCCATTGTGCCAAGGTCTTTTTTTGAAAAGCGATGCACTTATGATTTATTTCAATAGAGTTGATATCGCTGCATCCTCGACTCAATAATTCATAGCTTATGTTCCCAGTACCCGAAAACAAATCCAAGCACTTTAATTTCTCAAAATCAAATCTGCTCGCAAGGATATTGAACAAGGCTTCCTTTGCCATATCCGTTGTTGGTCGCACGGGAAGGCTAGCCGGTGCAATGATTCTTTTCGATCGGTACTTTCCGCCAACTATTCGCAATGATGCAAGTTGAAGAGGTTGATATGAGGATGATTGTCCGAAGTTCGCAAAGCGGAAGCAAATTGAATGCTTCGATACGTATTGGCTACTTCTACATGTCGTATGTACTTATAGCAGACGGAATATAGGGTGTCCGCCTTTCTAATATTTCCGAACAATTGAATCTTGTGTTCTTCTGGATTCATATTACATTGTTCCATCGCGAAGAGAATGTAGTATAAAAAGTCTTCTGGACTCTGATAGCGGAAGGAATTATAGAGTTGAAGGCGGCTATCTTCGAAACAAAAGATTTCAAAATGATTCTCTTGAACATGGCAACTTAGGCTTCTGCCGCTATGCTTCTCCATTTTCGAAGTCATTTCTAGGAGTAATGGTGTGGAGAAATGAACAATCTTAGCCTCTGGATAGGAAGTTGAGACAGTTTTCTTAAGTGCTGAAGGACAGCTCCAAATGTTGTAAGAATCGAGAACATTGATTCGATCGGCTCTTGAAATATCGCTGCTGTAAATACGATGTGAGAATTCTAGTATGGCCCGTTCGTTCATGGGGTCATAAAACTCTGAAGGAACCAAGGATGACTCTTGATTTACAACACTGAATAACTGCTTGGATGAGCGAAAATCAGCTGCGTATTCCGTTAGAATTTTACCAAGTTTATTCGCATGTACAATCGGATTTGGCATCCGGGCATGCTCAAAGATGTAAAGGGCAACGACTTGTCTTTTCTCTGGGATATAAAGGCTTGCCTTAAAAGACTCCAATCCAATTTCTCCAAAGAGAATTAGGTTCTTGCTCTCTTCAATAGATTTCTCATCTACAATTTGAAGAGTAGGCTCTAGTTTATTGCCAGTTTCCACTTATGGAGGCTTCATTCATAGATCCGATAATCAGATCATCCGCATTGGTAGAAATAAGCACTTTATCCAAACCTCTCAGGAATAATTTTTTACTAGCCACCAATTCAAAGACTTGAACCTTTAGACCCCCTTCTTTAACAATTTGCCCAGCATCCATTTCAAACTCCGTATTCTTTTTCGCGTATGGGATGTAGCGCAAGTCCATAACTTCCAGATCCCTGAAGAGTGAGTCCTTAACATTTACAAGGCCTAGGGTGTCGATGATGATCGTATCTTGAATTTCTGGGATCATGTAAATCTTATTCATCCGTTCAAAGCTCGAATCTCTTTGTTGAACGATCAAAATAGAACCGGTATCAGCAAAGCTCAACAACTCATCAAAATTGTCACTGTAGGTTCCATGCGCGGTTTTGTACGCCAATTGAGCGGAACGAATTTGCATCATTCTCTCAATTACACGCTCTTTACGCATGTTGTACTTTTTATTGAATTGAATCGGAGCTTGAATAATTCCGTATAACCAGTAGCTCAACCCAACTACAACAACGGCCAAAACAATTTTAAGGATGTTGTTCTTCATCTCAATTTAATTCGAATTCCCGCAAATTTACAATTTTTTTAATTGGTAAATTGGTCTCAATCTCTAGTGTTCATGGTAAATTTAGACTCTTAATCATTTCTTAATAGTAGAATTGGATCAACTCAATAAACTGTTTTCAGAAGCTCTTGATTTTACGCCCACTGAGGGGCAGGCTGAACTCTTTCAAAAGTTTGCCAAATTTCTTGAAAGAGTAGATGATCAACATGTTTTTATGATTCGAGGTTATGCGGGAACAGGGAAAACCAGCATGCTGTCTGCTATTACGAAGGTTCTTCCGAAAATTGGCTGGAAGACATCTTTAATGGCTCCAACCGGAAGAGCGGCTAAGGTTTTACAGTCGTACACCTCCAAACCGGCCTTTACCATCCACCGAAGCATTTATGTTCCGGTCGTTCCTGGTGATGTTAGTGGAGGTTACAGAGTTAGAGAGAATCGAGCTAAACGAACCATTTACATCGTTGATGAAGCTTCAATGATTACCGATAAAGGTAGTCCCGAGGGTTTTGGAACCGCATTGGGTTTGCTAACGGATCTAATCGATTTTGTGCGCTCAGGTAAAGACTGTGCATTGGTCTTGGTGGGTGATCCCGCACAGCTTCCTCCGGTAGGAGAAGATAAAAGTCCGGCATTGTATGCATCCTACCTCCGCTCCAATTTTAATTTTTCAGTTCTGGGAATGCAGTTAACCGAAGTTGTTCGCCAAGCCCCTGATTCAGGAGTATTAGCGAACGCCACGGAGATAAGGAATCGAATGATCGCCTCGGATTATGAATTGCCCATGCTTCGTGAATTTCCAAAACAGATGGACCGCCTAAGTGATCCTTGGGAATTTGAAGAGGCTTTACAAGAAAACTTCATTCAAGGTCAGGAAAGGGGAATTATTCTCTGCCGCACGAACAAGCGAGCGAATATGTACAACCAACAAATTCGTGCTAGAATTCGCGCTTGCGAATCGAGAATTGATGCTGGTGATTTGGTCATGGCGGTGAAGAACAATTATTATTGGATTCCAGAGAACGATCAACCTGGGTATGTAGCCAATGGCGATCTGTTTGAAGTTGAGCGCGTGATCGAAACCGAAGAGAAGTATGGGATGAGCTATGCTCGAGTGAATGCCAGGTTCCTCGATTATGAGAATATACCTTCATTCGAATATTTGGTTAATCTCGATTGCTTGGACGTAAATGGCCCCTCACTTTCTAAGCAGCAAATGAATGAGTTGGCCGAGCGCATCCTGCAAGAAGATCAGCCTAGACTAATCGGAAATCCATGGAGTTACATCATGGATCATCCCTATTTTCAAGCCTTGCAAATAAAATTCGCCTATGCTGTAACCGTGCATAAAAGTCAGGGAGGACAATGGCCTGAGGTTTTCATTGAACAAGCTTGGTTGCCTGACGAAACCATCGACTTGGAATATATGGGGTGGTTGTATACCGCTGTTACCCGAAGCACGGAAAGAGTACATTTGCTGGGATTTTCAGAAGACTATTTTATTCAAGAGTAAATGAAATTATTAATCGCCCGATTCATACTTTTTATTAGCGGTTGGAGAATTCAAGGAGAGCTTACCGATGAGATGAGACATTCCGTGGTTATAGCCGCACCTCACACATCCAATTGGGATTTTCCCATCGCTTTGATGTCTTTCTGGCGAATGAAGTTGCATGTGAAGTATTTCATTAAAGACGAGTATACCAAAGGGATGTTTGGTTGGTTCTTTAAATGGACAGGAGCCATAGGAGTCAATCGAGGCCAAAGAAACAACCTGATTGAATATGCCATTGGATTACTCGATAACGACCCCAGCTTATCTGTTTTAGTAACGCCTGAAGGAACTCGTTCACTAGCACGTAAATGGAAAAGAGGTTTCTATCATATTGCCAAAGGAGCCGATGTTCCCGTTACCCTGGGCTTCGTTCATTATAAAAAGAAAAGAGCTGGAATAATGGACATGATTCATTTGACCGATTCGTTTGAATATGATATGCAGCGTATTCAGGATTTCTACAACGAACATACCTTAGCCCGCTATCCAGAATTATGGAATCCTAAGATCTATTAAGCCGATACACGGAATGATTAAAATCGTCGTTAGATAGTAATAATCTTTACCTTGCACCTATGAAGATTCGTCTATTGTCCTTACTGCTTTTGGGCTCGGCATATGCTGCATTTGCTCAGCTCGGTGGACAGGCTACCTACGAGTTTTTAAACCTATACACATCGGCGAGAACGGCCGCCCTTGGCGGATCAGGCTATGCTTTTGAAGATGGTGCCCTAGAGCAAGGATTACTAAATCCAGCATTGATCACTGATGATATGGGGCGTCAAATGGGTTTGAACTACACCAATTATTTGACGGATATAAATTACGGCGAAGCAGCCTACTCTTTCCGCTATAAGAAGGCTGGGACTTTTGTGACCTCCATCAAATACATCAACTATGGACGGTTTGAGCGGGCCGATCCAACAGGTTTAATTACAGGAGAGTTTACGGCTAGCGATTTAGCCATGAATGTAGGATATGCCTATGTCATAGATTCAAATTTTTCAGTAGGTGCCACGGCAAAACTCATATTGTCCAATTACGATCGCTATACATCCTCTGGTCTTGGGACCGATTGGGCCTTTGCCTATCGGGTGCCCAGAAAGAATTTCACAACTACACTCATTCTGAGAAATCTTGGCTTTCAGTTCATGGCTTATGATCAGCAAAGAGAAAATCTGCCTTTTGAAATTGCCATGAGCCTATCGCAGCGTTTAAAGCATACCCCCATCCGATTTTATTTAACGGCTGAGAATCTGCAACAATTGGATCTTTCTTACAAGAATCCTGGGGCGAGTACCGTAGATCCGAGTACGGGTAATACCATTGAACAGGATGTCACCCTTGGGAATAAAATCCTCCGTCATTTTGTAGTTGGTAGTGAGTTGTTTACCAGTAAGGCTTTGAATATTCGCCTTGGATACAACTTCCGTCGTCAATCAGAAATGAAATTGGTGACCAGAAGGAGCAATGCTGGTTTTACTTGGGGCGTAGGCTTAAAGCTTAAAAAGTTTCGATTGGATTATGCTCGAGTAAATTATCATGTAGCTGGGGCATCAAATCAGTTTAGTTTCACAGCAAATTTGGATGAGTTACTTGGATTTTAATGGGTAAGATTACAATAGCCATCGACGGATTTTCATCTACTGGTAAAAGTACATTGGCCAAGGATTTGGCTGCCCTGCTTGGATTTGTATATATCGACAGTGGGGCCATGTATAGAGCGGTAGCCTTGTATGCAAAGGAGGAAGGTTTGATTAACGGGAAAGTAAACGAAAAGGCCCTTTTTAGTCATTTGGATGATTTAGAAATAAGCTTTGAATACAACGAGGATCGAAAAGCTTCTGACCTAATCTTGAATGGTCGAAATGTGGAGAACTCCATTAGGACTATGGAGATTTCTCAAATAGTGAGTCGGGTGAGTGCTTTAGGCCCTGTGCGCGAAAAACTTGTAGCTCTTCAAAAAAAATCGGGACGGAATAGAGGAGTGGTAATGGATGGAAGGGACATAGGCACGGTTGTGTTTCCGGATGCCGAATTGAAAATATTCATGCAAGCCGACGGAGAGATTAGAGCACAAAGGCGCTTTAATGAACTCCAAAGAAAGAACATGCCTGCCAAGATTGAGGTCGTCCGTGAAAACCTACAAGAAAGGGATCGCATTGATATGAATCGGGCGATTAGCCCACTCAAAAAAGCCGATGACGCTCGCATACTGGACAACTCCAGTCTCAATCACGAAGAACAGTTACAAATCGCCTTGCGCTGGGCCAAAGAAGCCATGAACTCATGATACATAGAGAAGGATATAAGATTATCATATTTAGTCTTTTGGGATTGTTTTTACTCAACTGGGGAATTTCAGTGGTCGTTCCTTTCCTTTGGTTGAAGTACGTGCTGTTCGTTGGCTTGTGGGTGCTTTTCTTCCTGATTGTTTGGTTTTTCAGGGTTCCTCCCATAAAACCTACCATAGGCGAGGATCTAGTTGTTGCACCTGCCGATGGAAAAGTTGTTGTGATTGAAGAGGTTGTGGAGAAGGAATACTTCAATGGTCCGCGAAGACAATTGTCCATTTTCATGTCACCCCTCAATGTGCATATCAACAGAAATCCTGTTGGAGGTAAGGTGAAATTGGCCAAATATCATCCAGGGAAATATCTGGTGGCTTGGCATCCTAAGTCCTCAGAAGAGAATGAGCGGACTACGGTTGTTATTGAAACACCGAAGCACGAAATTCTTTTTAGGCAAATAGCGGGAGCTGTTGCCCGTAGAATCTGTTACTATATCAAGGAAGGCGATGAGGTCGGGCAATGCGACGAAATGGGATTCATAAAGTTTGGCTCTCGGGTGGATGTATTTATCCCTTTGGAGGCCGAAATCTGTGTTGAATTGGATGCCGTCGTTAAGGGAGGCCAGACCATACTCGCAAAACTCCCATAATCCTCCACGATGAATTCGCTTTGCGAATTATCGTTGGTAATGGGGAATAGATGTTCTCATTGGTAGATCAACAACAATTCCTGCGTTTAGAATTCTTCCTAAAAATCCTACATCCTAAATCTTGGTTTTTTTATTCAAATAAGAGGTCTTCATCGATTTGAAGATCTTCCAAGAAACGTTCTGCAGATATAATGTGGTCGTGCATGAGTTCGTCATTTTCCAAGAATGGAACTTCCTGACGGAATGCCTCAACAAAACCCTCAATAAAATCGGAGCTTCGTTTGGGTCGACGGAATTCCAGGGCCTGAGCCGCGTTCATAAGCTCAATAGCCAAAATGGATCGTAAATTTTTCATCACTTTGGCGCACTTGGTAGCCGAATTAGCGCCCATGCTCACATGATCTTCCTGACCATTGCTTGATACGATGCTGTCAATGGAAGCGGGAGTACATAATTGCTTGTTCTGACTTACAATACTTGCTGCCGTATATTGGGGAATCATGAAACCGCTATTCAATCCTTTGTTTGATAGTAAGAATTCAGGTAATCCTCTGTTTCCAGATATTAATTGAAAGGTGCGACGCTCAGAAATACTTCCTAATTCGGCACTTGCAATAGCCAAATGATCCAGTGCCAAAGCCAATGGCTGGCCATGGAAGTTTCCACCACTAATCACTTTACCCTCGGCCGGGAAGATGGTTGGATTATCCGTTACAGAATTTACTTCGGTCACTACAACATTTTTAACGTATCGAATGGCGTCTTTTGTGGTGCCATGAACCTGAGGAATGCAGCGGAAAGAGTAGGGGTCTTGTACCGAAGTTTTTTCGCCATTCAATATCTCCGATCCACTGAGAACTTCTCTAATACGTTGAGCGGTGCTGATCTGGCCTCTATGCGGTCGAACCATGTGCAGTTCTGGCTCAAAAGGCTCTGGTCTGCCGTCAAAAGCCTCCAATGAAATTGCACCTATAACATCAGCCAAATAACTTAATCGGTGCGCTTCTATTAAACACCACACCGCATGTGCACTCATAAACTGTGTGCCGTTAAGCATGGCTAAACCTTCTTTTGATTGAAGGGAAATTGGATTCCAGTTTTCCTGCTTGTATAAAAGCTTAACCGAGCGTGCTTCGCCATTCACCCAACACTCACCTTTGCCCAGAAGGGGAAGGGTAAGATGTGCCAGTGGGGCCAAGTCTCCAGAGGCACCCAGGGATCCCTGTTCGTAAATGACCGGAATCCAGTCGTTATTGTACAGTTCAATTAAGCGATTGATGGTCTCGAGTCGAACACCAGAATGACCTAAACTCAATCCGTGTATTTTTAAGAAGAGCATCAATCGTCCGATCGCTACGGGAATGGTATCGCCCGTTCCACAGGCATGACTGAGTACAAGGTTTTCTTGAAGTTTTTCCAATTGATCCTTGTCAATCTGTACATCACATAAAGATCCAAAGCCCGTATTAATACCGTAAATAGGGGAATCGCTTTCGGCCAAATAGGTGTCCAAAAATTTCCGGCTATCAGAGATCAATTGGGCCGACTGCTCACTCAAATTGATTGAATCAGATCCATAGATTAATCGGTGCAAATCTTTAAGTCCTAGAGGGTCGGGTCCAATTGTATGCATGATTGAAATTTTGCCAAATTTAATCTTCTGAATAATATTTCACAGCACCTTGAACAATCAAAAATTGCGCTGAAATATAGGTAAGCATGATATAGACTCCAGATCTAGGAATGGCCATGGAAAACTTGTTGAGGGCCAGTATGCTATCGGACCCTAGAAAGAGCAAGGCACCTACCAGAATAAAGATATACGAGCTCTTATTGGTCCGTTGATAGCGAGTGGCTGCTTTAACGCTCATCCCCGTAATGACAAGACCATAAATGAGCACGGGCCAAATCAGATCAAGATGCTCAGGATTGGACCTCATGCTGGGAATTAGATCCAACATCAAAAAGAAGAAATAGATCAGAAGAGGTGAAACTAAAATGAGGTCAAAAATTGTGCTTTTTGTTTGGTCGCTATTTCTTCCTTGAGAGAAGGCAATCAGATAGGATAATTGAGCAATGAAAAATGCGGCTAACCCTGGCATGAAAAAGATGGGAGCTGTTCCCATAAGTAAAACATCTCCAATCCAAGAGAAAACAAGTGCTACAAGAATGGCATATTTAAATCGATCGTTGGACATTTTCGTTTGAGAAGCAAAAAAAAGAAAGAGTAAAGGCAAGAGCAGGGGTTTACTCAAATAAATTCCCAGATTGCATTCCATCAACTCAGAAAGGAGTTCCAAGATGGCTACAACTAGAAATAATATCATACTTTTCTTGGGATTCATGATGTTTTCGATTTTAAACTGAGAAGATCGATTAATGAGTGTCTTGTCCTGAAATAGGTTGACACAATTGATTACTAATTTACACAATAGACCTTATTTGGGACATTTAGATTTAGTCCCCAGTGCGGTCTATTGT
>LXNJ01001162.1_pt1 | contig 16164 bp, 12 predicted proteins | sample 809081 | NCBI WGS metagenome assembly LXNJ01 (sample SAMN04870510, study PRJNA318959) | sponge metagenome | biome: sponge; feature: marine sponge reef; material: water | host: Petrosia ficiformis | place: Greece: Milos, Mediterranean Sea | collected 2013-05-29 | depth 5-7 m
CGCGATGTAGTAGCTGCTCAGCCTGGCCACCTCGGCCACCCGCGGATCTCGACGGTCCTCCGAGGCGGTCACCTCGTAGAGGGCACGCGGCTTCTCCACGAGGACCTCGGCGACGGAGTCGGGGGCGAGATCGTGTTCGGCAACCAATTCGAGCATCGCCTCGATCTCGGCGTGGAGATACCGAGTTGTCGGGTAGACCTTGAGCCCGGTGCGGGTCACCTCGAACGGCTCCCCGAGACGGTGCAGCACTCCCGGGTCCGGGTCCACGCTCTCGGCGTTGAGGAACCCGTAGGGCGCCTCGATGATGCGGGGCGAGCCCCGCATCCCCTCGGCCGCCAGCATCGCGGCCGAGAGGCCGACGCTGGCCTGCCAGCCGCTGAGCAGGGGCCTGCACCAGTAGCCGGGCGAGAGGAGTTCCAGCGACACCGTGCCCCCGCAGGCCATGAAGGTCGCGATCCCCAACGAGTCCGCCATCTGACTGCGGGGAAGCCCCAGGATCTTGGCTGTCTGAAGCGCGGCGCCCACTGAGTTTGCCTGGGTGCTGTCGACAACGCCGTGACCCGGATTGAGAGCCATGCCGAGCTTGCCTATCGCCTCGAAGCCGGCGGCGACTCCCACCGCAAAGGCTTCGAAGCCGACTCGTGTGACCTGCGCAGCGGCGAACGCGGCCCCGTAGACGGTGGGCCCCAGATGGGTTGGGGCGCTCCAGCGGTGCACGTCCATCAGGTTGAGCGCGTGCGCGAAGGCGCCGTTGGCCAGTGCCGCGTATTGCGGGAGGGCGTCGAAGCCGGCACCCACCACCGTTGCCGAGCCCGGATGCGACCGGGCGAAGGCGACGACCGGTGCCAGTCCCTCGGTGCTGCTGTCGCCCACGCCCCGGCCGCTGGCCCCGGCCAGCGCGATCACAACGAAATCGAGGCAGGTGCGCTTCACGGCCGCCACCACCTCGCCGGGCAGGTCCTCGTAGCAGAGTTCGTCAGCCCATCCACTCAGAATGTCGGTGAGCGGTTCAGTCATGACCACTCGATCCTCGGCGTACCGGAGTTTGTCGCTCATCGGTTCCTCCTCGCGGTCCGGTCTACTCGGCGGTTCTGGTCCCACGACGCAGCCCCTTCATGGGTGCTGCGCCAGGGTGGCAGCGGGCCCTCACGGCTGCCTGCGCAGAACGTATGCGCCGTGGCTCTCGAGCGCGGCCGTCCAGCCCGGTGCGACGACTACGGTGCAAAGAGGCTCGCGGACGAGGGCGGGGCCCACGAGCGGCACACCCACCGGCGCAGCAGACCCCTCAAAGACATCGACCTCGACCGCTTCATCGGCTCCCAGGCGGAGTTCTCGCGTCTCGAGGCGGCGCCACTGCGAGGACGCTCCCAGCTCCCAGTCGATCTTCGGCAGCGGGCGATGCACTGTGGCCCTGACCGACAGGCTCACAAGCTCGCAAGGAGTCTCCGGCTCCGAGTACGCATACCGATTGTGATGGCGGACGTGGAAATCCTCGACTGCTGAGGCGATGGTGCCCTCGTCCACCTCCCCGCTGTCGATCGGGACCATGATCTCCCAGAGCTGCTCGCGGTAGCGTAACTCGAAGCCGTGCTCGACGTGGAGGTCGTCCTCCCGGTATCGCAGGCCCACAGCGCGATCGGGCTCGACCTCGTCGAGCCCCTCTCCTTGCAGCCGGGCGATCAGATCGGCTTCGAGGCGGTCGAGAGCCGAGCCGATGGCGGCTGCGTCCGCCGCCGCGCCGAGTTGGGTCGGGAACGAGCGCCGCATCTCGTAGACGACATCGGTGACGATTGCGCCGAGCGCGCACAGCGTCGAAGCGGCCTTGGGCACGATGACCTCGGTGATCCCGAGTTCGTCGGCGATGGCACAGCAGTGCGCGGGGCCTGACCCCCCGCCCGCGATCAGAACATAGTCGCGCGGATCGCGGCCCTCCGCGACGGTGATGTCCCGCACCGCTTGGGCCAGGTCGATCGTCAGCACCCTCCGAACCCCCGCCGCGGCATCGCCCGTCTCCACGCCCACTTCGGCGCCGAGGCCGCCCAGTGCCCCGGTCGCCGGGCCGAGGCTCAGCGAGAGGTCCCCGGCGATCGGGCCCTCCCCGTAGACTCCGAGGGCCAGATTGGCGTCTGTGACCGTGGGATCCGGGCCGCCGAGGCCATAACAGGCGGGACCCGGCACAGCTCCGGCGCTGCTGGGCCCGACGCGCAGGATGCCGGCGTCCACATGCGCGATGGAGCCGCCGCCACCGCCGACCGAATGGACGTCGACCATGGGCAACCCCACTCGCACTCCGTCCACCGTCACCGGTCGCGCCTGACGTATGGTCCCCTCGGTGACGACGCTGGCGTCGAAGCTGGTGCCGCCCATGTCGATGCAGATCGCGTTGCGACGGCCGGCCGCGGCAGCGAAGAACTGAGCCACCGAAGGGCCCGCAGCCGGCCCGGACAACAAGGTGCGGACCGGGACCCTCGTCACCTCGTCAGCATGGGCGACACCGCCGTGGCTTTGAAGATACAGCACCGATCCGGTCATGCCCTCCGCCCGCAGCAGCCGTTCGAGCTGGTCGACGTAGCTGACCACCCGGGGGCCTACGTAGGCATTGAGCACGGTGGTGCTCACCCGGTCGTACTCTCGAATCTCCGGCAGTACCTCCCAGGACGTGGTGACGAACGCCCCCGGCATCGCCTGCGCGCAGATGTCCGCGGTCCGCTGCTCGTGGTCGGCATGCAGGAAGGACCACAAGAAGCAGATGGCGACCGCTTCAATGCCCTCGGCTGAGAATTGCTCGCAGGCGGTGCGCACATCGTGCTCGGAGAGGGGCTCCACCACCTGGCCGCGGCCGTCGACGCGCTCGCGCACGCCGATGCGGTGCCGACGCGGCACCAGGGGCTGCGGCGGGGGAAGGTCGAGTTCGTAGCGCTCCTCCTTGTAGCCGACCCGCATCTCGAGCACGTCGCGGAAGCCGCGGGTGCACAGCAGTCCCGTCCTGGCGCCGGTACGGGTGATGAGCGTGTTGATACCCATCGTCGTGCCGTGCACGACCGTCGCATCGTCCAGCAGTCGGCTCGCATCGACGCCGGCGGCGGAGGCGAACATGCGGATGCCCTCGAGGACGGCGCTGGCGGGGTCGCTGGGATTCGAAGGCGTCTTGACGGTCAGCAGGCGGTTGCGATGGTCGAGCCCCACGATGTCGGTGAACGTGCCGCCGACGTCGATGCCGACGACCGTCGAGGGTTCCATCGCCTATCCCTCGGCCTCTTGGCCCTCAGGATCCCAGCCGTAGACCCTGGCGGCCCGATCCGGGCTGATCAGCCCGTTGTCGATGTCGGCTCGCAGAGCGCCGCGGTCGCGCCGGCGCGGGTCCCCGATGCCTCCACCGCCCGGGCTCTCGCTTACGAGCACCTCGCCGGCGTGAAGGTCGATGACGGTGTGGGGGACGATCGCGTCCACGGACCCGGAGGCGTCCCGCACCGATCGCTTGAATGTGGCTCGATCGCTCTCAAACGCCGCGGGCACATCCTGTCCGGGCGGCGCCAAGACGTAGCCCTCGCCGATGTTGCTGACCACGATCCTCGGCTCCAGCGGCTCCATCTCGAGTGCCATCCCGAAGCCGCCCCGCCACTGACCGGGGCCTTCGGAGTCGGGACGGAACTCGAAGCGGTGGATACGCATGGGGATGCGAAACTCGATTTCCTCCACGTTGCCGGTGCGCATGCCCCCGAAGGTGCACTGCGGGCTGCAGCACGACCAGCCGTCGGTGCGCCACATCGCGCCCGCCCCGCCGATCCCCGACATCGTGGAGAGATGCGAGAAGCGCTCGCCGGTGCGCGAGTCGAGACCTGCGAAGGTCGAGCCGCAGAAATGCGACCAGCCCGCCACCGCCCGTTCCGGGGCGGCCTGAGCGAGTGCCGCCTCAACCGCCTCCATGATGTTGTCGAATGGAGTCGAGGTGGCCATCGACGAGGGGGTCGGCTCTACGGCGTTCACTATCGAGCCGTCAGGCCCGAGGTCGATGTCGACGCAGCGGTACACGCCCCCGTTGTGCGGGGTGTCCTTGGGAAAGACCGTGAGAAGACCGGCATAGATCGCCGATATCGAGTTGCCGAAGTAGCTGTTGAAGTAACGGTCGATCTGGGGGGAGCCCCGCAGCGCCACCGCTAGGCGGTCGCGCTCCACCGTGATCTCCGACCAGATGTCGAGAGGCTCGTCCCCCGCTGGGTTCTCAAGGAACGCGTGGCCCGGGTAGACGCCGTCGGGGAGCGACGCGATGGCCTGGCGGGCCATTTGCTCGCCCCGGTCGAGCAGGGCCGTCATGCCCTCGCGGAGTGCCGCCGTCCCCAGCGAGCCGCTCAACGACTCGAGCCGGCGCTGCGCGACCCCCAGCGCACCGAGCTGTGCACCCATGTCGCCGCGGTGAGCTTCGGGAGTGCGCAGGTTCAACAGCAGCATCGTCAGCACGTCTCGCCGCAGCTGGCCCCGCTCCCAGATCTTCAGCGGGGAGATGCGGATCCCCTCGGCGTATATCTCTCGGGCCAGAGGATTGTACCCCCCCGCCACCGGCCCGCCCGAGTCCGACACGTGGGCCCGCGTCCCCACCCATGCCGCCAGGTCGCCGTCGAGGTACACCGGCTTGAACATGGTCATGTCGGCCTGGTGGCCCCCGCCGTAGGTGGGGTCGTTGACGTAGATCACATCGCCGTCGGAGATGTCGTCCGCGAAGAAGCGGATGACCTCGCCCAGAGCCACTTGCATGGATCCGAGATGGACAGGCTGGTCGTCGCCCTGCACAACCTGCTCGCCGCTGGGATCGAAGATGGAGTTGGAGAAATCGGTGGAGATGGCGATGATCGGGGAGCGGCCCGATCGGACCAGCACCTCGCGCATCTCGCGGATGGCCGACTGAAGCCCTCCCTCGAGCACTGCGAGCGTGATCGGGTCGATCACAGTCCGGCCCCTGTCACGCCCTCGACGGTCTCGGCGCCCGAGGAGGCGCCATCTGCGGTCCCGCGTTCGGGCAACCCGTCACGCCCGCGATCCGAGCAGGTCGGTGAGGGAGCGGATGTCGCCGCTGTCCTCGAGGGTCATCACCGCATCCTCGATCCGCGCGCCGGCCTCGACGCCGATGGTCCTGCCTGCATTGTCCAGGAACTTCGCCTCGATGGCCGCGAAATCCAGGTTGTCCGCGAAGTTGCGGTTGTGCAGGGTGGCGCCGTCGGCAGTCTCGACTATGAGCTCGCCGTCGTAGGAGTCGGGAAACTTGCTGTCCGGGTAGGGCTCGTAGGAGATCCGCCTCGCCATCTCGTGAACCCGAGGGTCGTGCACCACGTCGTCCGCGAGCTGAACTTCGGTGAAGCCGCCGTTCAGGATGGCTGCGGCCAGCACGAAGGGGAGGCTCTCCTGGGCGTCGTGGGCATTCAGCGGTCTCACCCGCCTGTCCGCGGGCTCACAGATAGTGGCGATGGCGCCCTCGGGCACGAGGCACGTGACCCTTTCTATATCGCCGCGGACCAGGCCATGGTGCGCCTCCAGCTCAAAGAGCGCGTTGAGGAACGCCTGGCTGAAATGGCACACCGGGTATCGCTTGCCGGCGATCCGCAGCACCTCCCACTCTCGCCCGAGGGTTGCGAAGAACCGTGGTCGAAGCTCGTTTCCCGGATCCCGCAAGTGTGTCTGGTACAGGCCGTGCCTGCCCTCATACACCGTCGAGGGCCCCTTGAATCCGGCTGCGGCCAAGCAGGCCGCGGTGACGCCGCAGTGGGCGGACCAGGCCCCGTGCACGTTCTTCGTCCATGCGCCCGCCTCCAAGAACTCCAACAGCCCTGCCGCGAAGCTGCCGACGATGCCCTGTGCCGAGGCGTTGTTGGCCGCTGAGAGGCCCATCAGCTGGGCGGCTCCGGCCGCGCTCCCGAAGGCCGTCGCCACGCCGGTCGGGGCGAACCCGGCCTGGTGGATGCCGTCTCGCGCCGCGGCAGCCACGCGAGCTGCCACCTCAAGGGACACCACGTAGCCGAGCAGGAAGTCCGCGCCGGATCCGCCTGCCTCCTCGGTGACGGCCAACGAGGCGGGGAAGGCGCTCGCGGATGCATGAAAGGCACCCTCGAGGTGGGTGTCGTCCCAGTCGAGGGCGCCGACCAGCAGCCCGTTGGCGAAGGCCGCGTCGCGGGCCGCGGCCCGCCGGTCGGAGCTGATGATGGTGCATGTCCCGTTCCCGGTGCCGCCCAGCGACGACAGAGCTTGGCCGCTGACTCGGCCGAGGTCTCCGCGGGCCGCCACCAAAGCCAGCCCCACACAGTCGAGCGACAGTTCCTTGGCGCGCTGCACCACAGGCGCGGGCAGATCCTCGAAGGCAATCGAGGCCGCGAACTCGCCGACGAGCTCGGCCAATGTGATCTCGCCGTCGGGGCTGTTGATCGCTGAGGCCGCAGTAGGGCGAGAACTCGAGGCGCGTGTCATGACTCGCCTTCCTTCATCGGGATCGTCTGTGACGCTAGATCAATCGTCAGACGTATTCAAGAGGGAGCGGGCGTCGACGTCGGCCCGGGACTCGCCGAGACTGACAGCAGCTGCTCGCGGAGTTGCCGTTTGAGGATCTTGCCCGCGGCGTTGCGGGGGAGCTCCTCAACGGCCACGTACCGCCGTGGGACCTTGTGTTTGGACAGCTGCTTGCGGCACAGGGCGTCGAGTTCGCCGTCGGGCACCGTGACCCCCGGCGCCGTCACCAGAACCGCGGTGACGGACTCGCCCCAATCGTCCGACGGCAGGCCGACCACCGCCACATCCCGCACCGCGCGGTGGTGGATGATCACCTCCTCGACTTCCCGGGGATACACGTTCACGCCTCCGGTGATGATCAGATCCTTCTTGCGGTCCACGATGTAGATGAAGTTCTCGTCGTCGGCCACTGCTATGTCGCCGGCCGAGAAGAAGCCGTCCTCGGTGGTCGCCGCCTCCGTTGCGTTGGGATCCTGATAGTAGCCGTTCATCAGGAACGGCGACCGCGAGAACAGCTCGCCGGGCGTGCCCGCCGGAACGGGGTTGTGGTCGGCGTCGAGAAGGCGGACCTCGTTCATGAACCAGGGTGGACCGACGCACTGCTGTTTGCGGCGCTGATCCTCGGGACGCAGGTTCGTCACCACGGCCGCCTCCGTCGATCCGTAAAGCTCGTGCAGTCCCGCGCCGGGAAAGGCGTCCAACGTCCACAGCTTCAGCTCGTGGGGGAAGGCGGCCGCGTTGAAGTACATGGTTTCGAGGCTGGAGAGGTCGAAGCGCCCGATCGCGGACTCCCCGAGATCGCGGATGATGCGGGCGTGGGTGGGCACAAGGAACGTCGACTGGATCCTGTGCCGCTCCACCAGCGTCAGGAACAGCTCAGGGTCGAATGCGCCGAGCATCGCCAGGGTGCCACCGGTGTGCAGAGCGGCGTAGGCGAAGGCGAATCCCCCGCCGTGATGCATCGGCGAGACGGCCATCGTTCGACGCCCCGGCCCGAGCCCCCACTCGAGGGCGGAGCAGTAGAATGTCAGGCACCGTGAGCGGTGGCTGATCATCACTCCCTTGGCCGCTCCCGTCGTGCCCGACGTGTAGGCGATGACGAACGGGCTGGTCTCTTCGACCCATAGGCGGGGATCGGTGGCCGGGCTGGCTTCGAGCGCAGCTTCGTAGGACTCGCCGATCTCCGTGCCGCCGATGCTCAGCTGCGCCCGCATCTGGCCCGACGAGGCCGCGGCCGAAGCGGTCTCCGCGAACGCGCCGTCGGCGATCGCGGCACAAGCGCCCGAATGGCTCACGATGAACGCCGCCTCGCTCGCCGTCGAGCGTGGGTTGATGGGCACCATGACCATGCCCGCCTTGGCCACTCCCGCCGCCACCTCCGGGTACTCGAGTCGGTTGCCGCAAATGAAGGCGACGCGGTCGCCGGCCTGCAGGCCTCGGCCCAACAGGGCGTTGGCGACTCGGCTGGAGCGGTCGTGCAGGGCCGAGTAGGTGAGGGCGCGGTCTCCGTCGATGACCGCGGCGGCTTCGGGCGTGGCCCGGGCGAACTCTCGGACTCCATTGGCGATATTCAAGGGCGCCCCGCCGTTGAGAGTCGCCATGGAGTATCACCGTCCGGCTCGGGCGAGGCTGATCCGCCTCGCGGAGTGCGCTCAGGACGAGCGCGACACGCGTTGCCGCGCCGTTGAATACTAAGGATCGGACTCCTAGGATGCCAGCACCGACCGAGACGGAGCCGCGGGATGCCGCCGACAGCCATCGAGCCTGAACGATTCGACTGGCTCGACTACCGGAAGTACACCTTCTCGCTGGGACTCACGGCAGGTGCCGATGTCTTCCTGTCCGGGCACTCGGCCTCGTGCTACGACCCGAGCGAGGGGCGGGTGGTCGTGCGCGGCGGCGTAGCCGAGCAGTGCCGGACCGCCTACGAGAAGATCGGCGCGCTTCTCGAGGCCTGCGGACTGGGCCCCGCCAGTGTCGTGCATGTGGTCCAGTACGTGGCGGCCGAGGCCATCGACCGCTATCCGGAGATCGAGGGCGTGCGGGCCGAGGCCCTCGGGGAGGCCCGCCCGGCAGTCAGCACCGTGATCGTCAGCCGGCTCCTGCGCCGCAACGCCTTCGTGGAAATCGAGGTCACGGCACGGTCCGACTCCGAGGCACCGGCTGCCTCGGGGAATGCGTCCGGCGGCCGTGTGCCATCAAGGGGTGGAGGCGCGGTCACGCCCGCTCACGGGCTGGCGGCGGCTGCGGGCGATGTCGTCTACCTGTCGTCGGTGCTGCCCGTCGATCGCCGCGGCGAGTTGGTCGACGGCGGCATCGATGCCCAGGCCGAACAGATCTACGACAATGTTGAGAGGGTGCTCGCCGCAGCCGGAATGAGTCCCGCCCATCTGGTCAAGACCCTTGACTACATCTCCGTGCAAGGCGTGGCGGACTACAAGCTGACGGGACGCGTGCGCCGCGACCGCCTCGGGCCCGTCTATCCGGCGGCTGCGGGAATAGTCACCGACCGTGTGGCCCATCCCGGTGCCCTGCTACAGGTAGACTGTGTCGCCTCACGCACCCTGCCGAGCGCCGTCAACCCCGGTTGGGACCGATACGAGAAGCTGACGTACAGCCCGGCGGTGCGCGCCGGTGACGCGCTCTTCCTGTCGGGCCAGGCGGCGCTGGATCCGGCCACCCAGCGAGCGGTCCACGAAGGCGACATCGCCGCCCAGGCCGAGTTCGTCTACGGCAACGTCCTCGAAGTCGTGAGAGCCGCGGGAGGTCGCCCGCACAGCCTCGTGCGCACCGTCGAATACGTGACTGAGGCCGGTTTGGCCGGATATCGCGACACCGCTCCGGTCAGGGCCGGGCTCTTGTCGCCCCCTTATCCGGCGTCCACGGGGGTGGTGTGCGCCGGGTTGCTGCGACCGGAGTTCGAACTCGAGGTCGACGCCTTGGCCGTCCTCAGCTGATGGGAGGGCTGCTGACCGACGCGGTGCGGGCCCAGATCGGGCGCGAGGCGTCGTACGCGGCGCCCGAAGAGCTCGGCAGGGCCGCGATCCGCTACTTCGCCTTGGCCATCGGAGACGACAATCCGCTGCGGACCGATGTCGAGCACGCCCGCAGGGCGGGCTACGCCGATGTCGTCGCCCCACCGACGCTCGTCTGCGAGTCGAACCAGTACATGGCCGGATCGCCGGATCCGGACGGCTACATCGGACACTCTTGGGATTTGGATGTGCCTGGCACGAGGCTCCTGCGGGGCGGCAACTCCTATGAGTTCTTCGCCCCCGTCTACCCGTTCCACCGGATCACGGCCACATGGCGAATCGTCGACATCGCCGAGCGCACGTCGTCGCGGGGAGCGGCCATGCTGCTGGTGACGTCCGAAGCGGTCTATACGGATCAGGACGACTGCCTGCTGGCCCGCAACACAGAGACGATCATTCTCCAAGAGATCGGGCCAAGCCGGTGATGGAGAACCCCCCGGAGTTGGTGCAGAGGATCGGACCAACCGAAGCGGTCGCCTACGCGGGTGCCACATGGGACTGGCACCGGCTTCACTACGACCCCGCATACGCGGCCGAAAGGGGACTCGACTCGCCCGTTGTGGACGGTCAGATGCTCGGTGCCCTGCTGGCAAGGCAGGTTCTGGACCATCTGGGATCCAGCGCTTTCCTCCGCACCCTTGACTTCCGTCTCAGGTCGATGGTGTCAGTCGGTGAGACAGTCCGCTGCACATCTGAGACCGCTTCCTCGGAAGAGGTGGATGGCGGAGTGCTGGTGATGTACAACCAGCGGATGACGGTTGAGGGCCGGAGCATCATTGACGGCGCCAGGGCTCAGGTGTATGTGCCTTCGGCTGAGACTTGAGCGCCCTGAACGTGCTCAAGGAACTTCTGGACTACGACGACGACCGCATCGACCAGCTCGGGGCAGACGGCGCCTTCGGCTAGAGAGCGCGTGCCCCGCTCCAGCGTTTGACCCCCAAAGTGTCCGACGTTTAGGCTCCGGGCGGGTACCGAGCCCCTCTGAGGGCCGGAAAACGACACCTGGAAGTGCTCATGGCCTCATCCGTCCCCAAGACCCCGCCCCTCCCGCAGGTCTGGGCTGATCGCATTGCCGACACCCAGTCCGAACTCGCCTCGGGCGGGTTCACGCTGGAGGGCATGCCCGGCTACGTCCCCGGCCAGCCGCCGAGCGTGGATACCTGGCACCACATGGACTATCTGGACATCTACCCGAAGATCTACGGCCGCGAGTGCGGCGCCAACGGCATCGGAAAGCTGCGGGAGGTGGCTCTGGTCAACATCACCGAGTCCGAGCGCTTCCCCCTCTACGACGACGACCCCGAGTACTTCCCGACGATGGGCCTCAGCCACGACGACCTCGACATCGGCCGGATGCGTGATCAGAGCCTCGAATACCAGGACAAGCTGGAGCAGGCCGGCGTCGTGGTGCACCGCATCGACTTCCCGCAGCCCGCGGTGGGCGCGTTCGGCCCGATGCGGGGCACGTGGGCCGCCAACGAGCTGCTGGTCGTACGGGGAGGTTCGATCGTCGAGAAGGTCGCCATCAGCCCGTTCGGAACCGGCCGGGCCGAGTATCTGGCGCTGTGGTCCTTCGCCTGCCTGGGAATACCGGTGGTGGCCACCATCACCGGCACGGGTGTATGCGAGGCAGGCCCGTGCCACTGGCTCGCCGAGGACGTGTTCGTGGCCGGTAGGGGCCTGGCCTACAACTCTTCGGGACTCGAACAGCTGGTCGAGGCAGTGGCCCGATCGTCGGACATGAACGCCTCCGACATGACCACGCTGGCCATCAACTTCCCCGGCAACATCTACTTCAATCCCCGCACCGGCCAGTCCCACCATCCCGACATGTCGGTGTGCGCCCTCGATGTCGACAAGGTGATCTGCTACCCGCCCAGCCTCGACTTCCGGACCTACGAGTGGCTGCGCAAGCGGGGCTACAAGATGGTGACCGTCGACATCGAGGAGCAGCGGCTGTTCGCCCCGGCCAACGTGATGCTGATCGAGCCCGGCCTGGTGGTGATGCACTCCGAGGCGCCCGACGCCGTCGCCGCGGTGCGCAAGGCCGGTGTGGAGGTCATCGAGACGCCGTACTCGGAGTTCCTGCGTATCGGCGGCGGGCTGCACTGCTCCACGCTGCGGCTGCTGCGGGACAAGGGTCCGTACTCCACGGACCGGCCGTCATGACCGGGGCTGCGATCAGGCCCGCCGCGCTCTGGAGGCCACAACCATGAAGTTCGCCGTGTTCAGCCACGTCGCCGAGAAGGAGACGGCCAGCCCCAAGCAGCGCCTCGACGAGTTCGCGGCCGAGGTCCGCCTGTGCGACGAGTTGGGCTACGACTACTTCTTCACCACCGAGCACCATTTCACCGGACGGTTCTCGATGGCGCCGTCGCAGCCGGTCTCGCTGACGGTGGTGGCCCAGAACTCCGAGCGCATGCGCTTCGGCCCCATGGTGATCCTGCTGCCCATCAGCCAGCCGCTGCGGGTGGTCGAGGAGATGATCATCCTCGACCACATGTCGGGCGGGCGCCTCGAGATCGGGCTCGGCCGGGGCATCACCCCCCACGAGCACATCTCCTACGGCGTCAACACCCACAGCGACGTGGCCCGCTTCAACGAGGGCCTCGAGATCGTGCTCAAGGGGCTCAACGCCGACGGTCCGTTCTCGTTCATGGGCGACTTCTGGCAGTACATCGACGTCGACCTGCCCTGGAGGCCGCTACAGCGCCCCCACCCGCCGATCTGGGTGCCCACCAACACCCCGCAGAAGGGTTACGAGTACGGGCAGCTGGGCTACGGCATCGGCGGATTCGGGGTGGTGGGCATGGACCTCTACGAGGTGGTGTTCCGCGAGTACCACCGGGGCTGCGACGAGGCCGGCATCCCCCACGACCGGCGGCCCATCACCTACCTGGCTTCAACCCTGGTGGCCGAGACCGACGCCGAGGCCGAAGAGCTCATGTACGACCACTTCCTGCGCCAGCTCGCGCTGTTCGAGGAGGAGCGGCGCCGCTCGCGCCGTGCGGGCGACTCCGCGGTCAGGCAAGCCACCACCGCGTCGCTGGGCCGCCTGGCTGCCCTGCGGGCCGACATGGACGGCTCCGCGGAGGGCCTCAAGTTCTTCCACGGCAGCCCCGACACGGTCGCGGCCAAGATCAGGCACCTGCAGGAGCGTCTCGGCGTGAACGTGTTCCTCGGGGAGTTCTCCTTCGGCGAGCTCACCTTCCAGCAGGTGCGTCGTTCCCACGAGCTGTTCATGGGCGAGGTCGTGCCCCAGCTCGTCGACACTCCGGTCGCGGCTGCGGGATGAGCCTCCTCGAGGGTCGCAGCGCCGTGGTCACCGGCGCGGGCGACATCGGCGGCGTCGTGGCGCAGCGACTGCACGACCACGGCGCCAGCGTCGAGGTCTGGGACGCCTCGGCGGCCGCCCTGTCCCGTGTCGAGGCCGACGGCATCGGCGTGCGGCAGGTGGACGTCACCGACCGCGATGCGGTGACATCCGCGGCCGAGGACGCGGTCGCGGTGGGGCCGGTGAACGTCCTGGCCAACACCGCCGCGGTGGCCCGCTTCGGCTCGGTCGCCGACCTCGACCCTGACCAGTGGCAGGAGACGCTCGACGTCAACCTCACCGGCGTCTACCTGTGCTGCCGGGCCTTCGTCGCGCTGATGGCTGCCACCGGTGGAGGCAGCATCGTCAACATCTCCTCGATCGGCGGCCTCAAGGGAGAGCCGGACTTTGCCAGCTACTGCGCCTCCAAGTTCGGCGTGATCGGACTCACCCAGTCACTGGCACGAGAGGTCGGCCCGTTCAACATCAGGGTGAACGCGGTGTGCCCGGGCGCGGTCGAGTCGCAGATGAACACCGACACCATGGCCCGCGACGCCCGTCGCTACGGCATCACCATCGACGACGTCGAGCAGAGGATCCTCAGCCGCACCGCCCTGGGCCGTCTCGTGCAGCCGGGCGACGTCGCCGACGCGGTGGTGTTCCTGGCGTCGGACCTGTCGTCGTGCATAACCGCCGAATCGCTCGCCGTCACCGGCGGCATTTTCTAACAACCGATCGAACAAGGGGAGACGCCATGACAATCGACGTAGTCGGGTCGGACGTTCCGACCATGCCGCCCATGCCGCCCGTCTATTCCGAGCGGATCGCCGAGATGCAGCGCCGGCTCCGGGCCGGTGAGTTCACTCTGGAGCAGATGCCGGGGTACATCAAGGGCCAGCGGCCCACCACCGACGTGTGGCACAACATCGACCATCTCGAGATCTACCCGAAGGTGTGGGGCCGCGAGTGCGGCAAGAACGGCATCGGCAAGCTGCGCGAGGTGGTGCTCACCGAGATCACCGAGGCCGAGAAGTTCCCGTACCACGACCTCGACCCGGCCTACTTCCCGCAGATGGCCGACGCCTACTCGAGCATCGACATCCCGAAGATGATCGACCAGAGCCTGGCCTACGAGGCTGCTCTGGAGGCCAACGGCGTGACCGTGCACCGGGTGGAGTTCCCGCAGCCGCCGGTCAGCGCATACGGCCCGGCCAAGAGCACCTGGGCCGCGGCCGAGCTGTTCGTGCTGCGGGGCGGGTCGGTGCTGCCCAAGCGGGGAGTCCAGCCGCTGGCCTACGGCCGCGCCGAGTACCTGGCGCTGTGGGCGTGGACCCGCCTGGGCGTGCCCGTGCTGTGCGCGGTCGCCGGCACCGGCATCTTCGAGATCGGGCCCTGCCATTTCCTGGCCGAGGACGTGTTCGTCTCCGGCAACGGCATGGCGTTCAACGACGAGGGCCTCGAGCAGATGAAGCCGGTGATCGCCCGCTCGGCCGGCCTCGACGTCGAGGACATGACCTTCCTGCACATCGAGTTCCCCGGCTCGAAGTACTACGACGCGCCCAGCGGTGTGGGCCACCACCCCGACCTGTACATCGCCCCGCTGGATCTCCGCAAGGTGGTGGTCTACTCGCCGGGCCTCGACTTCGGCACGCTGGAGTGGCTGCGCAAGCGGGGCTACACCATCGTCGAGGTCGAGCACTCCGAGCAGGCCCAGTTCGCGCCGGCCAACATCCTGCCGCTGGAGCCCGGGCTGGTGGTCATGCACGCCGAGGCCACCCAGAGCATTGCCAAGGTGCGGGCCGCGGGGGTCGAGGTGATCGAGGTCCCCTACTCGGAGTTCATGAAGGAGGGCGGCGGCCTGCACTGCTCCACCGGCCAGGTCTGGCGCGAGAAGGGCCCCTACTCCACCGACTGAGCGAATCGGACAACCCGGGAGGAACCGTGCCGAAGGAAGTCATCAACCCCGAGGGTCTGTGGGACTCCAGCAACCGCAGCTACAGCCACGTTGTGAAGGTCACCAACCCGCAGAGCCTGATTTTCGTGGCCGGCATGGCCGCGGTCGGGCCCGACCTCAAGATCGTGTCCGACGACATCCGCGAGCAGACCCGGGTGTGTTTCCAGATCATCGAGAAGGAGCTGGAGGCGGCCGGCGCGACGCTCGACGACATCTGCGACATGACCGTGTACCTGCTCGACATCGAGAACCACAAGTGGCCGGTGCGCGAGGCGCGCAGCGAGTTCTTCACCGACGAGCGGCTGCCGGTGTCCACCATGATCGAGGTGCGCAACTTCGCGATCGAGGGCATGCTCATCGAGATCGATGTGATAGCGGCCACCTGATGCTCACACCGTCCTCCGGGCGAAATTGGGGCCGCTATTGCGCCTCTGAGGGCCGTTCCGTCCTCAATTTCGGGAAGGGGGAGCGCTGAGATGGACTTCGAGCTGAACGAAGAGCAGCAGATGTTCCAGGACGTGCTGCGACAGTTCGTCAACACCGAGATCAAGCCGGTTGCCCGCGACATGGAGCAGTCGGGCCAGTACCCCACCGAGATCGTGGCCAAGATGGCGGAGTTGGGCCTGTTCGGCATCACCGTCGGCGGCGAGTACGGCGGGCTCGACCTCGACACCGTGTCCATGAGCCTGGTGTTCGAGGAGATCTCCATGGGCTGGATGGGCATCGCCGGCATCCTGGGCAGTCACTCGCTGAGCTGCCGGATGATCACCAACCACGGCACGGCCGAGCAGAAGAAGCGCTGGCTGCCCGAGTTGGCCACCGGAGAGCGCCGCACCGCCATCGCCCTCACCGAGCCGGGTGCGGGCAGCGACCTGCAGGGCATCTCGACGAGGGCGTGGCGTGACGGCGACTCCTACGTCATCCGGGGGACCAAGACTTGGATCACCAACGCCCGCTTCGCCAACCCGCTGCCGGTGCTGGTCAAGACCGACCCGGACGCCCAGCCCCGCCACCGGGGCATGAGCGTGCTGATGGTGGAGGCCGGCACCCCTGGGCTGGAGGTGCTGCGCGACCTGGGGAAGCTCGGCTACAAGGGTCCGGAGTCGTGCGAGGTCGTGCTGGACGACGTGCGGGTACCCGTCGACAACCTGCTGGGCGGCTCCGAGGGCCTGGGGTTCAAGCAGGTGATGTCGGGCCTGGAGGTCGGCCGGATCAACATCGCGGCCCGGGGCGTGGGCGTGGCCCAGGCCGCCTTCGACGCCTCGCTGGCGTACTCCATGGAGCGGGAGGCCTTCGGTCAGCCCATCGGGGAGTTCCAGGCCATCCAGCTCAAGCTGGCCGACATGGCCACCGAGATCGAGGCGGCCCGG
>LXNJ01001163.1_pt1 | contig 16156 bp, 13 predicted proteins | sample 809081 | NCBI WGS metagenome assembly LXNJ01 (sample SAMN04870510, study PRJNA318959) | sponge metagenome | biome: sponge; feature: marine sponge reef; material: water | host: Petrosia ficiformis | place: Greece: Milos, Mediterranean Sea | collected 2013-05-29 | depth 5-7 m
AGAACAATTTATGAGCTTAAAGATAGCTTATTGGACGATTATTTACGACATCAACTCTCAAATCCTTCAATAATCTTCAAGACTGCGTAAGTCCTGTTAGATTAGATCCTAATGCTCCAGCTACATACTATCAGCGGGGTGGTTGAGATCCAAAATAGGTAGAACGCACGAAGCAGTGTTCGCTCTGGAAAAAGCATTGGAAATAGCCCAGGCTATTGGAAATAAGGAAATGATATCGCACATTCAGAAGATACTTCGTGAATTTAAATTTGATATTTGTTGAGAATCCAGGTGCCAGCCGAGCAATACGGCGCATTAGCGAGTTGCTAATGTTTTTCAGGGTTCGTAGCGCCGCACCTGTGGTTTCATTGAAGATAGAGACGTTAATGCTGCTATCAATCTAAAACTTCTCGCGTTTAGGTGGGACGAGAGTCAAAACGCCTGTGGAGATTCTATAAGACCCACGATGGTAGTCTGGAATCAAGGAAGCAGGAAGGGTTGAACTGAACAGATTATAGAAGATTTTGCTATATTAGAGTAGGTTACCCACAGCGCCGCGGCTCAAGATCGTTGCATTCGTTGTTGACTTCACTTTCTTGCTGGCATTTGCGCCAATATGAACCGCTGTTATAAGCTCATAATCAATATGAGCATGAAGATTTTCGCGGTTCATATTGAAAATGTCCTCACCAGTATAGTCCATACGGTTTCAAGCGGATATGAAAATCGGCTCAAACCAAGTTATTACTGGATTCAAGCCGATTTAGAAAATGTCCGATATTTGCGCTTATCGGACGTTTTTGATGCTTCCCCATGTGGTTGTGAGCTTGGCTTTAGGGTCTACGGCAGTAGCACTATCATCGCCGAAGTACTCAATTTCGCCAATTTGAAAGTACGCCCCAGCCGGGTTCGATGCGGTGTCAAAAGTAACATGCCGAAAAAACCGATACCCGGTTTTTTGAACGTCGAAATCTTCCCCTGCCTCAAAAAGGACGACTTGCAGTCGCTGATCCCAAAAGCTATCCCCGTCGTGAGAAAAGATGGCCGTAAAATCTTCGCCGTCGTTCGACCCCTGAATCTCCCACACTGTTGGGTCCCTTGCAGGAACATCGTTTGCTGAAGATACGGTGAAGTGTGTCAATATGTACGACTCCTCAAACTCAGCTGTCACGTGTAGACCTTCTTCCGGAATGCCGCCCCCACGTCCGCAGCACCATTTGGCATTGCCGCCGCCAAGGACGTTATCAAAGACGTTAAACGAAAATTCCCCGCCCCCGAATCCGGGTTCTTCATTGGCTGAGAAAATGGCGTTGTAACCCTCATCTGCATCAGGAGCACCATCGTCTTCTGGGTCGGTTAGGTCTCCTCCCAGCAGTGCCCCCGTTCCTGTTCCCAAGACTTCCTCCGCCTGTGCCATGCCGCTCGTGCTGATAATACAATAGGCTATCATCAACACAAATCCTGCTAATACCAACATAATCTTCATACTGTTCAAACTCCTATAGAAATGAATCTCACTTTTACGTGAGTTTCGCGTTAAGTAGGTGAGTTTGAATAAACTGCACCCATTTTACCATACCAACCTTTACTAATCTGTGTTCCATAATAACATATTATTTCATATTAGTATAACCTAAGTTGCCATCTATGTAGCACAATCTATATGAAGATTAGCTTATTCTTTCGGTAATTTTCTGTCCGCACGAGGCAGATGTGCCCGCTGCTGGCGAGGTTTCCTAACCCGGCTAAATTACCGATTTATTTTTTTAATCTTCATTTAGATTGTGTCTGTGAGGACGCAACTGACAGTTTGCGCTACGAAATCTTAAGAAAAATGAAGAATTTTCTATTAAAAACGGTGTTGAACGTCTAAAATCTTGTAGGTAGCAACTTGAGTTAAATTACCGAATTAATAACTTAATCTTCATACAAGTGGTTTTCACATGTTCCAAGTATTATACCTTTCTGTAATTTTTTTGTCAAGTTTTTTTGCTAATTTATCAAAAAGGTGTTGAGATTGCCTTATATCGCATTTTTCCTGCCATCTGGTTTATAATCATAAGGTTTTTACAGTTTCGGGTAGTAAAAACGATACGGAATGCAGGTAGTTTATCAGATTAGACGCGCAGGAGGGCTGTATTTATATTGACACATTCAAGTTGATATGTTAATATTTATCTAAACTTTGTACCCATCCTGTGGAATACATTTTGAATTTTGTGAAACGTTACCGATATTGGCTCGCTGCAAGTTCAGGAATAATCCTGTTTTGTAGTTTTCCCAACGTTAATTTCTTCCCACTTGCATGGGTTGCGTTAGTCCCCTTATTGGTAGCACTTGAACCAGTTGAGAGTTGGAAATCAGCATTTCGTGTAGGGTATGTATCAGGATTTCTGTTTTTCGCAGGTTTGCTTTTAGCGATCGTTCTCTTATATCCTTATGCGAATATATTTGTTACACTACTCGGTTATCTGCTTTTGGCTGGATATACAGCACTCTATTTTGCTGTGTTTGCAGTATTAGTATATCAGTTGCCCTGGCAATCAGGGATATTATATCCATTAGGCGCTGCTTCTATCTGGGTTACATTAGAATGGATACGTAGTTGGTTGCTAACAGGGTTTCCGTGGGGAAACATCGGTTATTCACAGTGGAACTATCTACAAGGAATTCAAATCGCATCAATAACAGGAGTTTACGGTGTAAGTTTTATTATTGTCTTTTTCAATGCGGGAATTGCGACATTAATTCGTCGTAGACATGAATGGCAGAGAGAATTGGTGGCGGTAATCGTTCCCTGCTTGTTAGCAATGATATGTCTTATCTATGGATATACTGCAATAGCGAGAAGTGAAAATACTCCACAAAATAGCATGAAAGTGGCACTTATCCCAGGAAATATATCACAAATTGAAAAATGGCAATCAAAAAATATTGAAAAGATCATAAAAAAATACCTCAATTTGACACGAAAAGCCGCAGTTGAAAACCCAGACGTAATTGTTTGGCCCGAAACGACAGTTAGAGGGCAAGTCTTATCTGGGGAGTGGATAGTACAAGTATCATCTAATAATTTTAGGAGATTTCATAACTTATTCAAGCAGACGTTCGGAGAAATCGGTGGCATTCCAATGCTTATAGGTGCTACTGATACTGATGCCTTTGGGGATATTTACAACCGGGTTATATCAGTTTCATCAGAGGGAGAAATACTTGGTAAGTACACCAAGATGCACCTTGTGCCGTTTGGAGAATATGTACCTTTGGCGAATTTTCTACCCAATTTTGTCCAATTTCAACCGTTTGAACATGGAAAAACAGTAAACCTTTTACCGATTACACACGTTGAAGCAATGCAAACTAACAATCAGACAATAGAAGTCGGGACATCAATTTGCTTTGAGTCCGCATTTCCAAGCCATTTTCGGCAGTTTGTAAAAAAAGGGGCAGATGCGATGGGCATTCTCACGAACGATGCATGGTTTGCTGGAACCGCTTTTCCTGAGTTACATCTGGCGATGGTGCCTTTGCGTGCTGTTGAGAACCGAATTGCTGTTTTCCGCTGCGCGAATGGCGGATACTCATGCGTTGTCGACAATTTCGGACGGATAACAACACCTTTTGTCACGCCGCAACCTACAGAAGAATTCTTGATTGCAGAGGTGCCGCTTTCTGAAGGAAACCTGACTTTCTACACCCGTTATGGGGATTGGTTGTCTATTCTTTGCTTAGTGATTAGCCTCACATGTATTGCTTACGGAATTGTGGTCCGGCATTCAAACACAAAACCTACAACTATAGATAATTGAAAGGATATACATGCTAACAGATTTAAAAACAGAAGTTGATACGGTAGCAAACCGACTCCACGAACTCAGGGGGTATCTTTGACCAGCCCACAAAAGAAAAAGAATTAGGAGAACTCGAAAAAGAGGCAATGGCACCCGATTTTTGGGGAAACTCGCAGCGCGTCCAAACAGTAAATCAACGTATCGCCGCACTCAAGGATGAAATTGATGAATATGAAAAAATAAATAGTGCTGTTGACGATCTGCAGATTTTGATTGAACTTGCTATTGAAGAAAATGATAACAGTTTGGAACAAGAGATTCAGAATGGTGTAGCAACAGTTACAACGCAGTTAGAGAAAATGGAACTGCGGTTAATGTTAAATGGGGAATTTGATGAGAACAATGCTATTCTTACCATTCATCCTGGAGCAGGAGGTGTTGACGCACAGGATTGGGCAGGTATGTTGATGCGAATGTATCTGCGGTGGTGCGACCAGCACAACTACACGACTGAAATCGCTGATCTTACGCCCGGAGATGAAGCTGGTATTAAAGGAGCAACAATTTTTGTAAAAGGTGCATCTGCTTATGGCTACTTACAGGCAGAATCCGGTGTACATCGTCTCGTTCGTCTATCCCCGTTTGATTTCAACAATAGACGACATACCTCATTTGCTGCGGTGCACGTTACGCCAGAAATTGACGATAGTGTTGATGTTGAAATCAATACCGAAGACCTTCGGATTGATACTTATAGAGCCAGTGGGGCTGGTGGACAACACGTTAATGTTACGGACTCGGCAGTCCGAATTAACCATATTCCGACAGGTATTATGGTACAGTGTCAGAATGAACGTTCCCAGCATAAAAACCGAGAAATCGCTATGAAGGAATTGCGCTCTCGATTGTATATCCATTTTAGAGCGCAACGTGACGAAGAGATTGCAAAACTACAACCCGAAAGACGAGATATTGACTTCGGAAGCCAAATCCGATCTTATGTTCTACACCCGTATCAACGGGTAAAGGACACAAGAACAAACGTTGAGACAGGCAACGTTGATGCTGTCTTGAATGGTGATATAGATACGTTCATTGAGAGTTTTCTGAAAATGAAACCTGCGAAAAAAAGTAACTACCGTAGGACAGGAGGAAGACATGTCCAAATATAGATGTTATGTATACCTCTCAATCATTCTAAGTTTACTTTGTGTCAACACCTATGTATTCGCAGCAATGATTCATGTGCCTGCGGATCAACCTAATATTCAATCAGGTATTGATGCTGCAAACGATGGAGACACGGTTTTAGTTGCTGATGGAATTTACAAAGGTAAAGGAAATGTCAATATAGATTTTAAGGGAAAACAGATTACTGTTAAGTCACTAAATGGTGCAAAGGCAGCAATTATCGACTGTGAAAGAATTGCAGAAACAAGAGGCTTCACATTCCATAACAAAGAGACCAATGACTCGATATTGGATGGATTTACGATTAGAAACGGTCTGCATGAAAAAGGCGGTGGTATCTATTGCGACTTTGCCTCACCAACAATTAAAAACTGTGTTATCACCGAAAACCAAGCAGGTGATCCTGCAGACTACAGTGGGTATGGTGGTGGAATTTATTTTTATAATTCTTCTGCAATCATAGAAAAATGTATGATAACGAACAACCTTGTTGGGTCACGGTTTGGTGGTGGAGGCGTTTATTTAACAGGAGAGTGGGTCGGGCAAAACGACATATCTAAACCGAACTTTATAAATTGCACTATTTCAGAAAATACCGGTACTGGTATTTCCAGCAGATGGCGTGTAGTTGTTGCTATTAGAGGCTGTACGGTATCAAAAAACAGTCTACGTGGGGTGGTATGTAGTGAATTTTCACCGGGTATTAACCTCATTACCAATTCTCATATTGAGCAAAACAGGGACGGTGGTGTTGAAGTTTCAGGAAGTACCAATTTAAAGATTACTGAGTCTATTATTAGACAAAACACAGCCAAATCTGGCGCTGGAATTGCCTGCAGTAGAACATCAACTATTGACGTCTCCGAATGTATTATTGCAGAAAATACAGCGACTGCATGGGGTGGTGGATTTGATATTGAATCTTGGTCCGGAAAAGCTACTATTACACATTGTACGATAACACAGAATACTTCAGGTAAAATGGGAGGCGGAATCTATTTTAGTTCTACGCCATCACCCAGAACCACTTTAACGTTAACCAATTCAATTGTTTGGGGTAATAAATCGGACGGTGCGTTTGCTGAGCTTGCATTAGGAGGGAATAAAATAGTTATCAGGTCTTGCGATATCGGGGGTGGACTTAAAGGCATTGGTCGTGAAGTAGATGAGGATCGGTTAATCTATCAGGATAACATTGATGCGGACCCGCTCTTCGTTAATGCTGATAGAGGAGACTACAGGCTTAAACCTAACAGTCCTGCTGCTGCAATGGGTGTGCAATCATTGTCTGTTAGGGAAGCACTTAGTGTAACTTCAGTCGGGAAACGGTTGGTAAAGTGGGCTGAACTGAAACGAAAATAATTAGCCGCTTTGACAGATTCAATCTGCTGCTAAGATATCTCAATTTGGCTTACGATGTCGTGGTTTGAGACACGGAAAATCAGTGGTTCTGAGGTTTTTGGAACAGATAGACTCTTGACTTCTAAACCACTATGTAATATACTTTAAAACAATACGTTCAATCCTTAAACTTGATGCTGGGAGATAGAACTATGCAGAAAAAAATACAGTCTGCGCCGACAATAGTCTATCCGGAATCAGACGGTAAGCCTATGGCAGAAACAGATGTACACCGAAAGTTGATGATGGATTCTATTTCAATACTTGAAAACCATTTCAAGTATCAGAATGACGTTTATGTATCGGGCAACCTACTAATGTATTATGAAAAAGGGGATCCAAGGAAATCTATATCCCCTGATGTGTTCGTGGTTTTCGGGGTTGAAAAGAAACTACGGAACACTTATCTGACGTGGGCAGAAGCAAACACACCTGATTTTGTGCTGGAAGTCGCAAGTCCGAGTACGTTTCAGAAAGATATAGGAGAAAAAAAAGAACTTTACGCGTCTGTGCTACGGGTGAACGAGTATTATATCTACGATCCACTTGGTCAGATTGCAACGAGTTTTATCGGGTACCGGCTTATTGATGGTGTATATCAAGAAATAGAATTCGTAAACAATCGTCTGCCATCAGTTGTATTAGGCTTGGAATTAGGGGAGCGTGATGGTGAGTTGCGTCTCTATAACCCAAACATATCACAGTGGTTGCAAACGCCGTCCGAACAGGCAGAAGATGCCGAGGCACGTGCTGAAAACGCTGAAGAACGCGCACAACAGGAAGCTAACGCTCGGCAAAATGCTGAAGAACGCGCACAACAGGAAATAATCGCACGCCAAAACGCTGAAGCAGAGCTTGCTAACGCATTAGCAGAAATTGAACGTCTTCGCGCCGAAAGATAATGAGTAACATCGGAATAATAAGGAAGACATAGAGTAAACATAAGTCAAAGTGATCGCTTGTTTGACATAATAGTCAAATTGTTTTGGTGTTGCATTGAACATAAGATAAAAGGTATAATTAAAATGGTCATCAGACAGAAAGGAGGGTAGACGTATGGAAGAAACAAATGACTTAATGCGACAACGGAAAGAAAAATTAAATGAAATCCGCGAAGCAGGTATTGACCCTTATCCGCATCAATACGCCCCAACACATACAACATCAGCAATTCATAAAGAATTTGAAGATGTCGATGAAACACCTGATGACACACACCGAGTTACTATCGCTGGTAGGATTATGACCAAACGCGATCATGGCAAGAGTAGTTTTGCGCATTTGCAGGATAGTACCGGACAAATCCAAATTTACGTGCGTCGAGACGATGTTGGAGCAGACTCTTATCGAATCTATCGCCGATTTGATGTTGGTGATATTATCGGTGCCAGCGGTATTGTTTTCCGTACACGCACTAGTGAATTAACAATCCTCGTTGATGCGGTGGAACTACTCTCCAAATCTATCCGCCCCCTCCCCGAAAAATGGCACGGTTTACAAGATAAACAGACTCGCTACAGACAACGATATGCCGATCTTATCATGAATCCCGAAGTGAAGGAAGTTTTTGTCAAGAGGACACAAATTGTCCAAGCTATTCGGGATATGCTCAATGAACAAAATTTTATTGAAGTAGAAACGCCTGTGTTGCAACCAATCTACGGTGGTGCAAGTGCCCGCCCCTTCACAACCTATCATAACACCTTAGACCAACCGCTATATCTTAGAATTGCAAACGAACTCTATCTAAAACGTCTCATAGTAGGAGGATTTGATCGGGTATACGAATTCTCGCGCGATTTCCGCAACGAAGGTATGGATAGAGACCATAGTCCAGAATTTACGATGCTTGAACTCTATCTGGCTTACGCAGATTACCTTGAGGTAATGGAACTAACAGAAATTCTGATTGCGCAAACGGTGGAGAAACTTCACGGCACAACAAAAATTACCTATCAGGATCAGGAAATAGATTTTACACCCCCGTGGCAAAGAATGACAATGATAGAGTCAATTCAGGAATATAGCGATTTTGATCCCGATACACTTTCTGCTCATGAACTCTATACAAAGGCAGCAAACGCAGGCGTTGAATTAGCAGGAGATGAATCAAAAGGCGAAATTATTGCAGAACTATTTGATGTTTATGTAGAGTCTAAACTAACTCAACCAACGTTTATCTACGACTACCCCATTGAAGTATCCCCGTTTGCCAAAAAGAAACCTGAGAATCCTGAACTCGTAGAACGGTTTGAATTTTTTATTAGCGGTATGGAAGTTGGCAACGCCTTTAGTGAGCTTAATGACCCGATTGACCAACGGCAGCGCTTTATGGAACAAGCAAGCAATTTAGCAAAAGGTGATGAAGAAGCGTTCATGGTTGACGAAGATTATTTGCGTGCGTTGGAATACGGAATGCCGCCCACGGGTGGACTCGGTATCGGAATCGACAGATTGACGATGTTATTGACGGATCAATATTCTATTCGGGATGTAATCCTATTTCCGCAGATGCGTCCAGAAAATTAAAATGAAAACCGCTCCAACACTATACACAGAAAGGTTGATACTTCGTTCTTTTACACTTGAAGATGTCGTTGATGTGCAAAGACTTACAGATGATCCTGATATGGCATCAACAACTTATCATATAGAATATCCATACAAAGATGGTATGGCAGAGGAGTGGATTGGATGGTATAACCAACAATTTGAAAAAGGCAAAGGTATTTATTTTGCGATTGCGTTTGCAAAAGACGAAACCTTGATTGGTGAAGTGGACTTAACATTCCGGACTCACCTTCCTTACAAAGACGCATCACTGAACTATTGGATAGGGAAATCGTATTGGAATTGTGGGTATTGCACTGAGGCAGCAAAAGCTGTTGTTGCTTATGGATTGCGAGAACATGACATTGAGTTAATTTTCGCCGAGCACTTCAAACGAAATCCCGCCTCTGGCAGGGTGATGCAAAAAATAGGGATGCGCTACAAAGATTTTTTTCCTAAAGACCCAGAAAACGATGCTTCTGAGGATACGCTCCTGTACATTATTAAAAAGGATGAATTTGAAGGAAAATGATAACCGCACCAACACTACACACAGAAAGGTTGGTACTTCGTCCATTTAAACTTGAAGATGCACCAGATGTACAACGTTTCGCAGGTGATCGTGATGTGGCATCAACTACATGTGCAATCCCACATCCTTATGAAGACGGAATGGCAGAAGAGTGGATTAGTACCCATCAACCAGATTTTGAGAAAGGAACAGGAATCAATCTGGCGATAACGTTTAAAGATACTGAAAAAACGGAAGACACAATTCTGATTGGTGCAATTGGTTTAGGAATTGATCTTACTGAAAAGATTGGAGAACTCGGTTATTGGGTCGGTAAACCGTATTGGAATAGCGGGTATTGTACAGAGGCTGCGAAGGCTATCTTAACCTATGCTTTTGACGTTTTAGAGTTGACGAGTATTCACGCTTTTTATTTCAAACGAAATCCGGCATCGGGTCGTGTCTTGGAAAAGATTGGCATGCAATTTGAGGAATGCTTCCCTAAGGGAGTAGAAAAATGGGGCGTACTTGAAGATTTAGTAAAATACAGCATACAAAATAAAACAGATAATTCTTAATCGGGTAAAAAACAGCATTAGTTTCAGGAGGCTACAGATGCCTTTGATAATCTGTTCTAAACAGCATTTTTAATATGAAATTTGAATGGTTCGTAGCCTCGCGGTATCTGCTTTCACGGAGAAAACAATCGTTTATCTCAGTTATTAGCATTATCTCCATTGCAGGGGTTGGTCTCGGCGTTGCAACTGTGATTTTAGTAATTGCCGTTTTAGATGGTGTAGAACATGGACTCAAAGAGCGATTTCTTGCGAATGACGCACACGTGATTCTAAGATTGATTGACAACGGGTACTTTAAGAATTACCAAGATAAAATTGAAGCCATTAAGAAAGTTGAGGGGGTAGTCGCCGCATCGCCTGTTGTTTATTCACAACTCGCTGTTTTTCGAGAAGGTGCCGAACAGATCGAAGATGTAATTATCATCAAAGGAATTGAACCAGAAGTTGAGGATAAAGTTACAGGTTTCACAAAGTTTGTGAATGGCTCATACGATTTCCAAAATGATGATTTAATCGACAAAGCAAGATTTTTAAATGATGAAACGATTACTGGTGGAATTGTGCTTGGCTCACGATTAGCAAAACGTCTCATTGTAAACAAGGGTGATATCCTACGTCTTGTCGTAAAATTGGTGAATGACGGGACGACAGTAGACGCGTTTACGCCGTTAATCAGGAATTTTGTTGTAATAGGGTTTTACGAATCGGAATTGGCAGTTTATGACAACCGAACGGCTTTTATACATTTAGAAACTGCACAAAAAATATATCAAGTAGATGATAAAGTAAATTTTATTTTGATTCGATTGGAAGATGCCGAACTTGCCCCGAAAATGGGAGAAAAAATAGAAGCAGCAGCAGATTTTGATTTTCTTGAGATGCCGGGAACAACAACATGGTTGGAAACACACGCGCCGTTGTTCACCGCATTGAAATTGGAAAAGATCGCTACGGTTATCATTGAAGCACTCATTATTTTGGTTGCTGCCTTTAATATCGCAAGCACATTGATAATGACGGTCATGGAAAAAACACGAGACGTTGGAATGCTACGTACACTTGGAGCATCGCGTGGTCACATTATGAGTATTTTCATGATTAAAGGAAGTGTGATTGGCATGTTAGGAACGATAGTTGGAACGACTCTGGGACTTTATATGTGTTGGTTGCTGAGCACAAATGTAGTAAGGCCCTCACCTTGGTATGCAGTTGAAGTTATTGGAATAGTAAGTTTATACCAGGTCGCAATTGCGTCCCGCCGTATTGATATTGCAGGCATTCTGCTCCTCATCTTTGTGCCAATACAAAGCATAGGTTGGCTTGTTCTAAAGGTATTACCTGCAATGAGTTGGCAAATTCCGTCTGTGATACTACTTCTAATTAAGGGTATAGGTATAGGGTTGTTAATCTTCTCTATTTTTGCTATGATAAAATCATGGTCGAAGTTGTCTTCAAAATGGAAGTTGACTTTCTTACTTTTTTGGACTATAGTATTTGGTTTTGTGCTTTTCTCGATTGTTGAACCTATTTCTTTGGAAAAATTGGGCTTGAGTGCGATTTACCAAATGAATCAACTACCGATAAAAGTGAATTGGTTTTTTGTCGGTTTTATAAACGTGCTCTCATTCGCTATTTGTTGGTTTGCGACAATATATCCAGCGTGGCAAGCATCAAATTTGAAACCAATAGAGGCGTTGCAATATGAATAAAGCCAAATTATAGTGAATTATAAAAATATGTTGACACCCTTCTGTAGGAGCGATCTCCGAATCGCGATTAAACACAATGATAGTCGGGAATCGGAGTTCCCTCCTACCCTAAAAATGTTAAAGTAATTCTTAAATCCACTAAAAGCTAACCCTAATACTGTGTACTTCAATGGATAAACTAATAAGAATTGACAACTTATATAAATCCTTTTATGATGGTGACACAGAGCTGCAAATACTTAAAGGTGTCAACCTTAATGTTCACAAATCAGAGATGCTCGCTATAATGGGAGCATCAGGTGTTGGAAAAAGCACTTTATTACATATCATTGGAACACTGGACCGCCCTACGGGCGGAAACATTTTTTACGAGGACGAGGACATCACGGTTTTTTCTGAACGCGAATTGACTCAATTTAGAAATGACGCAATCGGTTTTGTGTTTCAGTTTCACCAATTACTGCCAGAATTTACCGCGTTAGAAAACGTTGCAATGAGTAGATTAATTAGAAATAAAAAAAATGCAGCGGACAAAGATGGGAACCGCTATAGCAGCGATGCTTATGAAAATGCAGAAATTCTTCTTGAAAATGTCGGACTCTCCGAACGTCTTGAACATTTTCCGAGCCAACTTTCTGGAGGGGAACGCCAACGCGTAGCAATTGCAAGAGCATTGATCAATCAACCTAAAGTCGTTCTCGCCGATGAACCGACAGGCAACATTGACGACAAAACAAGTGAAGCAGTACTTGATGTTTTACAAGATATAAATGAGCGACTCAACCAAACATTTATTATCGTAACACACGACTCGCGGCTATCCAAGCGCGCAAATCGGACAGTTCACCTTGTTGATGGCAAAATCGCTGACTAACAACAATATGAGAAATTTGTACATAGGAAGGTATAGGTAATGTTGATTTATCTCGACGGAGAATTTTTACCGCGTGAGGAGGCAAAAATTTCCGTGTTTGACCATGGATTACTCTATGGTGATGGTGTTTTTGAAGGTATCCGTTGCTATAATGGGTTCGTCTTTAAACTGGATGAACACTTAGAAAGGCTTTACGATTCTGCAAAGTCGCTTATGCTACAAATCCCAATTTCGATTGACGTGATGAAGCAAAACGTGCTTGAAACGCTCCGTCAAAATCAACTCCGCGAGGGATATATCAGATTGATTGTAACCCGCGGCGTAGGCGACTTAGGACTCGACCCCGATAAATGCCAGAATCCATCAGTAATTATTATTGCAGATAAAATTGCATTATACCCACAAAATTTTTATGAAAATGGGTTGGAAATTGTCACAGTATCGGTTCGCAGGAATTATCCTGAAGCAATCAACCCACGGATTAAATCGTTAAATTACCTAAACAATATTCTTGCGAAAATAGAGGCGAAACAATCAGGTGCTGTGGAAGCATTGATGCTCAACAATGACGGCTATGTTGTGGAGTGCAGCGGAGATAATATATTTTGGATTAAAAATGAGATAATTGTTACGCCACCACCTCATATCGGTATTTTGGAAGGTGTAACTCGGAATAGTGTAATCGCGCTTGCACGCGAGGCAGGATTTCAAGTTGAAGAGCGCGTTTTTACCCGACATGATCTATATATTGCAGATGAATGCTTCCTTACAGGGACAGCAGCGGAAGTGATTCCTGTTGTAAAACTTGACCAACGTGTTATTGGAAATGGAAAACCGGGAAAAGTTACGCAAAAACTTATTGCAGCATTCCGACATCTGGCGAATAACTTTGGAACCCCTATCTGTTCTGAGGACGCCTGAAGATGACAGTATCGGAGAGCAAAAAGCATAACTACACGCAATGAAAAGGAGAAACTCAACCATGAATGGGATCAAAAATTCTGCACTGACTTTTATTTTTACTTTCGTAGGCATTTCAATCTTATCTTTTATATTCAGTTTTACTGTTAGGGCAGGTCAGTCTACAGATACAACCTTTGGCCCCAAACCTGCCGAAGAAACGCAACCCGCTGAAACTGCTGTAGAGGAAGAAGAAAAACCACGAGTTGATGAGACGTTTATGGTTAAAAAAATTGAGTTCAAAGGTGTACAAACACTCCGAAAGGAGATGCTGCAAACTCTCATTCAAACACAAGTTGGCCAAGAAATTTCGGATGAACTGCTGACAAAAGACATTGAAAGTCTTTACAAAGACACTGGATTTTTCTATGATATAGTTGTAGATGTACGAAATAGTGAAGGTGGCGGTTTTGAGGTTACCTATATACTTAAGGAAAGCCCAAAAGTGGAAGGGATTAACATCATTGGAAATGACGAGTTGGACACCGGAAAACTGATGGACAGGGTCACTTTACGGCGTTCAGAAATTTATAATGATCGTCTTCGTTGGGAAAGCGAACGGGCAATCCGCAAGTTATATCACGAAAAAGGTTATTATCTCGTAAATATACAAGTGCATGTTGATCAAGATGAAGAGAAGAACACTAATCAGATAACTTTTGAGATAGATGAGGGACCGCGCGTCAGAATCACTGAAATCAACTTTATCGGAAATGATCAGGTTGATGCCAAAAAACTACAAAAAAAGATGAAGACGCGCGTAGGAAAACATTTTGATGAAATCCTGTTTGAAGAAGAGGATTTAGGTCTGAATCTCCGTAATTACTATCAAGACTTGGGGTTTGCACAAGTTAAGATTTCAGGGCACGCCAAACGTTTTACCGAAGACAAAACAGGGCTGATGCTTGATGTTACGGTTGATGAAGGCGCGCAATTTGCTGTAGGTACATATACCGTTCAGATTGAAGCAGGAGAGAAAATAGTTTTTTCTGAACAAAAGGTCCAAGAGATGTTGGACCCCGCAGAAGGTGAAATCTTCAACCGCGCCACTTTTGATGAATCAATTACGAAGTTGGAGCAAACATATTATGACAAAGGCTACCTTCTTGCCAATGTAAATCCGATGCCGTTTTTTGATGAAGTAAACGCTCTGGTGAACATCAACTTGAAAATCGACCAAGGTGATGTTATAATTATTGACGATGTGCCGATTACAGGTTTAGAAAAAACGAAGGATTATATAATTAGGCGCGAACTGGATTGGTTGAATATCAAATCGGATGAATTGCTCGATGTTAAAGTTCTCCGCAAAGCGCGGCAACGCCTTTTCCAGATGGGTCCATTTATTCGCGCTGTTGATTTTGTTCCCAGCGATACCGAAAAGGATAGCCGAAAGGACCTTGTCGTAAATATCGCAGAATCACCAACGACCGGAACACTTAGTGTAGGTGGCGGATACGGTAGCGAAGGCGGTATCTTTGGAACGGCAGAAGTGGGACAGCACAATCTATTTGGAAGGGCTTACCGTGTATACCTAAAAGGTGAGTTAGGCACACGCGACCATCATACAGCAGAAGCACGTTTTGGAACACCGTGGATATTTGGTACACCGACACGACTTAATGCAAGTATTTACAACAAACGCCGTTTTCGCCGATATTACAGTACGGTCGGTGCCGCCCTAAATCAAGGTTATTTGGCTGACCGATATGTTTGGGATACACGAGGTGCATCTGTGTCTGTTGGACGACCAATTGGTTTCGATATTGACGCATCGGTCAGGTTTCGTAACGAACTTGTTAAAGCAAATACACCAGATAGAGAAGTATTTAATCGTTCAACTCGAAGCATCTTATTTGCTATCGGGCGCGATACGCGTGATTACCGTACATCGCTTTATGACCCGATGGGTGGAAGTTCAAGCAGCATCTCTTATGAATACTCTGGTGGCTTCTTAGGCGCAGACAACGAGTTCCAAAAATATACTGCAGATACAAGTTGGTTTTTTAGTCCTTGGTGGAACCACGTCTTTGCTATCCATGCCCGTGCAGGCTATATGCGAAGCAGGAGTGGCGACCGCAGAGAACTTTTCTATGAGCGGTTTTATTTGGGTGGTGTAGATACAATCCGCGGTTATGAGGACTGGGAAATTTATCCTGATCCTATTAATTCTGAAGTTCCTAATCCCTATGGTGGCAACAAGGTATTCTTCACCAACTTGGAGTATCGTATTCCGGTTTCACCACAACTCACAACGGCCCTCTTCTTCGATTTTGGACAGGTGTGGGATGAAAGCATACCGAATGTTTTTAATCAAATTAACCTGAAGCGCGGTGCTGGTGTTGAGGCACGCCTACAGATGTTAGGTATGTTAGCACGTTTCGGTTGGGGATACGGGTTTGATCGTCAAAATCGACAACCACAAGGCAGGTTCTACTTTACAATCGGTCCTGGTTTTTAATGTACTAATCATAAATTGTTTCTGAATAGAGTACTACAACCTATCTCATAAATCGTGGGAGGGCTTTGTAAACGCGATCTTCAAGAAATGTTTACTTCAGTAGAAACGCGTTTGTAGTCGCGCAATTTAT
>LXNJ01001165.1_pt1 | contig 16138 bp, 14 predicted proteins | sample 809081 | NCBI WGS metagenome assembly LXNJ01 (sample SAMN04870510, study PRJNA318959) | sponge metagenome | biome: sponge; feature: marine sponge reef; material: water | host: Petrosia ficiformis | place: Greece: Milos, Mediterranean Sea | collected 2013-05-29 | depth 5-7 m
TTGGTGATCTTCATCGCCGTCATCGGCGGAGTCGGCTCGACGACTGGGGCAATCATCGGAGTGCTCGTATTCTGGTTCCTCGACGAGCAACTCGAAGATGCAGAGAATTGGCGCTTCATCATCCTTGGTGCCATCGCAGCCGTGATGGCGTTGGTAGCGCCGCGCGGCATCTACGGGCTGCTTCAGCGATGGCGGCCATTGCAGTTCTTCCCTGTTCGCCGACGCCTCGTGACGCGCGCCGATGGGCCCGACGACAGCAGTGATTGACACCTTCATCGTCGACGCTGTGCGTACCCCTGTCGGTCGCATCGGGGGCGGATTGGCGAGTGTGCGCCCAGATGACCTTGCGGCAAGCGTCGTCCAAGCGCTGCTCGAGCGATCGCCTGCCCTCGACCCAGCGCGACTCGACGATGTGCACTTTGGCAACGGGAACGGCGCAGGCGAGGAGAACAGAAATGTCGCTCGCATGGCGAGCCTGCTGGCGGGCGTCCCGACTTCGGTTCCCGGGACCACCGAGAACCGGCTGTGCGGTTCCGGCCTCGAGTCGATCATGGCGGCAAGTCGCGAAATCGCCGTCGGAGACGCGGACCTGTGCATAGCCGGTGGAGTGGAGTCGATGTCCCGTGCGCCGTGGGTTGTCGCCAAGCCTGAACGCGGCTATGAGCGTGATCACCGCCAGATGCATTCCACGACGCTCGGCTGGAGGCTCATCAATCCTCGGATGCCCGAGCGATGGACCGTCTCGCTCGGCGAGGGCGCTGAAATCCTGGCCGATCGTCATGAGATCAGCAGGGCAGTCCAGGACGCCTTTGCATTGCGGAGTCATCAGCGAGCCGCAGCGGCGTGGGCAGCGCGTCGATTCGACGACGAGATCGCCGCGGTGCCCTGCAGCGACCTCGACATCGACGAGAGCGTGCGCCCCAACACCACTGCTGACGCGCTCGGCCGGCTGCGACCGGCATTTCGGGACGGCGGCAGCGTGACGGCGGGAAACTCCTCCCCGATGAACGACGGAGCCGCTGCAGTGCTTCTCGCCTCTGCCTCAGGACTCGACGAACTCGGCCAAGCTCCTTTGGCGCGGATCGTCAGCAGAGCGGTCTGCGGGATCGACCCTCATCTGTTCGGTATCGGGCCCCTCCAAGCTGCGGACGTTGCGCTGCGTCGCGCAGGTATCGGGTGGGCTGATCTCGCCGTCGTCGAGCTGAACGAGGCCTTTGCTGCGCAGTCGCTTGCCTGCTTGATGCACTGGCCCGAGCTAGACCGAGGCCGGGTCAACCCCAATGGCGGCGGCATCGCTCTCGGGCATCCCATCGGTGCGTCTGGAGCCCGCATCACCACCACGCTGGTCCATGAGCTCGGGCGACGCGGTGGCGGTTACGGCATGGCGACGATGTGCATCGGTGTCGGTCAGGGCATCGCAATGGTCGTTGAAGGGCTCGCGCCTGACACTCAACCCGGGCCGCAACCGCAACAAGGCAAAGAGGAGACATCATGACAGACAACAGCACCCAGGCAATGACCCCGCAGGCCCACCTGGCCGAGGTCTTGGCGGCTTACGACAACTCGCCCAATCCGCGGCTGGCTGAGATCACCAAGGCGCTGATCCGGCATTTGCACGAGTTCGTCGTCGAGGTCGGCTTGACCCGACAGGAGTGGTTCGCAGGCATTGAAGCGCTGACCCGCACGGGGCAGATGTGCGATGACCAGCGACAGGAGTTCATCCTGCTGTCCGACACCGTCGGCGTCTCGATGCTCGTCGAGATGATCAATCACGTCGCAGCGGAAGGATCAACCGAGCCCACCGTCTTTGGGCCGTTCCACGTCGAGGGAGCACCGCAGCGTGAGATGGGCGACTCGATCATCACCGATCCCATGGAGGCAGACCACGAGGTCACCTATGTGGGCAGGGTGCTCGGGCTCGACGGCACTCCCATCAACGGTGCCACGCTCGACGTGTGGGAGACCGCGTCCAACGGCTTCTACGACGTGCAGGACAGCGGCCAGACGCCGATGAACATGCGCGGCATCTACACCACCGGAAGCGACGGCCAGTACAAGATCAAGGGCATCCGTCCGGTGCCGTACCAGATCCCCGGCGACGGTCCAGCGGGCGACCTGCTCTTCGAGAACGGCCGCCACAACTGGCGCCCTGGGCACATGCACTTCGTGGTTGCGGCTCCCGGCCACAAGACGGTGATAACCCACCTGTTCGACGCCGCCAGCGACTATCTCGACAGCGACGCCGTGTTCGGCGTGCGCGACTCTCTCATTGTTGACATGAGCGGTGATCGCTGCGAGTACGACTTCGTGCTTGAGGCGCTGCCCGCCGCATAGCAGGGCGAGGGTTACCATCGCCCCGATCAAGGGGCACCCGTCGTGAAGCGCCCTGACTGACGGGGCCAGGGAGGTGCGGCGGTGCAGTTCTGCAGGGTCCGCAGTGTCGCCGAGGCGGTCGACGAGCTGAGCCGTTGGGGTACCGAGGGCTGCATTCTGGCTGGCGGGACCGACGTGGTGCCGCAGTACTTGCGTGGCGAGCGCGCTCCTGCAGCGCTGATCGACATCGGTGGCATTGACGGCTTGCAGGGCATCTCCGAAGTCGGCGGAGTGACCAGCATCGGTGCACTGGTCACCTTGCGCAGGCTCGCCACGGCCTCGCTCATCGAGCTGCGGCATCCGGCGCTGTGCCAAGCGGCAGCCGGGGCGGGGGCGTGGCAGACCCAGACGGTGGCCACGGTGGGCGGCAATGTGTGCTCTGCGGCTGCTTCCGCTGACACGCTTCCCGCGTTGCTCGTTGCCGACGCCCAGCTCACCTTGGTGTCGAAGTCGGGCCGGCGACGAATGGAACTCGGCGAGTTTCTCGATGGAGCGGGCGCGACCGCATTGCGGCCGACAGAACTGCTGCGTGCCATCGAGCTGGAGCCGATCGGCGAACGCGCCGCCGAGGGATACCTCAAGGTGGGGCGTCGCAGCGCCATGGAGCTCGCGGTGGTGGGATTGGCACTCCGGCTGCAGGTTGCGCCGAGCGGTGTCGTGAGCGATGCCCGCATCGCCGTGTGCGGCGGGACTCGATCTCCCCACCGGGTGCCCAGCGCAGAATCTGCTCTCCTGGGAACCCAGGTCGCCGGTGGCCGCATCGATTGTGCGGAAGCCGGTGCTGAGCTTGCGAGTGTTGCAGCACCCGAATCGACCGAAACGGCGCGGTACCGGCGACGAGTGCTTCCCGGCCTGCTGAGCCGTCTCGCGGATCGTTGCGTCGACGACATCTCCGGAGCGGGCGGCTGATGACTGGCACTGGGGGCGAACAGTCCGTGACGATCCGGCTGGTCGTGAACGAACGGCCCCATGTGCTTGACGTGGGCGCAGGAGAGACCCTGCTGGGCACCCTGCGAGAGCGTCTCGCTCTCATCGGGCCCAAGGAAGCGTGCTGTGAAGGCGAGTGCGGTGCATGCACCGTGCTAGTGGACGGCGCACCCGTTGCATCGTGCATCGCGGCAGCAGGATCCATGAACGGCCGGACCATTCGCACGGTCGAGGGGCTTGCTGGGCCGGGTGACCTCACGGCGCTGCAGCAAGCCTTCGTGAGCCATGCCGCCGTCCAATGCGGGTACTGCACGCCTGGAGTGTTGATGGTGCTCACGGCGTTGCTCGACGACGTGGCGGATCCCTCCGAGGCCGACGTCCGTCACGCTCTCGCAGGGAACATCTGCCGCTGCACGGGCTACCAGCAGATCGTCGAAGCGGCACTCGACGCGGCCCAGGCGGTGCTCTCGTGAGCGTCGTCGGATCCAGCCTCGCCCGAAGCGACGCCGATGCGAAGCTGCGTGGCGACGCTGTCTTCGGCGCCGATCTCGTGCGGCCGGGGATGTTGTGGGCCGCACTCGTCCGGTCTCCGGTTCCTGCTGGGCAGATTCGCGGCATTGACGCCGGAGCGGCGAACGAGATCGACGGTGTGCTGGAGGTGTTGACGGCCGCCGACGTGCCGGATTGGCGCACCGGTGTCATTGTGTCTGATGCTCCGTTCCTGGCCGCCGACTACGTGGCCTATGAGGGAGAGCCGATGGCAATCGCGGTCGCTGACAGCCGGGCCGCGGCCGAGGCTGGCGCAAGTGCCGTCGTCGCCGATATTGAGCCGATCGAGCCGATTTCCACGCCGGAGCAGGCCCTCGCACCTGGCGCGCGACTGGTCCATCCCGGCTGGAATCGCTTTGCCGTGGCCGGAGGCGCCGACATCGGGCGCGATGGCAACGTGGTGGCCGAAGTGGTCCATGACCCCGGTGACCTCGACGAGGCTTTCGCGTCTGCTGATCTGGTAGTGGAGGCCACCTATCGGACGCCCCGGCAATATCAGGCACATCTGGAGCCCAAGATGGCGCTTGCGGTCTTCGAGTCGGGTCGCTACACCATCGAGGTTTCTCACCAGTACCCGTTCCGCCTGCGTGACCGGATCGCCCAGATGCTGGCGGTCAAGCCTTCGTCGTTGCGGGTGGTCGGCCATCACATCGGCGGGGGTTTCGGCGCCAAACTCGATGTCAGCGTCGAAGCGTTCGCTGCGCTGCTGGCCCGGCGATATCGCCGCCCCGTTCGCATGCAGCACAGCGCGCTCGAAGAGCGCCTGGTGGCACCATGCCGGGCCAACGCGCTGGTGTCGGTTCGTTCTGCTGTGCGGCGTGACGGCACGATCCTGGCGACCGAGGTCGAGATCGTGTCCGACAGCGGCGCCTATGCCAACAATGGCCCAGCACTGTCGGCCATACCCATGTTTGTGTTCGGTTCTATCTACCGGGTGGGTACTGCACGGATACGGACCCGCAACGTGTACACCAACACGGCGCCCACCGGTGCCTACCGCGGCGTGAACGGACCTTGGCTGGTGTTCGCCAACGAGCGCCACATAGATGCCATCGCGGACACGCTCGGCCGTGATCGCCGGGAGTTCCGGCTGGCATCGTTGGCTCAAGATGGCGAGCCGATGCGCAACGGGCAGCCGCTCGAACAGGTGTCGATCCTGCGCGAAGCCTTCGAGCGAGTCGACGAGCTGGCGCCGTGGGTTACGGCTGGCGCGGGCGAGCTACGAGGTGTCGGGCAGGCCGCCGCCGTCTGGCTGACCAATCCGATGCCCGGCCATGCCACCGTAAAGCTGAACGAGGACGGCACCGCCATGGTGATCACCTCGGCGACCGAGAACGGCTCCGGCGCTGTCGCGACCGGATTGCGGCAGATCGCGGCCGAAACGCTCGGTCTGTCCGCGGATGACGTGATGGTCACCATGCCCGACACCGATGCCACCGGCTACGACGCCGGTTCCCAGGGCAGCCGCACCACGCACGTGGTTGGCCGAGCGATTGCTGACGCCGCTGCGGAGGTGCGGCATCAGGTGATCGACCACGCTTCGCGCATGCTCGAAGCTGCACCTGACGACTTGGTGATTGCCGAGGGCACTGTGACGGTTGCGGGCGTGCCCGCTGCCCGCCTGACGCTCGGTCAGGTCGCCCAGGCGGCCACCTGGTCCCAAGGGCCGATCGCCGCCGGAGCGTCGTATGTCACGCCCACTCAGCCGCACGATCCCATGTGCGCGACGGGGATGCTGATCAAGGGTTGGCCGACGCCCACCTACCACCTGCATCAGGCAGAGGTCAGCGTCGACCCGGTCACGGGCCGAGTCACGGTCGACCGCTATGTCGTTGCCCAAGAGGTCGGCCGGGCAATTCACCCCGACGCCATTGCCGGCCAGATCCAGGGAGGCGTCGCCCAGGGCTTGGGCTATGCGCTGAGCGAGCGGGTTGATCTCGATCACGGTCGCTATGTCCAGCGCACCTTCAAAGAACACGGTCTGCCGCTGGCCGCCGATGTCCCCAAGGTGGAAATGATCGTGATGGAGCACGCAGACCCTGCTGGTCCCTACGGAGCAAAGGGTGCCGCCGAGCCACCCGTCGTCCCGGTAGCGGCTGCTGTTGCCAATGCGGTTTCCGACGCCATCGGCGCACCGATCGACACGCTGCCGATTACCCCCGCAGACGTGCTCGACGCGCTGGAGCGGGCGCAGTGAGTGGCGCAGATCTGCCGCCGCCTGCACCCTTGCGCATTGGCGTGGACGTCGGCGGGACCAACACCGATGCGGTCGCCATGTCCGCCGAAGATGTCGTCGGCTGGGCGAAGGCAACAACGACGCCGGACGTCACCGACGGGATCGTGACGGCGGTGCAGTCGCTGCTCGGTGAGCACGAACTGTCTCCCGATGCGATCAGCGCCGTCATGATCGGCACGACGCATTTCACCAATGCGCTGGTGGAGGGACGCCGGCTGGTCCCGACAGCCGTGGTGCGTCTCGGACTGCCGGCCACCAAGGGTCTGCCGCCGTTCGTCGACTGGCCCGATCGGCTGCGGGAGGTGCTGGGAGATCACGTCTATCTCTGCCACGGCGGTCACGAATTCGACGGTCGACTCATCAGTCCGATCGATCATGACGAGCTGCGTGCCGCGGCGCGGGACATCGCGTCGGCGGGCGTGGATTCGGTGGCGGTGACATCGGTGTTCTCACCGGTTGACGCCAGCTTCGAAGCCGAGGCTCAAGAAGTCTTGACAGACGAGGCACCCGAACTCGACATCAGCCTCTCAAGCCAGATCGGACGCCTCGGGTTGCTCGAACGCGAGAACGCGGCGATCGTGAACGCGTGCCTGCGCCCGCTGGCCGAACACACCGTCGCGGGGCTCGCCAGAGCGCTGGTCGAGCTCGGCCTCGACTGCCCGCTGCACGTCAGCCAGAACGACGGCACGCTGATGAGCGCCGACTACGCCCGTCGCTATCCCGTGGCGACGTTCGCCTCCGGTCCGACGAACTCGATGCGCGGCGCAGCCTTTCTGAGCGGCATCCGCGACGGTGTTGTCGTGGATGTGGGCGGCACAACCTCAGACATCGGCGTGCTGGTGCACGGATTCCCCAGGGACGCCTCCACGGCGGTCTTGGTGGCAGGAGTGCGCACGAACTTCCGAATGCCCGACGTGATGTCGCTGGGACTGGGCGGGGGGAGCTTGGTGCGATCTCGAAACGGTCCCCGCAGCGAGGTGACAGTGGGCCCCGACAGCGTCGGCTACGAGCTGACTGAGCGGGCGCTTGTGTTCGGCGGCGACGAGCTGACGGCGACCGATGTGGCCGCGGCTGCGGGCATGGCTGACATCGGCGAGGCGACCTCAGTGGGCGAGCTCGATCCTGCGCTCGTGAGCGATGCAGTCGAATGCATGCAGGACATGCTCGCCGAGGTCGTCGAGCAGATGAAGACCTCTGCGGACCCGGTACCGGTCGTGATCGTCGGCGGCGGGGGAGTGCTGGTGCGTGATGGCCTCGCAGGTGCATCGGACACCATCCGCCCGAACCATTTCTCGGTCGCCAGCGCGATCGGTGCCGCAATCGCCCAAGTCGGCGCCGAGACCGACCGGGTGTATTCGATGGCTGAGATGACCCGAGACCAAGCGATGGCCGAGGCCCTTTCAGCCACCGCCCAGCGTGCCGTCGACGCTGGGGCCGACCCAGACACGGTCGAGATCACCGACATCGACGAGATCCCGCTCACCTACCTGCCGTCGAACGCCATCCGGATCCGGGTCAAGGCAGTGGGGGACTTGGCATCGGTCAACGGTTCATCGAACGAGGGGACTCGAACATGAGCGCTGAAGGATCGATCGGCCTCATTCTGGGCAGCGCGATAGCTCCCGAAGCCATCGCGGATGCCGCAGCGCAGGCGGAGTCGAGCGGCTTCGACGAGATCTGGCTTGCCGAGGATTACTTCTTCACCGGAGGCATCTCGGGTGCGTCTGTGGTGCTCGGGGCAACGCAGGAGATCACGGTGGGCCTCGGCGTCGTGTCGGCCGTGGCACGCCACCCCTCGGTACTGGCGATGGAGTTGGCGACGCTGAGCCGATCGTCGCCGGAACGGCTGGTGGCCGGGGTCGGGCTCGGGGTGCCGGTGTGGGTACGCCAGATGGGTCTGCATCCACGATCGCCGATGGCGGCGGTGCGTGAATGCGTGTCGGCGGTCAAGGCCCTGTTGGCCGGAGAAATGCTTGACCGCCGCGGCGAGGTCTTCGATTTCAACAACGTCAAGCTCATGTACCCCGAGACTGGCCCGCCGATGCCCGTGCGGCTCGGTGTGTCGGGGCCGAACATGCTGCGCCTGGGCGGCGAGATCGCAGACGGCACCGTGCTGTCGGTGTGTTCGAGCCTGCGGTACGTGGAGTGGGCGAAGGAACGCATCGACGAAGGCCGCCAGCTCGCGGGCCGAACCGACCCGCATCCGATCACTGTGTTCGCACTGTATGCCGTGGACGAAAACGGTCAGGCAGCGCGGGATTCCGCCCGTGCGTCGCTGGCCTTTTACCGCCAGCACGGGCCGAACGCATTGACCGACGTGTACGGGATCTCCGAGGAGTTGCAGGTCTTGATCGACAAGGGCGGCTACAAGGCGGTGCGCGACGGCATGCCCGACCGGTGGGTAGCCGATCTGACGGTGGCAGGCACACCAGCCGAATGCGCCGCCAAGATCCGCGCCCTGTGGGCCGGCGGCGCCGACTCCGTGGCGTTGTTCCCGCTGGCCACCGACCGCCTCGCAGAGATCATCGACCTCACCGCCCGAGAGGTCTTGCCGTCCCTTGCGAGCGCCAGGACTTCGTCGGCGCTCGCCCGATAAGGGCGCCAAGGCTCCGCCGGCGCTCGCCCGATAACGGTGCTGAGGCTCAGCCGGGGCTCGTTGCCGACTGCGCTCAAACAGCGGGGAAGTACTCGGCGTCGATGCTGAATGCGTGTGGTCCGACTACGGCCAGGGCTTCGGGAGTGCGCAGCAGATCTGGAGCGGGCAGCACCAGCACATCTGCACGCACGCCGAACCGGAGGAGTTCGGTCGTGATCGGCTCGCCGGTGTCGGTGGTGACCAGAGTGATGAGGTCGGGCACCATCACCTTGGGCACGTCGTCCTCGTAGATGGCGAGGTTCTCGTTCTGGAAGTCGATGCGGATGGTGCGCCCGGCGTCGTCGCCGATGCCCGCCACCGTCATCTGGCCGCGCGCGAACCCCGCAGCGTTTCGTCGGTGCACATCGGTCACCTTGCCACGCAGATATCGCATGCCCCCGGCGACGCCCAGGATCGCCTCGGTGGGGTCGTCGTTGGCCTCACGGGCGTGATGCACTGCATGCCCGATCTCGCTTGCCAGTCGCAGCGTGTTCGGAATGATCGAGCGTCGGCAATAGGCGCCGTCCATGACAGCGGACGCCAGTCCGGTGTGTGCACCCATCTCCACCGTCGCTGCCCGGGCGATCCGCTCGAGCCATTTGGCGTCGGGCACCTCGGCGATGACCACTTGGCTGCCACGCTCGTCCGCGATGGCGGCCGGGTACGGGCTGCCGCCGTAGATCAGGTAAGTGATCATCTGCAACTCGGGAAATGCGCGGCCCATGCCGTCGCCATTCACGATGGGAATGTCCATGGCAGCGGCCACGACCATCGGCACCATCGAATTGCTGCCGCCCATCTCGAACGGTGCGATGGCATCGAACTTCCGCCCTAAATGGCGCTCCAGCGCCCTGGCGGCCACCGTCTCCTCGTCACCGCCAGCCAGCTTCTCGTTGCTCACCATCGGCGAGCCCATCCCGCCGACGGCCACCAGCAGATCGTCGTCTTCGATCTCGTCGGGCTCGATGACCCGAACCCGGCCACCGTTGCGCATCACCTGCAAGACCCGCAGTCGCCCGAGGTAGGGATTCCCTCCGCCGCCGGTGCCCAGTACAGCTGCTCCCAGCGCAATCGGCGCGAGATCAGGCTCGCTGATCTCCCACACGGCACCTCTCCTGCTCACCGCTACGCAGCAACCGCTGACGCTACCCCGCCCGGATCAACCAGTCCGTCGCCGGTTCGCGGACCGTGAGCGTCTCGATGCTTCGGCCCGTGCGCCGTTCGCCCTCGATGAGCTGATACATCTGCGCACCCTAGGTCGGCGTCGATGAGCGCTTGAGCAGGCGCTCGCAACCAGCAATGACACCCCTGCGGAACATCTCGAGTTGGCCATCGGGCCACGGAACCTCTGGCCGAGCGGCTCTCCAGCCGAGGATCGCCATGCCGCGGATGAGCTCGAACATCGGCACGAGCGACAGGTCGTCATCACTGATCGGGCGGACCGCTCGGTAGCTGTGCAGGAACGCCTGCCGAGCAGCACGGAAGTCTGATGTATCTCGCGAGTGGAACATCGCCACAGCGATGTCGTATTGGTGCCATCCGAAGCCGGCGTCGTCGAAGTCGATCACGCTGAGTTGCCCGTTATGGGTGAGCAGGTTGGCCAGGTGCAGATCGGCATGAATCAAGCTGAAGGTCCGGCGCGGCTCGCCATAGCGGCGTAGCCGTTCCCGGCAGTGGTCGCGGGCGGTGATCAACAGCTCTCGCTCGCGCTCGTCGAGCACTGGGCTCTCCCAGAACGGACCCCAGAAGGGCGCATCGCCGAGCAAGCCGTCGAGGTCCAGGCGATGTCGTCGGAACGACGGCGGCGGAATCCAGCCGGCTGCCTGATTGTGCATGGCCGCCATCAGACCGCCCAGTTGGCTGAACGGCTTGGAGATCTCGGTCGGTTCTGCTGCATTCGTGCTGCGGTCGTGAGCGGTGAGCAGCTCGCCGACGATCTCCCCTGGCGCCCAGAGGTTGAGGCCGACCTGCCGTGTCTCGCCCTCGGCAGCGGCGACTGGCACGAAGTAGCGGCCGTCCGGTGCAGCAACCGGCGTCGGCACCGAAATGCCGCTGCTGCGCAGTGCCTCGAGCCACACGCGTTCGGAGTTGAGTTCGTCGAGGGTGTGGTAGCCGGGCCGATGCAATCGCAGAACGTAGGCCTGTGCCGAGCCGGCGTCGTCAACCCGAAACGTCACGTTCTCGCTGATGCCGACAAGCGACAGGCGCGCCGACCCGATGCCGAACGCTCGAAGTGCGGTGCGGGCCGGCAATTCGTAGGGGACCGCAGTCCCCTCAGCCATCGAGTTCGGTCAGCACAGCGTCGAATGCGGCCAGGAATTCCCCGGCGTGGGACTGCTGCAAGACAAGCGGCGGGCGGAGCTTCAGCACGTTGGCGAACGCACCGGCGTTCGACGCCAGGATGCCGCGGTCCTTCAGCCGGTCGGTGATCTCGATCGCCCGTGCTCGATCGGGCTCCCGCTGTTCGCCCGGCACCACCATCTCCACACCGATGAACAGGCCGTGCCCGCGGACGTCGCCGATCCAGGGGCAACCGGCGGTCCGTTTGACGAGCGCAGCCTTCAGGTCTCGACCGATCTCGCTGACGCTGGTCGCCAGGCTTCGGCCTTCGATTTCGTCGATCACAGCGTGACCGACGGCGGCCTGCAGAGGACTGGCGGCAAACGTGTTGAAGTGGCGCGTCGCTGCTCGGAAGCCCTCCACAAGCTCCCTGCTGGCGACCGACGCCGCCAGCGGCAGGCCGTTGCCCATCGGCTTGCCCATCACGGCAATGTCCGGCTCAAAGCCGGTGACCTCGTAGCCCCACCAGCTCCCGGTCCGGCAGTAGCCGGCCTGCACTTCGTCGGCGATGACGAGCCCGCCCGCTTCGCGCACCATCCGGGCAGCCTTGGCCATGAAGTCGTCGGGGATGTCGGGCAGGCCCTCATTTGCCAATATCGAGCACAAGATGATTGCTGCGACGCCCTGTCCGGCGTCGGTGAGGCGCTCGATGGCGGCAGCGAGCTGCTCCAGATACGCATCGGCAAGCTCGCCGTCATCGACGCCCTCCTTGATGGGGCGAAAGCGCTGTGGGAAGGGGATCGTGGCGACATCGGGATGCGCTTGAGGTCGTCTCGCCGCCAGCTTCAGCGCGATGACCGCCTCGGTGTTGCCGTGATACGTGGCGTCGGTGGCGATCACGCCCCGGTGGCCCGTGGCGAGGCGGGCCATACCCAGCGCTACCTCGACCGCCTCGGTGCCGCTGCAGCTGAAGACAGCGCTTTCGATCCGGTCGTGATGCAGCGCCACCAATCGCTCGGCGAAGCTGACAATGCCCTCGTGCAGGTACCGGCTGTGCACATTCAGCGTGGCCTGCTGCGCTGCCATGGCTCCCGCAACACGAGCGTTGCCATGACCCACGCACGGCACGTTGTTGTACATGTCGATGTAGCGGCGTCCGTCGGCGTCGAACAGCTCGACCCCGTCGCCCCTCACGATGTGCAGCGGCTCGCTGTAGAAGAGGGGCGTGCCGGCGCCCAGCGCCAGATCCCGCCGATCTTGAAGTGACGGGCTCACTCCACAGGGTTCAGCAATGCCGAGTTGGAGTGCTTCGAGCTCGGCTTGCGCCCCAGCGCGATCTCCGGTGTGAGCAGGTCGACCGGCCCGGGCATGCCGTAGGGGTCGGAGTAGTAGCCGAGCGCGTAGTTGCCCATCGAGTACCCCATCAGGTCCGCCAGCTCTGGGTCGAGTTCCTTGGCGACCTCGGGCGGGCAGGACAGGAACTGGTTCTCCTCGGTGCGCAGCCAGCCCAGTGTGTAGGTGATGTTGATCCCGGTGCGGTCGGCATCGCTGCGGTTCTCGCCCCCGCCATGGATGACCGAACCCGAGTACAGCAGCACCGACCCGGCACCCATCGCGGCTTGGGTCTTCTCGTCGTCGTCGGCCCGCCGGTCTTCGTGCCACCCCGGACTTCCCGGCACGATCCGGGTGCCGCCGTTGGTGGGCGTGAAGTCCGTGAGCGCCCACATCGTGTTGAACTGCGGCTCGATCTCGTCGGGGATGTAGCTGCCCCATGCCAGGCGGTCGCGGTGCAGCGGCTGGGTGCCCTGGCCGGGCTTGATGTTGATGACCTGGGTGAGGTGCAACTGGATCTTGTTCGTGTACGGGCTCAGGAACCGGTTGGCCAAGCTGACGACTTTGTCGTGCATCACCAGTTCACGGCACGCGGCCGAACGAGCTACCAGCGCACCGGTGCGGGTGGTGTTGTGGCCCGAGAAGTTGTCGAGCCCGCCCGGCGTCTTGTCGATCCAGGGTCGCAACTCGGTTTCGAGCCGCTCCACCATGTCCAGATCGATGGCGTCCTCAATGATGGCGCCGCCATCGATCCGCACTACCTCGGCGATCTCGTCTTCGTTGCTGTCCAGCGTGAAACGGGCAAGCTCAGCCATGCCGCAACAGTACGCGTCGTCGTCGGCAAGCGCCATCGGGGAGCGGCGCGTGCCAACAAGTGTGCTTACTGGCAAGTGCGGCGCAGCACCCGCATCGCTGGATGCATGCTTGGCGTGGAGTTCCCAGTGCGGATCGGCACGGGACGCCAAGCAGTCTCGGTTGCCCGCCGAACCTGTGTGCTCCGCCGCTCGGCGGCGCATGCACGACGCGCCGGGAGTGCTCTTGCTCCAAGCAAGTGGGAGACCGCTACCAGGCCGTGATGGAAGAAGCGGTCGTTCGCGTCGCTCCATGCGCCGTAGGCGTCGAGTTCGGCTCGCAGCTGCACGAGCTCGGCATCGATTCTCTCTTCGTATTCGTCTGCGCGCTGTTCGAGACGTCGGAGCTCGGCTTCAGCTTTCCTGACGAACCGGCGGCAGCGCCGAAGGAGGAACGCTTGGTTTCCGGCGGTGATCAGCAGAACGACCACCGCCGAGGCGATGAACATCGGCTTCGGAATGCTCGCTGCGAGCAGCGACGCCGCGGCGGTCATCGTCCGGCTCCGGCCGTGCGAACGAGGAATAGGTCATGTCTACGCAGTGTCATGTGCCCACACCACCAAATTGTGGCAACGAAAGCAATTGAATTTACTGAAAATCACTGAAAAATTCTCAGTGTTGAGCGGTCCGTGCGTGAGCGCGGGCCTACGCTGCGGCGCGTGAGCGAGCCGCGCGACAGCGCCCCTGTCTTCACGCCCGACGACGACGGCTTTCACGCGCATCTGAAGGGTGACGATTGGTGGTTTACCGAGACGGCGTGGTTCTCGTTCCATCACGCAGAGCGGGCGCTCGGCGGCTGGCTCTACACGCTGGTGCGCCACAACATCGGCACGATCTCGGGCGGGGCCTGGGTGTGGGATGACACGGCCCACCTGCCTTGGGAGGTTCCCTACAGCTCCAATCTGACCGCTCTGCGGCTGCCGTCAGAACTCGACCTGCGAGATGCGACCCTGCCCAACGGGGTCAGCGTCGGGGTCGAGACCCCGACGATGGCGTACCGGCTCGGTTACGACGACCCGGGCCGATTCACCGCCGATCTGCGCTTCGAGGCGGTGCTGCCGCCACGGCCGCTGACGGCGGGAAGCTCGACGTTCGGCCATTCAGCGCACTTCGATCAGATCGGCAGGGTCACCGGCACTATCGAGCTGGCCGGTGAGCCGATCGAAATCGACTGCTGGTCGATGCGCGACCGCACCTGGGGACGTCGACCTGAGGACCGTCCCCGTCAAGCCGCGTACGTCACCGGCGCCTCCGATGACGGGTCGGGTTTCCTGGCAGTCACGAACGCCCGCGACGGGCTGGACCGGGTCTCGTACGGGTTCACCCAGCACGGCGACATCCAGGTCAGCCTCGTGGACGGCGAGCGCACGGTGAGCCGCAGCCGCGAAGGCTGGATTACCGAGATCCGCATCGACGCCGTCGATGCAGCTGGCGGCTCCTTCGTGGCGATCGGTAGCCCGCTCAGCCGCATCATCGTCAACCGGCACAGCTTCATCGACATCAACAGCCTTGTTCGCTGGGAGGTCGAGGGGGCCTCGACATGGTGGGGCGAGGACCAGGACATGTGGCCGGTTCGACGCTTCGCTGCTGCCAAGCGCAGCGGCGACTGGTCGACTCCCAGTTCGAGACCATGAGCCTCGACGACCACGAGCTGCTGTCGCGACTCGCAGACACCGTGCGCGCCCAGATAGCCCCTGCGGTCGACGAGGAGTACGCCCGTACCCAGGCGTTCATGGCCTCGGTGATCCTGCAGCGCCTGGCAAAGCAGGCGCAATTCCAAGACGAACATCGTGCGGCCGAGATCGCCGACGTCACAGCGCTGGCTGATCGGCTCGATGCTGTGTTCATGACAGCCGGCACCTCAGACGGTGCCACTGCAGATGTCCCCGCCGATGTCGGTGACGCCGTCGCTCGCATGCGGGCTCAAGGGTCAATTGCGGCTGCGACAGAGGTCATCGACGCCCTCTACGGGTGGGGCGCTTCCCAACCCGTGGCCGGAGCGGCGCTGGCCGCTATCCGGCATGCGCTGCGTCGAGACATCGATCGTCGTATGGACATCGCTCGGTGACCAGGGTGGGGGAGCACCACACAGTGTCCGATGATCCAGATCTGACTGGCGTTCTCGGCGAGTATCTGCGCGATCGTCTCGGAGCCAGCGGCCCCGTCGACATCGTCACTCCCGAGCGCATTGCGGTGGGCTGGTCGCACGAGACATGGTTGTTCGACGCCGTCTGGTCCGACGGTGCCGATGAGCACCGTCAGGGTTTCTGCCTGCGACGCGACCCGGGCAACGCCCTGCTGCGGCACGAATCCGACCTCGAAGAGCAATTCCGGGTATTGCGCTGCCTCGAGAACACCGACGTGCCCGCACCGCGGGCCTTCTGGTACGAGCCCGACCCAGCAGTTCTCGGTGTTCCTGCGATCGTGATGGAACGAGTCGTCGGCGAGTGTCCGAGCCCGTGGCGCCGGGCCGGGCGGGAGTACTACGCCGCAGCCGCCGAACGCGGCGTGCTGCCGGCCAGCTTCACCGATGCGCTGGCTGCGGTGCACAACGTCGACTGGCAAGCGGCAGGGCTCGGCTTCTTGGGCGTGCCCGGGGACGGCAGCGACTTCGCACTGCGCGAGATCGCCAAATGGCAGGCGCTCATCGATGACTCCGGGCATCGGGGCCATCCGATCCTCGCCGACCTGATCGGCTCGCTGAAGCACAACGCACCGCCGACGGAACTGCTCACCCTCGTGCACGGTGCGTTTCGGACCGGCAATGTCCTGATCCATGACGACCGGGTGTCTGCAGTTCTCGACTGGGAGCTGCAGGTCATCGGCGACCCCATGTACGACGTGGCCTATGTGGTCACCGAGCTGAACCGGGAGGGCACCGACCTGCTGTCGAATGTCGTGCCGCGGGAGCTGTTCATTGATCGCTACCAGCAGGCCACCGGCATCGAGATCGAC
>LXNJ01001166.1_pt1 | contig 16131 bp, 8 predicted proteins | sample 809081 | NCBI WGS metagenome assembly LXNJ01 (sample SAMN04870510, study PRJNA318959) | sponge metagenome | biome: sponge; feature: marine sponge reef; material: water | host: Petrosia ficiformis | place: Greece: Milos, Mediterranean Sea | collected 2013-05-29 | depth 5-7 m
GTACGAATGCTGGAAACAGTGGTCCGGTATCGCTCAGCAATCCTGGTAAGATTCTCGCCCCTCTGGACGACATGAACAATCGTGCTGTTCTTGCCCGGCGTGATGGTCAGCCACTGTCCGCGGTTGATCCTGCTGCTGCGCAAATTATTCTCACGCCTGATGGCGGTCGCAGAGGTTGCGTACTTCGCCGCCAATTCGCTAAGCGTATCTCCGCGCCGCACCTGATATCGAATAGACTTGGATGCGCTTGAGCGCGACGCAGCAGTCGACGACTGGCTTGCCTGCTGGCTTGTCTGCCGCACCGGTGTGGTGCTTGCCATCAGTGGCTTGGGCTCAAAATCGAGCTGGATGGGCTGGTTCACGCGCTTGCCCCAGTCTACTGTGCGCACGCCGGCGATTGATAGCGACGCTTCGCCGCCGCCACCACCCGCGACCGGCACCACCAGGTGCTGCCCCGGGTAGATGGTGGTCCTGCGCAGGTTGTTGGCCACCATAAGATCTCTTACGCTTACTCCGTAGCGATTGCCAATCTTGCCCAGGTTGTCGCCGCGGCGAACCACATGCTCCGCAGCCCGACGTTTTGCGTCGGGCGGGAGCTTATCGAAAGCCGCCGCAAAGCGCTGCGCTGACCCCGGTGGAATGCGGAGTTCATACGGACGGGTGTTGGGCGGCAGATAGTTTCGGCGCAGCTCAGGATTGAGGCGCTGAATCTCGGCTTCCGTTGTGCCCACCATGCCTGCGATAGTTTCAACAGAAAGCATGCCTGTAACCGGAACGACATCATAGGCAAACGCAGGGCCTGATGCCGTCGCCGGCAACCCAAACGCGGTCGGATTGGACATGATCTGGGCCACGGCTATGAACTGAGGCACATAAGCCCGCGTCTCTGGATTCAGGTGTTTGTACATCCCCCAGAAATCCACCACGCCACCATTGGCCCGAATGGCGCGCTTGATGCACCGCGGACTACAGTTGTATCCCGCCAGCGCAACGTGCCAGTTTTTGTCGTACTGGCTGTAGAGATCCTTCAGATGCCGCGCCGCTGCGCGCGTGGCCTTGATCGGATCCATGCGCTCGTCTACCCAGGCGTCGGAATCCAGGCCGTAGGCCCGCCCCGTAGCGCCCATGAACTGCCACATGCCCACCGCGCTCGCCGGGCTGCGCGGCTTGGGTCTAAGCCCACTTTCTATAACCGCAAGGTACTTCAGCTCGTCGGGGACACCTTCTTCCTTCAGAATCTGCTCGATCGCTGGAAAGTAGGTTTCCGCCCGACCCATCCAGCGGATCAGATGATCGCGCCGCTCCTTCAGAAACCAGTTGCGCAGCTGCTCTACGCTCTGGTTCTCGGTCATGGGCACCGTCGTCTTTACCGCCTTCGCGCGAGGCGCGGGAGTCGTGGCAGCCGCCAGCGGGTTTTCCACCCGGTCCAGCACCTCGAATATGTCCTCCCGCAGTGTGAATACGCTGCCATACTCCTGCTCCATGTGCTTCCCGTAGTAAAAGTCATGTTCGGTCACGATGGAGCGAAACAACTCGCGGAAGCGCACATTGTCCGTGATGGCCGGCTGGTCCGACAATCCTTCGATTTCCGCCAGCGCAATGCGCAGAATCCGCGCCCCCTCCGAAATATCCCCCGCGGCCTGCGCCATCAAAAGGCGCGACTGGTAGCTGTACAACCGGCTGAAGCGCCGGGCCAACTGGTCATCGCTCAGGGAGTCCGCTAGCGAACCCAGATCCAGATGCGCCACATACCGTTCGTACCCCGCAAGCTCCTCTACGGGTATTGGATCCAGCGGCGGCGGCCACGCGCGCCCGAGCTGCTGGGATACAACAGGCTGCACGGCCCACGCAGCTACAATGGCAATCCATATCGTTCTTTTCACAGGCACCTCCGTCCTAGTGTGGACTCTGCGTTAGGTTGTGGGATCGGAACTTAAAGTAATTTCTGCTTGATCGCAATGTTTCCAGCGTAATCATTGCAATTTTCCGGCATTATATCAATCATTAGCATAGATGGTTCCTCGCCTATTGTACAGACAACGCGGGTGGAATATGCACCCGTTTACAGCAAAAGGCAGCAAATCAGGGAGCCTATCAGGCTTCAGCGTTCCTACTGCCCCGTCTGGATGGCCATCAGAGGGGCATATTGCCGTGTTTCTTGCGTGGATTGGTTACCACCTTGTTCTGAAGCATCTGCAGTCCGCGCGCGATCTTGGCTCGCGTTTGGCTCGGCTCAATTACTGCGTCTATGTATCCGTGCTCCGCTGCTATGTACGGATTGGCAAACTTGTCGCGATACGCTTCGGTGAACGAGGCCCTGAGCGCATCGGCGTCACTGGACGCGGTCAGTTGCTTGCGATAAATGATTTCTACCGCACCTTTCGGTCCCATGACGGCAATTTCGGCGCTGGGCCACGCAAAGTTCAGGTCTCCACGAATGTGTTTGGAGCTCATCACATCGTATGCGCCACCGTAGGCTTTCCGCGTGATCACCGTAATCTTGGGCACCGTCGCCTCGCAGAAGGCATAGAGCAGCTTTGCGCCATGCTTGATGATGCCACCCCATTCCTGATCGGTGCCCGGCAAAAACCCCGGGACATCTTCAAAGACGACCAGTGGAATGTTGAATGCATCGCAAAAGCGCACGAAGCGCGCCCCCTTGACGGATGCGTTGATGTCCAGTACGCCTGCGAGCACGGCCGGCTGATTGGCTACGATGCCGACTGATCGCCCACTGACGTGAGCAAAGCCGCAAATCAGGTTAGGCGCAAAGTCCTGGTGGATTTCGAAAAATGCGCCATCGTCCACCACGCTCTGGATGGCATCCAGCATGTCATATGGCTGGTGCGGTTTTTCCGGGACCAGATCATTGAGTGCCGTATCCTGCCGCGTGGCGGCATCAGCGGTGGGGCGCATCGGCGGCGGCTCCTCGCAGTTTTGCGGGATATAGCCCATCAGGTCACGGATGCTTAGCAGGCAGGCCACATCGTTGTCGCAAACCACATGGGCCACGCCGCTTTGGGACGCGTGCGTCGCAGCACCGCCCAGCTCCTCCGCAGACACCGACTCCTGCGTCACAGTCCTGACCACATCGGGGCCTGTGACGAACATGTAACTGGTGCCCTGCACCATGAAGATGAAGTCTGTGATGGCCGGACTATAGACTGCACCGCCGGCGCACGGGCCCATGACCGCTGAAATCTGTGGCACCACGCCCGAGGCAAGCGTGTTCTGCAGAAAGATGTCGGCATAGCCGCCGAGCGACACCACGCCTTCCTGTATCCGCGCCCCGCCAGAATCATTGAGTCCGATGACGGGCGCACCGTTCTCCAGTGCTCTCCGCAGAATCTGAACGATCTTATTCGCATGGCTCCGACCCAGCGACCCGCCGAAAACCGTAAAGTCCTGGCTGAAGACATAGACCAGGCGGCCGTGAATGGTTCCGTATCCCGTCACGACGCCATCGCCGGCGGGGCGGTTGCGCTCAAGGCCAAAGTCTTTGCTTTGGTGGCGGACAAACATCCCGATTTCCTCGAACGACCCTTCGTCGAGGAGCACGGCCAGCCGCTCCCGCGCGGTGAGTTTGCCCTTGTCGTGTTGCCGTTGAATGCGGGCTTCGCCCCCGCCCAGCTGCGCGCGGATTCGGCGCTGTCGCAGATCTTCAATTGGTTTCATGGGCAGAACGTCTGCAAGGCAGCGGCCATGCGCGGTGCGTCAAATGCCGCCGCTTAGTACTATCAAGGCCGCACAAAAGATAGGACACCCATGCGCAAGTATGCCCTTCCCTGCAGCCTACTGTGAGGATGACACCTTGGCCGCAGCGCGATGCGCCGCTATCCGCGTGGCTCCATAGCGAAGGGTGTCCTGCTCCGCGGCGAGCAAATGTGAAGGCTGTGGCATGCGTGTGGCTGCATCACCCTCACGCGATACTGACCGGCCTGGTTCTTCAGAGGGATCATCGGACTGCTCTTGGCCTATACCCGCACAAAGCCGGTGAGCGGCAGCGAAGGCCCACGGCGGCACTTCAAGAGAGTCCTAAAAGAGAGCCCTACTGCCGTGCCCCGGGTCCACGGACAAAGCGGCCCGGCAGTGCGCCCGTAAGCGCACCATCCAGAAGGGCCGGCGTCCCGTTGACGAACACATGAATCATGCCCGTGGCAAGCTGGTGGGGCTCTTCGAACGTGGCGTTGTCCTGAATGGTGACCGGATCAAAGATCGCCAAGTCTGCGAAGTAGCCGACCTGGAGCGCGCCGCGACGGTCCAATTTGAGGTTGGTCGCGGGCAAAAGGGTCAGGCGGCGGATCGCCTCCTGCAGCGTAAGCACGCCTTCGTCCCGGGTATACTTGCCGAGCACCCGGGCAAAGGCCCCGTAGGCGCGCGGATGGGGATTGCTTCTTAGAAACATGCCCTCGGGCGCAATGGAGGCAGCATCGGAATCAATGCTTATCCACGGCAGCGCGAGCTTCTTTCTGACATTGTCCTCGCTCATCATAAAGTAGACAGCGCCGACGCGGCTGCTGTCGGCCACTACCAGGTCGATGGCGGCACGGGCCGGCGTAACGCCGCGGCGCGCTGCAATCTCCGACAGGCGCATGCCGATGTAATGGCGCAGGCTGTCCGTACGAAAATCCACCAGCATCACATTCTCTGGACCTGCCAGCACCAGGCGGCTCTCCGACGTGTCGGAACCGACCATCATCTCCGCCTCCAACCGGTCCGCAACCCCCGCATCCATCATCCGGGCGCGCCACGCACCAAACCCGCCCTCCTGCACCCATAGCGGCATCGCCGCGTTGAGTCCAGTGGAGCTGGCGATGTATGGATACACATCGGCGGTTACCTGCAAGCCCTCCGCACGCGCCGCCTCGACACGTGCAATAACCGTATCCAGCTTATGCCAGTGGGTGCGGCCCGATGCCTTCAGATGGTAGATTTCGGCGGCTGCGCCCGAGGCACGCGCAATGGCAATCAGTTCGTCCACGGCCTCCACCAGCTGCCACCCTTCACTGCGTATGTGCGAGATGTACATGCCGCCGTACTCGGCCGCAACATCCGCAAGCGCAATGAGCTCCGCTGTGTCCGCATAGAACGCCGGAGCATAGATGAGCGACGAACCCACACCTAGCGCGCCCTCCTCCATGGCTTGGCGTACCAGCGCCCGCATACGATCCAGTTCCAACGGTGTGGCCGAACGGAACGCATGCCCGATCTCATGTATGCGCACGGTCGTAGCGCCCACAAAAGAGGCTACATTGGGTGCCACGCCTTTGCGCTCCAGAAAGCTGAGGTACTCCCCGAGCGTAGTCCAGGGCAGCTCCGGCACAGCGTCCTCAGGCTGCCCCAAAAGGCGCGCCACTTCCCCTTCCGAACCGACCCAGTCAATAAGTTCATTGAGCTGGGACGCGCGCATGGCCTCGTTGAGCGGTCCCATGGACCAGCCCTCCCCAAAGATTTCCAGCGTCACGCCCTGTCGCAGATCACTTTGCGAACGGCCATCCACGATGAGCGACTCTGTGGCCCAGCTCAGCATGTTGATGAAGCCCGGCGCTACCGCCAGGCCTTCGGCGTCGATCTCTAGCGCGCCGCGGCCCTCAAAGCGCCCAATGGCGGCAATGGTGTCTGCGGAGATGGCCACATCCCCGACCCGCGGCGCGCCGCCAGATCCGTCGTAGATGGTGCCGCCTCTTATGACTACATCATACCGGAGCGCGGTGGCCTGGTAAAGGGTATACGCGATGGCGAATACTGCCAATGCGGCGAGGACATTAAGGACGAAGGGATACTTGTGACGGCTCATCGTGGTGTCATACTCCGATTCAATGGAAGCGGCGGCGCGCTGCTAAGGTGCACAAAGCATGCGTAGCCGGTTGCTGCGCGCTTAATCATACACGGCGCTGACGCCTGCGTATGATCCTACCCCGAAGGCTGGGCAACGCGCATACGCTGCCGACCAAACGTGTATTCCTTTGGCGGCTCCACGCCGAGCAGGTGCTTCACGAAGTAGTCCCAGCGCTTGCGCATCCAATACGCGCGTCCGCGTCCAAATCCGTGGCCGCCATTGGGAAAGACCACAAGGTCAAAGTCCTTGTTGGCAGCTACCAGCGCCTCAACAAGCAGAAGCGTATTGGATGCCGGCACATTGCCATCCATGAGTCCATGGGCAATAAGCAGCTTGCCCTTAAGATTCTCGGCCAGGAGAATGTTGGACTGATTGTCGTAGTTCGTCGTGCCGTCCTCATACTCCACCAGCAAGCCCTGCCACTTTTCGCCCCAGTCGTCCTCGTAGTTGCGGTTGTCGTGGTTGCCCGCGCCGGACACCGCCACCTTGTAGAAGTCCGGATAGCGAAGAATACCGCCGGTAGAAGCAAAGCCGCCCCCGGAATGGCCCCAGATGCCCACACGGTCGAGATCCATCCATGCATGGCGCGCACCCAGCTGCTTGATCATCGTAACCTGGTCCGGCAAACCGTTGTCGCCCATGTTGCCGTAGTAGGCGTCGTGAAAAGACTTCGACCGACCGGGCGTGCCCATCGCGTCCACCTCCACCACGATGAAGCCCAGTTCGGCCAGCGCCTGTTTGTCACTACGTGAAGCGCGAAAAGACCGGCTGCCCACGCTGCCTGACTGCGGGCCTGGATACAGATAGTTCAGCACCGGATAGGACCGATTCTCGTCAAAATCCGATGGCTTGTACATCAAACCATACAGGTCCGTCTCGCCATCCCGCGCCTTGACCATAAAAGGCACCGGAGGCACCCAGCCGCTTTCCACCAGCGCCGTGATGTCGGCCTCCTCCAGGTGCTGTGTCACTGCGCCGTGCATATCTCGCACAACGATGACGGGCGGCGTCACCGGCGTGGAGTAGCTGTCCACGAAGTAGCGGCCAGAAGGCGCAATCGACACCGTGTGGTCGGCGGACTCGGGTGTCAGTAGCGTAAGGCCAGATCCGTCCAGGTTGACCTTGTAGAAATGGTCATAGTACGGGTTGGTATCTTCGCGCCCTTTGGCCGTGAAATACAGCGTGCGCGTCTCTTCGTCTATCCGCCTGACCTGCTGTACGGCCCATTCGCCGCTGGTGATCTGGTGCTTCAGCGCGCCGCTCTCCAAATTGTACAGGTACAGATGGCCCCAGTTGTCACGCTCGGAGAACCACAGCACCTCATTGGTACTAAACAGCACGGCCCAATTCTCGGCGTCTACGCCAGATTCAAAGTACGTAGCCACATGCTCATGCAGCACGGTGCGCACCGCGCCTGTTTTGGGATCGGCGATCCGAAGCCAGGCATCCTTATGGTCCCGGGAGGATGAGATAAACGCCAGCTGTGACGCATCCTCGCTCCAGCGCACATCCAGAAACGTACCGCCCCAGCCGGCAATGTGATCGGTCGTGGTGCTGCGATGGGCATCGGGTGCCATATCCAGGCGCACCACACGCGGCTCGTCCACATGAATCACCACGCGGCTGATTCTGAAGATTACGCTGTCCTCCGGCAGCGGATATTTCCATGCGTCCAGCGTGGGATGCCCCACTGCAGTAGACACCATATACATGCTGCCGACGCCGCGCGCATCATGCTGGAAGGTGGCGATCTTCTTCGAATCCGGCGACCATAACAATACGGGCGTGTTGCTGCGCGTCCAGCCCGCATTGTTGGTGGCGTAGCCATAGTCCTCCACACCATCAGTGGTAAGCTGCCGCCGGATACCTGTGGCCACTTCCTGCATCCAGAGGTTGTGCCCGTCTATGTATGCAGCCCACCGGCCGTCCGGAGAGGTCACGCTGTTGGGTATGGTCGCGGGTGCGGGCCCGGCTTCAGCGCAGTCGAACGTGTCGAGCGCACACCGCACCCGCTGCTGCTTTACGCGCAAAAGTACAGCCTGCCCGTCCGCCTCGAGCCGAAAGCCCGCAAGCGGCAATGCGCCCGGATCCAGCGCTTCACCGGTGAACGCTACCAGCGCGGCGGCCAGCCGCGCGTGGTCGAACGCCGGCATGCGCGTGCCCTGAACGGGATCCACCAGGATGATTTCCTCTCCCTCTCTCGTGCGGTTGCGGTACCAGAATCGATCTCCGTCGATCCAGTTGGGGCGGACACCCGCACTGTACACCAGGTTGGACTGCGACAGTGTGGCTTCCGCACGCGCATAGTCTTCCTCTGTGACCTCTTGCGCCCGCGCCAGCGGCGATGCACAGATCAGAAGGAAAATCGCTAGATGGAATCTTTGAAGCATACAGCGAATACCATAGGTTGTGGGAAAGCACAGGAAACTCTGCCGGTGCGTATAGGGATCCCCAAGCCTCGCATATATCAATCACCTCTTCATTACTGCCCTATGAACCTCCATACCCTTCTTGTGGCGCTGCTGCTGGTGTCGAGCCCGGCACTGGCGCAGGATAACCCTCCTATGGATGGCTTTGATGTGGATGGCTCCGATCCGCGCGCTATTGCTATTGCAGATCAGGTCATGGAAGCCTTAGGCGGCCGGGCCAACTGGGACAATACACGCTACCTGTCCTGGAGCTTCTTTCGGGATGATCAGGTCTGGGACAAATGGACGGGGCGCTTTCGCTGGCAGCAGGACAGCTTGGTTGTGCTGATGAACATCAATACGCAAGAAGGCGCCGCATATGCCGATGGCGTGCCTGTCGAAGACAGCGATCCGATCGTCGCACGGGCCTATCGCAACTGGGCCAACAGCGGATACTGGCTGCTTATGCCCTACAAGCTCAAGGACTCAGGCGTGACGCTGGGATACGGCGGAGAAGGCGCGACGGAGGATGGCCGCGCCGCCCACATTCTTACGCTGATCTTTGATGCGGTCGGCCATACGCCCAACAACCGGTATGATATCTATGTGGACAAGGAGACCCGTCTGGTCACGCAGTGGTCCTACTATGAAAATCGGGAGGACGAAACCCCTGCCTTCACGCGTCCATGGGAAAACTGGGCGCGTCATGGCCGCATCATGCTGTCGGACGGGCGCGGAATGCTCGACGATCAGCCCTTTGTCCTGCCCAATGTAGGCATCTATGACGCATTGCCCGACGCCGTATTCGACGATCCTGCGCGTATCGACCTTTCCACGCTCGGCAACTAGGTGCCCCACGCCACAAGCCCTGGCAGAAACTTCGAGCCCAGGTCCTTGTGGCGCGGCAGCACACGCACCGTGTAACCGCGAAACCCGCTGTTCTGACAGGCCACCGCAGCGGCTTCATACACGTACGCTCCGTGGCCATTGAGGCCTGACACGGACATTGGCTCGTAGGTCATGTTCTCTATCTCACCCGCCGCGGTGACGCTACCCAGGCAGAGCTGCACCTCCACATCGTCGGGCGTCAGGCTGCCCAGTTCCACATAGGCCTCTACCGCAAAGGGCTGACCCACGACATACTCTCCCACCGGCCCCCGCACGGGCAGCGAAACACGGACCTTGGACCACGCGGCGTGCACGCGATCCCACCATGCAGCCAGCGCACGCGTACGCGCCATGTCGCTGTTGGCTAGGCGGTCGTACCGCCGTGCGGCGGGCAGGTACGCCTCGTCTACATACTGCCGCACCATGCGGTGGGCACTGAAGGCTGCGCTGTAGGTCGCAATGGACCCTTTCATGCGCGCAATCCACGCCGAGGGAAGGTCGTCCGTGCTGCGCGCGTAGAAGAGCGGCACCACCTCCTGCTCCAGGATATCGTACAGGATCGATGATTCCCGCGCGTCCTGGTAGTCGTGGTCATTGTAGGGTGTACGTGTTCCTATCGCCCAACCCAGCGCCGGATCATAGGCTTCGTCCCACCAGCCATCCAGAATGCTAAGGTTGAGCACCCCATTGGCGGCGGCCTTCATGCCGCTGGTGCCGCTCGCTTCGCGCGGACGGCGAGGCGTATTGAGCCACAGATCTGCACCCTGCACCAGGTAGCGCGCCAGGTTCATGTCGTAGTCTTCGAGAAACACGATCCGGCCGCTAAAAGGTGCGGTGCGCGAAAGTGCCACAATCTCCTGGATCAGACGCTTGCCAGGCTCGTCGCGCGGGTGGGCTTTGCCTGCAAAGATCACTTGGACCGGACGCTCAGGTCTTCCAAGGATTCTTGCAAGGCGCGCGGGATCCTTCAACAGGAGTGTAGCACGCTTGTAGGTGGCGAACCGCCGCGCAAACCCGATGGTGAGCGCATTGGGATCGAGGCATTGGGCCGCCGCCTCCAGCTGTGATTGCGATGCGCCTGTGCGCGCCAGCTGACGCCGAACACACTGGCGCGCGACGGTGATCAGCCGCTCGCGCCGGTTTACGTGCGTGCGCCACAGCATCGAATCTGGAATCTGATGTACGCGCGCCCACATGGCGTCGCCGGCTGATCCTTCATGCCAGCGAGGTCCCAGATATCGACCTAAGAGCCGCTTCAACGGCTCTGCGCACCACGATGAGGCATGCATGCCGTTGGTGATATGGCCTATCGGCACTTCGTCCTTGGGTACCGACGGCCACTGTCGCTGCCACATCTTGCGGCTGATCTCGCCATGCAATCGCGCAACGCCGTTGCTGGCAGCGCTCATGCGCAGGGCAAGCTTGGTCATGCCGAACAGCTCGCGTTCGTCATCAGGGTTCTGCCTACCCAGCGCCAGAAACGCCTTCCGCGACAGCCCCAGTGCGCGCTCCGCGTATTGGGTCAGGTAACGGTCCATCAGCTCCGCTGGAAACCGGTCGTGGCCCGCTTCGACCGGCGTGTGCGTCGTAAAGACCGTGCTCGCCGAGGCAGCAATGCTGGCCTCTGCAAAACTGAGATGCGCCGTCTGCATGAAATCGTGAATGTGCTCCAGCGTCAAAAACGCCGAGTGACCCTCATTGATGTGGTACACGCGGGGCGAGAGGCCCAGCGCCTTCAGGGCGCGATATCCTCCAATGCCGAGCATCACTTCCTGGCGGATGCGCAGCTCGTTGTCGCCGCCGTACAGATAGTCGGTAAGGTTGCGATCTTCGATCCGCGTGTTGGCCGCAAAGTTGGTATCCAGGAGGTACAGCGGCACGCGGCCCACCTGCAGCTGCCACACCCTGGCATGCACCCGGTGTCCTGAAAGCGAAACGGAGACCACCACCGGCTTGCCATGCGCATCGCATGCGGGATTGATCGGCAAAACGCCCGGATCGTTGGCTTCGTAGATTTCGTGCTGCCACCCGTTCTTGCCAAGACGCTGCCGAAAGTATCCCTGCTGATACAGCAGCCCCATGCCTACGAGCGGGACGCCCAGATCACTGGCACTCTTGAGGTGATCTCCTGCCAGTACCCCCAACCCCCCGGCAAAGATGGGCAGGCATTCGGTAATGCCGAACTCTGCAGAAAAGTAGGCTGCCAGCGGGACAGGGACCGCCCCGTGATGGCGCTTGCACCACGTAGACTCCGCACGCATGTAGATATCGTAGTCTGCGCACACTTGCGCCAGGTGCGCCAGAAACCCTTCATCCTCGGCGGCCTCCTGCAGGCGCGATTGGGGAATAATTCCAAGTAATTTGACCGGGTTGTTGCCTGCAGCGCTCCAATGGCTGTCGCCCAGGCGGCGAAAAAGGTCCAGGGTGTCTGCGTGCCAGGCCCATCGCACATTATAGGCGAGCGCACGCAGGCGCTCCAGCGCTGGCGGCAGGGAGGGGATGGCCGTAAAGGTGCAAAGTGCGCGAGGCTTCATCGATCTACAGGATGGTCCGGGAGCCGGCGGAAATATCCTGTACCCGGAGAAACGGTGTGGGTAAGAATCCGCGAATACTGCCGCCAATACGCGAACGCGTTCGTAGTTGGTATCTTCTCCCTGCCACTACATGCGCTGACCCATGGCAGAGCGAGCTCTGGCGCTCACCAACGGCCTCTTTGACACCGTCTTTGCCAAGACCACCCATGGATTGATCCGGGGCCCCAGCCGCTTCCCGCTAGCCGGCGTCATTGATTCGTCATACGTCGGACAGGATGCCGGTATGGTGCTGGATGGCAGGCGGAGAGGGATCCCGTTCTACGACAGCGTGGCCCATGCGCTGCGCGATAGTCTGGAGCCTATTACACACTGCATTGTGGGCGTTGCAACCGTTGGCGGCCACTTGCCGGACGCCCTGCGCAAGGACTTGGAGACAGCGGCCCGCGCTGGGTTGACGCTCGTCAACGGGCTCCACTACCTTCTCAGCGAGGATATGCAGCTGGCAACCATCGCGGCGGCGCACAGCGCACGCATCGTTGACATTCGCAAGCCGCGGCCTGCGGCTGCCTTGCGGTTCTGGTCCGGCGACGTGCTGCTGCTGCCGATCTGCCGCGTCGCCGTGCTGGGCACGGACTGCGCCATCGGTAAGCGCACCACCTGCATGATGCTGCGCGAGGCGTGCCGCGCCCGGGACATACGTGCCGAGATGATCTATACGGGTCAGACAGGCTGGCTTCAGGGCCTTAAGCATGGCTTCATCTTTGACGCGACGCTGAACGACTTCGTGTCCGGCGAATTGGAGGGTGCAATCCTGCGGTGCTATGCAGAGACCGCCCCCGATGTCATTTTGATGGAAGGACAGTCGGGCCTGCGCAATCCGGCCGGGCCAGCAGGATCGGAGTTGGTGCTTTCCGGGGCGGCCCATGGCGTCATCATGCAGCATGCACCGCGGCGCCTCTACTTTGAGGACTTCGAGGAGCGCGGCTGCGTGCTGCCGCCTCTAAATGAGGAGATCGCGCTCGTCCGCCTACTGGGAGCCCCGGTCTGGGCCGTAACGCTGTTCACGCGGGGCATGTCGCGCGCGGAGGCGCTGGCAGAAAAAGAAGAGCTTGCAGACCACCTCGGACTTCCGGTGGTGCTGCCACTGGAGGAGGGTGTGGCCCCCATCGTAGAGATCATCCAGGAGAACCTGTGAAAATCGTTCGCGCAGAGACATTTGCTCAGGAGCTGCCGCTGGCGCGTCCCTACGAGATTGCCTTCAAGCGTGTAGACCGCGTCACGCTCCACTTTGTGCAGCTGATGACTTCCTCCAGGCTCGTCGGGCTAGGCGCTGCCGCGCCTACCGATATCACGGGAGAGTCGTCGGAAGCGTGCGCACAGGCGCTTTCCGATATGGGTCACGACCTGCTGACCGGCAAGGATCCCCGGCATCTGCCCGCCCTCGTGCGGGCGCTGCGCCACCATATGCCGCGCACGCCGGCGGCGCGAGCTGCTTTGGATATGGCACTGTATGACCTGGTGGCCCAGCGTGCAGGCGTGCCGGTTGTGGACCTTTTGGGTCGGCGGCGCAGCGGACTCGCAACCTCCATCACAATCGGTATCCTGCCTGTGGACGAAACGTTAGCGGAAGCGGACGAATGTGTGGGGCGCGGATTCCGGGTGCTCAAGATCAAACTTGGGCACGACTTTGCGCAGGACCTCGCGCGCCTGCGCGCGCTCCGCCGTCAGCATGGGCCGCAGATACGCATCCGCGTGGATGCCAATCAGGGATATACTTCTGCGGAGGCGCAGGCACTGCATGCGCAGGCGGAGGCGCTCGGCCTTGAGTTTATTGAGCAGCCACTGCCCGCTGGGGCCGTTGATCAGATGCGCTCTTTGCCCGATGAGTGCGCGCCCCTAATGGCCGCCGACGAGAGTCTCCACGACGAATCCGATGCGCTTGCACTGGCGCATGCGTCGCCATTTGGCATCTACAACATCAAGCTGATGAAGTGCGGCGGCATCACCAGCGGCTTGGCTATCGCTGACATGGCCGCATGGGCCAACCTGCACTGCATGTGGGGATGCATGGACGAGAGTGTCATCAGCATCGCCGCGGCGCTCCACGCCGCGTACGCCTCTCCTGCGACGCGCTACCTGGACCTCGATGGCAGCTTTGATCTGTCCCGCGACGTGGCTACGGGTGGATTCTGCCTGCGTGATGGCCGCCTGGAGCTGCTCAACAAACCGGGCTTGGGCGTGACTATGATCTGACCGTGATGGCCCAGATCCTACCTGGCGAGGTGATAGGCTTTAGCTGCTCGAAGGTTTGCGTTTGCAGGAATGTCCAAAGCTTCCCATGGCTGCGTCGGCAATGAAGCTGACATTCTCACCTTGGCTTTAAAGCGGGCCGCTTAGCAGCGACACGGCTATCTGATCTTTTCTACCTGTGTGTTGGGGCGCGCCACCGACTGGCCTGGGCAGCATGTCAACGTCCCAGGCTGTTCTCAACTCCAGGTCTTAAGCGGCTATCTGCTAACTGCCGCCGTATGCACGCTCGGCAACTGTACCACTGCGTTGCCAGTCATCATCAGGCCAGTGCTCCTGCTGCCACTAGTGGCAATGGCAGGGTCGCGACAATAATATGCATCAAGCGACAGCGGAGGGGTTTCTAGCATGAGTCGGTGCGCACACTCAAGGTGATGCGCACCGTCTTCTGCCCGAAACGAAGAGGGCCGTCCACCCCTTTGCCACGACGCGGCGCCAGCGCTAATCGAGCTTGAATTGGATCGGAATTACTACACGAGCTCTGGCCGGCTCACCTTCTTGTTGCTCAGGAACGAATTTAGCCAACCGTACCACACGCAGGGCTTCCTCGTCACACCCAGCGCCAATGCCGCGCTCGACCTCAGGGCTCTCGACATTGCCTTGCTCATCCACGACGAATGAGACCAATACCTCCCCTTCAATGCCAGCCTTTCTTGCAATGCTCGGGTAATTGATCTTGTCTTGCAGTGCCCTTAAGCCACCGATTAATTCAGGCTGCGATTCTACGTCGAGAAACACCGGCGGGCCTGCGTTTAAAACGTCACCGTCCGACGCAACTGCTTGCTTGCTCGCTCGCTCGCTCGACCCGCCGAGCTCGAACCGAATCGGAACTGCTTGCTTGCTCGACCCGCCGAGTTCGAACCGAATCGGAAGAGTCATCCGGACCTTGACTGCTTTTCCATCCTTCCGGCCGGCCAAGAACTTGGCCTGTTCCACCACCCGCAGGGCTTCTTCGTCAAGGCCTGCTCCGAGCCCACGTGATACGCTGGCATCGGACACGTTGCCCTGCTCGTCAACAACAAAGGTCACGAATACCTTGCCTTCAACGCCAGCCTTCCTGGCGATGTCAGGATACTTGATCTCGCTTGCCACCGCGTTAAGGCCGCCGACAGGCTGAGGCGGCTCGTTTACATCAGAGCCTCCCAATACATCAGAGCCTCCCAAGCTATCACACCCTGCTTTGACTGCCAGAATGCAGACTAGAATGGTGGCGATCGATAGCAAGTAGTAGGGACGGGTATTTGCCTTCGAGGCGTCGGAGAGCTCGGAATCCTTCCGTAGAGTCATAATGCTACAATTCAGATTGGTTAGGCATTAGCCGCGGAGGACTTCGGACACAGCCACAGGATAGCCGTGCCCGGTTGCGTCTTCCTTTAGAGACTAGATGACGAACTAACAGAAAAGTTGCCGCCTTAAGGCTATTATCCGGTGCCGCAATGCATGGCTGTTTGTAGGATAGAGCCAGTAGTGGATTGGACGGAAAACCCTTACTCTCTACCGCTTCTCCGTTCTTCGATACATGAGCTCTACCTGTGCGAGGCTGTCCACGGCTACGGATATCCGCTCACAGGGACCCGCAATGCCACCTACATCCTGGGTCGCCGTGGCGTTGCATTCATCTCCGCCGTGTCCGAATACGAGCTATTCTAAAGTCGCATGGATTACTGATCTGTGCTGGCAGGCTGAGCCCGAGCCCGATTGCTCACCAATGCACGCAAACGCACTCGGCAGCTTCCTACTCGCGCCTTGCGCGGCTACTTGTCTACAGTCTCTTGGTACATGCTGGGCAGATGAGCCGCATCGGCACAGGTCAGCACCGCGTCTGCTGCAGCCAGCGCGATTGCCAGCGGCAGGGCCTCAGCGACACTGGTCAAGAAGAGGAAAGCGGGCTCCCGACTCGAGTCAATAGGCTGGAGGATGCGTGCCATCGTCTGCAGAACGCGATGAGGGCACGCACCTGATGCCGCCGAGCGTTTTCTTTGGCGATTACATAGTTAACTGAAGCTTACTTCATCCTGGGCGGCGAGCTTGGCCTTCGGTGCCTCCGGCCTCCCGTCCTTCAAGAACTGCCGCGTAGCTTCCAGTATCGTTAGCCCGCCGTAGCGCGGATTCGCCGCTGGCGTGTTGTCCCACGTGTCCTGCAAGCGCTTACGCT
>LXNJ01001167.1_pt1 | contig 16130 bp, 13 predicted proteins | sample 809081 | NCBI WGS metagenome assembly LXNJ01 (sample SAMN04870510, study PRJNA318959) | sponge metagenome | biome: sponge; feature: marine sponge reef; material: water | host: Petrosia ficiformis | place: Greece: Milos, Mediterranean Sea | collected 2013-05-29 | depth 5-7 m
CCTCGGGCCGCCGCGACGGGGGCGCCGTCAGATGTGGACGGCGCGCCCCAGAGCCGCCAGCGCCGCCTCCATTACGGCTTCCGACATGCTCGGGTGGGCATGGGGGTGTTGCACGATCTCGTCCAGCGTGGTCTCCAGGTCGCGGCCAAGGCCGATTTCGGCAACCAGTTCGCTCACGTTGTGGCCGATCATGTGAACGCCCAGCACCTCTCCGAACTGCGCACCCGCCACGATCTTCACGAGCCCCTCGTTGCTCCCGGCGGTCAGCGCGCGGCCGTGTGAAGTGAGCGGGTACGTCCCGGTCACCACTTCGTGCCCCGCCTCGCGCGCGGCTTCCTCCGCAAGACCCACCGAGGCCACCTCGGGGTGGCAGTAACCGACCGAGGGGATGTTGTGTCGGCTCATCGGATGCGGCTCCATGCCCGCCATGTGCTCGGCCGCGATGATCCCCTCGTGGGAACCGGCGTGAGCAAGCATCGGTTGCCCGGCCACGTCGCCGATGGCGTAGACACCCGCCTGCGAAGTGCGCATGAACTGGTCGGTCGCTACGAAGTCGCCGTCCAATTCGATTCCGTTCTCGTCAAGGCCCATGTCTTCGGTGACGGGCCTGCGCCCGACCGCCATGAACAGAATGTCGGTAGGAATCGGCGCCTCGGCCCCGTCCTTCTTTTCAACCGTAAGGGTCATCGAGTCGCGGTCCAGCGACTTGATCCGCGTGGATGTGAACACCTTGATGCCGCGCTTCTTGAAAGCACGGGCCAGCACCTTACCGATTTCCGGTTCCTCGGTTGGGACGAGCGTGGGCAGGGCCTCGACAACGGTGACCTGCGACCCGAAGGCGGCGAACGTGTCGGCGAACTCGACTCCCACGAACCCGCCGCCGACCACCGCCACGTTGCCGGGCACCTCGGCCAGGCCCAGCCCCTGCCGGCTCCCGATCACCTTGGTACCGTCAAGCTCGAAACCGGGGAACGTCTGCATGACCGAGCCAGTCGCAATCACGATGTTCTTGGCCAGCAGTTGTTCGGTTCCGGAGCTGGCTTCGCTCGCGACCTCAACCTTGCCCGGCCCCGCAATGCGCCCGCGCCCCCGCACGATCTTCACCTTGTTCTTGTTGAGGAGGTACTCGACCCCCCCGGTAAGGCGTTTGGCGATGCCGCGGCTGCGGTCCACGGCCGCTCCGTAGTCGTATTCGACTTCCTTCGCGCGCACGCCGAACTGTTCGGCGTCGGTTCGCATGCGCTGGGCAAGCTTGGCGCTCTCAAGGAGGGCTTTCATGGGAATGCATCCCCAATTCAGGCAGGTGCCCCCAAGTCCTCCCTCGTACGAGCCACTTTCCACCACAACCGTGCTCATTCCCAGCTGCGCGGCGCGAATGGCGCACACATAACCCGCGGGTCCCGCGCCGATGACAACTACGTCGTGTGTATCCGACATTCCGTGTTTATTGTCCTTCCTAACCGAATCGAATCGACCGTCCCGGTGCCGACCTCAAGACCTAGGAGATGAAGTCTCCGGGGTTCTCCAGAATAGCAGCCAGGGTCGCCAGGAACCTCGCACCTTCGGCCCCGTCGATGACCCGGTGATCGCACGACATCGTGATCTTCATCCGCCTGCGAACATGGATGCCGCCCTGATGGGCGACGGGGATTTGGGCGGTGCGACCGATCGCGAGGATGGCCCCCTCCGGGGGGTTGATGATGGCGGAGAATTCGTCGATCCCGAACATCCCGAGGTTGCTCACCGTCAGCGTGGCGCCAAGGTATTCCTCGGGCGTGAGTTTCTTGATGCGGGCCCTCGAAATCAGGTCGGCCGACTGGGCCGCCACCTGGTCGATGCCCAGCGAGTCCGCGCCCCGCAACACAGGTGTCAGCAGCCCCCCGTCGATGCTGACCGCTATCCCGATGTCGGCGCTTCCGTGGTACCGGACCGCCCCGGCTTCGTCCCACGATGAGTTGACCGCGGGATGCCGCGTCAGGGCCTCGGCCGCGGCCTTGAGGAGGACGGCGTTGACGCCGATCTTGGCTGCGCCCGGCCGCGAGTTCAGTCGTGCCCGGAAGTCGAACAGCTCCTCCATATCGATCTCGCGTCGGAGAAAGAAATGAGGCACCGGGCCGACCGACTCGGTGAGACGCCTGGCAATCACCTTTCGCATGGTGCTCGCCTCTTCCACCTGTGCCTCAAATCCGACACGAGGCGGAACGTCGGCTCCCGGCCGCGCCCGCCGCCCGCGTCCGACCGACTCAAGGACATCCTCAATATCGGCGCGAACCACGCGTCCGCCCGGTCCGGTGCCGGCAATCGTGGCGACGTCGATTCCCGCTTCGGCGGCCAGCCGGCGCGCTACCGGCGAGGCCTTGACCCTCTCGCCGTCGGCCCTGACCGGGGCGGCCGGCGTCGGCCGGCCAATGCCCGCCATACCTGGCACAACACTCGGAACAGCAGCCGAGGGAGGGCCGGGGTCGGGTGCAACATTTGCAACCTGCGCCCCGGCACCGGTCCGGGCCGCGGCAGGGGCCGACGAAGCGGCGGACGGCGCGGCCGAGCCCGATTCCAGCGAAGCACGAACCTCGTCGGCCAGCGCCAGGAGGTCTTCAATGTCTTCGTCGTCGTCCGCGACAATCCCGATCAGGGTCCCCACGGGTGCCGACTGACCAACCTCCACGACGATCTTGCGAAGCACCCCGGCCCCAAGAGACTCGACGTCCATGTTGGCCTTGTCGGTCTCGATTTCGGCAACCACATCGCCCTGCTCCACCCGGCCACCCTCGGACACCTTCCAGTCCAGGAGCTTCCCTTCCTCCATCGTCGGGCTGAGCTGCGCCATCACGACCTTGGTAGCCACCGGCCCCTCCTCAGCTCCGTCCGCGCCGACCGCACACGTGACGAACCGCGGCGATCACCTGATCCGCGTCGGGAACCACGAGTTTCTCCAGGTTGCGGGCATACGGCATGGGGGCATCCAGGCCGCTCACGCGCGCCACGGGGGCGTCGAGATAGTCGAACGCCTCCCGCTGAATGTCATCGACCACCTGCGCGCCAATGTTGCATGCGGGCCAACCCTCTTCGGCGACCACCGCACGATTGGTCTTGCGGACCGAGGCCACGACGGCGTTCACGTCAATTGGCCTGACCGTGCGCAGGTCCACCACTTCGGCGGAAATACCGTCATCGGCCTCCAAACGCTCCGCCGCGGCAAGCACCTGGTGGAGCATCTTCGCGTATGTGATTATCGTGACATCGCTGCCCGCCCGTTTCACGTCGGCGCGCCCGATCGGCGTCAGGTACTCACCGTCGGGCACATCGTCCTTGACGAGGTTGTACATGATCTCGCTCTCGATGAACACTACCGGATCGTCGTCGCGGATGGCGCTCTTGAGCAGACCTTTTGCATCGCGGGCGGTGGCGGGAGACACGACCTTGAGACCGGGCACGTAGCTGTACCAGGGCTCGGGCGACTGGGAGTGCTGGGCCCCCAGCTGAAGCGCCGTGCCACCCGGTCCGCGGAACACGACGGGCACGTTGAACTGGCCGCCCGACATGCTGTACATCTTGGCGGCGCCGTTCACCACCTCGTCAATCGCCAGCAGCGCGAAGTTCCATGTCATGAACTCGACGATTGGCCGAAGCCCCGCCATCGCCGCCCCCACGCCCAAGCCGCCGAAAGAGAGCTCGGCAATCGGCGCGTCCCGGACCCGCCACTCGCCGAATTCGTGCAGCAGCCCCTGAGAGACCTTATAGGCACCGTTGTACTCGCCGACCTCTTCGCCGATCAGGAAGACCGAGTGGTCGCGCTGCATCTCCTCGCGAAGGGCTTGGTTCAGGGCCTCGCGGTAGGTGATTACCGGCACCTGTTCAGATCACCTCTCGCCAGCCGTCGCGCCGGGTCATCGAGTCCGGGTACGGTCCCGAATAGATGTGACGGTAAATGGCGCCTGCGTCGGGGACGGGGCTGGCGTCGGCGAAATCTGCGGAGGCCTCGGCCTCCGCGATGGCCTCGCGGTCCAGGTCTTCATACTGCTCGTCGGTCAGCCTGCCCGCCTCAACAAGCCTAGCCCGAAACTGGAGAATCGGGTCGTCGGCCCGCCAGCTCTCCACTTCTTCCTTGGTGCGGTAAGTGCCGTGCGCCGGGTCCGCCATCGAGTGTCCCATGTACCTGAAGCAACGGGCCTCGATGAACGACGGGGTCTTGTCGGTCCGTGCCCGGTCCAGCGCTTCGTCCATCACTTGCCGGACCGCCAGAACGTCCATGCCATCGACCGAGACCGTGGTCAGCCTGTCGTGAGCCAATCCGCGCTTGGTCAAATCCCGCACGGACGTGACCCGCGAAACTTCGGTGCCCATGCCGTATTTGTTGTTTTCGAGCAGAAAGATGACCGGGAGCCGCCAGCGCGCCGCCATGTTCATGGACTCATGGAACGCGCCGATGTTCACGACCGAGTCGCCAAACACAACCAGCACCGCCTGATCGCCCTCGCGGTACCGGATCGAATAGCCCACTCCGATTGCCAGGGGCAGGTGGCTCCCCACGATCCCGTGCCCCCCCATGAAGCGGAGCGATTTGTCGAACATGTGCATTGAACCGCCCATGCCGCCGGAACATCCGTCAACCCGCCCGTAAAGCTCGGCCATTACCGCGCCGGGAGTTATCCCGCGGACGATGGCCTGGGCGTGGTCCCGGTAATGGGTAACGATGTAGTCATCCTCGCGCAGCGGGGTGATCGAGCCAACCGCAACTGCTTCCTGACCGGTGTAGAGGTGGCAGAAACCGCCAATCTTGCCGGTCTGGTAGGCCTCGGCCGCTTTCTCCTCGAACCGGCGCGAGACCATCATCTGGCGCAGGAGTTGTGTGCACTCTTCGGCCGAGAGCCCGAGAAAGTCGGTCATCCGGCAAGCGCCGTTTGGGCCATGCGCGCCCGCAATTCCAGGACCTGTTCCCGGGCATGATACGAAGACCGCACAAGCGGCCCGCTTTCAACGTGGAGAAATCCCCGGGCCTCGCCCGCTTCCTTCCAGCGGGCGAACTCGGCGGGCGTCACGTATCGGTCGATGGGCAGGTGGTCGGCCGAGGGGCGCAGGTACTGCCCCAGCGTGAGAATCTGCACGCCGGCCTCCAGCGCGTCGTCCATGAATGCGTCGATGTCGTTGGCCCGTTCCCCCAGGCCCAGCATGATCCCGGTCTTGATCAGTACGTCGTCGTCAAACCGCTTCGCCGTCGAGAGCACGTCGAGCGAACGGCGGTAGCGGCCGCCGGGCCGGGCCGTGGGGTGCAGGCGCAGCACGGTCTCCATGTTGTGGTTGAAGATATCGGGCCTGGCGGCAATCACCGAGGCGATGGCGTGGGTATTGCCCCGGAAATCCGGGGTCAGCACCTCGACCGAACAACCGGGTCGCCGCAGCCTGATTTCGCGGATGACCTCCGCGAAGATCCAGGCGCCCCCGTCGGGCAGGTCATCGCGGTCCACCGAGGTCACAACGCAGTGGTTGAGTTCGAGCTGGGCAACCGCCTCGCCCACTCGCCGAGGTTCGTCCTCGTCAAGCTCTTCGGGCCTTCCGTGGGCGATCGCGCAATACGGGCAGTTCCGGGTGCAGACCTCGCCCATGATCAGGAACGTGGCGGTGCCCGCTTCCCAGCACTCCCCGATGTTGGGGCAGTGGGCTTCTTCGCATACCGAGCCCAGCTGCAAACCCCGCATCAATTTCTTGAGGCGCATGTAGTTGGGACCGCCGGGCGCGCGGACCTTGAGCCACCTGGGTTTCCGTGACGGCCAGACGCCGGGATCAGGGGCCGTGGAACCGCCCCGGTCCGGGTCCGCCGCCAACGCCGAGTGGTTTCGGGCGCTGCCGTTCTCGATTACCGCGAGTCGCCTGCTCATGGGGGCAAAAAGATACCCGAGAACCGCGATCCGGGCATCGGGCTTACAGCAACTCCGGTGCTCGAAGTTCGCCACGCTCGTCCGCTCTCCCCTCGCAACCGGCCATTTTCCGCTCGGTTACCGCGACGATATCGTCCATGACCTCTACGACTTGTACACCGATCACCCAGGAATGAGTGTCGCGCGTGACGAAATGAACCATTAGATTCGTGCCGATTCCGATACCGGCCCGTCGCGACTGGCCCTGTCCCCCGACCGGTTTCGCGTATCGGCGGTCCGTGCAGGCCGATTTCGGACACACCCGAACCCGAGCCACCGAAAAAGGGGTTGACACGACGATGACCTTTGACCAGCGCGTCCCATCGTCGGGAGCCGAGCTGCGGCGTCGAACACCACGACGCCCATGAGTGCCGCGGTTGTCGTTACCGTAAGCACCGACTCACCCGGACGGCCTTGATGGTACGTCACATCACGGACCGCGGAAAAGCATCCTGGGACGATTCGTGAGGACGATTCGTCAGGCGGGGGCGGCTTTGTCTTCGTGGCTGGCGGCCGGGTTCCAGGAACCTGTGAAGAACGGCGAACTCGCAGGCGCGGAGTCGCGGAGTGTAGTGTCCGGGCGGGGCGAAATGGCGCTTTGAACGCCCCCCCCCTGCCCTCAGCCTATGTCGACGGCTACGCCAGGGCGCGTGCGCTCGACCGTGAGGCAGCGGACAACTACATCGCGCACACCCGTATCGGCGATCCGGTCATGGACGAGGTCGTGGAGGACTTGGCACCGCTGCCTCAGCGTCGGGTCCACGAGCTGATTCGCGCCGGGATGGACGAGGATCGCGGTGGTCTCCGGAACGCGCCGCAATCCCTGCGCGATTTCTTTTTCGACGCGCCGCAGCCCGATCCGGACTGGCTGGATCACGATGCCTTTCAGCCGGGCATTCGGTCCTTTCAAAGAAACTCCGTCCCGGTCCTCTCGGCCTTCGTGGCGGGCGTGCTGATCGACGGCTTCTCGACGCTGATAAGCAAGTCGTTCGCGCAGACCGGACGGATATTCGACAACGGTGTCTGGCGGCTCAAGCAGAACAACCGCCATCAGCTGGAGATTTTTCTGCCCAGAGGGCTGGAACGGTTCGGCGAAGGGTGGAAGCTGTCGGTCCGCATCCGGTTCGTCCACGCACAGATTCGGAGGCTGCTGGGACGGACGGCGGAATGGGAGTACGACGCGTGTGGCGTACCGATCAGCGCCGCGCACCTGGGCTACGCGGTCGCATGCTTCGCGGCCCGTAGCGTCAAGCACTCGCAGTCGCTGGGCGCTCGGTACAGCGCGGAGGAGCGAGCCGGTTTCCATGACGTGTGGCGTTACGCCGGCTACCTCATGGGCATCCCGGAAACCATCCTCTTCACTGACGAGAAGCACGCGCAGCACCTGTACCGGATCGGCTCCCTTTGCGAGCCTCCTCCGACCGAAGACGCGATCGTCATGACCAATGCGCTGATCAACTCCGCCCCCCTGGTCGCGAACATCGATGATCCGACGGAGCGGCGCAGGCTGGTGAACAAGGTCATCTACCCGGTTTCCCGGGCGCTTGTGGGCAACAGTCTTTCCGACCAGCTGAACTTCCCCAGGAGGGGCATGCCGTTCCCGTTGCTCGCGTACCGGATCGACCAGCGCATGCAGCGGATGAGGGCCTGGACAAGAAAGGGAGGATTCCAGGTTTTTGCGAAACTTCTCGAGGCGTCAGCCTTTGAGGAGGCCGGTCTCAGCTACCGGCTGCCCGACCACGCCTATGACGAACTGTCCGGCAAGTGGTGAACGGCCCGTAGAGGCCATTTCCGGGGCTCGGCCCCCACGGGGCAGGCCTTTGGCATTGACCAGGTATCGTTGCTTGCCCCGCCGCGGCGGTCTAATTTCGGCCCCATGACATACATCATCACTCAGCCGTGTATGGACCAGAAAGACGCTTCGTGCGTCGATGTCTGTCCGGTCGATTGCATCTACGAGGCTGACGACCAGTTCTACATCCATCCCGAAGAGTGCATTGATTGCGGCGCTTGCGTCCCGGAATGCCCGGTCGAGGCCATTTTCCCGGACGACGGAGTGCCCGAACAGTGGGAAGAGTTCATCAACAAGAACTACACCCACTTCGACGTTCCGCCTCCATAAGGACGCCCCTCCGGCCGTCCAGGCCGATCAAGGTCAGAGCAGCGCCGTAACCAACCCCGCCCGGATCTTGGGTTCAAACCATGTCGATTTGGGCGGCATCATCTTCCGCTGCCGACACACGGCAATGAACTGATCCATCGTCACGGCCGGCAGCGTTACCGCCAACCCGGCACGGCCCGCGTCCACCTGTTGCTGTAACCAGGCCGCGTCTTTGTTGGCCCCCACGAAGGTCAGTCCGGGGTCGCCTTCCTCTTCGATTCCCAGCCGCGAGAACAAGGTGCGCTGAACCACGGCGTGGTCAATCGACGCGGCTGCGCCGGGCACATCCCAGGCGCTGGCGCTCACAGTGGCTTCCCGCCAACCCGATTCGGACGTGTAGAGCCCGGTCCGGTGCGCCGACTTCGGCTGATACGGCCCGCCTCGGTTCCCGTCCACCAGCCGGAAGTCGTCCCCGAGTGCCGCCTCCACCTGTGCCCAGGCGTCGCCCGCGGGCAGCGAGACGAGCCTGTTGTAGGGCTGAATCGTCTGAGTGGAAGCGGGGAAGTACACGCCAAGAAACTCGGGAGCTCCCAGCATGCATACGGCAGCGCTCCGGTGGTTCCCGTCCGAGACATAGGCCTCGGGCTGCTGGTCCAGGACGGCCCGCGGCTCGCGCCCTTCGCCCTGGGCGAGAATCCAGATCCGGTGGGTCGTGCCCGCGGTTCCGGCGGCTTCGTAATCGGGCGTCCGTCCGTCTGCAAACGAAAGGAGCGCTGCGAGCAGGCGCCCTTCCCGGTCGGGGACCGCCATGTTCACCGCCCCGATGATGGCCTGTGTGGCCTCAATCACCGTCGCCCGGCCCCTGGCCTTGTACTCCCTGACCCCCTCGTTGCGGATCACGGTGCCGTGGGGGTTGTGGTCGGTGGCAATGTGCCCGGTCGGGATCATTCCGCCCAACCCGATCTGGCGCACGCCCGGGCGCTGAGGATCCTCGATTTCGTAGACGAACGACACATCGTGCATTTCCCGCACGCGGGGCGACCCCCTGAGGCGGGCCATGTTCCGTTTCGCGGCGGCCAGGGCCTTCTCGGAAAGCTCCCGGAGAATCGCGTCCGGAGATTCGACTGCGCAGTGGGCCATGGTTACCGACAGAACGGACTCTGGTTCGGCCCGGATCGCCTCCCAGATTTCGTGGTCTCCCTGGAACTCGTCATAGTTGACCGACGAAATCCGGTCGGCGCATTCGGAATCGAGCGGCACGAGGGCCCGGCGGACGGGATTCAGTTGAATTGGCGGCCTCCCCGGCCCCCGGTCGTGGCCGGGGGAGGTGTCAGTATTCGACCAGTTCGAGTACTGCTTCGGAAATCTCGTCGACTTGCGGCAGCGTGGCCTTTTCGAGCGAAGGCGCGTAGCCGACGAACACATCCGCGGAGGCAACCCGCCGGACCGGCGCGTCCAGCCACTCGAACAATTCGTCCGCCGCGCGGGCCGCGATCTCGGCGCCAAACCCCCACGACCGAGCGTCCTCATAAGCGACCAGCAGGCGGTTGGTGCGCTTCACCGACGCGGCGATGGTGTCCATGTCCAGGGGGTTGAGGGTGCGCAGGTCGATTAGGTCCGCGGTGACGCCGATCCCCTCCCGGTCGAGCCTCCGAAGAGCCTTGCGGCAGCGTTCGACCAGTGCGCCGTAGGTAACGATTGTCACGTCGTCCCCGGTTTCGCACACGTCGGCCCTGCCGAAGGGGATCATGAAGTCCGGCCCCGGGTCGGGCGCCTTGTTGTAGGTCTGCCGGTACAGGTGCTTGTGCTCCAGGAACATGACCGGGTCGTCGCAGCGGATCGCGGTGCGCAACAGCCCGTTGGCATCGAGCGCGTTTGACGGACAAACGACCCATATGCCGGGGGTATGGGTGAACAGAGCCGCCCCGGTCTGTGAGTGATAGGGTCCGCCCCCGGCCAGGTAGCCCCCGTAAGTGACACGCACCACCATGGGGCATTTGAACGCCCCGCCCGAGCGCCACCGGCAGGTCGCGACCTCGTTGCGAAGCTGGTGAAACGCCGGCCAGATGTAGTCGAAAAACTGGATCTCGGCCACGGGCCGGAGGCCACGAAGAGCCAGCCCCAAGGCGCGCCCCACGATGTTGGCCTCGGCCAGTGGCGAGTTGTAGACCCGCACCGAGCCGAATTCCCGCTGCAACCCGAAGGTCACCTTGAACACCCCGCCCTTGCCCTTGACCTCGGTCAGTGCCTCTTCGCGGCTGGCGTCGGCCACGTCTTCTCCGAACACGACAAGGCCGGGGTCGCGGCGCATTTCGTGGCGCAGGCACGAATTGAGCAGGTCCACCATCGTGCCGGGGGTTTTTTCTTCGTATGCGGAGTCCGGCGGGCTGTCGAAGTCCGGGCCGGTGGGGTCGACATCCGGAGAATAGACGTTGGCGAACACTTTGGACCCGTCCGGCTGCGGCCTGGCCAGAGCCGCGTCGGCCGCTTCGTTCACCTCTTCATTCACCGCTGCGTGCATGGCCTTGCGCTCCGCCTCGGCCAGCACTCCTTCCAGGTCCAGGTATTCCGCGAACGTGGTCAGACAATCCAACCTGGCCTCGGCCTCGCGCTCGGCCGGCGGTTTGTACAGGCGTTCGTCGTCCGACAGCGAATGCGAGTAGGGCCGGGTGACCGTGGCGCGGATCAGGCAGGGTGTGCGGCGCTCTCGCATCAGGGCGGCTTCCTCCTTCAACACTCCGTAACTGGCCACCGGGTCGTTGCCATCTACGTTCACCACTCGAAGCCCCGGGATGCCGCTCACCGCACGCGAGATATCGCCGCCGGCGGTGTTCACCTCCACCGGCACGGAAATCGCGTAGCCGTTGTCTTCAACAAGGAACATGACCGGCAGTTGCATGATCGCCGCGCTGTTGAGGGCTTCCCAGAATTCGCCCTCCGAGGTGGTCCCCTCGCCGGAGCAGCACAGCACGATCTCGTCGCCGGCCGCCACGGGCCGGGCGCAGTCGAGGTCTCTGATCTCGAGAAGACTGGCCCGAACGATCCCCTCGGCGCACCCCACGGCCTGGTTGAACTGAGTGCCGGTGGGGCTGGAGGGGGTCACGAGGTTCAGGTCGGGCCGCCCGTAGTGCCCCGGCATCTGCCGTCCCCCGCTGGAGGGGTCGTCTTCCGATCCGGTCGCCTGCAGGAACGTCTCCAGCGGCGACATGCCCAGCGCGAGGCACAGTGCGCGGTCTCTGTAGTAGGCGAAGAACCAGTCGTGCCCGCCACGGAGCGCCATGCCCGCGGCGGCGGTCACCGCTTCGTGCCCGGCGCTGGATATCTGGAAGAAGATCTTGTTCTGCCGCTTGAGCAGGATCTCCCGGTCGTCGATCCGACGAGACGTATACATGGTGCGATAGAGCAACACCAGGTCGTCGGCGCTGAGCCCGAACCAGCGGTCTTGGGGAGTTGTGGAGGGGTCGGCCGCCCGGGGGCTCGCGCTAGTCGTCATCGATCAGAAAATAAGGCTTGAGCCGCATTTCCGGGCAGAGGGCAAACCCGGCATCAATCGTCGGGAGCATGGCCCTCGCCGTATCATATACCGCGACGCCTTCGGCACGGTGCCCACAGCGGCGCGCTGATCCGCGGTGTTTCCTGTGCGATCGCCTTCACTCCCCGAGACCCCAACCTCGCCAAGTGCCCCCGCGACGATGACCCGAATACTCCACAGGTGTGTTCGATTGCCTGTCCGGCTGTCCGTTCCCCTGATTGCTGTTGCCTTCGGGCTGGTCCCGCTGGCCCTCCAGGCGGACCCGCTGGCGGGGCAGGATGCGGCCCTCAAGGCGGGACAGGCACGTCGGACCGACACCCCGCCCACCATCGACGGGCGGCTGAATGACGCGGCATGGAGCTCCGCACCCGCGATGACCGATTTCGTGCAGCTCGAACCCAACGACGGTCAGCCCGCCTCCGAAGAGACCGAAATACGGATTCTCTTCGATGACGATGCGGTTTACGTGGGTGCGTGGGCCAAGGTGGCGGATCCCGGCACCATCATCCCCGGCGAACAGATCAGAGACGCGGAACTGTCCGAATCCGACGCCATATTGCTGGCGTTCGACACATACAACGACGAACAGAATGCCTTTGTGTTCGCGACCACTCCCGCGGGGATCGAATACGACGGCCAGGTGGCCAACGCGGGGCAGGGCGGGGGCGGGTTTCTCGGAGGCGGCCAGAGGAGGTTCCAGATCGGGGCCGGCGGCGGATTCAACAAGAACTGGGACGGGTCCTGGACCGTCGCCGTAACCCGTGATGACGACGGCTGGTACGCCGAATTCCGCATTCCCTTCAACACGCTGCGTTATGGCGCGAACGACGTTTGGGGGGTGAACATCGGGCGCCGGGTGCGGCACCGGAACGAGCAGGCCACCTGGGCCCCGGTTCCGAGGCAGTTCACGCTTTACAGGCTGGAGTATGCCGGAGACCTGGAAGGGCTCGAGACGCCCTTCAGGCGGTCGGGGACGGTGACGCCGTACATGCTCGCCACACGGGGTCGCAACTGGTCCGAGGGAGACACGGCTTTCGCGGCTCACCGTGAGTTCGGGGCGGACGCCAAGCTGCAAGTCACATCCGGCCTGACGCTCGACGCCACCTACAACACCGATTTCGCCCAGGTCGAAGCCGATGACCAGCAGGTCAATCTGACGCGCTTCAGCCTTTTCTTCCCGGAGAAGCGCCCGTTCTTCCTGGAGAACGCGGGGTTTTTCACGATCGGCGGCGGGGGTGCGGACCTGTTCTTCAGCAGGCGAATCGGACTCGCCGAGGGTGGCACCGTGCCCATCGTTGGGGGCGGCCGGCTCTCGGGCCGGACCGGCGGGTTCAACGTGGGTCTTCTTCACATCGCCACCGGCTTGGAGGATGGCGTTCAGGACCCCAACCAGTACTCGGTTGCCCGGATAGCCCGGGAGCTGCCGGGGCGTTCGCGATTGGGCGGGGCGTTCATGTACCGAAGGGGTGACGCGGAGGGAGACTACAACCAGACTCTCGCCGTGGACGGGCAACTGGGACTCGGGGAGGCCTGGACCGCCTCGGGGTGGGCCGCCCGGACCGAAACGCCCGACGCGACCGGCGACGAGCATGCCTTCAACGGCACGCTGGGATGGACCACCCGGGAATGGCGGGCCAACGTGCAGTACCAGTATTTCGGCGAGGCCTTCAACCCCGAGATCGGGTTCCTGCCCCGCACCGGCCACCAGTACCTTCAGCTCTTCGCGATGCGGTACATTCGCCCCACTCGCGTTTTCCGCGAAATCAGGCCGCACGTCTCCTATTACACCTACCTCAGCAGGAAGGCGGACGTAGAGGACGGGTTCGAGGAGTCGGGCCGGCTCCACCTGGATGTTCATTGGGAATTCCCCGACGGCATGGAGCTGCACACCGGCTTCAACTGGCTCACCCAGGGTCTGTACGAACCATTTTCAATTTCGGGGACCGACGTCACGGTGCCCGAGGGGACCTACCGCGGCTGGGAATCGCAGGTCCGGTTCTGGACCAATGAGTCGGCGCCGCTTTCGTTCAACGGAGGTTGGAATATCGGGCACTTCCTGACCGGGTCCCGGCGCAGCGTCCAAGGCGCGATCACCGGCCGGGTGAATTCGACCCTTACCGTGTCGGCCCGCCTGGACTACAACAACGTGACGCTTGAGGAAGGCGATTTCGTAACGACCCTGGCGGGGTTGAACCTGGGATATTTCTTCGCGCCCAACGTTTACTTGCAGGCGTTGGTGCAGTCCTCCACCCAGCTGGACATCTGGTCGTCCAACCTCCGGTTCGGCTGGCTGGGCACGGCCGGGACGGGGCTGTTCCTGGTGTACAACGAGGCGCAGGGCATCGGCGACATTTCGGGCGACAACCTGATCAGGTCGCTGGGGATCAAGTACTCCCGCCAGATAAAGGTTCTGGGCCTGTGACGTTCCGGACTCGCGAGGGGTCTGGCCAAAGTGCGGTGTCGGAGGGGAGCACTGGTGCCGCGCCGGCGGAGAGTAGGTTAGTTTCGTCACGATCATGCGGTCCTGGGGTCGGCCCGGCCGGTCGGGGAACGGTGTGGCGATTGGTTGCTGAATTTCGAGATTCAAGAGGAGAGGCGTTGATGCACAAGGTTCGCTTCGCGGCCCCGGCCAGTGTTCTGGCCCTGTTGGTTTCCGGCGCTGTGTTGACCGGGTGTTTCGGTGACAACAACCCATACGGCCCGCCGTACAGGCTTGACGATTCGGTTCCGGGCGGCTACTGGCCCACGCCCTTGTTGGTTGGCCAGAACTCCAGTCTCGAGGACTTGACCTACCCGCCGGAGGGCGCGGAATTTCGGCTTGCCCTCAGCCGCCGGGGAGGTGCCACCGGCAGGATCCGCATCTCCGACTGGAACGGGCAGGAAATCGACTACCCCTTGAGGGGCGGCTGGGAGATCCCCAACGGGCGCGGGTCGCTGAGAGTCATCTTCGAGGACGATGCCTCGCCGGGCGTGCCCGAACTGGACTTTGACGTCGACTTCATGTCGAGGATCGTCCGGATCCGGGCCAACGTCGAGCTTGGCGGCGAGCTGGTGCGGCTTGACCTTGCCAGGCCGGCGGGGTTTGGTGGCGACGGTGACGACGGAGAGGGGGAGGACGACCCCCGCAACCCCGCCAACTAACCGGTAGCGAGTGCCCCCGACCAAGGGCTCTGCGAGAGGGTCTGGCGCGGCCCGAAAGAAAAAGAAGGCAGCCCGCGCCGCGAAGCAGCACCGCGTGCAGACGGTGCGCGGCCGCGGGTTGGAGTTGGTGGCCTATCAGGTCACGGAAACGCCTCTGGAGATTGTCACCGGGGTGCAGCGGCGGGAATGGATGGACAACCTGCCGGAGCGCTTCGCCTACCGGTGTCTGCCGCTGCTGATTGCCAACCAGGCAGGCTGGGATCTGCTCTGTCCGGGCACTTTTTCGGTCCGCTGGAACGGCCGCCCGGCGAAGGACGCCGTGAAATTCAAATGGGAGGGCGAGCCCGCCTCCTCGGTGTCCAGCCACTTCGGCAGCGGGGTTATCACGTTCAGCCCCGGTTATCTGTTCCGGACCCCGAAAGACCACAACATCTGGGCAAGGGGTTGCCCGAACTATTTCAAGGACGGGGTGATTCCGCTCGACGGGATCATCGAGACGGACTGGGCCCCTTTCACGTTCACCATGAACTGGAAGATCACCCGTCCCAAAACGTGGATCCGGTTCGAAAAGGGAGAGCCGGTCTGCCGCATTTTGCCTTTCCCCCGCCATTATCTGGAACAGGTCCATCCGCGCAAACGCCACCTGATCGACAACCGGAAGCTGGCCAGGCAAACCACCGAGTGGAGCAATTCCCGTCGCGACTTCCTGGAGAACCTGCGGGCCAAGGATGAAGACACGATCAAGGAGGGCTGGCAGCGCGACTACATGCGCGGCACCAACACCACCGGGACCCGCATGACCGACCACCAGACCAAGCTTGACCTGCGCGACTTTCTTGACTTCACCAAATGACCCGCCCGCGGGGGTGACCGAGCGCGCAGGACAGTTCTACATCGGGGGTCAGTGGGTGGCCCCGTCGTCTTCGGCGGGCGATTCGGTGGCGGTCGTGAATCCGGCCACCGAGGAGATCATTACGCGGTTGGCCATGGCCGACGCCGAAGACGTGGACCGGGCGGTGAAAGCCGCCGCCGGCGCTTTCGCTTCCTTTGCGGCGGCCTCGCCCGAGGAACGGTACTTGCTTCTCAAGCGGGTCTGCGACGTTTACAAGGAGCGCTCCGAAGAACTCGCCCGGGCCGTCAGCGAGGAAATGGGGGCTCCGCTGGCCATGTCCCGGCAGCAGCAGGTGACAGCCGGCCTGGGGCATTTCGCCGCCGCCGCCCGTCTGGCGCGCGATTTCGAGTTCGAGACAACGGCGGGCACGACGGTGATCCTGAAGGAACCGATCGGGGTCTGCGCGCTGATCACCCCGTGGAACTGGCCACTCAACCAGATTGCCTGCAAGGTGGGCCCGGCGCTTGCGGCAGGCTGCACCATGGTGCTGAAACCGTCCGAACTCGCCCCCCTCAGTGCACTGCTGCTGGCGGAGATTCTGGACCAGGC
>LXNJ01001168.1_pt1 | contig 16119 bp, 11 predicted proteins | sample 809081 | NCBI WGS metagenome assembly LXNJ01 (sample SAMN04870510, study PRJNA318959) | sponge metagenome | biome: sponge; feature: marine sponge reef; material: water | host: Petrosia ficiformis | place: Greece: Milos, Mediterranean Sea | collected 2013-05-29 | depth 5-7 m
AACGTCATGTCGGCGCTGCTGGCCAAGCGCCTCGGCGCACGCCGCGTGATCTGCCTGATCGCCAAGCCCGCCTATGTCGACCTGGTCCAGGACACCGACATCGACATCGCGCTGTCGCCGCAGTTGACCACCATCAGCTCCATCCTGTCGCACGTCCGCCGCGGCGACGTGGCCAGGGTCCACAGCCTGCGCCGGGGCGCCGTCGAGGCCATGGAAGCCGTCGTCCACGGCGATGCGCGCCACAATCGGGTGGTCGACCGCCGCATCGACCAGATTACCTTCCCCGAGGGGGTCACCGTGGGGGCCATCGTGCGCAACGACCAGGTGATCGTCGCGAGCGCCGATGCGGTCATACGCAGCGGCGACCATGTGATCCTGTTTCTTGTCGACAAGTCGAGGATCCGCGCGGTCGAGCGCCTCTTCCAAGTGGGTCTGGGTTTCTTCTAAAAGGGCTGCCGACGCCGCCGACCATGCGAATCGCTCCCATCCTGCGCGTCACCGGCGGCCTGTTGATGCTGTTCAGCATCGCCCAGCTCCTGCCCGTGATCGTTTCCTTCATCTACGACGAGCACGCCGCCACGCCGTTCGTCGCGGCCTTCTCCATCAGCCTGCTGACCGGGCTCGTCCTGTGGTTCGCAGGACGCGGCGAGATCGAGTTGCGCAGCCGCGACGGCTTCCTCATCACCGTGCTGTTCTACCTGGGTCTCGGCTTGACCGGCGCGGTGCCCATCTGGCTTGTGCCCGAGATGGAACTGCGGTTCACGGACGCCGCGTTCGAGTCGCTCTCGGGGCTCACCACCACGGGTGCCACGGTCCTCACGGGGCTCGACGAACTGCCGCGCTCGCTGCTTTTCTACCGCCAGCTTCTGCAGTGGCTCGGCGGCATGGGCATCATCGTTCTGGCCGTGGCCGTGTTGCCCATGCTGGGTATCGGCGGCATGCAGCTCTACCGTGCCGAGTCGCCCGGACCTGTCAAGGACTCCAAGCTCACGCCCCGGATCGCGCAGACCGCGAAGGCACTGTGGTACGTCTACCTCGGGCTCACGGTGACCTGTGCCGGCGCGTACTGGTTGAGCGGCATGGGCGTCTTCGACGCCATCTGCTACGCCTTCTCCACCGTCGCCATCGGCGGTTTCGCACCCCACGATGCGAGCGTCGGCTACTTCGACAGCGTCGCCATCGAGTCCGTCGCCATCGTCTTCATGGTCCTCTCCGGGATGAGTTTCGCACTCCACTTCACGGTGCTGGCGCGACGCAGCTTCGGCCAGTACGCCCGGGACGACGAACTGCGCTTCTACCTCGGCGCGCTTGCCGTCGTCGCCGTCGTCGTGATCGTCGTGCTGCTGCTCGACGGGACGGCGACGACGCGGCCAATCCGCGAGGGTCTGTTCCAGGCGGTATCCATCGCCACCACCACCGGCTTCACCACGACGGATTACGGTGCCTGGCCCATGGTGGCACCCGTGGTCATGATCTTCGCGGCTTTCGCCGGGGGCTGCGCCGGGTCCACCGCGGGCGGACTCAAGATGTACCGTGTACTACTGATCTACCGCCAGGGCATTCGTGAAATCCGACGCCTCATCCACCCCAACGGCATCTTCCACATCAAGTTCGGGGAACGGCTGGTGCCGGATCGGGTGGTGGACGCCGTTTGGGGGTTCTTCGCGGTCTACCTGATCGTGTTCCTCAGCATGGTATGCGTCGTCATCGCGACGGCGAATCTCGACTTCCTGTCGGCCTTTTCGGCCGTAGCCGCAAACCTCAACAATCTCGGCCCGGGCCTGGGCGACGTCGCCCAGAACTACCAGGGAATTCCCGCCGCCACCAAGTGGGTGCTCATGCTCGCCATGCTGCTCGGACGCCTGGAGATCTTCACGCTGCTGGTGCTGTTCGCGCCCCAGTACTGGAAGAGCTAATGATCCCGGCGGCGCTGCGTTCGACGGCGTTCTACCTCGGCTACGCCGTCTGGTCGGTCTTCTGGTCGACGCTGTCGGTGCTGGTCGGCTGGCTGCTGCCTCTGGTCCCCCGCTACCACTTCATCATCCGGGGGTGGAGCCAGCCGGCGCTATGGTGGCTCCGCGCAACCTGTGGAATTCGCGTCCATGTGTCCGGGCGGCAGAACATCCCCGACGAGCCGTGCATCTTCCTGGTCAAGCACCAGAGCACGTGGGAGACGCTGTGGATGCAGTCCCTGGCCGCTCCCCAGGCCCCCCTGATCAAGCGAGAACTGTTACGCATTCCGCTTTGGGGTTGGGCTTTCGGGATGCTCAAACCCATCGCCATCGACCGCTCGAACCCGCGCACGGCCCTAAGACAGCTCATCGAACAGGGTCGCGATCGGCTGGCGCGCGGCATGTACGTCACGCTGTTCCCGGAGGGAACTCGCCTCGCACCCGGCGAGACGGGCAGATTCCACCGCGGCGGCGCGGCGCTAGCGAGTGCAACCGATGTGCCCGTGATCGTGATTGCCCACAACGCCGGCGACCGCTGGCCAGCCCGACGCTTCCTGAAGTTCCCCGGAACGATCCGTGTCGAGATCTCCGCACCCTTCCGGCCGGACGGCAAAAAATCAAGCGAAATCAATATGCTATGCGAAGACTGGCTATCCCATGCGATGTCGGAACTGGAGTCCGGTAGGGGCGACCGCGCGCCCTGGTGAGCGGTCGCCTACACGTCGAGATTCGCGACGGCCAGGGCGTTGTTCACGATGAAGTCACGGCGCGGCTCCACCTGGCTGCCCATGAGGGTCGTGAACATCTGGTCCGCCGCGATGGCGTCGTCCACGGTCACCCGCAGCATCTGGCGAGCCTGCGGGTCCATGGTGGTCTCCCACAGCTCCTCGGCATCCATCTCGCCGAGTCCCTTGTAGCGTTGGATTCCCACGCCGCGGCGGGCCTCGTCTAGCATCCAGGTCAGCGCCTCGACAAAGGTGCTCACGGTTCGACGGCGGTCGCCCCGACTCACGTACGCGCCCGCCATCAGGAGATCCTTCAGGGTCTCGGTCATCGACCGGACGCTCTCGTACTCCGGGGACGCAAAGAAGTCGTAGTCGAGACGTACCGTCTCGGCCACACCGTGAGCGTGCCAACTGATTCTGGGCCGGAATACATGGTGTTCGCGGTCCTCTTCCAGTTCGACGGTGTAGTCGGCGGGGAGAATTTCCGCGTACTGCTCCGCCCATGCCGCCATGTGATCCCGGTCCGCCAGTTCCACGAGCGCTAGCGGCGCGACATCGATCAAGGCCTTCGTCAATTCGACCGGATAGATGTGGTGCAGGGCCTCCAGGCGAGCGTCCACCTCCAAGTACGACCGCGCGATCCCTTCCAAGCCGGCGTCGTCGATCGGCGGAGCGTCCTCGGACACATGCAGCTTCGAGCCCTCCAGCCCCGCCTGCAGGAAGTAGGCGTTGAGTTCGTCATCGTCCTTGAGGTAGCGCTCCTGGCGCCCTCTGTTGACCTTGTAGAGGGGCGGCAGGGCGATGAACACGTGGCCGCTGTCGATCAGCTCGGGCATGTGGCGGAAGAAGAACGTCAACAGCAGCGTGCGGATGTGGGATCCATCCACGTCGGCGTCGGTCATGATGATGACGCTGTGGTAACGGAGCTTCTGGATCTCGAAATCACCCCGGCCGATGCCGCAGCCCAGGGCCGTCACCAGGGTGCCGACTTCCGGCGACGACAGCATCTTGTCGAAGCGTGTCTTCTCGACGTTCAGGATCTTGCCCTTCAGGGGGAGAATCGCCTGGGTGCGGCGGTCCCTGCCCTGCTTGGCGGACCCGCCGGCCGAGTCGCCCTCCACCAGGAACACCTCCGACAGCGCGGGGTCCTTCTCTTGACAGTCCGCCAGCTTGCCCGGCAGTCCCGCGATGTCCAAGGCGCCCGCACGCCGGCTCATCTCCCTCGCCTTGCGCGCCGCTTCCCGCGCCCGCGCGGCCTCGATCATCTTGGTCACGACCTGCTTGGCGTCCTGGGGCCGCTCGTCGAGGTACGCGGAGAGATAGCGCGCCAAGTCCTGCTCGACAGCGGGTTTGACCTCGCTGGAAACCAGCTTGTCCTTCGTCTGGGACGAGAATTTCGGGTCCGGCACCTTGACCGACACCACCGCCGTCAGTCCTTCGCGGGAATCGTCGCCGGTGGTGGCGATCTGTGCCCGCTTGGCGAATCCCTCGCGCTCGATGTAGGCGTTGAGGGTGCGCGTCATGGCGGCGCGAAAACCCGATAGGTGCGTGCCGCCGTCGGCCTGCGGAATGTTGTTGGTGTAGGCGAACACCTGCTCCTGGAAGCCGTCGTTCCATTGCAGCGCCACCTCCACCGTTATCCCGTCGTCGCGAAGGTTCACGAAGTGGAAGATCTCGTTCAGGGTGGTCTTGTTGCGATTGAGATAGTCCACGAAGGCTCTCAGTCCCCCCTCGTAGAAAAAACGCTCCTTCCTACCGCTACGCTCGTCGTTCAGCTGGATGGAGACGCCCGCGTTGAGGAACGCGAGTTCACGTAGTTTCTTCGCCAGCAACTCGTACTGGAACTCGACGTTCGAGAAGGTCTCGCTCGACGGCTTGAAATAGCACTCCGTGCCCTTGGACTCCGTCTCGCCCATGATCGTCAGCGGCGCGAGCGGCTCACCGTGCCGGTACGTCTGTTGGTAGACCTTCCCGTCCCGGCGAACGACCAGCCTGAACGTCTCCGACAGCGCGTTGACGACGGATGCGCCTACGCCGTGCAGTCCTCCAGAGACCTTGTAGGAACTGCTGTCGAACTTCCCCCCCGCGTGCAGCATGGTGAGAATGACCTCCGCTGCAGGTTTGCCTTCCTGCTCGTGAATGTCCACCGGCATGCCACGACCATTGTCGCGGACGGTCACCGACTCGCCCGGATGGATGACCACATCGATTTGGTCGCAGTGGCCCGCCAGGGCTTCGTCGATGGCGTTGTCGACCAGCTCCTGCACCATGTGGTGGAGTCCGGTGCCATCATCCGTGTCGCCGATGTACATTCCCGGACGCTTGCGAACCGCCTCAAGACCACGCAGGACCTTGATATTGCGTGAATCGTACGACTCGTCTTCGGTCTGCTCGTCACCATCCATCGTGCGTTCCTAATGTACCGTCGGACCAAGCGGCATCTAGCCGGCGTGTTCAAAGCTCCCCTGTTTCACGTGAAACGTGGCTCCCGGGCCGGGTTTCATCAGCCCCTCGCCAGCCTCTCCGCGGGTCGTCGTGGCGACGATCTGACATTCCATGTCTTCAAGCAGGGCGTAGAGCCGTTCGCTGTGGCCTTCGTCGAGTTCCGCGCCGAGATCATCGATCAGGAACAGCGTTCGTCCGCCGCCACTCGCCAAATCCCTGGCTTGCCCAGTCCGCATCGCTGTGGCCACGGCTTTGCCTTGGCCTCGGGACAGTACGGTGGAAGCTGTCTCCTCTGCGCAACGGATGGCGACATCGGCCCGGTGCGGCCCCGCTTGCGTAGCCCCCAATTTTACATCGCGATCAACGTTCTGGCCTAGTGATTCCGCGAGGTTGCCGCCCCGCCAACCCTCGACATACCCCAACTCCACCTCGAGGCCCGGGCTCATCGCCGACAGGCATGCGTGGATGTCGTTCTTCACGCCGCCGAAGTACTCCCGCCGGACCGCGGCGACGGATTCGCCCAATTCGGCGACCTGGGAGGTCCAGGCATCCAAGGTCCGCAAGTCACCTCCACGCAGTACGCTATTGCGGCTGCGGAGAGCCCGCAAATAGCTACGCAGCGTACCCACGTAGTCCGGTTTCACGTGAAACGCACCCCAATCCAACCATTGTCGTCGTCCGCTCGGCGGGCCGAAGACCAACTCGGGCAAGTCGGGTAAGAACAGTTGGACGGGAACCAGCGCCGCGACACTCGAGATCTGACCGACCGACCGCCCATCTCGTCGCACCTCGACCCGACCACCGCGGGAACGGGAGTAGCCCAGCCAAGTCGATCCCAGACGCTCGTCGCCGAGGTTGGCACCGATGGTCATGTTGTCTTCTCCGTTCCTGATCACGGCTTCCACCCGGGACGTGCGGAAGGACCGGCCCCGGATCAACAGGTGTATGGCCTCGAGGGCGGAGGTCTTGCCGGCACCGTTCGGCCCGACCAACAGGTTTACCCGGTTGTCCAATTCGATTCGGGCAGAACCGATGTTGCGGACGTTGGTGATCTCCAGCCGTTCAACGATCAACGACGTGCCCCCTGGCGGGCGCAACCCGCTCGGATGCAAGCGGGAAGAAGGCGGCGTGTGGAGCGCCTATTGCCGGCGCGGCATGACGAGGTACAGTGGCTCCTCGTCTCCCACGGCCTCCATTTTCGCGATCTTGTTGTCTTCGGGGAAGGACATGGAGACGCTCTCCGTGTCCACGGCACCGAGCACATCCTGGACCAGATCCGAGTTGAAACTGACCTTCATGCCTTCGCCGCCGTAGTCGACGACCACGACTTCCTCCGCCTCGCCTTGTTCGTTGTTCGTCGCATGGATGGTGAGCTGGTCATCCTCGACGGAAAACTCCACGATCTTCGAGACGATCGACGCCCGCTGCAGCGCCCTGCGCAAGGCTTCGCGGTCGCTGGTGACCGCGCGGCTGATCTCTCGGGGGATCAGAGCCTCGTAGGGTGGGAACTGTCCCTCAACCAGTTTTGTAGTCAGTGTGTACTCACCCTGAGACACCTGTAAATGGGAGCGTCCCAAGGAGAAGTGGACATCATGATCGCTGTCTGAAACCAGGCGTTCGAGGTCTTGGATGCGCTTGCGGGGGATGATCGCCCGAAGCCGGTCGACCCCTTCGACACCCGTTTCCAAGGTGCACATCGCGAGTCGAGCCCCGTCCGTCGCCACCACCCGAATCGCCTGCGAGCTGATCTCGAGCAGCAACCCGCGGAGAAAGTAGCGGATGTCCTGGTTCGCCATGGCGAAGCTGGTCCGCGCCAGCAGACGCTGCACATCCGCCCGGGGCAGGGTGACGTTCACCTCGCCATCGCCCGCCTCGAAGCGTGTGTACTCGTCGGCCGGTACCGTCGGCAACTGGTAGCGGCTGCGCCCCGACCGCAGCACGACACGCTGACCTTCCAGGGCGAACGTCACGTCGGCGGCATCGGGAAGGGAACGCCAGATGTCCGACAGCGTGTGCGCGGGCACCGTGGTCGCCGCGGCATCCTGGTGTTCGATGTCGATGCCCTCCGACAACTGGGCGACCATTTCGACCTCGAGGTCGGTGCCACGCAGGGTCAGCCCGTTCTCGTCCGTCTCGATCAGGATGTTCGACATCACCGGCAGGGTGTGACGACGCTCGATCACACCCGTCAGCACCTGCAGCGGGCGCAGCAAGGTGTCTCGGTTCGTTCGAAATTTCATGCTTGCGCTCCCTTGCCTACGACACCTACGACCTCAACCACGACCTCGACGACCTTACGGCCCGACGCCGACGTCCCAACGCCGCGGCCCGCGTGTCGACGGGGTCACTGGGTAAGCAGACGGGACAGATTCCGGTAGTCCTCGTCAACGTCGGCGATGCTCTTTCGCAACTCCGTGATTCTACGACACGCGTACAGCACGGTTGTATGGTCCCGACCCCCGAATTGCTCGCCGATCTCCGGGTATGAGCGCTTGGTGAATTCCTTGGCCAGGTACATGGCCATCTGGCGCGGACGCGCGATCGCCCGGTTGCGGCGATGCGACAGCAGGTCCGAGTGCTTCATGTTGTAGTACTCGGCGACGACCTTCTGGATATTCTCGATGGTCATCTGCCGACCGTGGCTGGCGAACTGGTCGTACAGCGCCCGTTTGACCAGGTCGATCGTCACCTCCGAGTTCATGAAACGGGCGTGCGCTATGACACGCTGCAGGGCACCTTCCAGTTCGCGGATATTGGAGCGGATGTGTTCGGCGATGTGGAAGGCGACCGCGTCCGGTACCGATACCCCCTCGGCCTCCCCCTTCTTCTGCAGAATGGCGACCCGCGTCTCCAGCTCCGGAAGTTCCAGCTCGATGGTCAGGCCACCGACGAATCGGGACTTCAACCGTTCCTCGAGGCCCCCGATCTCGCGCGGGTACTTGTCGCAGGTGAGGACGATCTGGTTGTTGCGCTGGCGCACAGAGTTGAACACGTGGAAGAAGTCGTCCTGGGACTTGACCTTGCCGGCAAAGAACTGGATGTCGTCGATCAGCAACACGTCCACCGATCGGTAGTACTCCATGGTCTGCTGAATGGATCCCGTGCGGATACCCCTGACCATGTCGTTGACGAACTGCTCCGAACGCACGCAGACGACACTCGCACCCGGCCTGCGGGCGAGGATCTCGTTGCCGACGGCGTGCATGAGATGCGTCTTGCCGAGGCCGACACCACCGTAGAGCAGGAGCGGGTTGTAGGACATGCCCGGATTCGCGGCGACCTGCAGAGCGGCGGCTTTGGCGAGTTCGTTGGACTTGCCCTCGACGAAGGTCGAGAACGCGAACGACGAGTCCAGATTAGGTTTGCGTCGGTGCTTGGTCCGGTTCGGTTCCCCATCGGCCCTGAGGGGAGCACCCGGATTCCGCTCCCGGGCGGTACAGACATCCAGCTCCAGATCCGGCGCCTCGCCACCGTCGAACTCCGAGATGAGCTCCAGGATCCGCCACAGGAACTCCTTCTCGACCTGCCGCTGGACATAGATGTTGGGGGCGCGGATGAAGATCTTCGACTGGTCGATACCGACCTGAAGTGGCCTGATGTAGGCGTTGAACTGCTGGGAGGGCAGTTCCTCCTCTAGCCGTTCACGGCACTTCCGCCAGACCCAGGGTTCGCCATCTCCATCGCCAAGATCCTCATCCAAACGCGGCATGTGCTTCCCCCGAGAGCATGTACTTGTTATTCCTAGCCGACGGCCTCCCTTCCGAAGCGACTATTGACGTGTCATTCTAATGACACGTCGGCGGCCTTGGCTACGCGTTCAACAACGAAAACGCACGTTTTTTGGCGATTGCGTGGCAATTCAACAGCTTAAGCCGAGACTCCCCTGACGACCCATCCGCGACCCCGGGTGAGTAAGCTGTGGACATCTTGTTCGCATCTCCCAAACACCTGTTGGTGGAGTCGCGCGGCGCCGATCAATCCACCCAATCCGATCACGAACTCAAGTGGCTACCCACAGATTCTCGTGTAGGAAATCGACCATCCAATCCGTGAGTTATGTGCCCAATCCACCGGCGCGGCCCGGCCTACAACAACAACGAGTTTCTATCCATACAAAGACGTATTTGTCGTCCGGCATCCGCCAGGAGGGCATTCACTACCCGCTGCCATGCCGTCGCTGCACGCGCGTTGACACTCCCCGCAGTGCGCTCTAAAGTGCGCGTCCCTTCCCCCGTAGGGCCGGAGCAGGCTGTAGCAGGTTGTAGCAGGTTGTAGAGAGTACCGATGAAAAGGACCTACCAACCGAGTGTGGTCAAGCGCAAGCGGACCCACGGCTTCCGTGCACGCATGGCGACGAAGAATGGGCGCAGGGTGCTGAAAGCCAGGCGCGCCAAGGGTCGCAAACGGTTGACGGTCTGAACCGTCGGCGGGTCGAGTACGGAATCGGGAAGTGACTGCGGTAACGGCGCGGATGGGTTCGCCTTCGGTCGTGATCGGCGTTTGCTGAACAAGAAGGAGTTCGACGGCGTCCTGCGTCGTGCCGAGGTGCGCGCGACCCAGGGTCCGCTCAGACTCGCTGCCCGACGGAGTGCAACACACAAGCCTCGGCTGGGACTAATCGTCGGCAAACGCTGTCTGCCCCGTGCGGTGGATCGGAACCGGGCCAAGAGAGTGATCAGAGAGTCGTTTCGCCACGCCCCGGACCTGCCAGCGCTGGACATCGTCGTACGTGTGGCGGTGGCGGGCGCGGTGGTTTCCCGAACCGTGGCCGACGACCTCTTTGCCACTCTTGTCGATGCCGCCAAACGAGCTGGCCTCGGAGGCGTGTCGCATGAAGGTTGAGCCCAGCCGCGGTTCGGTGACGCGGCTGCCGGCCTTCGTCGCCATCCAGGTTCTCAGGATCTACCGGCGCTACGTAAGCCCGTGCCTAGGTCCGCATTGCCGCTTTCACCCGACGTGCTCCAGCTATGCGCTGCAGGCCATCGCCAGGCACGGACTCGCCATCGGAAGTTGGTTGGCGCTGCGTCGCATCCTGCGATGCCATCCGTTGAACCCGGGCGGCTTCGACCCGGTCCCCGAAGGCCCCACGGGGGAACCCGTCAACGGACGGACGGACCGTGCTGTCACCTGAGATTCGACGCTACATCCTTCTCGGGGTGTTGGGGCTTCTGGGCTACTCGCTGCTCGTGACCTGGGACCGCGACTACGGCCAACCGGAGACGGAAGCACCGACGGACCCGGTGGACCCGGTCGCCGAGGTCGACTGGGTGGACGATGCGCCTGCCGACTTGGCTGCGCCTGCGACGCCAACGGAACCCGCACCGACGGACGACATTCCCGGGGAGGACTTCGCGGTGCCGGTAGAGGCGCTGCCGGCTGCTCCGGAGGCGACGTTGAACGAGGGCCGACTGGTGCATGTGGTCACCCCGGTTCTCGAGCTGTGGATCGACCGGCTGGGAGGCGATGTCGTCGAGTTGCGTCTCCGGCAATACGCACTGTCGTCGAAGGACGCGACCCCGGTGACGCTGTTCGAACAGGGTCGGGGCCACGTCTACATCGCCCAGAGTGGCCTGATCGGCCAGGACGGCAGGGATCAGTCTGGATCACGGCCGCTCTACTCCACGTCGGCGGACGAGTACGTGCTGGAGGACGGAAACCTCGAGGTGGTGCTGACCAACGAACGGGACGGCGTGCGCATCGACAAGCGCTTCACCTTCGAAGCCGAGAACTACCTGGTCGAGGTCGAACACGAGATCGTCAACAGGTCGGACGCCGACTTCCAGGGACAGATGTTCGTGCAGCTGAAACGCGACGCCATGCGCCCGGACTCCGGGGTTCCCATGGGCCCGCGTCCCTACGTCGGCGCGGCGTTCACGACGCCGGAGGACCGCTACGTCAAGATCGATTTCGACGAGCTTGACGACGGCCCCTTCCGGGCGCAGGTGGAAGGCGGCTGGGCGGCCGTACTCCAGCACTACTTCGTCGCTGTATGGATAGGCTATCCAGACGAAGTGAATGGTTACTTCGGGCGCCGCCTGAACGATGGCAACTACGCCGTCGGATACATCGCGCCGCCCGTTCTGGTCGAACCCGGCAGCCGGGCTGCGGTCGCCTCCCGGCTCTACGCGGGACCGAAGATCCAGCGTCGCCTGGAGGAGATCGCACCCCACCTCGGGCTCACCGTGGACTACGGCTTCCTTTGGTTCATGTCCGTGCCGTTGTTCTACGTCCTCGATTTTCTGCATTCCTGGGTGGGCAACTGGGGAGTCGCCATCATCCTGCTGACCTTCGGCGTGAAGCTCCTGCTGTACCCGCTGGCATCGGCGAGCTACCGCTCCATGGCCAAGATGAAGAAGGTCATGCCGCAGATGAAACGGCTCCAGGAGCGCCATGCCGACGACCGCCAGAAGCTCTCCCAGGAGATGATGGCGCTGTACAAGAAGGAGGGTGCCAATCCACTCGGCGGCTGCCTTCCGCTGCTGGTCCAGATGCCGGTTTTCCTGGCCCTCTACTGGGTGCTCCTGGAGAGCGTGGAGCTTCGCCAGGCACCGTTCGTGCTGTGGATCGTGGACCTCTCGGTGAAAGATCCGTGGTTCGTCCTGCCGATCCTGTACGCGGCCTCGTTCTGGGTGATGCAGCTCCTGCAGCCACCGCCCCCGGACCCCATGCAGGCAAAGATCATGAGGGCCATGCCGCTGGTGTTCGGTGCCCTGTTCTGCTTCTTCCCCGCGGGCCTCGTGCTTTACTGGCTGACCAACAACCTGCTGTCGCTGGCCCAGCAGTGGTACATCACCCAGAAGATCGAGAAGGCGTCGACGTAAAGAACACGGGATGGTTCGCCGCGAGACCATTGCCGCGGTAGCGACGCCGCCGGGACGCGGTGGCATCGGCGTGGTGCGGATGTCCGGCAGCGACCTCGCCGACGTGGCGGAGCAGTTCGTGGGTCGGGTTCCCGTCGCCCGAGAGGCCCTGCTTGCCGACTTCCTAGACGCCGACGGCGGTGCCATCGACCAGGGCCTGGTGCTGTTCTTTCCGGCCCCTCATTCCTTCACCGGTGAGGATGTGATCGAGCTGCAGGGTCACGGTGGCCCGGTGGTGATGGACCGTCTGCTCAACCGCGCCTGCGAGCTTGGCGCCCGAATCGCGCGGCCCGGCGAATTCACCGAGCGCGCCTTCCTGAACGACAAGATTGACTTGGCCCAGGCGGAGGCCGTGGCGGACCTCATCGACAGCGCCTCGAAGCGCGCGGCGCAGTCGGCGATGCGGTCGCTCGGCGGTGAGTTCTCGGGTCGCGTGGCGGAGATCGACCGGGCGGTCCTGGATTTGCGGGTGTATCTCGAGGCGGCCATCGACTTCGCCGAGGAAGAGATCGACTTCCTCGCGGAGTCGGATGTCGTCGAACGCCTGGCCGGGGTCGAGACCGCCATCGACAGGCTGCTCTCCGAGTCGGCGCGGGGGGAAGTGCTGCGCCAAGGCCTCGACGTGGTCATCGCCGGTCCGCCGAACGTCGGCAAGTCGAGCCTCTTGAACCGGTTGCTGGCGGAGAACCGGGCGATCGTCACGGACATTCCCGGCACGACCCGGGACTTGCTGAGCGCCGACCTCGAGATCGAAGGCGTGCCGATCCGGCTGACCGACACCGCCGGCGTGCGCGTCGGCGGCGACCGCGTGGAGACCATCGGCGTTGACCGGGCCCGCACCGCCGCCGCGCGAGCGGACCTGGTGCTCATCGTCGAAGACGCCAGCGTCGACGGCGACGCTTCGGCGCTGGATATACCGGCCGGCCGACGGCTGGTGGTGCGCAACAAGATCGATCTCACCGGCGGATCGCCGGGCCGAAGTGGAGAGGGCGTCAACATCTGCGCTCTGAACGGCGACGGTGTCGATGCGCTGCGCCTAGCCATCGCGGAAATCGCAGGCGCCGCGCCGGGTGAGGGGGCCTATCTCGCCCGCAAGCGCCACATCGAGGCCCTGACCGCGGCTCGACGGTACACCGCCGTTGCCCGAACGCGGGCCGGGGAAGGCTTCGGCGACCTGGCCGCGGAGGAGCTTCGCCAGGTTCAGGACCGATTGGGTGCCATCGTCGGCGCCACCAGCGTCGACGACCTGTTGGGGGAGATCTTCGCGAGCTTCTGTGTCGGCAAGTAGGGGGGCGTATAATCCGCCGCCCGCAACGTCCCTTCGGGGCGCCGCCGAGTGACTGCGGCGCCGGCACTCGCCATGGACCACCCACAACAATTCGACGTCATCGTGATCGGCGGTGGCCATGCCGGCACCGAGGCGGCGCTTGCCTCGGCGCGGACCGGTGCCCGGACCCTGCTGCTCACCCAGAGCATCGAGACCATCGGTCAGATGTCATGCAACCCGGCGATCGGTGGCATCGGCAAGTCCCACCTGGTGCGTGAAATCGACGCCCTGGGCGGTGCCATGGCGCTGGCCACGGACCGGGCGGGCATCCAACTGCGCACGCTCAACTCCCGCAAGGGGCCCGCGGTGCGCGCGACCCGGGCGCAAGCCGACCGCGTGCTCTACCGCAACGCCATTCGCTGCACCGTGGAGAACTGTCCCAACCTGACGGTGTTCCAGCAGTCGGTCGTGGATCTCGACATCCGCGGTGACCGCGTACGGGGCGTGGCCACGCAGATGGGCCTGGTGTTCAAGGCCGACCGCGTGGTGCTGACCACCGGCACGTTCCTCGGCGGTCGCATTCACGTGGGGCTCGAGAACCAACCCGGTGGCCGTGCGGGCGATGCGCCTGCCAACGCGTTGGCCGAACGCCTGCGAGCGCTGCCGCTGCGTGTCGACCGGCTGAAGACCGGCACGCCCCCGCGGATCGACGGCCGCAGCGTCGACTTCAGCGTCATGGGCGTCCAGGAGAGCGACGAACCGCGCCCGGTGATGTCGTTCCTGTCGACGACCGATCTGCATCCGCGGCAGGCGGCCTGCCACATCACGCACACCAATGCCCGTACCCACGAGATCATCCGCATGGGCCTCGAGCGCTCACCCATGTTCACCGGTGCGATCGAGGGCGTCGGCCCCCGCTACTGTCCGTCCATCGAGGACAAGGTGGTGCGCTTCGCCGCGAGGGATGCACATCAGGTATTCGTCGAGCCCGAGGGCCTCGAGACCCACGAGCTCTACCCCAACGGCATCTCCACGAGCCTGCCGTTCGACGTGCAGTTGGCGGCGGTGCAGAGCATCGCCGGGTTCGAGGGTGCCCACATCACGCGCCCCGGCTACGCGATCGAGTACGATTTCTTCGACCCGCGCGACCTCAAGCCGACGCTGGAGACGCGGTGCATCGAGGGCCTCTACTTCGCGGGCCAGATCAACGGCACCACGGGATACGAAGAGGCCGCAGCCCAGGGCCTGCTGGCAGGTCTTAACGCCGGACGCGCGGCAGCCGGCCAGGAACCGTGGTGTCCCGAACGCTACGAAGCGTACATCGGCGTTCTGGTCGACGACTTGGTGACCCTCGGCGTCACGGAGCCGTACCGGATGTTCACCAGCCGCGCGGAGTACCGCCTGCGCTTGCGCCAGGACAACGCCGACCTGCGCCTCACCGAACGTGGTCGATCTCTCGGCTTGGTCGACGATCGGCGTTGGGGGGTGTTCCAAGCACGCAAGCGGGAGTTGGACAGGGGTGCGGTGCTGTTGGCCGAAGCGATGGCCGTGCCCGGGAACGATCTCGCCCGGGCCGTCACCGCGGCGACCGGCGAGGCGGTGAACAAACCCGCGTCCCTGCGCGAACTCCTGAAGCGCCCCGGCGTCGATGCCGGCTCGCTGGCTGAAGCCTTGGCGGCGGGGCGGATCGGCATCGACCAGGCGGTCCTCGAACAACTGGAGATCGACGCCAAGTACGAGGGCTACATGCGTCGGCAGGACCAGGAGATCGAACGCGTCAAGGCCAACGAGGAACACGCGCTGCCGCAGGATTTCAACTACCAGGCGATATCGGGACTGTCCAACGAACTCAAGGACAAGCTCCGCGAGCGACGGCCGCAGACCATCGCCCAGGCGGCTAGGGTACCGGGTGTGACGCCGGCCGCACTCTCGTTACTGCTCGTCCATGCCAAGACGCGAGCGCGCCCTTCGGGCGCGTAGGGAGTATGTCGAGCACGGCGTCGCGTGAGACGCTGACTCGATTCCTCGAAGACCGGGGCGTCACCAACCCCGGGGTGGCCGCACGACTCGAGTCCTACGAGGCGATGGTCCGCCGCTGGAACACGCGCTGGAACCTGGTGTCGCGCCACGACATCGACCGGCTGCGGACGCGCCACGTGGAGGACAGCCTGGAACTCCTGCCCTGGTGGCGGGGGCGGCTCGCGGATGTGGGCTCGGGTGCCGGCTTTCCGGGTGTGCCACTGGCCATTGCCCGACCCGGTTCAGACGTTGTGCTGATCGAACGCAGTGAGCGCAAGGTCCGGTTTCTCCAGCAGGTCGTGATCGAACTTGGCCTCGCCAACGTCGAGGTCATGGCGCAGGATGTGGGCGAGTTGTTGCGTTCCGGTCGCTCTCCCGCGGAAAGGTTTGGTACCGTTACGGCGCGCGCGGTGGCACCCCCCGCCGAAGCCTGGAAGCTGGTGAGGGATCTGCTGCTGGCCGATGGCCAGGCGCTGCTTCAATCGGGCACGCGGTTGAGTCCGGGGATATTCGATGGCGGCGAGATTCGCCGTGCACAGCGAGGCGGCGGTTCGTGGATCACCGCCGTGGCTCTGGCGCCGTAGGAGACAGGCTGGTGAGATATGCGGGCTAGGCGCATAGCGGTGGCAAACCAGAAGGGCGGGGTCGGCAAGACCACCACCAGCGTCAATCTCGCCGCCTCGCTCGTCGCCGACGATGCCTCGGTGTTGCTTGTCGATCTCGATCCCCAGGGCAACGCCACCATGGGTTCCGGTGTCGACAAGTACGACCTCGAGACCAGCACGTACGAATGGCTGGTGGACGACGTGCCCTTCGACCGCGTGGCGCGGCGCACCGAGGGCGGATTCGAC
>LXNJ01001170.1_pt1 | contig 16085 bp, 18 predicted proteins | sample 809081 | NCBI WGS metagenome assembly LXNJ01 (sample SAMN04870510, study PRJNA318959) | sponge metagenome | biome: sponge; feature: marine sponge reef; material: water | host: Petrosia ficiformis | place: Greece: Milos, Mediterranean Sea | collected 2013-05-29 | depth 5-7 m
GCGGGCGTCATCTCCTGTTCCAGCATGGACAAGGCTTCCAGCGCCGGGTCCATCCCCTGCTCCGCTGCCAGAAAGGCCCATTGATAGGCCTGGATGTAATCCTGCTTGACGCCTTCGCCCTTGTAGAACATCAGCCCTACGTGATTTTGTCCTGCCGCGTTACCCTGCTCCGCCGCCCTCAGAAACCATCGAAACGCTTTAGCGTAATCTTTCGGCACACCCAGGCCATAACGGTAGAGTAATCCCAGATTATTTTGCGCGCTCTGATGACCTTGATCAGCCGCCAACCGATACCAGTATCGGGCCGTCTCGAAATCCTGTGCGACGCCCTGCCCCCACCGATACATGTACCCCACCATGTTTTGGGCCTCGGCATTCCCTTGGGCAGCAAGCGGGGCCCATTCCCGCATCGCGGTTTCGTAATCCTGCGCCAGATAGGCATCTTCGCCAAGGCGAAAATCCGCCCAGGACAAAGGACCACTGATCAGCACCCACGCAATGGTGAGCGCGAATGTTTTCCAGCAGGGCAAGTTCTTCATCGTCGTTGGCTCCTCGTGGCTGTGATCCCAGGCTATCCGTTCCGTTTTCTCCAGTATACTCCAAATTTCTACCCATGACCTTCTGTTTTGCTCTTTACTCCTCGTGACGGGGATGGCATAAGAAGAACAGAGACCAAGGAGGTCGTATGTCTTTACGTATCCACGCCGAAGCCCTCTACGATTCGCTGAAATCGCTGTTGGGCAACCATAATCCCAACCAGGTGCAGGCAAAGATCGAGCGAGAGCTCGGACACATGATCCCCAACTGGACCGACAAGACTCCGGACTGTCCGGGATGGTACTGGTTTAAGCCACAAGGCGTCGCTGAACCACAGCTTCTCCTTGTGGAACATGGCCGTATCGACACCAAACTCATGGCCGATTTGGGTCCCCCGAACAATTTAGTGGATGTTCAACGCGTGAAAGGGCTTTGGGCAGGCCCTCTGCTTCCGCCCAGGTAAGATGACGTTCAGCCATACAAACCATTCACCCACCTCCTGGGAATCGTTCTCCGCATCCCGATTTGACTACCTGTCGGCCTTGGCCATCCCTATTGCCGAGGGCATCACGCGCCAGGATACCACTCATCCTGCGTTTCGTGGTTGCATTGACTGGCATTCCTGTGTCCATGGACTCTATGCCTTATTGACCGTATCCCGGCTAACGGGAGAGCCCCAGTGGAGGCACTTGGCTGAATCCTTGCTCATCCCTGATAAACTGGACCGGGAACTCGTCTGTATTCGGAACGGTGAATTGAACCGGGAACTTCCCTATGGATACGCGTGGTTCCTGAAACTGGCTCAAGATCGCCAGCGTTTTTTTCAGCAAGACGATTTGCGGGCAATCGCCGCGGAACTGGCACGGCGGCTTGAACAGTGGCTCTTTTCCCTGTCCGACAACGAAATAGTGATTCATGCCCGACACCGCGCCTATGGCAACGTCTCCTGGGCCGTATTGAATGTATGGGAGTGGGCTCAATGGAACAATGACATCGGCTTGGCTGAAGCCTTATCCGTGTTTACACGGGAGCGATTGCTACCCCTCGACCAGGCTCTCCCCTCCTCCTGCGACGACCTGACCGATGAATTTTTCCCGGCCGCCCTGCAACGCATACGAGCGATTCTCGCCATTCTTCCTGGCAACGAGACTGCCCCTTGGTTACGCGCGTACCTTGCACAAGACTTGCAGTTGGAACCCGTCCACCGTCCGACCGTCCCGCATTCCGCCGGCCTCAATTTCAGCCGGTGCTGGGGATTGTGGGATCTGTTTCAATACACGGGACAGTCCAGGTACCGCGACCAGTACGTTCGACACCTTGTGACACAGATGAACCATCCAGAATATTGGCGTGACGACTACAAGAAGTATGGACATTGGGTCGCCCAGTTCGGGATTTATGCTATCGCGCTCAGCATGGACAGCGCCTAAAGAGGAGGGCTCTTCCTGACACTCGCCGGTTGACATTTGGTTTTGCCGGTCGGTAGAAATTCAGTTTCGCATAAGGAAGATCATTTCTTCTTCCCGCACGTTCATTGCATATCAGGCACCTTGAAATTTCCTTGATCTGACATCCTCTTCTTTTCTCGCTCTTCACGGAGTCTTGTTCATGCCAATCAACGCACTACGGAAACCAGGGGCCAAGATGAGCCTCAAGGAAGCGCTCGAACGGGTTGAAAAACTCAAACGGATGGCTGCGAGCAGCAACCCTCACGAAGCGGCCGTGGCCAGCGCACGACTCAAAGCTTTTGACGTCAATGCTGCACGGGCCCCTCAATCAAAAGACTCTGAAACCGTGCCGATCACGGAAACCGGCGTGAACGGACCTTCCAATCAGAAAGTCGAGGTTCTCGATGAATTACCCGTCATTCCCTACAAGGAATTAGGGGAATTGGAAGTGGAACAACCACCTGAAACATCATCGATGAATTGGGATGTGCTACATGCTGAATTGCTGGAACGGGCTCAACAGATCGGCGCCAATGCCATTATCGACATTCAAATCAAGGGAACGATTCAGCAAAAAATCCTGGTCGGGACGGCCCTCAAGTATCTCTCACCGCAAGAAATCTTGGACATCCAGGCAGCCAACAAATTGGAAGAAGACGAGAAAGCGTACAAAGAAGCACAAAAGGAGCGACGTGACGAAGATTGGGCTCCTCCCGTTGGATAAAAGTTGAGTCGCCATCCCCCTCTGCCCTTCCCGTGGAAGCATGCCCTCGACTGCGATCGGGGGCGGGAATCCGGTTTCCTGCACAAAACACCAGCGTAGTCATCCTAAATATTGCGCTTGCCGAAGCCTGTCCTGAGGTGCATTCGTACGCTCAAGTGTGGCAAAATTGAGTCCTTGGAGAAACGATGGCCGACAACGTTCTCCGGTGAGGAATTGCAGGAAGCAAAATGCCCCCTTGTGACGAGAACAGGAGCTACGCTGGATGGAATTTCAGTATCAGAAGATCTTCGAACACGGGCTGGATGAAACGACGTATCGCAAGTTGACGTCGGACCACGTCGCCACCACTATTTTGGACGGACAGGAGATCCTCACCGTTCAGCCCGAAGCGCTCACGCTCCTGGCGCGTGAAGCCATGGATGACGTCGCACATTTACTGCGAGCGAGTCACCTCAAACAATTGAGCAACATTCTGGACGACCCCGAAGCCTCGGAGAACGATCGCTTCGTTGCGTTGGAACTGCTGAAGAATGCCAACATTGCCGCCGGGCGGGTGTTGCCGGGTTGTCAGGACACCGGCACGGCGATCGTCGTCGGGTATAAGGGACAGCAGGTATTCACCACGGGTGACGCCGCCGAGGCGCTGTCGCGCGGCATCTATGACGCCTACGCGCAACGCCACCTGCGCTATTCGCAGATGGCGCCCCTCGATATGTATACCGAGAAAAATACCGGCACGAACCTCCCGGCTCAGATCGAACTCTATGCCGAATCCGGGGCGGAATACCGCTTCCTGTTTATCGCCAAAGGGGGCGGGTCGGCGAACAAAACCTTTCTCTATCAAGAGACGAAAGCCCTGTTGAATCCGAAATCCCTGCTCGCCTTTGTCGCGGAAAAAATCCGCACGATCGGCACCTCGGCCTGCCCGCCCTATCACCTGGCCATCGTGATCGGGGGCCTGTCCGCGGAGTTCACCTTGAAGACCGTCAAACTCGCGAGCTGCCATTATCTCGATGATCTCCCGACCACCGGGAACCATTTGGGTCGTGCGTTTCGGGACCGCGACTTCGAAAAGGAAATTTTTCGACTCTGCGCTGAGACCGGTATCGGCGCCCAATTCGGCGGCAAATATTTCGCGCACGACGTGCGGGTCATTCGCCTCCCTCGTCACGGCGCATCCTGCCCCGTGGGCCTGGGCGTCTCCTGCTCGGCCGACCGCCAAATCCTGGGCAAAATCACCAAAGACGGGATCTTTCTCGAACAGCTCGAAACGAATCCCGCGCACTACCTCCCGGACGTCAGTGAAAAGGACCTGGACGAGACGGTCGTTAAGATCGACCTGAACCGGCCGATGACGGCTATCCTCTCGGAGTTGCGCGAACATCCGGTAGCTACCCGGTTATCGCTGACCGGTCCCATTGTCGTCGCGCGAGACATCGCCCACGCCCGGCTGAAGGAACAACTGGATGCCGGAAAAGGCCTTCCCGAATATTTTAAAAACCACGTCGTGTATTACGCCGGCCCCGCCAAGAAACCCGAAGGCTATGCCTCAGGGTCCTTCGGCCCCACGACCGCCGGGCGCATGGACTCCTACGTGGATCAATTTCAGGCCGAAGGGGCCAGCATGGTCATGCTGGCGAAAGGCAACCGCTCCCAACAAGTGCGCGAGGCCTGCCGGAAGCATGGAGGGTTCTATCTGGGCTCCATCGGTGGACCTGCCGCACGGCTAGCCGAACACAGCATCAAAAAAGTCGAAGTCCTCGCATTCGAGGATCTTGGTATGGAGGCGGTGCGGAAAATCGAAGTCGAAGACTTCCCGGCTTTCATCGTCATCAATCACGAGGGCCAGGACTTTTACGCCGACCTCGACACCCAGCGCCCGCTGGTTCAACTCGGCAACCAGGCAAAGCCATAGAGACAGCGCCGGTTACACATCACGTTCGACGGATCAATCCGGATCGGAAGCCTTTTCGGACAAGAAGCCTTCTTGTGGCTCTATTGTCTTCTTGGAAAAAATGTGCTATCGTGTTTTTTCTACAGATAGTGGTCTGCGTTGCATTGCAAAAACGTGGCCATTTATTAATCGAGGTTGCAATCGGAAATCTGATCGAAAGCTGACCAAGCCGCCTTTCTTCAGTCGCGTCTTCGGCCCTCCTTTCCTGTTTTTCGAGTGTAAATCCCCAATACTTTCAAAGGAGTTGTTCTATGCCGTTTAAAATTTATGTGGGCGGATTGCCATATCCGACAACCGAAACGGAATTAACGGATCTGTTTGTCCAACATGGCAACGTGGATTCGGCAAAAATCATCACCGACAAATACACGGGACGATCCCGGGGTTTTGGTTTTGTCGAAATGCCCTCGGAAGAGGAAGGCAAGGCAGCCATTACAGCGTTGAACGGCACCCAATTGGACGGCCGTACGTTAACCGTGAATCAAGCCAGGCCGCAAGAATCCAGGCCAGGAGGACGCGGTGGCGGCGGTGGTTTTGGTGGTGGCCGTGGCGGACGACACGATCGCTAACGCTATCAGGGAGATAGGGGACAAGGCTTGAGCCTTCTCCCCTATTCACCCTCCTCATAGTAGGCCTGCAAGGCTGTTTCCAGCACCCGCAAGACAATCCCCCAAATTTTTCGCGCCTCGTGAGTCTCGTCTGCGCAGACAGACGTCATCACCGCCAGGCTCCATCCATCTACGCCATGAAGATGAAAACGGGTTGGTTGCAGTTCCAACCGGATTTCTACGTCCAGCCGCTGCTCTAGCCTGTCACTTGCCACGTGCATCAGTTCGTCTATTCTGGCCCGCAAAAAATCGGCCATATTCCTGATGGCTGATTTGTCGCGATCAGATGGGTCAGCAAAACACAGCACGACAAAGGACGCCAGTTGACGGTTGGCTGGACTGCCGGCGACGAAATGCTGGGCAGCAGCAAGGCTCATCAATGGTGATTCCGGGGCATTGATCAGCTTCAAGAGGGATTGGGTTTCAGGCCACCCGATACAGGAAGGAAGCACCGGAATCCACTCGGGGTGCGCTTTGACATCGACAAAACCTGCTTCGGGGGTGCCGTCATTATTGGGTGACGAAAAAGGCACATGAAAAACGTTCGTACTTTCAGAGATCGAAATGCCCATGGCGACGTGCAATGACCCCCTAAAATCCTCCCTTTGATTCTAGAGAATACAACAAATAAGGGACGGCTTGAAGACCTACGACTCTCTTGACACTTGGCCGGATCTTGCCTATGCTGAAACCAAGGTGACTGCCGTCATGACTCGTCCATCCCGCACATGGCTGATTCTCGGAGTTCTAGCCTGTTTCCTGATCATGAGCGGGGTGGTTTCCAGTCAGGCTGCCGCCCATTCCCTGCACCACGTTCACCATAATGCGGCCACCCATTCGACTATCCTCTGTTCACTCATGTGCGCGGCGGGCCAGGTGGTCAGCGTTGCCGAGCCCGTGTTTGACGCCCCGCTGACCGTTTTACACGTCTTAGAAGTTTCCAACGTTCATCCTGTCACACTGACCGTTCCAACGCTTCGCTTTTCTCGCGGTCCTCCCCGTTTCTAGTCTCAAGTCTTCCCTTTAATTCATTGCAACGTTTTTCCGTCGAAGGATGAACCTTCAACGGAAATGCCGTTCGCTACCATTTCTAACGGAGGACTTGATGACTCGCTCTGAGGGATTGACACCATCAGTTTCATTCATGTTTTGCGAGAAGAGGTTTGCAAATGGACGGAGTGCTGGACCCGGTGAAACCGGGAATCATATGTTTGCTTTTTTTATGCTGCACCGCGTGGGCCGGCACTCAAGGGGTCCACGCGGCTTTATTGGACGGCCTGCTCGATGACGTCGAGGAATCACTGGCCGAGGGGTTGGCGAACAAAGGAGAAAAACTGACCACAGGGAACTTTTATACCGACGACAAGCCGAATGCCCATGCGCCGATCGGCATGATGGGTGATCACACGCATGAAGCGGGGGAAGTGATGTTCTCCTATCGCTTGATGCACATGTTCATGGAAGGAAACCGATACGGAACCGACAGACTGACCACTGATGAAGTGACAATGATGGGGCGACCCGTTCCAGGCGGATATCTGGTGGCGCCCGAATCCATGAGCATGTGGATGCACATGTTCGGGTTCATGTATGGATGGAACGACACCGTGACCCTGACGCTCATGGTGCCGTACCTGAACAACAGCATGGATCACGTGACGCGTATGGGAGGCAAATTTACGACCCGTTCCGAAGGGTTCGGCGATATCCGGTTCGGATCGCTTTGGCGGCTCTGGGCGGTCGAAGCCCCGAGCCTCGGGGCCCATCGGTTTCACTTCAACCTGTCGATGAGTGTACCGACGGGAAGTATTGAGCCAACGGACCAGACACCAATGGGAAACATCCGATTGCCCTATCCCATGCATCTTGGTTCAGGAACCTTCGATTTTTACCCCGGGATCACGTACGGAGGGGAGATGGGTCGCGCCACCTGGGGGATTCAAGCCATCGGCACCTTGCGGGCAGGCAACAATTCCAATGACTTCTCCAAAGGTGACGCCTATACCATCAACGTCCATGGTGCCTATGAAGTGATCCCCGATACGCTGAGCAGTTCGGTCCGGCTGAGTTGGAACCATTGGGAAGCCTATGATGGGATGGACCCGAAAATTCGTACGAATCACCCGATGAATCAAATGAGGATCGTTCAAACGGCATTTCCCGACCTGTTGGGCGGCCAACGCCTGGATGTCCTGTTCGGCCTCAATGTCCTGTTCCCTGATTTTATGGGTCTGGAAAACCGGCTGGCCGTGGAAGGCGGATTCCCGCTCTACCAGTACCTGGACGGGCAGCTTGAGACCGATTCGGTCGTGACGTTCGGATGGCAGGCGGTCTATTGATTCCAGCCACTTGCCGATGAGAAAGATGAGTACAATATACTTGAAAAGGAGATACCACATGTGGCCCCGCATCCGTAAAATCAGCTGGCTCTCTCTTGTTGTATTGTCAGTATTCGCTAGTGTGGGATTTGCCTACGACGTGGTTGAGGTCGAAAACGGGGCGACCATCACGGGGAAGGTGGCCTTCACGGGCACCCTCTCCCATGCCCCAAGACGTTTTGAAGTCAGGAACGGGCCTGAGATTTGTGGAGCAGAGCGCGTGCTGACCAAACTCGAAGCACACGACGGTATGGTGAAAGGCGTGGTCATCGCACTAGAAGACGTGGAAAGCGGCAAGCCTTTTTCTTCGCATGACGACACGGCCACCGGACAGGGTCGCGGAGAATTTCAGTATGCCGGCGGAAACGCGTTGAACCTTGGCGTTCGACTCGAAAAATGCAGCTTCGGCCCATTCACCGGCGTGATCATGGCGGATGAGGCCGTCCAGTTCGTCAATCACGATGCCATCAAACACACGCTTCATACGTATGCGTTAAAGGGCCGCAAAGCCAAAATCATGAGAACGCTGCACACGCAGAGTCTCCGAGCCCAGGGGCAGACGGAAAAAATCTTTCCCGCCAAAAAACTGCGTCGCGCCGTTGCCGTGGGCCTGACCTGTGACCGTCACGACTTTATGGAAAATTGGCTGTACGTGGTCAAGAACCCCTATTACGCCATTTCGGATCAGTCCGGGAATTTCGAGATCGGCCAAGTCCCGCCAGGCGACTACAACCTGGTGGCATGGCACCCCGTCCTCGGCATGAAAGAACAGCGCGTAACCATTACGCCAAATGGTCGACTCCCGGTTGATTTTGCATTTATGAAGTAGCCTCGCAGATGGGATTGTCGGGTTACGCTACGCAAATCAGACCTACGGCCCGTCTTTGTATCAACGCAGAAAGGAGAACCCGTGGCAACTATCATGCCTTTTCGTGCCGTCAGGCCCAAACCCGAATACGCCGCCCGAGTGGCTGCACCTCCCTATGACGTCGTCTCCCTGGACGAGGCACGGAACATTGCCGGCGACAATCCTTACTGTTTTCTCCGGATTGGGCGAGCCGAATTGGAATTGGCTGACGGCATTGATCCTTATTCCACGGCAGTCTACGAAAGAGGAGCCGCCAACCTTCGGCAATTTCTCGAAGACGGCATCCTGGCCCGGGAACCCCACCCCATGTTCGGGGTGTACCGCCAACGGTGGGAGAACCATGAACAGACCGGTCTCGTCGCACTCGCCTCGATCGACGAATACGACCGTGGAATCATCAAGAAACACGAACTGACCAAGCCGGTCAAGGAAAACGACCGCGTGCGAGTGATCGAAACGCACGAATCGCAATCCGGGCCTGTCCTTTTGTGTTTCCGCCGGACGGTCCAATTCGAAAATTGGCTCACGGGCATCACGACCACAGCGCCGGATTCTCAATTCACCGCCGAGGACGGCGTGGAGCACACCGTCTGGAGCCTGCGCGACCACGTGGCCATCGAAAAAATGGTCAAAGATTTCAAGAACGTTGACGCGTTGTACATTGCCGACGGACACCACCGCTCTGCCGCCGCCAGCCGGGTACGAGCTTCACAAGCCCAAAGTGCGTCACGGTCGCACCAAGAGGGATTCTTGTGTGTCATCTTTCCACACGACGAATTGCAAATCCTGCCCTATAACCGCGTCGTACGCGATCTGAATGGATACATCCCACGGAGATTTCTCGAGGCTCTGGCCTTGGACTATGAATTACAACCCACCACCCAACCGGGACAGGCTCCGGAAGCCGGGTTTGACATGTACCTGGGAGGCCGTTGGCATCGTGCGTTTCCCAAATTGACGCCAGAACAACGGTCAGGAATGGAGCAGAATCCGGTGAACGCCTTGGCTGTTTCGGTGTTGACTGACCGAGTGTTAATTCCACGGCTGGGAATCACGGATCAGCGGTCCGATCCGAGGATCGATTTCGTCGGGGGCATCCACCCGCCTAAAGTCCTGGCCTCGAAGGTGGATGCAGGAGAGTGGGCCGTCGCGTTCTGGTTGTACCCCACGACCGTCGACGAACTCATGGCAGTTTCCGATGCCCAAGGCCTGATGCCGCCCAAGAGCACGTGGTTCGAACCCAAGCTCCGAGACGGCTTATTCGTGCATCTCCTGCGGGACGAGTGATTAGCCCGCCTTACCTATCGCCATAATCCGGATACCGTACGGAACCTGCCCGGAAGTATTCTTGAGGTTCCTTCACAAGCCACCCGGGCTCACTGACGGGTTCCAGGGCCGGGATGGCCGCAACCTGCTCTCCCGGGTCCTCCTCCATACCATCACGCTGAAGGGGGTCGTTTGCTTGCCGGTCGCCCCACGTCCCTTCTCTATTGCACAAGAGAAAGTCCGTATCCCAAAAATAAATGTTGACCAACGCCTCTCCATCCACTTCCCCAAGGTTGTAATCTCCAACGGGCCTGGTCCGCTGGTCGAAATCATCGAGCAGATCGTTGTGAGTCGCACAAAAATTCTTCAACGTTTCGTACAGCACAAGCCAGTGCAGATCGGTTAAACGAAAGATTTGTGAATCATTCACCGCGACCGACAGTTGGACCAGCACGCGCACCGCCTCATAAGGACAGAGCCGTTGTGAGGTTTCCGGATAGAGCCCTTCCCAGGAATCGATGGCCCCGTCGTCCGACAGCAACTGGATTTCTGATGCTTCGCTGATGAAGGCTTCTTTCAAAATAGCCTCAAACACCGCGTCGGGTTTGGTTTGAAAACAAATCATCGCGACGATCTTTTCGCTTTCATACAGAAATCCCGACCAACAAGGAATCGTAGAAGCATGTGTTCGGAAACGAGGCTTTCAGAAAATCCAGGGGACAAGTCGCCACGTCCGCAACCTGTAGGCCTCATAATCGTTAAAGACTTCCCCTAAAAACCTCTCTTCATAGGAGAGCTTCACCATCAAATCTGCACTCAAAAGCAACCACCAAACCCCTCGCCAGTATGAAAACGACTCGCACACCAACGCCAGCGTGATCAACAGCAACGCCGTGTACATGGGATGCCTGATCCATCGATACGGGCCAGTGGTCACCAGGTGACTTCCGGCCCTGACCTCCGGGAACACGTTGACATACGTCAACTTCATGCTGAGTACCGCCCACGTCATCAACAGGATGCCCAACAATTCCAACGTGAAGAACCATCCATGCCGGGCGATCCATGGGCCGGACACCAGGATCGCCACAATACAGGCGAATTGAACACCCACGAGAACATAGGACCGGACGGATGTGTGCTTCATGATCAAGGCGCGGCCTGAAATCGCCTGATTCTCAATACCGGTAGCCTCCGCTCAGGTGCTTCTCCAGGGTCGAGGACAGACCGAGATGGTTGCGATAGGCTGGGGATCCCACGATTTCTTTATTCGCCGGAGCCAATTCACTCGCTTTTTTGAAATGGATGGTGGCTTCGCGGTGACTGCCCAGCTTGTGAAACGTCAGGGCTAGGTTGAAATGGGCTTCCGCCAAATCGGGATCTGCCTGAATCGCAGATTCAAAACGACTTTTCGCCGCTTGCCACTTCCCGGCATCATACTGCTGAATCCCTTCCAGGTTATGGTGAGCCGCGGCCGGACTCGTCATCGGCAGGACGGCGAGCGGACCGGACGGCGTGGCACATCCCGTCACCATCGCCAAGAAGCATCCCAAGACGAGAAAGCCCATTCTTATTCTTCGATGCATGCGTTTCCCTCCGATGGTTTTTCTTGCAACTCTTCCCGCCTTTCCCTGAATTGTGTCACCATGCACGGACAGATAGCAATATGATGACGAGCTGCCACTCGTCCGTTTGAATTTGAACTGAAACGTGGGCTTGTCAGTATTTCGTGCATATACTATTATCCCAGAACGTTTGATTCTGAATCTCACGACGCTCTTTTACTCTCATAGGAGGAGTCACCAGATGAAACGAACGATCGGTTTTCTCACGTTGATGATCATCGCCGGTGGCCTCTTGCAGGCATCGGCCTACGCATCCGGTTCCCTTTCGACCGGCCAGGGGATCAGCGCCAGGAGCGCCTACGCCATGGGCAAGGCCCTCACCTTCCAGAAGCTCGTGTGCCCGGCCTGTCCCCTCCAAGCGGCTGATTTGACCGAGGAGCGCGCCATGAGTTTGAAAAACAGCCTCGAAGCCCGTGACGCGGTGAACAAGCCGGGCACCCCGGACGACGAGCACATCGCCGTGCTCTGCCCGGGCAGCCGTGCCGCCGGGTGCGACGGGAAGCCGGATGAACAGGAACTCGTCCACTATTATTTGAAGCGCCGCTTCAAAATGTAACAACGCCTGCCCCTGGCCTCAGACCCTCCTGGATTCCCGCTTCGCGGGAATGACGACCGGAGGTCGGTTGCATCATGGACGTATACAAACGGAGGAACGTCACCATGTACAGAGCAACAGTGATGGCCGTCATGGTTATAGTCATGACGGCCATGGGATCATCCGCCTTCGCCGACGGGGTGTCGCCCTGGCTTCCCGCGCCGGGCGCCGGATTCGTCAACTTTTCCTACGTCTCCCAGAACGCAACCGAATACTTCAGGGCGACAAAGAGACCAACTCCAGGCAATGGCGCAAACCTCGGTCAGCATACCGTATGGCTGAACGGCATGTACGGCTGGTCTGATGCAGTCGCAATCGACGTCCGCGTAGGTGCTGCCAGGAGCTACGCCTCGGCAGGGCCCGGGACGGCAGCAACGTGAGGGAGGGATAAATACTCGGGCGTGACGGACACCAATATCGGCGTCACGTGGCGCATCGCCGATGAACTGGTGAATCCCTCCCTGCCGACCGTCGCCCTGCGCGCCGGGGCGATCATCGCCGGATCCTACACAACGGGCGCCATTAATGCCATCGGCGACGGAGCAAGCGGCCTGGAAGTGTCGGCCCTGGCCGGCAAATATTTGGCTGATTGGTTGGCCGTATCCGGCGAGGTCGGATACCGCGTCCGCGACGAGAACGTCCCGGAGGACCTCTTCCTGAATTTGTCGGGCGGCGTGCTGTTAGACAACATCGGATTGAGTGTCAACTACAAGCTGGTTGACGCACAGTCCGGCCTCCAAATCGGCGGTCCCGAATTTTCGGCACCCCGTTTCCCCGAGGTAGAGGAAGATATCCAGTTCCTCAGCGGGACAGTGAGCCTCAACGTATCCGACCAAACGAACATTGGCATTACGTACGGCGAGGTCATCGACGGCCGCAATACGGCCAAGTCCAAAGTGTTCAGCGTGACGATAGGCTACCTATTCGACACCTTCTGATCCTGTCTGATCCCTATGTCCTGAACCAGCCTCAGGGCTGGTTCAGGCTCCAGTCGTATTCGTAGTCCACCGAGCCGGCGAACTTCCTCAGGCGCGCCGCGAGCGCCTTGTCCGCGTACTCGACGAGGTGTTTGATCACCGACTTCTCGGTGCCCCCGAAGTCGGCCGCGTACCATTTATAGATGCTTGAAATGATGATGAAGTCGTCATCCACGAAATCAACGCCCCGCGGATGGTTCACGTAGGCGCGCGCGCCGGCATCGAGCAATTCCTCGGTATTGTCCGCGGTGAAGGCCGTCGGGCACAGGTTCGGACAGCCGTAACTGGCACAGTTGACCGCGTAGTGGATTCGGTTGTCCCGCCAGATGGGTCGCAGGATGCCGTGTTCGATGTTGTTCAGCGTCAGGTCCCGGCCGGCGACGTTGGCGTGCACGTCGTCCCAGGGCCCGCCGAAGATACCTCCCAACTTACCCAGCAGGCTCTCGCTGATGTCTTTGATGGATTTCACGGGATACGCGTCCGCCACGACCTTCACCGTCAGGGCGTTGTAGAAATTGATCCAGTACGCTTTCTGTTCCACCAGGGAATAGTCTCGCGGATCGAGCGACTGCAAAGACGCCAGATACGAGGCCAGCTTGGCGAAATCCCCTGCATTGGCCTTGAGCGCCCCGTAGTCGAAGCGATTCACGCCCGAATCGTGCATACGCAGATAGTCGTTCAGGATCTCCTGCCAGGCGGTGTGATCGATGCGCGTAACGCTGTTTTCGTTGCTCGCGTCCCACGCCGGAATCAGTTTTGCGGACTGGGCGTGCGCGGCGACGGCAAGCAGCGTCGCCACGAGCAGGCTTACGGCAATCAGCAGGCAGCGTCTCGCGCGTGTAGGGGCGAACCTGTGTGTTCGCCCTGTAATCAGGATTGGCTTCATGGCCCTTTTTCCTCCTTGTTGTCACATGTTTTACCGGAATCGGCGCGCCGGCATCGCAACCGTGCGATCATCCCGAGAATGCCGATACTGGCGCCGATAACGCCCTTCAATGTTCCCCCAACCTTCGATATGCCGAAACGCCGCCGCAGGGTATTCACCGGCGTCTCGACGAGTCGCATGTTCAATTGGATCGCCTTGATCTGCATCTCCACCGTCCAGCCGTAGGCGGTGTCGCGCATGTCTAGCCGTTTCAGGGCGTCCGAGCGAACGGCCCGAAAGGGACCCAGGTCGGTGACCACCCGCCCCCACAGCAGCCGGATCAGCAGGCCCGCCACGCGATTGCCGACGATTTGCGGCATCGACAGGGCGCCCGGTTCCATCCGTCCCAGCGCGCGGGAACCGATGGCCAGATCGGCGCCCTCCACGATGGCCGTCAGTAGGTCAAAAGACTGCCGGACCTCGAACGACTGGTCGCCGTCGACGAACAGGACGACATCCACCGGGTGGAGGGCGGCGATGGCCGTCAAGCACGCCATGCCGTAGCCGGGCGTCTCCTCGACGACTACGCGGGCGCCCGCCGCTTGCGCGCGCGCCGCCGTGGCGTCCGTCGATCCATTGTCGCACACCACGAGGTCGTCGAGGACGCGGTGTCCGGCATCCGTACGAAGATCCAACAGCGCGGTGACCACTGGGCCCACGTTGTCTTCTTCGTCGCATGCCGGAATCACGGCCCCGACGCTCAGGTTTTTATACATCGCATCCGGTCACCCCATCAATTTGTGTCCTGCGCCGAGACCGGTCGCCCGCCGCCGGAACAGGTCATAAGCCAGCGCCAGCAGGATCAGACCGAACTCCAGGGGCCGGACCCACACCGGCTGCTGGTACGGTTGCAGATCGCCGTCATTCAGGTTGAGCCCGATCACGTAGCCGAGAAAGACCGCGACGGAGGCCGTCCACGCGGAGACGCTCGGCGCGACCGCCGCGAACGGCAGCAGCCAGAGCAGGTACCATGGATTGATCACCGGCGAGGCCATGAGCAACACGCCATAGAGCCAGTCGCCTCGCGGGACCTCACGTGCATTACTCCGGGAATATCGGAAATAGTAGCGTCCCCAGAAGACGGCGCACAACAGGCCCAGCACGAGCTTGGCCTCGAACGGCCGCAAGACGGTGGTGAGCAAACCGAATGCCGCCGAGTTGAACTCCCACTCGCGCGCAAAGACCAGCAGCGACTCGAAGTCCGTGCCGCCGTACAGGATGAACGGTGCATACAACGCCGCCAGCGTGACGACGAACAGCACCCAATGCCCGAAGCTCGCGCCGATCAGCACCAACGGTACCAGCACCAGTGCGAATATCTTACTCCCCACGGCCATCCCCAGGCAGACGGCGGCGCCCCACCAGCGATGATCCCGGGCCAGCACAATCGCCGCCAGCAACAGGCCGACACCGATGCCGTCCGGGTGCGCGGTAAAGGCGATCTCCTTGACGACCAGCGGACACCACGCGTAGAGCATGACGTTCCCTGCCGGGGCCACGCGCAACAGCAGCGCAATGGTCGCGAGATCAACGGCGATCAGGATCGACTGCAAGACTGTGACGCTGCCCGGGTTCAACCAGTAGCCGAGCAGGAAGACGACCTGCGTGACCGGGGCGTAGATAGTGGGTAATTCGGGATTGTTGATATTGTCCAGGATTCTGTGAAACACCGCCGGAACGCCTGGGTCGGTGAAGAACGCTTCCGGGGCGGCGCCGTAGGGTGTGCCGATCGTCGCAAAACGGTAGCCGTCCCACAGGTAACGATAGAAGTCGTCCTCGAAAAACGGTCCGCCGACCAAGCCACAGATCCGAAAGATTACCGCCCAGAAGATCAGGCGGCCGAGTGGGAACGGTTCGTCACACCGGTGGAAGTACAGGTAGAGGCTGAAGACCGGCAGGCCGGTCCACGCAACGAGGAGGAAGAACGCCAGGAGGTCGGGTTCGCCGGGTCGCCGCGACAGAAAGGCGAGGGCAACGTACCCCAACACGCACCACAGACCGACCACGTCCACGTACCGGCACGCGCGCCCGTTTGCAATCGGTGTCATCGATCATCAACCAATCTCTTGGGGAAGATACGGCATTGTACACGGAAGGCGCTTCCGCTACCATGCCTCTTCAGGAGGACGAATCGAAAGGTGCAATGCCGTGACGCATGACGTCGTCATCATCGGAGGAGG